>Ga0134094_1003863_pt1 | contig 10576 bp, 7 predicted proteins | sample 5_1taG_FD_94458 | JGI IMG/M metagenome (GOLD analysis project Ga0134094, IMG submission 94458) | Switchgrass degrading microbial communities from high solid loading bioreactors in New Hampshire, USA - 5_19_20_110_A1 metaG | ecosystem: Engineered > Bioreactor > Semi-continuous > Anaerobic >... | reverse complement strand
TGATGATGTCTTCCGCTTTAAAGGTCTTTTTTGCCATTTCCCTACCTCGCTCCTTTCATGATATCCGGTTTTTGTTTCCGTTTACCACTTATTTTTTGGACCAGTTTTGGGGGGGCAGGTCAACTCGCTAAGAAATGTTTCTCGCCTATCTTAAATTCCAAAATGAAGATCACTGATCCGATAATGCAAACAACGTCGATTCGTCTTCCCATTCTGGGGATTGAATATTCAAAATAAACTGAGCCTTCGAAATCGCTTATTGTTTCTTGAAGAATGTTGATTTCACCCAACCAAGCATCTCGCTGGGTCTGTTCCAATGAGAAACCGTGGTTTTGGGCAAGTATCCCAATAATCAAATCTGGGCTTGTGCGAGTAAAATTTTTAATTGTGTTTGAATAATAGAATCGTCTCATTGTTTATTGGTCGAATCCGTTCTTTTATATTCTGAACACTATATTCGGAGAATCTACAACAGCGGGCAGCATGTTCAGTATAGATGACGCGAAATGAGCCGTCAAGCTGCCTGTGATACAAATTCCTCCTTTTCTGACTCACCCCATTGGTGATATACTTTTTGGTTACTTTTACCTTACAAGTAAATATCCTGTTCTACAGAAGGTCCTTATGGGCACCGGTGGTTTGAATACCGTTATTGTCGAACACGAGAAGCGCCTTTCGCAGTCGCTGTTGTGGAAGCTGCAGCGCTCGTTTTATGAGCAGAAGGGCGTCGAGGCGTGGAGCCGTTCGGCTGTCCCGCACTATATTACGAACAATCCGTTCATCGCTGCGGCTTATGCGCAGGTGGTGGAGGCTTTTATCGAGGACTGCCGGGCGGGGCTGGACGAGCGCCAGCCGCTGTATATTGTGGAGTTGGGCGCAGGGACGGGCAAATTTGCGTACCATTTCTTGCGCCGCCTGCTGCCCGCATTTGCGCATACGCCGCTGCGCATTGTCTATGTGCTGACCGACCTGGCGGAGCGCAATGTCGCTTTCTGGCAGTCGAACCCGCGCCTGCAGCCGTTTGTCGAGTCCGGGAACCTCGATTTTGCCTGCTTTGACCCCAGCGTGGAGGATTCCATCCACCTGCGCTGCTCAGGCCAGGCGCTCAGCCCCGGCGCGCCGGGCAACCCGCTGGTGGTGCTGGCGAATTATTTCTTTGACAGTGTTCCCCAGGACGCGTTTTATATACAGAACGGCATCCTGTGCGAGACGCTGGCGACGCTGCGCGCGGCGGCCGGGCTGGGGCTGGACTTCAACGACCCGGCGATCCTCCCCCACCTGCAGATCGAGTACCGCTCCCGCCCCGCGCCGGCGGCCTATTTCCGAGATTCGCAATTTAATCAGGTCCTGCACCACGCCGCGCGGAAGCTCGACCGGGCCTACCTGCAGTTCCCGACCGGCGGGCTCGAGATCATCCGCCGGCTGCGCAGGCTGGCGGGCGACCAGCTGCTGCTGTTATCGGCAGACCGGGGCTATTACGAAGCCGCCGCGCTGAGCAGGCAAAGGGAACCCGAAATCTCCCTGCACGGCGGCGCATTTTCGATGGCCGTCAATTTCCAGGTCATCGACCAGTACTTCCGCCTGCGGGGCGGAAAGACCTTCGAGTCCCACCACCGCGAAGAGGGGCTGGTGATCTCAGCCTGCGTGCTCGGCGCAGGGAAGGAACAGGGCTGGAAGGCCACCGGACTGGCGTTTCAAAACGCTGTAGAGCACGGCGGGCCGGACGATTTCTTCCTGTTAAAACGGGCCCTTGATCCGCTGTACGAAACCTTCACCGTCGAGCAAATGCTGGCAATGCTGCGGCTGAGCGGGTATGACTCGAACGTGTTCGCCCACTGTTTTCCGGTGCTGCTCAGGCGCGTTGAAGCGGCGGAAGACCTGGACGTGTTTTTGCAGGAGAAGATCGACGAGATGATGCGGCGCGTGTGGGAGAACGCCTACCCGATTGGCGAGCCGTTTGACCTCGGGCTGGCCCTGGCGAAGCTGGCGGCTGCGATGGGCTATTATTACGACGCGCTGGACTACCTGGAGCAGTCCGCTGCGCTGTACGGCCCCACGCCCGAGCGCGAGCAGCTGGCTGCGCAGTGCCGCGCGCACCTCTGGCCGGCTGCGGATGCGGGCGATGGGCTAACCAGCGAGGCCAACGAGCTTCCCGCGGACCCGGGAAAGAGCGCCCCGTTCTCATTTTCCGCGTCGCCTTCGCCCGCCGGATAATGTGCGCCGGTCTATGAAACAGGTCTCCTCCCTCCGGCCTGCCCGGTGAGGCCGTTCGCGCGTGCAACCCAGCCCGGCAGGTCAACCGGCGCTCTATTTTGAAGTCCCTCCCGCCCGCGGGGTTTGCCGCGGGCGGATCGTTTTTGGCTGCCAATCAGGCCGCTGCAGGCAAAACCGGTGCTATCATTGGAGAGACCCTGCGCCATCCTTTCTATCAATACGGGTATCAGCCCGCATTGGCAGAAAATCAATACACAATCATTGGAGATAACGGTTATGACGACCCCCTGGACAGCCTCGATCCGGCTCACCGAAAATGTAATTTCTGACCCGCTTTCACCGCGCCTGTTTGGCAATTTTATGGAACACATCGGCCCGTCGACCGACGGCGGGATCCTGGCGCACCTGCTGGCCAACCCGACCTTTGAACGCAACCCGCGCCTCAACGAGCGCCAGGCGAACGCCCTGCTCGCCAACGGCCGGCTGCTGACCGAGTTCTACCTGAGCGGCGGCAGTCCTGACGTATTCCCGCCCAACTGGTCGCCCTTCTGCGAAGCGACCGGCTTTGGCGTGTGCGCCCTGGACGATGCCCGCGCGATGGGCGTCCCCTTTCCCTGGGCGCCAATGGGCCTGCCCGGGCGCGTTTCGGCCAGTGTCGGGCGCATCGGCGGCGGGCTGCGCCTGCGTGGGGAGCAGGCCCCGCACAGCGAGGGGTTAGAGGAAGCCGCCAGCGGCGTAAAACAGGGCGTGTTCCCGCCGGTGGGCCGCGTGTTGGGCTATCACGGGATGATCTACCTGCGCATCGCCGCTGAGGACGATCAGGCGGCGGGCCGGCTGCAGGTCGGTTTCAGCCGCCGCCTGCCCAAACCCGGCAGCCCGGCGGGGCAGGTGCTGGCCTCCTTCACCGCTGAGATCCGCGGCAGCCGGTGGCAGCCGGTCGATTTCCGGTTCGCGCTGGCAGAAGGCCAGGCCGAGACCGGCGAGCCGCTTGATTTCTTCATCCGCTGGCTGCCGGCCGGGGATGACGACCTGCTGCTCGACCAGGTGCGCCTGCTGCCCGACGACGCGGTAGAAGACCTCTTTGACCCTGACGTGCTCCAGGCAGTCAAAGACTGGTTGGTGCCGCTGCTGCGCTGGCCGGGCGGGAATTTCGTCAGCCTGTATCACTGGCGCGACGGTGCCGGCCCGCTCGAGCGACGCCCTGCCCGGCCCAATGAGGCCTGGGGCGGCTGGGAGCACAACTGGATGGGCACCGCCGAGTTTATCCGTTACTGCCGGCTTGCCGGCTGCGAGCCGCAAATCACCGTCAACACGGGCACCGGCACGCCAGAAGAAGCCGCCGCGTGGGTCGAATACTGCAACGGCAGCGTTGAAACGCCGATGGGCGCGCTGCGTGCATCCCACGGATATCCCGAGCCCTTCAATGTGCGCCTATGGGAAGTGGGCAATGAAATCTACGGCGCATGGCAGGGCGGCTACCACGGCAGCGACGAGAACGCGCTGCGCTTCAACGAGTTCGCCCAGGCAATGCTGGCGGTCGACCCGCATATCGAGCTGATCGCCACCGGCAACCAGTTCGATATCGCTGCGCCCCAGCCGGGCCTGGATCACACCACGGCAGACCGGCGCTGGAACCAGACGCTGTTTGCCAATGCCGCCGTGCCGGTAGACTACCTGGGGCTGCACTGCCTGCCCTCGAACCAGGCCTTCCTGGAGAAGCTGAGCATCCAGGAAGCCTACGAAGCGCTGGTCGGGCAGCCGGATTCATGGGAGCGGGTGTTTTTCCCGGCGATCCAGGAGCAGTACGAGGCGTGCCAGAAGAAGAACCCGCGCCTTGGCGAAAAGCCCCTCAAACTGGCCATCACCGAATGGGGCGTGCTGGGTCCGCGCGGCGACCGGCTGCCGGTGGTCGAGAATTACGGCGAGGTGGTCTACGCCGGAGTGTTCCTGAACATGATCATGCGCTGCAGCCGCTTTATTGGTGCTGCCAACACCACCGCGCTGCTGCACGGCGGCTGCATCCACAAGGCCGGCGGGCGCGTCTTCGTCGATCCGCAGGTGCCGGTGCTGCGGGAATACACGCGGCTGGCGGGCGGGCGCGTGCTTGAAACGCAGGTCGAGTCGCTCACCTTCGCCGTTGAGACCGCTCCCGACCTGGGGCTGCCGCTGCGCGACCTGCCTTACCTGGACGCGGTTGCTGTCCTGTTGGACGACGGGCGCCGGGTGGTATGCGCCGTCAACCGCCACATGGAGAAAGCCCTGCCCTTGCACGTGAGCGGCGCGCCGGCCGGCGAGGTCAGCGCCCAATGCCTGGCGCACAACGGCCTTCTGACCGACCGGGCGCGCCTGGGCGACGATCCCCAGCGCTTCACCGTCAAACCCCTGGCCGTGCAGCAAGATGCCGGATCGGTCCAGCTTGAGCTGCCCCCTGCCTCTGTCACCTGGATTACCTTCGCCGCAGCCTGAGCCGGCAGAGTTAGAGAAATGCGCAAACCACGAGCCGTCCGAGCGTTTGGACGGCCCCTATTCTTTAACGTTTTGATTTTGGAAGTGCTGTCCATTAAGCGATTTCTGTGTTTCGATGCTATACTAAAACGGCCTCGTCTGATTGATTTGAATATCTCGTGAGAAATCCGAATGAGAAAGACGCGCGCACTCAGGCCGGCAACAGCCATTCGCTTTTTCGGTCATCGACCATGCTGTAATTGGGGTCAGGCATAATTACCCTGTTTCTGTCAGATTGATGGGCCGCGTGTACTGAGAAAAAGAGTTAATTCAGCAGCTGCGAGCGTCGATTGGCGAGCCGGTGGTTTCGCACTATCCTTACGCCACAAAGATTGTGGAGCTGTGTTTGATTGGCAGCCGCACTACCAGGGGAGATCCGGTATGAAAATTCTGATGAGGAGCGATAGAGACAAAAAGTGGCAGCTCGTCCAGTCCGCTGCGTTCAGCGCTGAAACAGAGCTGCAGGAACTGCTCGCCGGCACACCGTCGCTCATTACATTAAATGAAGTCCAGGACGGCGCAGGGGCGCTCGTGGCAGCCGTCCGGGAGTTTCCGCTCGATGTTGGTTACATCGATCTGCTCGGCTTCACCGCAAAGGGCGATATTGCGGTCATCGAGTGCAAGCTGGCCCCAAATGACGAGGTCAAGCGGAAGGTGATCGGCCAGGTATTGGCCTACGGCGCTTCACTTTGGGAGATGGACTATGAAACGCTGGACGAGAAGATCATGCTCCGCTGCGGCAAGAACCTGGCCGACCTGGTGCGTGAAGGGGTTGATGACCCCGAGTGGGACGAAGAGGCATTTCGTGCTAACGTAAAAGCTGCGCTTGAGACCGGCAACTTTATTCTCATGATCGTCGTCGATGAAATCCGCGAGGAATTGGAACGGATCGTGCGCTTCATCAACGACGCGGGGAAGCCTGCTTTTTCATTCGCAGCCCTGGAGATGCGGCGCTTCCATCACGACAGGGTGGAGATGCTCGTCCCGCACGTCTTTTGCGCGACCAAGAAGCCAGCGGTCACAGCCGCAAATGGTAAAAAGCAGTGGGATGAGCCCAGCTTTCTGTCAAAAATGGCGGAACAGAAACCGGATTGTTTAGAGCCCGCAAAAAAAATCCTCGCCTGGGTTTACGGATGCAATGAGCCGGTCCACATCTCATGGGGCAAGGGAACCGTAACGGCTGCTTTTGTCCCAGTTTTAACCCATGCCGGTAGGAATCACCCCTTATTCGCTGTCTACACCTATGGAACGATTGAGATCTATTTTTATTGGTACAAGTACCACGCGCCGTTTGATTCTAAAGAGAAACGAATCGAACTGCTCAAGAAGTTGAACCAAATCAAAGGCGTCGATATTTCACAGGAGGGGATCCATACGCGGCCTAACATCCCCCTATCGGTGTTCAATGACCCGCAGGCGCTGCATGACCTGCTGCAAGCGTTTGAGTGGCTCATCCGGGAGATCAAAGAGGCAAATCCAGAATAGGGGGCGCTGGAAGATGGCATCATCCATTGACGAAGTTTATTCTGAACTATACCGGCTCGCTGACACAGCCCGGGACGTAATCCTCGATTTTCACCCCGATCTATTGATCGTTCTCGCTCACGGGGGATGGGCGCCGTACCGGGCGTTAAAAACCCTATGGCAGGAGACGGCTCACGGGGATCTGCCCCCGACGCTGGTGACCAACCTGGGACGGGAAAAGATCAGGCGGTACAGCGCCTACTGCAAAGACCTGCCCGCGGGGATCTCACAGCCATTTGTTGGAGAGATTTCAGGGGATGAGGAGATCGGCCATTTTCTGAACTGGCTTTCGCACCAGGAGGACTGGAAAGAGCAGTTTGCCGGCCAGATTGAGGCCATCCTGGGAGAGGGAGTCGCCCCAAAGCGCGTTTTGTTCTTGGATGACGGCTATTTTGAAGGGAACACCTTCTTTCTGGCTGCCGGCCTGTTGAAATCGCTCTATCCGGATGCCGAACTGCGCTTTCTGGCTGCCGCCTGTTTTGAATGGCGCGACCAATTCGCCAACGCCTGGCTCGAGCAGTTGAACCTGCCGCTTTCAGAGGAAGAAAAGCAGGAAATTAGCCAGAGCTGGTTTCATTTTGTCCCTGGCACCGAAGACGTGGACGAAAATTCCTTCTCCTGGAAGCCGATCACAGAAGACAGCGCCGCGCTGGAAAAGCTTACCCGCTTCCTGCCCGCAGCGAAGTGGCTGGAGCTGCCCGAGTTTGCTTACACACAAATTGAGGCAGAGATTCGCCGGCGCGCTTCGCTCAAATGGGATGCTGGTGATGCGGGGCGGAGAATTGTGCTCTACTCGGGCTTCTCCGACAGGCAGCTCACCTACCAGATGTTATGGGCGCAGGGGCAGATCACAACCCAGCAGGTGGCCAGCCGCCTGAATATCCCCCGGCACAAGGCATACAAGCTCGTGAACAGGCTGGTGGAATGGGGCCATGTGGTCCCCTGCCGCGAAGGCCGGAAGGTCGTGTATACGCTCTCATCTGAATTGACTCAGGACCTGCCGGATAACGGCTTTCTGCACGAAGCCAATTGGGTCGTCCCCGGGCAGTTGATGATTGGAAGCTCGCCCGTCCCATATGGGGATGAAAAATCCCGGCAAAACCTGGAACTGCTGCTGCAGAAGGGAATTACCCACATCTTCTGTTTGGAAGATCCGGGTTTCAAAGATCTGGTAGATTATGAACAGCCCCTGCGATCACTTACTGACCAGAGGGGCTGCCCCGTCACGCTAACTTCATTTGATTTTTCGGACCGGCAGCGTCCATCCCAATCCCTGGTCTCCACCATTCTCGACGCGCTGGATTCGGCGCTTGCCGGCGGCAGCGTAATTTACCTGCACCACCATTACGATGATGACTGCGCCTTGCTGGTCGCCGGCTGCTGGCTGGTGAGGCACGGCCTGACCGGAGAAGAAGCGCTGCAGAAGCTCGATGAACTGCGCAAAAATACCAGCCGGCCCTGGCTGCGCGCGCCGGCGCGCTTAGCGTACCGGCGGATGGTGAAGAAATGGCAGCAGAATAACCGGTGAAAACCGGGCGGGACGATTCTGATGGTTGGGTTCGCACGATACAAATAGGACTTATATGGGGCCGCCCTGCTGCTCGATAACTGCCCTGCATTTTGAATAATCAGGGCATCGATATATCGTTGACAATCACTCGAAGCAAGTCTAAGATAATATAATCGCCAAAAGCACTTGTTTCACAATCTTAGTCGTGGCCTCGAAATTGGCTTCTTTGAGGCCAGCAACTCTATCAACCTCATGAAAGAAATGAACAAAAATTTTCGTGAGGGGGCAATGCTTATAACTAGAGAAGACCTGAAAGCTTATTTAATCATTGATAACTGTTTCCTGGTGATGCTCACCGATTGTTTTTGTGAGCGCTTTGCCAGCCGCTACCCGCAAAACCGGGTTATTGACTGTGCCGAAAGTTGGATTTCTGAAATATTGAACATCCTAAAACGTTTCGCCGTAAATGGTAACCTGCATTGCACCGATGGCGTAGCAAGGGAGTACCAGCCGCATGTAGGGAGTATGGTTGCAAGGCCAGGAATCCAGCACATAAACTTAAAACATCTACAGAGGCATATCTGTGCGAACCTGACAGTTTCACCAGCCAATATTCCATGTTCGCAAGATCTGAGGATGTTACCCGCTGCCCCCAAAAAACTAGTGGGCGCAGGTGGATTGAGTGATAATGATCTCTCCCTTGTGTGGCTTGGCCTGGAATTAACACAAACCGGATTACCGGTTTATTTACTTACAAACGATCAGAGTCTTTTAGATTTCGTAACCTGGGTAAAAACAAAAAAGAATTGCTTCAATGCTCCCATCATGGCTGATCTGTTGCAAGGCTGGAGAAGCCTGACTTACCTGGAGTTAATCCACAGGAGTTGTAATATTAGCTCTGATATCATGAAAGACCTGATCGAATTTGCTTTAGTTGATCACTACAATCGAGTGGATATCGCTAGATCGCAAAAAGGCAATTCAATATTTCAGCAGCTAATGGGAGTATATGGGAATTTCAACCAATCCGTTGTAATAAAACAGGAACGGAAGGCAGCGGCAGCATGAACGACAGACATGACCCTATTGATAGCTTTATATCTGAAATTTCTGCATCCCTTAATCAGCCGGATCCGCAAGCCTTTCTCCGGCGCGTAAACGCTGAAAGGATGCTGGTTCTACTTCTTGATGATCTTGCTTCTGAGCTTCAAGAAAATATTCGCATACTACCTGATAAACGCTTAACCGGGGATACTGGTGCTGACTTTCTCATTCAAGTTGACGATTATGATTTCCATTTAGAGCTGATCGATTCCCCAGATGGCAGCTTGACTCTTTCAGAAGAGCAGTTACAAGCCTCAGTCAGGCTTCTGGAGGATAATCCAAGTACGTTGGCTTTGATCGTAGTCTGGACAACAGACGATTTACGCGCCATCCCCCTCTCCCTGGCACGGATACGATACCTGTTACAAAAGCCCAATCGGATTGCCGCTTTAGTACGTCAGGCAAAATCAGTGCAGGAAGTAATGAGAGACCTGGTTCAACGGCAGGTAAAAATTTGGGATGTGAGTCTGAATAAGACTTCAATGACTGCAGGCCAGGGAGTTGATATCCTACAAGTCTTCTCAAAAGAAGTAGATAAAGCAATTGCACATGAAATGGATCGAAAATACCGAAATGAAGAGCGTAGCCGGGCGGCAAAGATGTACCCCTATCAAACCGAAAAGCCGTTTATTATTTCAGTATTGAAAGATGCCTTACAGGGAGTGGAAGCCAAGCGACTGATCGATAGATTCGTACGGGTTCCGAGCAGGGGGCGAAGATGATCAAAAGCGTAGAAATGATCAACTGGCGTGCTTATGAGGAGAGGAATATCCAGCTAGAACCCGGGATTACATTCCTGATGGGATCGAATGGCGCGGGTAAAACATCTGTATTGGAAGCTATCAGCTATGGCTTAACCGGTGAAGCCGCCATGTTTAATAGCAAAACGCGCCCCAAGTTGCTGCGCGATCCTGAAAAGAGCGCAACTGTCAATCTGGTTTTTGAGGTCGATAATCAGCTCTACAAGGTTAGTCGCACGCAATCGCCAAAATCAGCCGCTGATGCGCAGCTACTACGCTTATCCGATGGGAGAGTCTTAGCAACCAATCATTCAAGCGCAACCAGACAGATTAGCAAACTAATGGGTGTCTCCCCTGATTTCCTAAGGCGGATTATCTATATGGCTGAAGGAGATGTATTTCGATTTCTAAACGATCCGCCTGGTGAAGCGCTTGACATGCAAATCCGTCAGGTTTTAGGTATTACGCAACTGGATCAATTCACATCGGCTGCTGAGGTAGCTTCAAAGCAACTCAGGCAACGGATGGAAGCCATTCAGGAGTTGATGGATGATCTGGTACGGTTGGGCATTCGAACTGAAGCCGATTTACAAGAACGCCTAAATTCCGGCGAAAAAACCCGAGAATTGCTTCTGGAGCAATTAGAAAAGATTAAAGCGCAATTCATTCTCCTCCAAACCACCAGCCAGGAGGCTGAAAGATTGCAGGAACTGGTGACTACTATTGCAAATGAAGTAAAAAGCGCTCCTGAACGATGGAAAAATATTCATGCAACCCCGATTGTTGAATATTACCGGTCGATTGAACAGAAAATTCACGTTCTCCAAAATAACAGTCTAGCGATTACTGTAAAGATCTTGACCTGCCCCCCCAAAACTGGTCCAAAAAATAAGTGGTAAACGGAAACAAAAACCGGATATCATGAAAGGAGCGAGGTAGGGAAATGGCAAAAAAGACCTTTAAAGCGGAAGACATCATC
>Ga0134094_1003860_pt1 | contig 10581 bp, 10 predicted proteins | sample 5_1taG_FD_94458 | JGI IMG/M metagenome (GOLD analysis project Ga0134094, IMG submission 94458) | Switchgrass degrading microbial communities from high solid loading bioreactors in New Hampshire, USA - 5_19_20_110_A1 metaG | ecosystem: Engineered > Bioreactor > Semi-continuous > Anaerobic >... | reverse complement strand
TTCAGTTCCGACAAACCACATGCCGATGATTTTCCCGCTTTCGTCCCGGAGAGGAGTATATAAAGTCTTATACAATTTGCCGTTTATTGTGGTTGTACCTTTAAATTCCTCGGCTTTAACCAGTACCGTTTCAATAACTTCGGGATTGGCCTTTGTTCCGGTAATCCGGTTTCCCTGTTCATCTGTAATACTTGTAGCGATTCTGGTGTCGCCGTAAAATATTGTGGATACGATGCCGGTTTTATTTTTTATTATATCCACAACGGTATTATCGCCATTTAAAACCGATGAGCCCTTTGCAAGTTTTCCGTCCTGTTCTGCCCATGTACCGGGATAACGGGTTTCCAATAATACTAATCCAAGTTGGCTGCTGTTGTGTAGTTCATCTTCTATCTTCAAATCTGCAAGGCGCGCAATCTGTGAATACGCAAAGTATCCAATGACGCACAACAAGATTAAAAATATAATATTGATAGAGATTGTTAATTTCCATTTCAGCTTCATAACAGTTCTCCTTTGACGCAAGATAATGCGTATTAATGATACAGGTGGGAATATTGATACTAATTATATAGCCACAAAATAAGCAGATGTAACATATAATGTTGCAACTGCTTGCATTTTTTGCTGGTAATTCATATCAGAAAAGAGAAAATTAAAAAGACCAGCTAAAGATTACAATTTCTCGTTATTATAATAGGGCTTGATTTCCTGTGTAATCATTGTACCAATACCTTTATTGGTGAATATCTCCAACAGTATGCAATGAGGAATACGCCCGTCGATGATATGGGTTCTGTTGACCCCGTGTTCAAGCGCTGACATGCAACCCATAACCTTCGGTATCATACCCCCGACAATTATGCCGTCTTCAATAAGGAATTCGACCCTGTCTATGGTTATGGTATAGAGAATATTTCCTTTGGAATCTTTGACCCCTTCAACGTCGGTTAAAAGGATGAGCTTTTCCGCCTTCAGGGCAGCTGCCAGCTCGGCTGCGGCAGTATCGGCATTAATATTATAGCTATGCCCGTTTTCATCAGTTCCGATAGGGGCAACTACCGGGATATATTCATCCTGTGTAAGAATTTCAAGGGAACGGGTATTTACTTTTTTAATTTTGCCTACATAACCTAAATCTACTTTTTCACCGTTTATTATTTCAAAATGCTTTTCACATTCAAAAAGCATACTGTCAATTCCGCAGATGCCTATGGCTTTACCACCCTTCTGATTAATAAGCGAAACAATTTCCTTGTTGGTTTTACCCACAAGAACCATCTGGACGATTTCCATAGTCTGCCTGTCGGTTTTACGAAGGCCGTTAATAAACTCGGACTCTATATTGAAATTCTTTAATGCAGCGTTTATATCGGGTCCGCCGCCATGTACGACTACCGGATTCATCCCTATATATTTTAACAGGGTTATATCCTCCATGACCGAGTGTTTAAGGTCATCATTGATCATGGCATTTCCGCCGTATTTAATAACTACGGTTTTTCCTGCCAGAGCCTGAATGTATGGAAGCGCCTCAACCAGAATTTCAGCCTTTTTTATTATTTCTGTGTAATCAAACATTAGTTTTCGTCCTCTCTTAATTAAATAATGGCATATTAGATGGATCGTTCGTGCGAAAAACTTTGAATAAAGCGTAACACAAATGATACAGCCGCTTCAGGTTATTATAAATACAATCCGGAAGTTAGTAAACCTTTTGTTTCATCAAAACCGGCCATAATATTCAAAGCCTGGACAGCCTGACCGGCGGAGCCCTTGCCCAGGTTATCCAGGGCTGATATTACAATAAGCTTATTAACTCTGTGGTCTACAGCGATACCTATATCAATATAGTTAGAGCCGGCCACATATTTAGTTTCGGGGAATTGCCCCAAAGGTAGAATTCTTACAAAAGGCTCGTTCCGGTAATAATCCGCATAAAGTGTATGAATATCAGCCGGGCTCAGCTGACTGTTCAAATCCAGATAAGAAGTTGCAAGCATGCCTCTCTTTAAAGGAGCAAGATGCGGCGTAAACGATACCGTAACAGGTTTGCCGCAAATAAGTGACAGCTCCTGCTCTATCTCGGGAGTATGCCTGTGATTCGCAATGCCATAAGCCTTAAAATTTTCATCAGTTTCGCAAAAGGAATAGGCCAGTTCCGATTTCCGCCCTGCTCCTGACACACCCGAAACAGCATTTATTACAATATTCTGATGCGATACGATCCCGTTTTTCAAAGCCGGAGCTATTCCCAATATCGAACACGTGGGGTAGCATCCGGGATCAGCAACCAGTGATGCTGTCTTTATCTCGTTACGATAAAGCTCCGGCAGTCCGTAAACGGCGTTACTGACCAGGTGAGGAGCGTTATGAGTAACCTTGTACCATTTTTCATAGACTTTAACATCCCTGAACCTGAAGTCTCCGCTGTGATCGATTACCCTTTTGCCTTTTTCCAGAAGACTGGGTATTACTGAAGCAGAAACGCCATGTGGTAGAGCGGTTATAAAATAATCCGCCTTTTCCGATATATCATCCATGTCAAGCGTGTCGCAAACATTATCATATATGCCTCTCAAAGAAGGGTATACATTTGAAAAAGGTTGGCCTGCGAAACTGTTTGACACCACGGATGTTATTTTTATGTCATCTCTTAAAGCCAAAAGTCTGACGATCTCAGCACCTACATATCCTGTCGCTCCGATGATTCCAAGTTTCAGCATTATTTATCTTCACCGCTTTCAATACGTTATTTTGGGTATTATTAATAAATTCTTTTAAAATATTTATATAGTACATACAAAAAACAATTGTTATGATTAATAATTATACATTCGGATGTATAATAATTCAACAGACCTTAGGACTTTTTTCTTTTTTTATAAAATCTTTGTGAATAATTACTAATGCAAAGCATCTAAAGACTTTTTCCTTTCGTCAATTCCCAGGCTTCACCAAAAGCTGAATGAAAACGTGATTAGGCAATGGTATTTGTAAATTGATAGAAAAATTGTCAAAATTGCTGTTTTGAGGGAACGGCTATTTACTGCCGGAACGGGGAAGCAGAGTATGAACGACGATAGAGAAAGATATCTACAAAGTCGGGTTCCAGTACCGATTTTGATAATTCTTTCAAAAAGATTTTTTGGGAAATAATATTATTATTTTGGGAAATATTATTTTGAAAAATTTGTCGCAATTTAAATTGCAGGATGTTTTTGAAGAATTTACAGTTGAATTCCATTGAAAAACCAAATATTTCTTCGATATAATAATATTAAACAGGAAATAGCAAATAAGGAAAATGAAACATATATATACAGTACTTATGAAAAAGAAAATCAACGATACAATTCAAAAAATCAGGCGGATATAAATGTCCGGTCAATATAGTGTAGCAAATGTTGTTACCTATCTTAAAAGGTGGCAGGTATTCCGGTGCAGAGTAAATTTAAAGAAAATCATGGGAGGTCAACCTTGATCAATCGGGTACTTGAAAAAATAAACAATAACACTGAATACAGCAGGATACTTTTCATTTACAGATATTCTTCGTTTATTGTAACTTCTGTTTTCTTCATGTTGAATAATTCAGATCTTACTGCCGGAAAAAACGGTTTTATTGTCTGCTGCATTGGTCTTTCGGCGGTAATCATCAATTATTTATACACAAGTAACCTGGACAGAAAAAATATTGTACTGTTCCTGCTGTTTATTGAAACGGTTTTTAATGTTATTATCCTGATACCGTCCGGAGGGATCGAAAGCCCATATATCTGGTATTCTCTAAATACAATCCTCATTTCCTCAATTACACAGAAGAGGATAATCTGTTGGCTGAATTTGTTCATTTACCTCTTTGGTTCCACCGGGGTATTCTACGCTCTTTTAAAACCGTATGAGCCCTTTGTAATGGTTCTGCAAAAGGAATCGAATCTTCTCTTAAGCCTGATATTGATTACCGCAGCGTTGAATATCCTGACATTTTACTACAAACAAACAATGAAAAAAAACAAGGTGCTTGAAGAAGCAAACAAGAACCTGGTACTCGCCAACAATAAAATAAAAGAATCCATGGATTATATCATGGAACTCTACCAGGCTGTACATTTGCTGACTACTCAGCAGGATAAGGAAAATCTGATCGGACTTATTATCGAGTATACGAAAAAAATTACAAAACTGAATGAAGTATTTTTCATCAGGAACGATGATTCGGATGGTAACGAAGCAGGAAGCGACAAGTTACGACAGGACAAGCAAAGCGGGATAAGAACGAAGCTTCTGGAATCGCTTGACAAAGCCGGATTGCAGGATATTCCGGAGCAACTAAAGATAGATGATAAAATATTGGTGATTGCGCCTGTAAAATGCCATTGCAGATTATATGGGATTATAGTTGCGGATGCATCGAATGCGGAAGACAGAGGCATGTGGATAAGAGAGCAGCTTACATTCATTTCCGAGCTTGGTACCATTTCGTTGGAAAAATTCGAACTCGAACAAATCAATAAAGATTTATTGATCAATGAGGAACAGAACAGGATCGCCAATGAGATCCATGACGAAATCCTGCAGAAACTGTTTGTAATATCCAGCGGTATTTATAATCTGACCAGACAGTTGAAAAAAATGAATGCAAAAAAAATGGAAGCTGAATTGTCCATGATCCGGACATCAGTCAATAACACCATGTCGGAATTAAGATCGATAATATACGGATACAGCTGGAAAAAGCAAGGGTACAGCAACTTCCTGGCCGATATTTCCGGATTTGTCGAATCAGTAAAAAAATACCATGGGATCGATATAAGTTTTGAACTTCGCGGTGATCAGGAGCTGCTGTCTTTAGACCAAAAAAAAGCGTTGTACAGGATAATAAGCGAAGGGATCGGAAATGCCATCCGTCATGGCAATGCAAGGCAAATATTCGTGACGTTGATCATTGGAAACCAATATACACTTCTTGAAATATCAGATAACGGAATGGGTTTCAACATCAGTGACATTGAGGATCAAAATAAAATGGGCATGGGTATCAAAAACATCTGTATCCTGACCCGTTCATTACAGGGGAATATACAAATAAACAGCGAACCGGGTCATGGTACCGTCATAAGCATAAAGATTCCCAACAGGCATGGATGTACCAGAAAGGAGATCGTATGAAGGTTCTGGTTGTAGATGATCACCCCTTGGTAAGAAAAGGGATTATTTCAACGCTATCCTGTGAAAAGGAAATAGAATGCATAGAGGAAGCCTCCAATGTGGATGAAGCTATAAAAATGATTTCCATAAGCAGACCGGAAATCACGATCATTGATTTATACCTGGGAAAGGAAGATGGTTTTGAAGTAGTTGAAAGGGCACGGAAAAACCATTTTCAGTCCAAATTTGTCGTCCTTACGTCCTCTTCCAGAAAGGAGGATTTTGAGAGAGCACAGGATATGGATGTAGATGGATATATCCTGAAAGAGGCTTTTGCGGAGGATATCATTTATGCTCTGAAGGTAATTGCCAAAGGCAGAAAATTTTATGACTCTTTAATGATAAAACCCCAATTCTGCATGGGAGAAGCAACGCCTTTCGATGAACTGACCGAAAGAGAGCTGGATGTATTGAAAGGTATAGGAAAAGGATTGAGTAACCAGCAAATAGCGAAGGAATTGTTTATCTCCGAACATACAGTGAAAAAACATGTAAGTTCAATACTGAACAAGCTGGGTATGAAGCATCGTACTGAAGCGGCTATTAAGGCCAATCAAATGTTCAAGGGGATCAGATAACAAAGATCGTAAATAAAGGCTTCAAGAGGTGATGAATGTGCCGAAAAAAGCGAAAACAGCTAAGGTAAAAAACAGAACGGTTATCATTATATTATCTATGGTAGTGATCAATCTTATTGGCATTGCATATGGGTTGTGGGACGAAAGTTTAACCATGTTCACGTCTGTGACCGCTGATGAGCTGGGTATCCGATTTAAAAATTATCAGGGTGAAGAAAATGAACGCATAAATGGTCTTGTCATCAGTTACCCTGACAAGTTTACGATGATGATTGAGGGGACTGTCGAGCTTGAGTCTGAGTCAGCCGATGCCTTGGCCAATGAGACGATAAATATAGACATCGTCAATGACGGCAATATCCCTGTTGTTTTGAAAAATCATCGGATCGTTGATAAAGACGATGGGCTGCAGCTTCAATTGATGGCGGAGCCTGAAGTTTTGGAGCCGGGAGACAGCCTTCAGGGTAAGAACAACCCTTATCTTAACATTCAGGCATGCGAAGGCGGGCATTATTTTGAAATTGAACTGAATTTTCAGCAATGTTTGATCGACGGAGGAGCAAAACATGATTAAGAAAGTGATGATACTGATATTAAGTCTTATGACAGCCTATACTTTTTTATCCGCGGGCTACGCGCTTTGGGAAAAGAAGCTGGTAATCAAAGGGCGAATCAACGTTATTAAGAAAGATATGGAATTTGAGGATGAAATGGTGCCGGCCGGAACGCCAAGGTCAGAAAATACAGATTCGGCCGGAATTGCCGGTATGGCAGAAAAATTTCTTCCAGGGGAAGAGCAAGAAAGGGAAAATGCAGAACAAATAGAACCGGATGGGGCGGAAGTACAGATAAACGAAGAAGAACAGGATAACGGACAATCGGAACATGTGGCAGATGAGGAGCCTGACGCGTCTTATAACACAGATGGCGAAAAATCTGCTACAAGTCAAAGCGATGATTCAGAAGCTCTTAAGGAACAGGAAAGCCCTGATGTTTCAGAAATGATCTTTCCTGATTCAGCTCAGGAAACAGAAAAACCGGATACAATCGATGAATAAACGGTATGAAAAAAAGATGAATTAATATATAAGTTGAGGTAAAAAAATGAAGCATGAATTTTTACCTTCCAGGACATCGGGCTTGAAGTGTCTTTTATTGATAGGTATTTTAATTGTCATATATGTAATGGAAAATATTTTTTTTATAAATATATCAATACCTGTTTTAGTCAACGCTTTAAAAATCATATTGTGGTCCGTTCTGGCATTAGTGGTATTAAAATTTCCTGCGGTTCGTTATAACTTGCCTTTAAGGTATAAATCCAGTGTAAGATGGTGGGCAATTAATGCCGGTGCGATACATGTCATGGTTTTATTTATGGCCGGGCTATTGTTGGGGTTTGGGGAAAGCCCATATAACCATACATTAAGGGGTATTCTTATAAATATTATGGTTACAGTAACCAGATTGACTGGCATTGAGGTCTCAAGGAACTATTTAGTCAACAGTCTTGCAAAAGATGAGAAATATATCGTAATCATACCCGTCGCAATGTTTATGACTTTGCTTGATTTTCCCTATTTTGCCATAATGAACTTAAAAGGTTTAGAGAAGATCATAACCTACGCAGCTGAAAATATTGCGCCCGGCATTTGCCAGAATATATTGGCGACCTACCTGGCTTTTACAGGAGGTTGGATACCCTCTCTCATATATATGGGCATAATACAGGCATTTCATTGGCTGTCTCCGATATTGCCGGACTTAGAATGGATAGCGGCAGCTCTTATAGGGATCCTTACGCCTTCATTTTCATTGATTGTCATTCAGAATCTATATTTACAGCGGACTAAAGGAGCGAAAAGATCGCTAAGGAAAAAGGAAAACCCGATCGGGTTGATATTGACCTGTATTTTTTCTATCGGTTTAGTATGGTTCTCGGTTGGCGTATTCCCCGTTTATCCTTCAGTTATCGCTACAGGCAGTATGGAGCCCCTGATTAAGCCGGGTGATATGATTCTGGTAAAAAAAATCCGCACCGAGGAAGAAGTTCATCTCCTGAAGGAGGGAGACATCATACAGTTTAAAAGAGGAGATATTTTGATTTCCCATCGTATTACAGAAGTAATTGAAGATAATGATAAGGGACTGAGATTTATAACCAAAGGTGATAATAATTCTTCAGAGGACTCGGAACCAGTTGCCCCTGAAAACCTTAAAGGCAAAGTTGTTCATGTCGTGCCTAAAATCGGATGGCCATCCCTTATAATAAGGCAAAAAAATGATATACCTGAGCACTTGGTTGTTAATCAGCATTAAGTAAAGCATACAAATAAGCCGGCTTATTTGAATTTTTCAATTGTAAACTCCAGCGTATCTTTCACATGTTCGGCTTTAATTATTGAGATATCATTATCTTTATTACCTGAACCATATCCATCGTCTGCGACCGATATATCATACCATTTAAAGTTAACGTCTAAATTACCGGCTTTAAAATAGGTATTAATCTTCAATGTCTCGTTCCAATAGGCGTACCCGGCGCCTATAAGCATAATTGAAACAACGAGTACCAGTACTAAAAACCTGGTTTTTTTCATACTCATCTCTCTATTTTAAATGTTATCGCAAAATAATAAATTCCGGCCGACCAGGATTTTTTATTTCTTTTGCTTGTTTCAATTATAAATTCAGTACCTGCCGGTTTCGTATACCGAAATGACCATTTTATATCACTCTAATGTTTCTTTTAAAGGCTACGTTGCTATTACTCATATAATACTTTTGTACCATGTTTTATATGTAAAATATTTCCTTAAGATACTGAAAGTGATAAAATTCTATATAATAACAGATAATCAGTTAAAAAGCGGGGTAATATCTGTGAAGCTTTATTAAAAAACAAGAATTACAGCTCTTTGCTATGTATGAAGTTTTCTCCATTGACGATCTTGTCCGTATTGCGGATGAAATCGGAAAGCCAATTGTTTACCGGTACAGTGAGGACAAAAATGAAATTCAACGGTTTTATGTATTAAACGATATGGAAGTATATTATCTGGATATTAAAGGTTCGTAGAAAATGTTGAAGCACCGGGAACCTCTGCTTCCAGCACTCCAACATTTATTACAGAACCAAAATAATTTATCTTATATTGAGGCAGATCTTGTATCGTATAATCAGTTATTAGTTAACCTGTTTAAAGATGGGTTGTAAGCTGAAGCCGGCTGATGAATTTTCATAATCATCGCCCTCGATCAAATCACCAGGCATCCTTATTGTGAAAGTATAAGACCGAGTGTTACCAGGATATATTATAATATTATCCCACTTATTAGGCAAACTACCTAAGAACGTATTTATATCGTTGAAGGCTTCATTTTCGTTTATGCCAAACCACAAAGCATTTTCTATAAAGTCTTTATTTCCGCTGATAGAACTTTCTACATCATCAATTATAACCGGTACAGTACCATCATTTTTGACGGTGAAACTTACATTTGCTATTGCTCCGGGATAAAAGCCATCAATGGTAATATCAATGATATTACCATTAGTACCTTCCCGAACTTTGGCTGTCCAAACTTGATTGTAATATTGATTATCAACGAAATAACCATCGTCTTTTAATTCTAAATCAGGATCGCCTAAAAACTTAACGTCTAAATAACCGGTACGAACAGTGTTATTAATTGTTAATGTCTCGGTCCAATAGGCATATCCAGCACCGACAAGCATAATTGAAACAACGAGCACAAGAACTAACAACCTGGTTTTTTTCATACTCATCTCTCCTTTTACAAATTTTTAGCGCAGAATAATCAATTCCAGCCGGCCAGGAATTTTTATTTTTCTTTTGCTTATTTAAAATTATAGTTTCGATCCCTGTGAGTTTCGTCTTCCGAAAGGACCATTTTAAATCACTCCAACGTTTCTTTTACAGGCCACGTTTTATTATTCATATAATACTTTTGTACTACAACTAAGGTGTAAAATATTGCCTTGAGTTACTTAATATGATAAAATTCTATATAATAACAGACAATTTGGCTTTTAAAAGCGGGGTAATTTCATGAAACTTTATAAAAGAACAAGAATTTCAATTCTTTGCGTTATAATTATCCTGATATTTGCAGTATCATGTTTGATATTAGCTGAGACAATCACGCAAGAATTAATCGAGGTGAAGGAACCTCTCATAAGTTCCAACAACAAAGCAAGCGCCAAATATCAGGTGTTTTTGAAACAAAACCCGCTTTTCGGCGAAGAAAGCATCTTACCGGAAAACAGCAGCATTATTACTGAATATGTGGACTATATAAAAGCTTCGTTTAATTATGACTATACTGCTGACAAACTTGCAGATATCTCGGGGGATTATGAGATAACAGGTGTTTTGGAGGCATATACCGGGAAAGATGAAGACATTATCTCAATCTGGCAGAAGAAATATGAATATGTGCCCAAAACGGCCTTCGAAAAGCGCAACTCCGATTCTTTCGACATTAGCAGGGAAATCCGGATAAACTTTCCCGAATACAACGAATTTGTCCAACTCATAGCTGAGGATACAAAAATAGATGCTCCTGTCCGGCTAAGTGTCGTTATGAATGTCAATATCAAAGCGGTTACTGAAAACGGTGTTATTGAAGAGTCTATGGACCCGAGTCTTGTCATACCTCTGAATAATAAATATTTCACAATAGACGGAAATATGAACCAGGATAAACCCGCAGTTCTTGAAGTTGCAAAAATGGTGCCCCGCCCTGTTAATCGCAGTTATTTACATTT
>Ga0134094_1003856_pt1 | contig 10589 bp, 10 predicted proteins | sample 5_1taG_FD_94458 | JGI IMG/M metagenome (GOLD analysis project Ga0134094, IMG submission 94458) | Switchgrass degrading microbial communities from high solid loading bioreactors in New Hampshire, USA - 5_19_20_110_A1 metaG | ecosystem: Engineered > Bioreactor > Semi-continuous > Anaerobic >... | reverse complement strand
TTACATCCTCTTTGAGCACTGTTACATCTTCTTTTAATCCTGCTACATCTTCTTTTAATACCGTTACATCCTCTTTGAGCACTGTTACATCTTCTTTTAATCCTGCTACATCTTCTTTTAATATCGTTACATCCTCTTTGAGCACTGTTACATCTTCTTTTAACACTGCTACATCTTCTTTTAATACCGTTACATCCTCTTTGAGTACCGTTACATCATCTTTTAGTATCGATATATCTTTTTTTAATCCTGTTACATCCTCCTGCATAGTGTCAAGTTTTAATATGATTTCCTTTAATAAACTTTCCATCTTGCACCCTCCGCCTCTTAAATATATTATACCTTATAAAATAACAAAGTTAAACTTTTTTATTGATTCTTTATTAAATATCAAAAACCATATGAATTGTGTATGTTTAAATTTATTATATCTATCTAAATTCATCAAGTTCCTTAAGGTATTCATTTAACAAATCTTCCATTTGACTTAAATGTTCCACCTTATTAACCAATTCTTTTACCTTTGATGAATTTTTAAGTCCCTTAATATACCATGAAACATGCTTTCTTGCTTCACGAATTCCCACATATTCATCCTTGTATTCCACCAATAACCGGGCATGCTTTATTGCTTGGCGAATCCGCTGGCCAGGAGACGGTTCGGGCAATATTTCCCCGGTTTCCAGAAAATGAATAACTCTACGGAAAATCCACGGATTACCTTGTGCTCCTCTCCCTATCATAATACCGTCACAACCTGTATAATCAAACATTTGCTTGGCAGCTTGAGGACTTGTAACATCACCATTGCCGATAACGGGAATACTTACACTTTCCTTAACTTTTTTTATAATATCCCAATCAGCCTGTCCACTGTAAAACTGTTCTCTTGTCCTCCCATGAACGGTAATTGCTTTTGCTCCGTTATCCTCAGCAATCTGTGCAACTTCACATGCATTTACACTGGTTTCATCCCAACCTTTACGAATTTTTACGGTTACAGGAATGTTCACTGCTTGTGAAACGGCCCGTACAATTTTCCCAATTAATTGAGGTTTCCGCATTAACGCAGAGCCCTCACCGTTTTTTACAATTTTAGGGGTAGGACATCCCATATTAATATCAATAATACTTGCTCCCGTGCTTGCAGCCTCTGCAGCAACATCCGCCATAATATCCGGATCCGAACCGAAAATTTGCACTGCAATCGGTTTCTCTCGTTCATCAATTTGAAGAAGTTTTTCTGTTTTTTGATTTTCATAATATAATCCTTTTGCACTGACCATTTCAGTATATACCAAACCACAACCTTGCTCTTTGCACAACAGCCTAAATGGTAAATCCGTGACCCCCGCCATAGGGGCAAGAAATATTCCGTTTTCTAAAACCACATTTCCTATTTTCATATGACATTCCTTCCTAATATTTGTTATAAGACTACTTCACAAACACCACTTTTTAACTAATGAAACTTATAATTATAGGAATTACCTAGTGTAAATTATAAATACATAGCTGATGATCTAATCCTCGTTTTGTATGGTATATTCTATCACATTTTAGAATTTTTAAAAATATACTTCGTATATTCAACTATTACTTAACAACTGTAATGCTCTTGCCGCAGTATGAATGAAATATTTATAAGGCACATCTTTACCCATGCAAATATAATTCGCATAAATATCTTTAAAAACAATTTCAAGAACCGTCTGCCAATCTTCTTCTTGAATAATCTTTCTCTTTGCTATTCTTTCAACTTCTGCCCTGACGGCACTGTCAGTTCTGTTTGCGTCGCACATACTGTATTCCACCTCTTTTAAATTTTGTTAATTTGTGGTATAATATTATTAATGTCATTATAATATGTTATGCTTAAAGCATACATAAGTCAATACCTTTCGTACTCATTTTGCATTTATTTTCTTAAAATATTGCAATATTTCGCTTAATATCTTTTATTTTTGTCAAATTCCTGTTAAAATAGTTTAAGATATACATTAAAAAAACACGGGGTGAAAATTATGCCTGACATTGATAAAATAGTTGCGAAAAATATTGATATTATAAGAAATAATATGTCATACAGAAGATTTTCAAAAGCAATCTACGAAAAAACCGGAGTAAAAATCGGAGTTGCAACACTTCAACAATATATCACCACAGTCCGCAAACCAAAAAGCGATAAACTTGAAGTTCTTGCAAAATACGCTGATAAACCGATCATATGGTTTTACCAGGATCACTCCAAGGACAATTGTTCAGAAGAGAATCAAGAAACCAACAAGAAGTATTCATCAAAATGTGACATGCTTCCAAAGGAAATATTAGAATTAAAAGCAGAATATCTGGCACTTGCGAAAGAAATCCAAGATGCCCGGATATCTCCTGATGAAATAAAACTAATGATTCATACCATTAAGACCTTAAAAAAGGAAGAACATAAATAAGAAACTTCAATAAAATGCAAATGGTTGTCCTGTAAACAAATCATAGGAAAGGACAACCAATGCAAAAAATACTATATAACTCTGGATAATAAAAATACAAATAAAGCAATGGAGATAAACATAGCAATATTTAATACGGTTCCTACAGAAATATTCCATTTCAATAAATCTTTGCTTTTATTCTTTTTATATTGGGACATACTTACAGCACATTCATATTTCATAGCTTGTTGCTTAATATAATTGTCAATAATGCTTTGTGCCTCTTTAATGATATAATCACTGTTTCTTAAATTCCGCTTTATAATGGCCCTTTTTTCATGATTTTTTAATTCGCTTATATTATTTTTTAAAATGAATATGGCCTCTTCAATAAAATTGGAGTCCAGATCCCTTATAACCACAACCTGTTTGGCATGTTCGTGCACTGCAAACTACCTCCACTATCAATAGTTTCTATTAGTAGTTTATACAAACTTATTTACATATATACATAATTTAACCAACTTTTTTCCATATCTTTGCAACCAATACCGTCATATCATCACTAACATAATGGTTTGAATGATTGATGGCTGTTTTTAACAAATAATCAGCAATTTCCTGAGGATTGGTTGTATCAATTTCACTTAATACCTCTTTCACCCATTCTTCTTTTTTTATTGCATCTTCCTTAGAATCAAGCACTCCGTCCGACATCATAACAATAAAATCCCCATCGCTTACTGTTTTATTGGAAAGCTCCATGTCAATATTGTTCAATATCCCCGCAGGAAGTGAAGTAGATTTAATTACTTCCACTCGATCCTGCTTCTTTATGAAGGTAGATGCCGCACCAATCTTGACAAATTCAACATTTCCGGTATAAAGGTCAATGATTGAAAGATCAATGGTAGCAAAACTTTCTTCAGGCGACTTGAGAACCAAAACGGAGTTAATAAATTTCACCGCCATATCTTTGTCAAAACCCGAATCTAAAAGTTGTTCCAGCAAAGCAATTGTAGTACTGCTTTCCTTTGAAGCCTTTATACCGCTTCCCATACCGTCACTCAAAGCAAGAACAAATCTTCCGTCTTTTAACTGAACAAACGTATAATGGTCCCCATATTCCTGCTGTCCCTGTTTTTTCATTCTTGCTACTCCCGTAGAAACGGAATAACTTTGTGCTTCAACGTATTTTACCGAACACTTTGAATGATGCCTATTGGCAGTACAACTGCTTTCTTCCTTTATCATTTTTCTACCCACTACCTTTGAAATAATAGGAGCGGCAGTTTTAATACAATTTCTTATGCCTCCGCATGATTTGAAAACAATATGTACCTCATATTTTCCATATGCATTTTGAATAACACTAATCTCCTTTGCTATAATTCCCGCTTTATCCAACTGAATCATTAATTCCTTTTCCATTTCCTCGTCAAACTGCAAATCCATCGACAACTCATTAGCTAGGTTCCGAATAATTTCCGAAACCCCCTGAAGCTGCTGTGAAATCAGTCCCCGACTTTCATTAATCTTATTATGCCATATTAAATTATTCTTGTAGATTTCAAATAAATTATTGGACGCATTTAAAAAGTCGTAAATTCTTATACAGCGACTTGAGAAATACTCAGGTAAATCCCGTTCATCAACATACCCTTTGTCCTCTAATTTTTCCAACATTTTAAACATCACCTGATAGGTACTGTGAAATTCCTGTCCCCAACAACAAAAACACAAACTGCAATCTTTACACACGCGTTCTGCCACTTGATCAAACAATACCGTCACGTCATTTTTATTAACAGCCTTTCTTTTTTCAGCAATACTGTCAAACGTACATGCCAACTGTTCAAACGACCTGGCAATGCCGGTAAGTTTGTCCGCTGTCAGCTCTTTTATTCGAGCAGTGTATGTCTTACTCTCCATAAAACTTTTTGTCTTTTTGCTCAATAATTCATCTACATACGATAACATCTTGTCAGGCATAACGAAAAGCAACAAAGCGGCAAGCAGTATATCAAAAATATTAATCAAAACTTCCGTAGAACCGTTGAGATAGATTGTCATTATTGCATTGCCTAAAAGAAATCCTAAACATACACCGCTTTTCCCAAGCGGTTTAAAAACACCTGAAATAAGACTGCTGAAAGCATATGAACTGATTATATGGTACATCCCGGAATCAGCCATGCTACCAATAAGCCCTAAAGTTACACCACTTGATACCGCCACACCTATTCCATACTTCAAACTAAAAAGCAAAATAATAAAGATGGATAATACATTTCTTAATGAAATGCCGCCGGGTAAAATGATGTTATTGACCCCCAAAAGAATCAGACCCATTAAAATCGCCAAACTGATCATTTCCTCATTGGATATCGTTTGCCGTCTATTTTGTTGTTTCAAAACAGGTATGGACATTTTAAAGATATAAACCATCACAAAACAAATAAAACATTCAAATAAAAGCATAAATATGTCATATAACAATAAACCGTTAAATATGATAACAATCAACCCTGAAATAAAAAGCCCGTTAAATGTCATCAAAGCAATAAAAAAAGTTTTATTGAGCAAGCTGCTCTTTAACAAGAGAACGGAGGCCGTGAAAATAAACATGGCAGCAACATATTTCAAGGAAGCAATACCTAACCCGGCTGAAATAAAACCCATAATAACACTTATACCAATAAATAATGAATTGACTTTTCCGTCAAAAATCGTAGCAAAAAAAGGTAGTCCAAACGGACTCATGCCTGACAAAATCACTGCACGTGACAGCATAAATGCAAAAAAATTGATCAAAATATCTTGCTTTGAAATTTTTCTAACAGATGTCCTTTGGTGACCGCCTTTTAATTTTACTTTTTTATGATTTGTTATCCTATGATAAGGAAACACATCTGTTCTTTGCATAATATCAACCCCTTCTTTTGTGTAAGCACTATTATACAGCATACATGATGAAATATTTGTCAATTTGGGTTGATACTTAAAAAAAATTTTTTTACATTATTTACCATAAAATCTTGTTATTTATCATTACATGCGCAAAAAAAAACACAGTCAAAACGACTGTGTTTTGGTGGGCACAATAGGGCTCGAACCTATGACCCCCTGCTTGTAAGGCAGGTGCTCTCCCAGCTGAGCTATGCGCCCGTTTCATTGGTGACCCATAGGGGATTCGAACCCCTGTTACCGCCGTGAAAGGGCGGTGTCTTAACCACTTGACCAATGGGCCATATAAAAAGTTGGAAGCTTTCAACTTCCAACTTTCTCTGGTAGCGGTAGACGGACTCGAACCATCGACACTGCGGGTATGAACCGCATGCTCTAGCCAACTGAGCTATACCGCCATATTTTCCTTTGCAGGGCAGTAATTATTATAACACAAAATCAACAAAAAATAAAGTGTTAATTAATGGAAAATGAATTATGCCTGCATAAAAATATGACCGTCAGAAGCGACATATTGAATTTTAATATAAAACAGCCAACTTGTCAAGGGTTTTTGATATTTTTTTCGAACAGCCTCTACAATATGAATATACTGAACAATGGGCTTTATTGCTTTTCTGCTTGTCCAATCAGCAGGTTGAGTATAACATTCCATCAATAGTTTTTCTTCCTCATTTAATTTTTCCTTTTTATATTGAAGCCTTTTTTTCATCAAAAACATCATAAATTTATGAACAGGTTTTAATTCCGCATAATTCAACTTACCTCTCAAATAAAAAAAGTTAACTCTTTCCCTCATTTCAGCAGTAAAATTACGACTCTTAATATATTCTACAACCTGAGAGCTTGTAGGGGAAGCACCTACGGAAAAAACCACAACTCGCTTGTTTCTTAGTTCATTAAAACGATTCTTTATCAATGAAAGGCCTAGTATTTTTCCTGCATATAGTGAACCTCCGTATATGATAGTGTCGTATTTTAACAAATTTTCCAAGGTAATTTCAGATTGTTCATACAAATCTCCATGTAATTCTTCCGCGAGCCACTCCGCATATTGTTTCGTGCTACCGTAACATGACCCATAAACCACTACCATTTTCTTTTCTTCCGGCATAATACAATCCCCTTTACAATATATGAAAATATAATACTCATTAAATAAATGTCAACCACCATAATTATACATCAATTAGAAATTTATTACAATACCTTTAGAAAATTTCCAGCCCGATGGGACAATGATCAGAACCTAAAATATCACTGTAAATCATTGCATCTTTCAGTTCACTTTTTAAACTTTCAGAGACGCAAAAATAATCAATACGCCATCCCGCATTATTGGCCCGCGCATTAAACATATAAGACCACCAGGTGTAGGCTCCTGTTTTATCCGGATAAAAATATCTGAAAGTGTCGATAAAACCGCTATTCAACAAAATATTAAATTTATTTCTTTCTTCATCGGTAAAACCGGCATTTCTTCGATTTGACTGAGGATTTTTAAGATCAATCTCTTTGTGGGCAACATTTAAATCGCCGCAAAAAATGACCGGTTTAGCCTGTTCTAAATGTTTAAGGTAATTTAAAAAATCTTCTTCCCATTTCATCCTGTAATCCAATCTTGTTAAACCTTGCTGGGAATTTGGGGTATAAACCGTAACCAAAAAAAATGAATCAAACTCCAGAGTAATGATTCTGCCTTCACGGTCGTGTTCTTCAATACCCATCCCATAAGTGACATTTAACGGCTTTATTTTGGAAAATACGGCCGTTCCGGAATACCCTTTTTTTTGCGCATAATTCCAATACTGATAATATCCGTCCAGCGGAAGCTCTACTTGCCCTTCCTGAACCTTTGTCTCCTGTATGCAAAAAATGTCTGCGTTTTCACTGTTAAAAAATTTCATGAAATCTTTTTTGAGGCAAGCACGTATTCCATTCACGTTCCATGATATCAGTTTCAATGACTTCCACTCCTTAACTATATGATGAATTATATGTACCCATTAATTTTTGTCATTAATCAATAATGCTCGCTGAACCGACTTCTGCCCGTATTTATCACGTATTTTATCAAGGCATTGGTCAAGCTTTTGTTGCTTTTCGCGATGCTCGTCATTAAAAAATGTGATTTGCTCACATTCATCGTCTCTTAGAAAATTTGTTACCCGAATCCCAAGCAACCTTATATTTTTATTCCAATCCCATGACTTAAGAAATAACTCATAGGCATATTTTGCTATATCTGCAGTTACATCCGTATACTCGCTTAATGTAATTTGCCTGTCAATTGTTTTAAATTTTGAATCTTTTATGGTAATCTGAATGGTCTTTCCCTTCAGCCCATGCTTTCGAAGTCTGTACCCTACACTTTCTGCAAGCTGATACAAGATCAGTTTAACCTCATAGTTGTTAGAAAGATCCTTGGCTGTCGTGATGGAATTGCTTATACTTTTTAATGGTTCCTCATCATCCATAAAGGCCACGGGGCTGTCATCCAAACCATTGGCATAAATCCATATCTCCTGTCCCCATTTCCCAAAGCACTTGCTTAGCAAGTCCGCCGAAGTATTGGCTAATTCTCCTATGGTGTAAATACCGATTTTATTTAATTGAGAAGCGCCTACTTTACCTACATACAGTAAATTCTCAACAGGCAATTTCCATACCTTCTCCTTAAAATTTTCCTTGGAGATAACCGTAACGGCATCCGGCTTTTTCATATCCGACCCAAGCTTTGCAAATATCTTGTTAAAACTTACGCCAACCGATGCCGTAATCCCTATTTCATTTTTAATTCTTTCCTTTATTTCATAAGCAATCTCTTCCCCTGTGCCAAACAGCCTGGTACTCCCCGTCACGTCAAGCCAATTTTCATCAATGCCGAACGCTTCTATCTGATTGGTATATTTTTTATAGATTTCACGCACTCGTCCTGAAATCTCGCGATATAATGAATGCCTCGGCGGCACTATTACCAAATCGGGGCATTTTCGTTTTGCCTGCCATATGGTTTCGGCTGTTTTTACACCGGCCGCTTTTGCAATATTATTCTTGGCCAATATAATCCCGTGCCTGTTTTCCTTACTTCCACCCACAGCCATGGGTACGGATTTTAAATCAGGATTATAAAGGCATTCCACACTTGCATAGAAGTTATTCAAATCGCAATGTAAAATTACGCGATCCATATACATCATCTCACTATGCTTCACTTTACAGAGGAAGTATATCACACCATAAAAGAGAAGGCAATAGGGAGCCTCCCTACTGCCTTATTAATCTTACGGATACATTCTGATTGGTTTCCAATACTTCTTTAATAGCGTTGATAAAAGACTCTTTATCATTTTCTAAAAGATAATAGGAACCTCTTGAATCCTCAAAAATTTCACAAAACATAAAGTTATCATCAAGGCTTTTTTCAAGAGTAAAATATCGGATTCCAATATCCTCATTATATACAATACCAATATAAGTACTGATAAGCATCTCATCTAATTCCGCCAAATCAATAATAATACCGTTGGTGTTATCATCGATTTTTTCAAAAGATACATCAAAAACTTTGTCAGCATTCAACATAAATTCTTCTCTTTTTTCATTAATTAATGATAGAAATTGCTCTGCACTTTCAACAACATAAACCGTATCCGAATTTGATAATTCTTGGACGATAATATTATTTGCTGCTTTATCCCACACATCAACAATGATTTTGTTTATATTACTTATATCTTCCTCATTGATATATTCCGCAACAGTTGACTTATTTTCAAAGAAATACTCGGGTAATCTTTGCTGTTCAAATAAATAACGCGCATTACTGTGTATCTTTAATAACTGCCCTGTCGTATCCCCACTAAAGTCAAGAAATTTTTTAGGATTTGCTTGTTCCGGACCTATATCCGAAACAACCTCAGTATTTGGATTTTCACCTGTTTTGTCTTCCTTTACTATAATTACCGTTTGAGTATCTTGATCCCATGTGACTTCCGCCTCAAAGCTTTCTGCAACCGCACGAACCGGAACCAGTGTCCTACTGTCCACAATTTGCGACGGAACATCAAGAGTAATTCCCTCTCCGTTTTTTATCATTATAGTACTGCCTATTTCCAACTGTATAACGGTATCCTCTTTCGTTGCAACAATTCTCTGTGTGTCACCATGCCACTCCACAGTTGCCCCTAACGCTTCAAATATTTTACGCATAGGAACCATTGTTCTATTGTTTATTAATTGAGGTGGCACATCAAAGCTTAATAACTCTCCATTCAACTGTACTTTTATTCCTTCCTCAGCAATAACCGATGGTGTAATAATGATACTAATAAGAAATACCACTATCATAAATCTACAAATTGAATTCATTCGTATTTTCCCCATATCACTATTCCTCCTTGCAGTTTTTCATTATTTTACCATAACAGTTCTAAAAAATCAATGTTACCAGGTACAGGGATTCATTTTTCTATATCTTTAGCTGTTCTGATTATAATTACTAATCTTTTATGCCGTTCTCGGCACAATATATCGGCTTTAACAGCATACTTTAATAAATTATGTTTCCGTTGTCATTATATGAATACCTTGTAATATCAGTGATTTCTTCTATTACCTTTGTTTCCGCTTACAATTTGTAAGCACCTTGCCTAAGCCGTTATACGTAAAAATTGTAGTAATATTATCCACAAAATTATACCAGTCATTTTAAACTATTTCATTGCTTTTTGTAAATTATTACCCATCTCTAAACAGTACAAATCCGAAAATGAAAAAATCGAAAAAAATTACAAAAAAAACAGAACAGTCATCTCGACCATTCTGTTCTACATTGGTGAGGAATATTGGATTTGAACCAATGACCTCCACGATGTCAACGTGGCGCTCTGACCAACTGAGCTAATCCCTCATAATAAAATTAAATTGCAGGGACACCATGTACGGTGCCCGTTGCATTGTTTGCCATATTTTTATATCTACAGGTAAGTAAGATTTTTGTACAATTAATTATAATATAATCTTTCTAAAAAATCAATAGATTCTGATTTCTATTTTTGCACTTTATTGTACAAAACACAATGATGGGTGACACTTTTTTTAAAAAAATAATTATCACTCCAACTTTACTTGTCAAGGGGAGGTGTGGAGATTTTTTGAATATACGGTTTCAAAAAATACTACCCGACC
>Ga0134094_1003850_pt1 | contig 10612 bp, 11 predicted proteins | sample 5_1taG_FD_94458 | JGI IMG/M metagenome (GOLD analysis project Ga0134094, IMG submission 94458) | Switchgrass degrading microbial communities from high solid loading bioreactors in New Hampshire, USA - 5_19_20_110_A1 metaG | ecosystem: Engineered > Bioreactor > Semi-continuous > Anaerobic >... | reverse complement strand
TTTGGCATTATGCCTGGTACAAGCTTTAATGCTTGTTTTATTAAATCTTAGTTTTCATGCTTACAATTCAGGTGTTTATCCCAGTTTTACACTTAAAACCCTAGTAGAAGTTGGTAGCCTTGTTTTATTGGTTTCTGTTTTAGCAACGATATTTGTATCCGGATATCTGTTAAAAGTCATAGAACACGATGCAAAACTAGAAACAGAAATTCATTATGCCAAAGAGAGACACAATTTACATTTACGTTTGCAGATTGAGCGTCATGATTTTTACAACCATCTTACTGCTATTTATGGGTATATAAAAGCTTGTCATTTCGACCAGGCAGAAACCTATATCGAAAATCTGTATTATATTGTCAGCCGTATAGGAAGCCTCCTGAAAATTGAACCTCCGGAATCAGCGGCTATTATAAGTACAAAATATGAGGAAGCAAAAATTAACGGGATCAAATTCTATTGGCATGTAAAAATACAAGACGGTTCACTTCCACTTTCGCCAGAGGATCTTACTCAATTAACCGGTAACCTTCTGGATAATGCTTTAGATGCAGTAAAAATGAATGGCTCGCCACGAATAGACTTAGTTCTAGTATGCAATAAGCTAGGTTTGGAATTAAAGGTATCCAATAACGGCAGCCCCATCCCTCAAAATGCTAGGCAAAATATTTATACTGCCGGATATACGACTAAAAGCATTAAACAGCATAGCGGTCTTGGTCTATATATAATTAAGCAAATTATAGATCGTTATGACGGTCAATTACAATTGAGAGAGCCTGAAGGCTATACCGGTGTGGAGTTTATGATTTATATCCCTTGGAACAAATAATTGTTCAACTGTTGAAATATTATCTTGGCTTTACGGTATTTACATATGAGTGAAGGGAGGCGCTTAAGGTAAATCTGGAAGTTGGTTGTAGTATTACTATTGTAAGAAAGTATAATACTGCAATTATTAGAATTTTAGAACATACTTACAAGTTGCGGTGATTAATATGCGCTTTATATTTTCTGACAACTGCCTTTTTTGGAGAAATGCTACACCATATGCCTATATGGATACTCCTATAATGCTTTTGTCTAAATAAGAAGTTGTCCCTTAGAATAGGTTTGACCGGTTGGAAAATTATGATATTATTGATGTAGAAAAGTTTGGTAATGTGATGTGATTTTCGAATACAGAACGTCTGACGGATTATAGCTTTTCGGAAAAGTTTATAATTCTAATAAAGACGCTTTTACTGAACAGGGCAGTTGTATGGGTGATAAGTCTAATATTGGGTTGAGAATTTAGGTGAAGATTATGGACAAATACACAGCTCATGAATTAATTATAAAAGCCAATGAGCTATTGAAAAATGGCGACTTTGAATATGCCTTTTGCGGTGGCTTTGCGATTGAGTTATTTTTAAATCGGACAATCCGCAAGCATGGTGATATTGATGTATCTGCTTATTGGTATGACAGAGATAAGATTATTCTCTACATGCAGTCATTGGGTTGGAATGTATTTGAAATGTGCGGCGGTGGGATAGCTCATCACATTACCGATGTTAAATATCAAATAAAGGCAAAGCGAAATATCTTTTGCTTCAAAGACGGATGCAGTCTAGTGAAGCTCTCGCCTCATGGCGAAACAGATATGTATTATCTTGATTTTGACCATAGCGGACAAACAAATTTTGATTTTATCGAGTTTTTATTTAACAACCGTAATGCTGATTCTTTTCTATATGCCAGAAACGAGAACATCTCACTACCTATAAAAAAAGCGATATTGACCCGGAACGGGATTCCCTATCTTGCCCCTGAATTGGTTTTACTGTATAAATCCACTGATCCGGACCGCGAAGGTTATCAGCTAGACTATGATTCCGTGAAGGATGAAATGAGCTTTGAACGAAGGGATTGGTTACAGGTTGCGCTTAAAACAATGAATCCGGTAGGTCATAAATGGCTAGAGAAAAATGTTCCGCACAAAGACTAAACGAAGAGATGGTGGTTAAATGGGGGTAATAGTATGTTAATCCGTTGGGCAACCGAAAAAGACCTATCTGCATGGTATGCACTAGCAACCGAGGTCTCAGAGATTTTCCAGCACCCAGGAAACATGGGAACCGATCCTGATTTTACTTCATATGCACAAAGCAAAGTAAGTAAATACGAAGCCTTGACCGCTGTAGACTACATGAGCGGAAAAAATATGGGTTTTATCGGTTTTTCCCGGTCAAACAATCGCATCAGTTGGTTCTCTGTGTTTGAAAAATATCGTAATAAGGGCGTAGGTGGAAGATTATTAAAAACCTCCCTGCGTCAGTTAGACACGACGCGAGAAATAAGTGTTGTTACCTTCCGCGACGATTATTTTCCTGGTGCACCTGCACGGGCGATCTATGCTAAATTCGGTTTTACCGATAGGGAACTCATAACCCATGGCGGTTTGCCTCGCAGTCTTATGGTGCGTCCGCCATCCGACGAGAAGCGTGGTGGAAGTTTTCACTATCGCTATCCTGAATTTATCAAGGCGGCAGATAAAAAGTTTTGCCCGGTCTGCAATGATGAGCCTGCTCCCGTTGGTCAAAGTGATATCCTTGTGAATGACAAGGTTTGGGTTTGTGGGGAATACCCCGGACAAGGACGGTTATTCGGTAAAATGTATGTGATGCCGCGAAACCATGCCTTTCACTTTGAGAATATGTCGGAAAGCGAAATGGTTACCTTTATGAGCGAGGTTCAGCGTGTCGGTAAAGCCCTCCGAAAAGTGACTGGTGCAGAAAAAATTAATTATGAGTTGCACTCGAACTCAGGAGCTCATTTACATATCCACTTATTCCCGCGCTATCTGGATGATGAATTTCCCAGTGCGCCCATTGATTACCGCCTGACTGAACCTGCGCCCTATGAGAGCTATGACGAGTATTTGTGGTTTATCGAGCAGATGAGAAAGGAGTTGCAACATGCCTAAACTGCAAAATACACTAGTTATCCTGCCCTACGACCCGAATTGGAAAACTGAATTCGAGCGCATCCGTGATTTTCTAATGGATCATATCGGCGACCTGATAATTAAGATTGAACATATCGGCAGTACTTCGGTTCCAGGCTTGTGTGCCAAGCCCATTATTGATCTTGTGGCAGTGATAGAATCATACGATGTATTTCCCCAAATTGTGTCGCGTCTTGAAAAAATCGGTTTTCAACACGAGGGTGATAAAGGCATAAAAGAACGCGAGGCTTTTAGACGAATAATTCCCGATGATTTCATGGACTATCATTTTTACGTTTGTCCTAAGAACAGCAAGGAATACCTCAGACAAACCCGCTTTCGAAATGCGCTTATTAAAAATCCTCAGATTGCGGAGGAATATGGTAAGTTGAAAACAAGGTTAGTAGGTGAGGTAAACGGCGACCGTGTTCTTTACACTAACTCGAAAACCGACTTTATTTTAAACGTGATCAACCGTGTATATGATAATGGTGATATGAAAAACATTTCGCAAAACATATATGATAACCAAACTTTTTTTGATGGGTATAAAAAATTACGTGAAAATCCGGATAATGCCAATCTGTTGGAGGAAAAGCCTGCACTCTTTTCGCTCGCACCGGATTTGACCGGACTTTCTGTTCTCGATTTGGGCTGCGGCTACGGAGAAAACTGTGCTGAATTTCTGCGGCTTGGTGCCGCTAAAGTGGTTGGAATAGATATATCTGCAAAAATGCTTGAGGTTGCAAAACGTGAAACAAGCGGGGTTGAATATATACATGCTGATATGAGCGATTTGTCTGTCATAGAAGGAAATTTTGATGTTGTGTTCAGTTCGCTCGCAATTCATTATATAGAGGATTTTGGTAAGCTATGTGCTCAGAATCCCCATGGTTATTTTATCTTCTCCCAGGAGCACCCATTTACTACCGCACCATTAAAAGGTGCGAGTTGGACGAAAAATGAAAACGGTGAGCGATTACATTACAATCTTTCTGATTACCAAAGGTGTGGTAAGCGTGAAATGACTTGGTTTATAGACGGTGTAATCAAATATCATCGCACTTTTTCAGAAGTTGTGAATACCTTGCTGACTACCGGTTTTTCCATTGAAGGGATGCTCGAACCGGCGCCTAGCGAAGAACTGATTGACCGATTGCCTTATTATGCAGATGAACTACATAAGCCAAATTTTCTGTTAATAAAAGTACGAAAAAAATAGAGGATAATTTGTTGGAAAAACTACAGCTTATTTGAGGGGGATACAGACCAATGATTGACTGCCATATTCATATTGAGCGAGGCGAATATTCGCTGGATTGGATTAACCAATTCGTCCAAACAGCAAAAGAAAAGGGGCTGGATGAAATTTGGCTGTTAGAGCATTGCTACCGTTTTCGTGAATTTGTCCCAATGTATGATGACGTTTGCGAATATAGTAATTACATAGACAAGTGGTTTCACAAAAAAGCTGGTGTATTGGACTTAACCGACTATTTGCATTTGGTTGAGATGGTTAGGTCTCAAAAGTATGGTACTAGCATCAAATTCGGATTAGAGGTCTGTTGTTTCAAAGAACATGAAGAGTTTGTATACAGTAAAACAAAAGATTGCGGTCTTTACTTCCTGGTCGGCAGTGTCCATTTTATCGATAGTTTTGCGTATGACCATAAAGCGGAACATTGGGATGGCATTGGTGTTGATAAAGCATATCACCGTTATTTTGAAATAAGTATTGACCTTGCCAAAAGTGGGATTTACAGTGGAATTGCGCACCCTGATTGTATTAAGTTGTTCGGGCACAAGCCGTTTTTTTCACTCATTGAATATTATGATCAGCTTGCATCCGCTCTGGCTATAAATAACATGTACGCTGAGCAAAGTAGCGGCGCATACAGGCGGTGTCCTGAAACGGCGGAGCTTGGTATGGATATCGGCTTGATAAAATCACTCAAGTCTCATAAAGTGAAAATACAAACCGCATCCGATGCGCATTGCCCGAAGGATGTCGGGCTTTATATAGCGGAACTTGAACGAAATTTGGAGGTATAACATATGAAAAAAGAATATACAACAGTACCACCATCAATGGCGAAAATGGAAACCTACGGGTTCTCGTGGATGGATTTCGTTACTGCAATACCTTCTCCACTATTTGTGGTAACTTCATACAAGTCAAACGGAAAGCCTAATGCATGTCTGCAATCATGGGCTTGCTTCAGTGGGGAATCAAAAGGGTTCTATGCCATCCTGTCAAGGGTATACAAAGCGGGGCATTTGTATCAAACCGTTAAGGAAAAGGGTGAGGTTGTGCTAAACTTTCCTTCAGCCGATATTTACCCGCTTTGCCAACAGACTATTGCCCACAACGGTTATGACGATGATGAAATTGAATTGTCGGGATTGACCGCTGAACCTGCCTCTACTGTAGATGCGCCGCGTATCAAAGAGTGTTTTCTAAACCTTGAAATCCGCTATTTATGGGAACGTGAGATTAAGGAGGGCAGCAGCCATGTTTTGATGTGTTTCGAGGTAATGAATATCTGCATTGACGAGACGCACTTGAACGAAGTGGCGCAAGGGCGTTACAGTGAGGATGGTTATATCTATAACGTGCATTATCCCGTGAACCCCGAAAACTTCAGCGGTAAATCACATGATTTTATCGCCATACTACAAAAGTTCCGTGATATGGGTGAGTATTAAAAAAATAGTTTGGCGGTGACAAGATGCGGGACATAAAGGGCTACAACACGTTTTTAAAAATTCAACAAACTAACAAGGGTATGTCCAGTGACAAAAAATACTGCATTGAAACCACTGGCGGGCGTCGGCTTCTGCTTCGAATTTCCGATATTTCAGGATATGAGCGCAAACATGCTGAATTTGAGATAATGAAGAAAGCGGTAATGCTTGGCATTCCGATGCCGCAGCCTATTGATTTTGGTACATGCGATAGCGGCAAAAGTGTATATACATTATTGACTTGGATTGATGGCAAAGAAGTAGGAGCCGTACTGCCTACCCTTACTGAATCAGAACAGTATTCTCTCGGTGTAAAGTCCGGCGAAATCCTGCTTAAAATACATGCAATCCCGGTAACCGAAAATGTAGACGATTGGGCGACACGGTATTTTTCCGTCATTGATGAACGGCTTGTCGCATTCCGTTCCGAAGGTGTTTCTTTCGATGGCGATGCCACAATTCTTGATTTTATTGAAAGCAATCGCTGTTTACTTAAAAATCGTCCGCAATGCCGCCACCATGGCGACTATCACGAAGGAAATATGATCATCTCTGAAAGTGGTGAACTTTCCATAATTGACTGGCATACCGTTGATTTTGATAATTACGGCGACCCGTGGTATGAGTTCAACCGCATTGGAACTGCATTTCCAGCATTCGCATCGGGCCAGATAGACGGCTACTTTCATGGCAAGCCACCAAAGGAATTTTGGACACTATTAGCTTATTACCTTGCAGCAAGTGCGATTACATCAATTGTTTGGGCAAAATACTTCGCCCCAAAAAGACTTAACGCTATATTGCAGTTAAATGTAGATGTACTCCATTGGTTTGACAATATGAAAAAACCTGTCCCGATGTGATATCTTAAAAGAATGGAAGCAGCAAAATGAAATATGTTTTGGCAGATACGTGAAAGAGGGTGACTAAATATTGAGGACAGAACAAAAAATTATGGACTTGATTTTAGACGTGGCTAAGGCTGATGAGCGCATACGGGCAGTACTGCTAGTAGGTTCACGGGCAAATCCAGCCATACCAAAGGACATCTACCAGGATTACGACATTACCTATTTTGTAGCGGACATTGCGCCATTTTATAATAATCCTTCATGGGTTGAAGAACGCTTTGGCAAACCTCTAATAATGCAGGTGCCAGAAGCTATGCGTAACCCGATCGGAGATGGTAATTTTAATTATATGATGATTTATCCCGATGGAGTTCGCATTGACCTCTCTTTTGTCTTTAATAAATATATTGATGACGGAGAACCAGCTGTTGTTCTACTCGATAAAGACTATGGCAGAGGCTTTTTGCCATCCCAGATGGTTCCTAACGACAAGTATTGGCATATAAAACCGCCATCACCACTTTTCTTTTACTCCTGCTGTAATAATTTTTGGTGGTGCTTAAATAATGTAGCAAAAGCTATAGTACGAGATGAGCTTCCCTATGTCATGAACATGCTGAACATTTGGGTTCGGTCTGAATTGCATGATATGATTAATTGGTATATCGGAACACTGCATGGGTTCAATCTTTTCACAGGTAAAGCAGGCAAATATTTTAAGAAATATCTGTCCCCGGAGCTATATGCCCAATATGCCGCCACTTATTCCGGCAGCAATTATGACGATATTTGGGCAGCGGTTGATATTATGTGCGATTTATTCCACACGCTGGCAATGGCAGTGGCGGCACATTTTGACTTCACTTACCAGCAGGAGGAAGAGGACGGAATGCGAGAGTATTTGAGGATGGTGAAACAAGACTATTTGAGAGTGGTAAAGGAAGATAGAGGGAATCGATGCAAGTGATCATTCGTGAAGCAAATATCAATGATGCCAGCGCACTATATGACATCTATAAATACTAATGAAAAATGGGCAAAGCAGTCATTACGATTATTGTTATCTTGATTAACTCAGCATGATATTAATGAGTGTTTAGCATATTCAAACGACGATGAATGGTATTCCATGTTTTCCTTCAGAAAGGTGGCGTAATGCATGATACAGAGCATAATATTACTTGGTGCTAACGGCAGCGGCAAGTCCACTATCGGCCGTGAGCTTGCGCATATGTTGAACTTTGCCCATTTTGATGTGGAGGATTACTGGTTTTATAAAACCGATATACCTTATACCGTCATTCGGCCACAGGAAGAACGGAATATGATGCTGCTTTCAGATATGAAAAAGCATGGCTCATTTGTGGTATCTGGCGATATTTCAGGCTGGAGTGAAGAATTTTTGACGATGTTCGACCTCGCAGTCTTTCTTACAGCACCTACGGAGATTCGCATGAAACGCATCGAAAACAGGGAATGTGCTCGGTGGGGTGACCGGGTATGCAGAGGTGGCGATATGTATGAGTCACAGAAAACATTTCGGGAGTTTGCCGCAAAACGGGATGTTGGATTGCTTGAGCGAAGGGCTTTAGAATATTCATGCCCTGTCGTTTATTATGACAGCACGAGAACACCGGGAGAAATTGTGAATGAGATATTGACCTATATCAATACCCTCAACCACTACGATGCCCTTATTGATGAAAATAACGATCCAGTGCATGATCCCGCTCCAATAAAAGCTTATATGGATAAATGGGACGGAGAGGTATTCATTGAAGCTTTACTCCTTTCACCTGACAAGCCTGTTCTTGAAATTGGCGTTGGTACAGGACGGCTAGCGATGCGAGTTTGTGATAAATGCAAACATTTCACAGGGATTGATATTTCACAGAAAACCCTGCAGCGGGCAAAAGCCAATTTACAGAGGTTTTCCAACATCGACTTAATCTGCGGCGACTTTCTTACTTACCCATTTAGTGTTAGATTTGATATAATCTACACATCATTAACATTTATGCATATTAAAGATAAGCGAGGGGCAATTCGAAAGGTTGCAAGTCTGCTGAAACCTGGCGGACGGTTTGTCCTATCGATTGATAAGAATCAGCAAACTGAGATTAATTTTGGTAACCGGCGAATTATAGTCTACCCCGACACGCCTGAGGAAATCACCGCTTTAATTGTTGGAGCTGGTCTGACCATAGAAAAACAGTTTGAAACAGAGTTTGCTGTAATTTTTGTAGCGACGAAGGAGGTTTGAGATATGAATTGCCCCGAGTGTGGCTCCAACTTACTGCACTGCCATAAACTCATTGACGACGCTGTATCGCCAATGAAGAACAAATCCAAAATCATATACCCAAAGTGCTCTGTCTGCGGACATCCCATAGAAGTGCATGAAGTTGAAGAAAACATTTCCGAGAGTAGGAAAGTTCTGTTGATCAGTGGAACAGCCGGTGCAGGTAAAACGGCGCTGGGACAACTTATCGAAAGCAAATCTGATTACATCTTTATTGATGGAGATGCCGTTAGTAAGAGGGTGAATCATTATGCGAGGCTCATCCCAGGGGCTGCGGTGCCGGATTATCAAAAGGAAACGATAAGAACCATGCTGGTTCTTCTTGGTTTAGGTTACGACGTTGTGGTAGGTTATGTCATCAATCAGGAAGTCCTACGATGGTATTACGAGGGATTGGAAAAGTATCAAATAACTCCGGTATTTCGCGTACTAGTACCAGATAGAGATGTCTGCCTTCAGAGAGACATTGACAGGGAGTGCTGGACTGCCGGGGCTGAATATGTGGATAGGTGGTTTGATGGGCAACGAGCATATTTGAAAACAGACCCAGAAATCTGTATTGACAGTTCACAGGAAACCTTGGAGGACACTTTCATTAATCATTTTCAGGGATTATTATAGAGCTGTCTATGGAGAAGGTGGTGCAATGGACTTATGGCGACTTGGCTTACTCATCTGCGTGTTGCCGAAAAAGTGTCTGACCAATTAAATATTACTGACAGAAGTTTATTTTTTGCTGGAAGTATTGCGCCGGATACAGATATGCTTTCGGACATATCGCATTGGTGTACCAATGCCGATAAAACAACTTGTGATGCTCAAGGGTTTTATATAAAATATATTTCAGACATTCTTTACACTGAAGATAAGGATTTTTATTGGGGATATTATATTCACTTGTTGACGGATATCTTATGGCATAAGCAAAAAATCGCACCTTTAAAACATGAAAGCAAAGATATCATAAAGGCAATTAAGCAGAAATGGAGAAATGTTGATATTAGCTTTCTTGCCGATTGTAGAGACTTCAAGCCACTTATGGAAATAGAATATGCAATGAAGTACACAAACAAGTATAATAAGTTTTGGCTTGATTATTATAAAACTGGACAAGTTAAGAAGTTGGTTGAAGGTATCTTTAGTAATCTTATTATTTCGGAAATTGGAGAACAAAGCAAGGACGCGGCTACGGAGGCGGAAATTGAGCAGTTTATCGACGAATGTGTAGAGTATATTGGAAAAAAGCTGAAAGAAGGTGCCAAATGAAAAATTTATTATTCATATGCGGACCGAATGGCATCGGAAAAACGACAATCTGTAAAGAAATCATACGAAAGCTGCCTAATTCAGCTTATGTTGACTCTGATCCCTGTCGACTTATGAATCCGTTTGTTCTTAACAATGAAACCATTCCGACAATAGCAAAAAACATAAGTGATTTAATAATCAATTATATGGATTGTCCAGTCATTGAAACTGTGATATTTTCATATGGTTTTCACGGGAGACGGAAAGAGGTTTTTGAAAAAGTAATGAAGGCAGTATCAGAGAGAAATTTTAATTTTATTCCGTTCCTATTGGTATGCAGCGAAGAAGAAAATATAAAAAGCATTCCTGTAATGAATAATAACGGACTTTGAAAAACGAGACGCCATCCTATAGAATAACAATTGTGCTGACCACGGCAAGGAAGGCACAAAAATCATCAAGGAGGCGCCTCTATAT
>Ga0134094_1003835_pt1 | contig 10652 bp, 7 predicted proteins | sample 5_1taG_FD_94458 | JGI IMG/M metagenome (GOLD analysis project Ga0134094, IMG submission 94458) | Switchgrass degrading microbial communities from high solid loading bioreactors in New Hampshire, USA - 5_19_20_110_A1 metaG | ecosystem: Engineered > Bioreactor > Semi-continuous > Anaerobic >... | reverse complement strand
TACAAGCTAAAACTGATTCATTGTATTTTGTCCATGATGAAATAGGTTACAATTATCGTATGACCAATATACAAGCAGCCTACGGAGTAGATCAAATAGATAGACTAGAAGGTTTTATTGAAGGAAAGATTAAAAATTATAATTTATACAAACAAGCTATAGAAAATATAGAAGGTTTAACATTGCTACCTTTTAGAGAAGATACAAGAGCAAACCATTGGTTTTATTCAGTAATAGTTGATAAAGAAAAATATGGCATAGATAGAGATGAATTGTTAAGAAAATTAAATAATGAAAACATACAAACTAGACCATTATGGAGATTGATACATAAGCAAAAGCCATATTTAAATAATCAAACATATAGAATTGAAAAAGCATATTTTTATGAGGAAAATTTAATTAATATACCTTGTAGTAGTAATTTGAGTGAGGAAGATGTTGAGGTAGTGGTAAATGCACTTAACTTCAAAAGCTATAATTTATAGTAAACCTAAAATAAGCAGGTGATGAAGTGAATATCTTATTTTTAACTTTATCAAATATGGAGAATATAAATCAAAGAGGGATATATACAGATCTTATAAGAGAGCTTAGCACAAGAGGAATTAATGTATATGTAGTTTCTCCAAGACAAAGACGAGAAGAATTACCTACAGAGTTATCAAAAGAAGGAAATATAAATATATTAAAAGTTAAAACTGGTAATATAACTAGTACAAAGTCTTTTATCGAAAAAGGCATATCAACTATAACAATAGAACATCAGTATTTAAAGGCAATAAAGAAATATTTTAAAAATGTAAAATTTGAAATGGTTATGTATTCAACTCCACCAATAACTTTTAACAAAATTATAAAGTATTTTAAAAGAAAGCAAAATAGTAAAACATACTTAATTTTAAAAGATATATTTCCACAAAATGCTGTTGATATTGAAATAATGAGAAGAGGAAGTATACTATGGAAATATTTTAGAAAAAAAGAAGTGGATTTATATAAAAATTCAGATGTAATTGGATGTATGTCAAAAGGGAATATGAATTATATATTAGAACATAATAAATTTTTAAATAAAGATAAAGTAGAAATTTTTCCAAATGCAATTAAGCCTATAAAAAGAATTGAAAAAAAAGAAAAAGATTTAGAAATTTTAAAGAAATTTAATATTCCAATTGATTCAACTGTGTTTATATATGGTGGAAACTTAGGGAAACCTCAAGGAATAGATTTTTTACTTGAAGTAGTAGACAATTTCTATAAAATAAAAAAAGGGTTTTTACTAATAGTAGGAAGTGGTACTGAATATAACAGAATTGAAGAATATGTAGAGAATAACAAGCCTAAAAAGGTTAGTTTGATTAAAAGATTGCCTAAAGAAGAATATGATAAACTGGTTAAATTAGCAGATGTTGGACTCATATTTTTGGATAGAAGATTTACGATTCCTAATTTCCCATCAAGACTTACATCTTATATGGAAAATTCATTACCAATACTTGCAGCAACAGATAAAAATACTGATTTAAAAGATGTATTAATAGAATCAAAGAGTGGGTTTTGGTGTGAAAGTGGAGATATAGATACATTTATAAGATATGCTCAAAAATTATCGGAAGATAGTGATATAAGAAATAAAATGGGATTAAATGGTAGATTATATTTAGAAGAAAATTATGATATAACAAAGACTGTTGATATATTACTAAAACATTTATATGGAGATGAAAGCTATGTTCAAAAATAAAACTTTACTAATAACAGGTGGTACAGGAACTTTTGGAAATGCAGTATTAAAAAGATTTTTAAATACTGATATAGGCGAAATTAGAGTTTTTTCACGAGATGAAAAAAAACAAGATGATATGAGAAAATTCTATAAAAATGATAAAATTAAGTTTTATATTGGAGATGTCAGAAATTTATCTAGTATTAAAAATGCAATGTATGGTGTAGATTATGTATTTCATGCAGCTGCACTAAAACAAGTTCCATCATGTGAATTTTTTCCAATGGAAGCAGTAAAGACTAACATAATAGGTACAGATAATGTACTTACTGCAGCAATAGAATGTGGTGTGAAAAAGGTAATATGTTTATCTACAGATAAAGCTGCGTATCCAATAAATGCTATGGGGATTTCCAAAGCAATGATGGAAAAAGTATTTATAGCAAAATCTAGAACAATATCTCCTGATAGAACTTTAATTTGTGGTACTCGTTATGGTAATGTAATGGCATCAAGAGGGTCAGTTATACCATTGTTTGTTCAACAAATTAAAAGAGGACAACCTTTAACAGTTACTGATCCTAATATGACTAGATTTTTAATGAGTATAGATGAAGCAGTAGAGTTAGTAATTTACGCTTTTAAAAATGCTAAATCAGGAGATATTATGGTACAAAAAGCTCCATCTGCTAAAATAGGAGATCTTGCTCAAGCCATAAAAGAAATATTTAATGCAGATAATGAAATAAAAATAATTGGGACAAGACATGGTGAAAAATTATATGAAACTTTACTTACTAAAGAAGAATATTTAGTAGCTGAAGATTTAGGAAAGTTCTTTAGAGTACCTTGTGATAATCGTGATTTAAATTATGATAAATATTTTGTTGAAGGAAATAAAAAATTATCTGAATATAGAGAATATAATTCTCATAACACAGAAATTTTAAATGTAGAGCAAATAAAAGAAAAGCTATTATCATTAGAATATATACAACAAGAGTTAAAAAATAACTATAAGGTACAAGAAGTTGCTGCTTCATTTGAATAAATAATATAAATTGAAGAAAGGTTGAAACTAAATGAAAATATTAGTTACAGGCTCAAAAGGGTTTATAGGGAAAAATTTAATTACTGAATTAAAAAATAGAGGATATAAAAATATATTTGAGTTTCATAGAGATACAGATAAATCTCTATTAGAAAAATATACCAAAGAATGTGAGTTTGTTTTTCATTTAGCTGGTGTAAATCGTCCTAAAAATGAAAAAGAATTTATGGAAGGAAATTTTGGATTTACTTCTGAATTATTAGAATTTCTAAAAAAATACAACAATAAATCACCTATACTATTTACATCTTCAATACAAGCTGAAAGAGATAATCCATATGGTAGAAGTAAAAAAGCAGGGGAAGAATTAGTTTTTAATTATAGTGAAGAAACAGGGGTAAAGGTATTTGTTTACCGTTTACCAAATGTTTTTGGTAAATGGTGTAGACCAAATTATAATAGTGCTATAGCAACATTCTGTCATAATATTGCACGCGATTTACCTATTACAGTAAATGACCCAAATGTAATAATGAATTTAGTTTATATAGATGATGTAGTAGAAGAATTTATAAAGGCATTAGAAGGAAAAGAAAATAGAGTAGGGAAATTCTGTGAAATACCAATTGTTCATAAAATTACCCTTGGTGAAATTGTTGACTTAATTTATTCGTTTAAGAGAAGCAGAGAAAAACTTTCTATACCAAATATGTCTGACGAATTCACCAAGAAATTATATAGCACTTATTTAAGCTATTTACCTGAAGATAAATTTAGCTATGAACTTAAGATGAATGTGGATGTCAGAGGTTCTTTTACAGAATTTATTAGGACGTTAGACAGAGGACAAATATCAGTAAATATATCAAAGCCTGGAATTATAAAAGGCAATCATTGGCACCATACAAAGAATGAAAAGTTTTTAGTTGTTAGTGGTAAAGGGGTTATACGTTTCAGAAAGATAGATTCTGATGAAATTATAGAGTACTATGTTAGTGGAGATAAGTTAGAGGTTGTAGATATACCACCAGGATATACTCATAATATAGAAAACCTTGGTGATACAGATATGGTAACAATAATGTGGGCTAATGAACCATTTGATCCAGAAAATCCGGATACATATTATTTGGAGGTATAAAATGTGAATAGTTCAAGTATTAAAAATTTTATTATTAATTATGTATTAATTTGTATCATTTTAATTTATTGTTTAATATTTTTTGTTAGAAATGATTTTTTAGATTATAGTTTTGTTGTTATTTTATCTTTTATAATTAACATTATTTATACAGCAAAAAAGTTATTTTGGAACTCAAATCATGAATATTCGCTTTATGTTATATTTTGGATATTTAATTTGCTTTTTATGAGTGTAGCTCCATTATTCCAGTATTTAGTACAGAATTTTGTATTAAAAAATGTTTACTTTAATAATTATGATTTTTTACAATTAAATATCTATATGTTTATATATATGAATATTTTTAATATTACATATAAATATACATATAGAAAAAAACATAAATTTATATTACTTGAATTGAAAGAATTAAAGAAATCTAAGATTATTATCAATATTATATTGATTTTAATTATTTTAGCTTTTACAGTTAATTTTGTAGGAATAAATAATTTGTTTATAAGAGCTACTTTTGAAAAAAAAATATATTCAACTAATGATAATCTAGTAAATTTTATTGCAATTTTTTTAGAAGTAATTGTATATAGTGCATGTTTTTTAATTATACAAAATCTTGAGTATTATAAACAAAAAAAACATTACAATAAAACAGTTTTATTATTTTCATTCATACCATTATTAATGATAATTTTTCCAACAAGTAGAGCAAGATTCATAGTGGGGACAGTATACCTTGGAATGTATCTTAGCTTAAAAAGAAATTTTAAAAGGAAGAAATCATTTATAATTTCTATATTGTTAATGTTAATTATTGTATTACCGATATTTTCTGCAACTAGAAGTTATGCTAGTCTCAACGATTTTTTAGAAAATATAAATATTAATGATAGCTATTATTATCTTATTTATGGAGATTTTTCTGCATATACAATGGCATTAGCAGGGATTAAATACGTAAAAGTTGAGGGATATATGTATGGTAAACAAATGATATCGAATTTATTATTTTTCGTCCCTAGAAAACTATGGCCTCAAAAAATGGTATCTTTAGGAGCAACTATTGCTGATTACTTTAACCATACGCATAATAATATGGATTCCCCATTGATAATTGAATTTTATGTTGACTTTGGAATTATTGGATTAATTTTATTTACAATTTTATTAGCTATAATTTGTGCAAGAACTGATTTGTTGTATTGGGAGACATTGAACAATGATAGATATCTGCACAAATACATTTATCCTTTTATTGTGATTATTTTTATTTTTATCAATAGAGGTGCTTTTATGAGTACTTTTTCAAGAATGGTGAATATATTGGTAGGATTTTTATTGGTTACTCCGCTGTATTATAAAAAAATTATAAAAAAAAATTATATTCAAACATAAAGCAAATTAATTGAAAAATTTCCAAATTGTTTCTGTATTTTAAATTAAAGTAAATTGCAAGTTTATTAAAAACAAAATTTACTGACATGTAAGTGATGGTTATGGAGGTATAAATATGAAGAAACTAAAAGTAATGACTGTAGTTGGAACAAGACCTGAAATAATAAGACTTTCACAGGTTATTAAAAAACTTGAAGAATCAGAAGCAATAGAGCATACATTAGTACATACAGGACAAAATTATGACTATGAGCTAAATGAGGTGTTTTTTAAAGATTTAGAACTAAAAAAACCTGATTACTTTTTAAATTCAGCAACAGGAACTCCTATGGAAACTATAGGTAATATTTTAATCAAAATAGACCCAATTTTAGAAGAAGTAAAACCAGATGCCTTTTTAGTGTTAGGAGATACAAATAGTTGTTTATGTGCTATAGCAGCAAAGAGAAGACACATACCTATATTTCATATGGAAGCTGGGAATAGATGTTTTGATCAAAGAGTACCAGAGGAGACAAATAGGAAAATAGTAGATCATATAGCTGATATAAATCTAACTTATAGTGATATAGCAAGAGAATATCTGATAAAAGAAGGATTTCCAATAGATAGAATAATAAAAACAGGCAGTCCTATGTATGAAGTATTAAATGCCAAAAAGAAAGACATAGAAAAATCTAATGTACTTGAAAGATTAGGACTTGAAAAAGAAAAGTATTTTGTAGTATCATCTCATAGAGAAGAAAATATTAATTCAGAAACAAATTTCTTTGATTTAGTTGATAGTTTAAATGCTATAGCAGATAAATATAGACTACCTATTATAGTAAGTACCCATCCAAGAACTAGAAAAATGATAATGGAAAAGGGAATAAAGTTTAATCCATTAATTAAGACTATGAAACCATTAGGATTCAATGATTACATAAAACTACAAATGAATGCAAAAGCAGTTTTAAGTGATAGTGGAACAATTAGTGAAGAATCATCAATTTTAGGATTAAAAGCTCTTAATATAAGACAAGCCCACGAAAGACCAGAGGCTATGGAAGAAGCAGCAGTAATGATGGTAGGATTAAAAAAAGAAAGAATTCTTCAAGGACTTGAGGTATTAGAAACACAACAAAAAGAAACATTAAGACTTGTTAGTGATTATAGTATGACAAATGTATCAGAAAAGGTATTGAGGATTATATTGTCTTATACTGATTATGTAAATAGAGTTGTTTGGGGGAAATAGAATGAAAGTATTGCAAATAAATTCAGTATGTGGAATAGGTAGTACAGGAAGAATTGCTACTGATATACATAATGTTTTAATTGAACGAGGATTTGGGAGCTATATTGCATTCGGAAGAGATATGCCAAGAAATTGTAATAATACAATTAGGATAGGTACTAAATTTGATAATTATACACATGTTGTTCTGACAAGAATGTTTGATAAGCATGGTTTTGGGTCAAAGAAAGCAACTCAGAATTTTATTAGAAAAGTAGAAAGAATTAATCCAGACATTATTCATTTGCATAATATCCATGGATATTATATAAACATTGAAATTTTATTTGAATATCTAAAAAAGAATAACAAGCCAATTATTTGGACTCTACATGATTGTTGGGCTTTTACAGGTCACTGTACACATTTTGATTATGTTGGTTGTGACAAGTGGAAGATAGGTTGTAAAAATTGTCCTCAAAAAAATAAATATCCAAAGAGTTTATTTATAGATAATTCTAAACAAAATTATGAAAAGAAAAAAGAAAATTTTACAGGATTGAAAAACATGATTATTGTTACTCCATCAGTATGGTTAGCAGACTTAGTTAAACAGTCATTTTTAAAGGAATATCCTATAAAAGTAATTAATAATGGAATAGATTTGGATATTTTTAAACCAACAAAAAGTGATTTTAGAAAAAAATTTAATTTAGAAGATAAATTTATAATACTTGGAGTAGCAAATATTTGGGGTAAGAGAAAAGGATATGATTATTTTGTTGAGTTATCGAATCGAATAAAGAAAGATGAAGTTATAGTTATAGTAGGTTTAACGAATAGACAAAAAAAGAGGCTCCCTAACAATATTATTGGTATAACAAGAACTAATAATATTGGAGAATTAGTTGAAATATATTCAGCATCAGATGTATTTGTTAATCCCACTTTAGAAGACAATTTTCCTACAGTTAATTTAGAATCATTAGCATGTGGAACGCCTGTTATAACTTTTAATACGGGTGGAAGTGTGGAAAGTATAGACGAAAATTGTGGAATTGTGGTTGAAAAGGGGAATGTAGATGAGTTATATGAAGCTATTAATAGAATTAAAGAAAATAGAATTGATACAAGAAAATGTATCAAAAGAGCAAAAAAATTTGATAAAAATGATAGATTTAATGAATATATAGAATTATATTTTTCTATAAATGAGGAAAAACATGAGAATAGTATACACAGTGATTGTAGTTATTAAACAATTAAATGAATTACTATATTTTATAAAAATTTGATGATAAAGTTTATCTTATTATATCTACATACATATATCTTTTAATTTTATGAAAAATTAATAAAAGTAATGACTCATATTTCAAAATATTTTTTATAAATTGTTTTTTTGTTTACAATAAATGAAATTGTTTATGTTACAAATACAATAATTTTATAAAAATATTCTATAATACATAAAAGCTAGATATATAATATTTTGGAATATAAAGATAAAGAAACTAAAAATAATGATTGTAGATAGAATAAGAAATAATAAAACTTTCGTAATTTTTTAAAAAATTAAAAGAATTAGAACCAAGATATAGCATGTACAGCATAGAAATATGACTATGAGTTAAATTTGATATATTTAAAGATTTAGAACTAAAAAGATTGATTTTTTAAATGTAGTAACAAGTATTTTGTTGAAGTAATGGGGACTATTTTAATTAAAATAAATTCGACTTTATTAAAAGAGAAACTAAATATATTATTAATGTTTAGAAATACAACATTTGTTCACGTGTTATAATGAAAAAGAAGATATGTAACTATATTTTATATATAAGTAAGAAATAGGCTTTTTAATATAAAAAATGGCAAACATAGAAATATTAAATTATATTTGTGATATAAATTAAACTTATAGTTATGTTGTAAGAAAATAAAATATAATAAGATAATGAAAAATGATTATTTTTAATTAAATATTCTAGGAGGTATATATTTTGAAAGTATTTTTTTTAACCAACATACCAGCACCTTATAGGATTGATTTCTTTAATGAATTAGGAAAATTTTGTGATTTAACTGTATTATTTGAAAAGAAGAATGCAATGCATAGGAATGATGATTGGTTGTCTTATGATATAAAAAATTTTAAAGCAATATTTTTAAATGGAATGAAAATTGGAAAAGATGCAGTATTTTGTTCTTCTATAACAAAATGGATAAAAAAAGACAAGTTTGATTTATTTATTGTGGGAGGGTATAGTACTCCAACTGGAATGTATGCTATTGAATTACTTAAGTTTAAAAGAATAAAATTTGTATTAAATTGTGATGGAGGTTTTGTTAAAAATGATAATTTTTATGTTAAAAATATTAAAAAACATTTTATAGGAAGTGCATATTGGTGGCTTAGTAGTGGAGGAGTAACGAATAAATATCTTGAATATTATGGTGCTAAAAAAGAAAGAATATTTGAATATCCATTTACTTCTGTTAAAAAAGAAGATATTTTTAAAAGTCCAGCAGATGAAATTGAAAAGAAAGAGATTAGGAAATTACTAGGGATAAAAGGTAAAAAAGTAGTAGTATCAGTAGGTAGTTTTATAAATAGAAAAGGATTTGATGTTTTAATTAAGGCTTGGATAAAGATGCCTTTAGATTATGAGTTATTAATAATAGGTGGCGGACCTGAATACTTATCATTACATAAAATAATATCAGAAAATTCTCTTAATAATGTAAAACTAATAGATTTTAAAAAGAAAGATGAATTAAAAAAATATTATCGCTCTGCTGATTTATTTGTACTTCCAACAAGGGAAGACATATGGGGGTTAGTTGTTAATGAAGCAATGGCATATGGATTACCTGTTATTACAACTAATAAGTGTATTGCAGGATTGAATTTAATAGAAAATTATAAGAATGGATTTATAACTGAAGTAGATGATGAATATAGATTATATTTACGGATTAAAGAGTTGCTGGATAATGATGAATTAATAAGGAATATTTCAAAAAACAACTTACTTAAGATACAATCATATACAATTGAAGAAATGGCAAAAAAACATAAAGAAATATTTAATTCTATCGTAAAAGAGAAGAGTGACTTATATGTATGAGTGAAAATGATGTTGATAAATGATAAGTAAAATAAAAGATATATAGAAGAATTTAAAAGGTGGATAGTTAAATGTTAAATAAATAGAAGAAGTTGTAATTAAATATACGTAGCAAAATACATAATATTACTAGTTATAGCAATAATATTTTATTTAGATAACCTAGATCCAGTAATTTTAAATATATAGGTTGTTGAATAACTGAAATGTTCATTAAAATAGTTGCCACTTTCTGGTATCAAAAAGACGACTAATATGATTATAACACTTAACATGATAAAAGATAATCCTTTTTATAAAGTTTGTAAAAAGTTACAAAGAATTTTTTAAAAATATTTATCAAAAAATAATTTTAAGAAGGTGGGTAGAGCTAAAAAACATTCTGATTTATAGAAATACAATGCTTAATCTATAAAGTTATAAAAAATCTATTGTTTAAAAGAATTAGAATATTATTTATCTAATGATGCTTTAATTTGTAAATTATAGGATTAAAAGATATTCAAGGTTATTCTACTTTAAGTATTACAATTAGACAAGTAGAAAACAGTAAATTTTATAGAATATATAGATTATTTGTATTACTTAAAGTTTGTCCAATTGATTCAACTCCTTTAATAGTTCAAAATTCGATTCACAAGCTAATAAAGGTAAATATACACGATTAGGATTGTATTAAAGCTATAAACTACATGCGGTTAGTTTTTCTAATTCAATTCCAATAGCCTTTATTTTACTACAGGGAAGGTATATGATAGTAATTGTAAAAATTCAACAATTAGCCTAGAAGATTATGATATTTTTATATTGCTATGTGATGCTGCTCATGATAGTGTCAAACTATTTAAATTTTGTGATAAACTTGCTATTTAGCCCCCTAACCACTTTGGACAATCGCACACGATTATAGTAAAATATAATCAATAGGAGGTTGCCAAAATGAGAAGTAAAAATACAAGATATTCAGAAGAACTTAAAAGACAAAT
>Ga0134094_1003832_pt1 | contig 10659 bp, 10 predicted proteins | sample 5_1taG_FD_94458 | JGI IMG/M metagenome (GOLD analysis project Ga0134094, IMG submission 94458) | Switchgrass degrading microbial communities from high solid loading bioreactors in New Hampshire, USA - 5_19_20_110_A1 metaG | ecosystem: Engineered > Bioreactor > Semi-continuous > Anaerobic >... | reverse complement strand
GGAAACCAGCCGCTGACGTTAGAAGTGGCGCGCGCCATGAAAGAGGAGTACGGAATCGAGCCGCTGGTGCACCTTACCTGCATCAACCATTCCAAAGCGGAAATAGACAGCCTGCTCAAACAGATGGAGGAGTACGGGCTTCGTAATATTTTGGCGCTCAGAGGCGACCGAAACCCGGACATTCCGCCCCGGAACGATTTTCAGCACGCGAGCGACCTGATCGAGTACATCAAAAGCAGGGGAGATTTTTCCATTTCCGGCGCGTGCTACCCGGAAGGGCATCCCGAATGCGACAGCATTATTCAGGACACCCTGAACCTGAAGAAAAAAGTGGATACGGGCGCAGAGCACCTTATCACGCAGCTTTTCTTTGACAACAACCTTTTTTACGCGTTTCAGGAGCGCGCCGCGCTTGCGGGCATTGATGTCCCGATCGACGCCGGAATCATGCCGGTGGTCAACAAAAAGCAGATCGAGCGCATGGTTACGCTGTGCGGGGCCAGCCTGCCCGCCAAGTTTGTGCGCATGATGAACAAGTACGAGGATAAGCCCGAAGCGCTCAAGGACGCCGGCATCGCTTACGCCGTCGACCAGATTATCGACCTGATTTCGCACGGCGTGGACGGCATTCATCTATACACCATGAACAATCCCGAGATTGCGGAACGCATCTGCAAGGGCTTTATAAATCTGATAAAGTAGCTTTTGAACATGCAGGGTTATAACTTAATTGTATTGTACGATCCTTCCTGCGAGCGCATCCTTATGTGCAGGCGCAAAAAGGACCCCTATAACGGTTTATACAACCTGATCGGCGGCAAGATCGAACCGGGCGAGGACCATCTCGAAGCCGCCTACCGGGAGCTGTACGAGGAAACCGGAGTGGGGAAAGAAAGCGTCGACCTGATTCACCTGATGGATTTTACCTATTATCTGCAGGACTGCTACGTGGAGGTTTACGCGGGCAGGCTGAAAAAGGAGGTTTTTGTCTCCGGCGACGAAAACGAGCTTTTCTGGTCGGATTTGAACCATGACTTTTTTAATATGAAGCTGTACGCCGGGGAAGGGAACATCGGGCATATCCTTGAGCAGGTGAACATGTACGCGGACAGGATACTAAAATAAAAAAAGCAGGGCCGGATGATCCGTCCCTGTAAAAACACAAAAAATATATCTTTTTAGAGCTTAATATTTAAGGTTTACACTCTGTGAAAGCAGTGTTTTTGAAAAATGCCGGTTTACGCTAAGGTGACGTTTGCGGCTCTGAGCTTTCCTTTGCCTTTCGGATCGTTCTCTACGTCGAACAGAACCTTCTGACCTTCTTTTAAGGTCTTGTAGCCTTCTGTCTGAATCGCCGAGAAATGAACGAAAATGTCATCTCCGCCCGCGTCGTTGGAAATAAATCCATAGCCTTTTTCTGCGTTAAACCACTTAACTGTACCCTTGTTCATTGGTACCTCCAAAATAAAAATTACTTATTCCTGATAGAACAAAAACTCACACTTGCTGCAATCATCGAAACGAACAATGACCACAACAAAGTGTGAGTTCATAGATACTTTCGGAATATACTAAAAGTATATCATGTTCGTTCAGGTTTGTCAATAGAAATATTGTCTGATATTAGTATATCTAAAAAAAACTATAATATTCCATTTTTTATTTGAGGTGGAACTTTGCAGCAGGATAACAACGTAGGCTTCATCTCTGAGGAATTCGAGAAAAACGTAAAAGCGTTTGCCTTGTCCGACGAACGGCGTCCCTTTTACAAATTTTCCGAATCCTATTTCAGAGAGGACATAAAAGAGAAAAAAGGTTATGTATATTACAGCCAAGCCGTGCTCGTGTTTGCTTACAGCTTTGAGAAGCAAGCGTACGCGCCCAAGAGCGTTCTGGAATGCCGGGTCCGCTTTCTGAAGGACCATACAGCGTTCGAGTATCCGTTTTACGACGTGCTCGGCGTGCTCAATCCGAGTGATTTTCAATGCTATATTTTCCCGTACATAGAATGCGCCGAGCGGATGCGGAATTGCTTTTCCTTTCTTGCGAACGCCGTGAAACGGTACCTGCCGGATATTTTAGCTGTCGCCGAGGACGAGAAAAAGCTCGAGCTATTAAAAGCAGAGCGTACTGAAAACCTAAAAGCAATGTTCGGCAGATTCTACGCTTGGATGGACGAAAGCGACAGCGAAACGAGCGATTTCTTTAACGAGAATTATTATTCGCTGTATCGTCTCTCTTTTTCCGACAGAAGGTACAACCATTTTCTTACGGGGAACTATAAAAAAGCGAAAAAGGAGTATTTGAAAGTAAAACGGCTGCTCGGGTACGAAAAGCGGCTTTTTGCGTTTATGCAGAGTCTTTCGCCCGGCGAAAAGTATGAAGCGGCGCCGCCCGAGCTGAACACGCTGGACGAAGGGCTGAAAGAAGTAAAAGGAAAACTCGGATTGAGCGTTTTGTTGTTCTCGCTCTTCTGCATCACGCCGTTTTTAACTGCGGTTTTTACGTTTCTATACCTGCTGATGGTAAGGCTTGTTTATATAGACGCATTGTACGTGACGAACTTTGGTCCGATAGCGGCTTTGGAAATGATGTTGCCGGCAATTTTGGTTTCAATTCTGCTCTCGTATTTTCTGCGCAGAAAAATATCAAGGCTTTTATTCCCGAAAAAGCATGAAAAGAACTGTCAGTACGACAGCATTCTGAACCGAGCGCACGAGGAACGCTTGATGCGCAAACTCACATATGTGCTTGCGACCGGCTGTTTGATTTTTCTGTTTTTGACCATCAACAAAAACCTTGTATTCTACGAGGACGGGTTTAAGGACAATCTGAAGTTTTTCTCGCTTAAGAGCGAGTATATAGGTTATGACAGCGTCGATTCGATCTGGGAGATTTCGGAAAAGAAGAACAGCTTAGGGATGCAGATGGACAACCGCTATTATATCATTTTGTTAAAGAACGGCAGAAAGCTGAATTACGCATACGATGTTTCCGATTCTCAGTTCGAGAAAAAAATCGTTCCGCTGCTTGCCGAAAAGGGTGTTAAAATCTGTTACGCTGTTACAGAGGACGAGGTCAAATTAACCAGAAGCTTTCATAGCTAAACTCGCGGCTTCTAATTCTGCTGGGTTCCAGTCGCGATTCATCATATCACCTCCTTGAGGTAGTATAAAAAAATGCTGATGGCCTCGGTGTTACGTTGAGTGAATTGTTTATAGGATTATAAGGAGAACACGAAATGAAATACTCAATTAAGAACGAAGAGATTGAAATTTATAACGAAAGCGGTTCATTTTCTTTCCCAAAATACACCTCTCAGTTAATAAGTTGGGCTAATCAAAATGCTCAAGGGACTCGCCCAGTAGTGGTTGGACAGATGTCAGATCTCTTTCAGGAATTTCTTGAATCCGATGAAGAAAAAACGATTGATGGCTGGCGCCGTTGGTATACACATAGGTACCCGGACGCATTTGATAAAGCAACTGCAAAGATTTGGATACAAATTAACAATTTGCGAACTGCAATACAACTTATTGATAAAGATATGGTCGAAAAATGGGTTGAAGATCTTGTTATCAATAAAACTTTTAATGGTTTATACGTCCAAAAGGCGATATTGGCGTCACTCGCAAAGAAAAAGGGTACTACATATCCGCTACTTCAGAAGAAGAAAGTAAAGGTATTGATGGCTACGTTGGAGATGTCCCCTATTCTATTAAACCGGACACTTATAAAACAATGGGGCGTTTATCTGAAGCCATTGACGTAAAAAATGATTTATTATAGTAAAACAAAAACAGGTCTGAAGATAGAAGTAGAAGAATAATAAAGAGGGAAATGTACTATGCCAGTAGCAGATAAAAATTCATTTTGAATTATTAAATGAACAGATAACATCAAGTCATCTAAAGAGAAGGAACACGAAGCTTTTTTACGTGATTTTGGTGGTAAAGTATTCACGGTTATGCCTGTAAACGGTGCCATTCCGGCTGATGTAGAACGGAGAATTAATGCTGAACGTGATATTAATGAAGCTGCAGCCAAGATAATAAAATCAGCGTACAGAAGAATTGCTATCCTCTGCCCGCTGATGAAGTTATAAATACAAGAACAATTGAACGTGTTAAGCTTTGGGCCTGTATTTTTCATATTGGCAAACATACTTATTATCTTTTCTTGTAATACCAGCCAGCTGTTCTATTTCTATAGCAGTTTCCTGCTTTGTCTTCACAAGAAATCCATGCGGAGAATTTCTGTAACATTTTACTTTTTTATCCTCTGGTAGATTCTCTATAAATTCCATATGCCGCTTTATTCTATTATCAATTATTTTATTTAAATCATTAACATTCTGGTTCATGTTATTTAATGCAATTTCTGCAATCTCACTATTAATTTCAACGCCAATGCTATTGCGCTTGGCAATCATACAGGCAATGTTGGTCGTTCCAAGGCCGGCAAACGGGTCTAAAACAGTATCACCTTCTACCGAATACATATTTACAAGGCGAAATGGAATTTCTAACGGGAAAGATGCACTCCTATCTCTGTCCGCCTTGGATGAAATAATAGTTTGAGACGTACCTTTTATTTCCCAAAGATCAGAAAACCAAATATTTCTCTCTTCCCAGAAAAATGCACTTTTCTGCCGCAACATCTTTCCTTCTCCCTTGAAAATTCGTCTTCTTCCTTTTCTGAAAACGAGAATATATTCATGTTCATATGTCACGTATGCTCCAGCGGGGTACATACCAGAACCCATAAATTTGTTTGGTGCATTTGACTGCTTTCTCCAATGAATATCCGGGAGAACGCTGTATCCCATGCTTACGAACTGATTGATAATTTGCGTATGATTTGAGTACAGTTGAAAATTGTCTCCAATTGTTCTTGTTGCGTCACCTATGTTAATGCAAACAAAACCATTATCGGCAAGGACTCTATCGCATTCCTTCCATATTGAATTAAGAATGTCATGCATTTTAAGGAAGGCAGCATTTCCGTTTCCAAGCTCGAGGTCGTTTTTAATCGCTGGATTTTGTAAACTGAACATCTCATCCCACATCTCTATCATTGGGTAAGGAGGAGATGTAACAATTAAATCAATCGATCTATTTGGGATGGAACTCATATTATTGCTGTTTCCAATTATAATCTCATGCGTGGTCATTTTCCGGCTTCCTCTCATTCGCATATGCTTTGGATTTAAGCACGATCGCTTTCTCTTCGGGATCAAAATAGATGTCAAAAAGCGTTTTCCCTTTTTCAACTTCCAGATTCGAGAGAATTGCTTTTGGCAATCTAATTCTCATATCTTGCTGTAAGATGTACGTATCCAAATAGATAAGGTTCTTCATTATAGACCCCCAGACTGATGTCAGACTATTTTTAGACTATTATAACATTGCACACTGATTTTTTGCAATAGCTTAAATTAAGAGTTCTGTCTGAACAAATCAAAAGACCGCACTAAAGGTTTTATCCTTCGGTGCGGTCTTTAGTTTTCGCTTGAAGAGTGCTGGTTAAAAATTCTCTTGTTTCAAAGTATCCATAATCGGCCTTCCCCTTTGGCGCGGGGTGTTTTTTAGCCGTTACTTTTTCTCTTTATTGATGGGTACCGAGAACTGCGCAAGCAGCTCTTCGAGCGTTTTGATTTCCTTTTTCTGCGCGCGCTGCGGTTCTTCCCTGGCGGCGTCTGCGCGCTCCGAAACAGGTTCTGCCGGCGTTTTCACAGCGGGCATTTCCTTGGTTTTCACAAAGTCGATTTTCTCTTTGGGTTCGGCTTCGGGCAGGGGGTTGCGCTCGAGACGCAAATCATCAAAAGAAGTTTTCTTTTCGGCGGCGGTATCGGCCGGCGCGGCTTTGGTTTCCGCAGCGCTCGAAAAATCGGCGGGCTGGTTTTTCGTTTTACCTACTTTCAGGTCTCCGATTTCGGCGTCCGGTTTAAAAATCGTTTCAGGCTCCGGCGGCAGGATGTAAATTTCATCTTCCTTTTCCATTTTTTCCAGTTCCGCCTGCGCCTTCGGGTCGGGAACCAGCGGCTCGTTCGCGACAACGAATATAGAATCGTCGGTTGTTTCGTCGGAAATCTTTTTTGAAAACGGCGCGTTCTTTACCGTCGGAATCGGTCTGGTCAGGCTGATAAACTCGTTGAAAGCCGGCAGCACCTGCGGCAGACTCGGCGCGATGTCAGCCTGCCGGATCACGATGGCGGGCAAACCGGCCTCGATATTGGAGCGTATTTCCTCCGCGATTTTCTTTTTCAGCGAATCGAGCAGGAGGTCGTAATCATACAAATCAATGCCGAGCAGGGGGGACTTATCCGAGCCGAAGGCTTTGACCGCCGATACGTTTTCCCAGTTGATGAAAACGCCCTTGTCCGGGTCGGTTACAAAATCGTATATGCCCTTTTCGGTGAGCACCAGCGCGTTCTGCGGGCGGATGCCTCTGTAAATGGTGTACGTAAACAGATAGGTAAAATAAAGCGTGGAAACAAAACCTATGACGGTTATATATTTTGCGTAAATCTCGTCGATATAAAAAATCCAGGTAGACAGGCAGCAAAATACCGACAAAAGCAGCATAAGCAAATAAAACAAACCCTTTGCGACAAACGCGCCCGAACTTTTTTTGATTTCCAATTCTCTGCTGAACATACCGATACCTCTTTTAATTCTGCGATTTCAATACCGAACTATGAAATTCGGTATTCGTATTAATCATCATATTGATAATCTTCCAAATATATTACCGTATTGTTGTTGTAGATTTCGTGCTTGCTCAAAACGGCGTACTCGTTTTCTTCTAATTCCGCTTTTAACGCGGCGTAGTCTATCTGGAGCCTGCCGTTCTTGTCTATGTTTACATAATCTCTTTTTATAAAGCTGTCGTATTTAAAAATGTACAGATAGTAAGACGATCCGCCGTCGTTTTCGTCCCCGCCGCTGGCGGTCAGGCTGGATTGCACTCTGCGGAAGCTGTCGTAATCGGAAATTTCGTTATATTTATAATAGGAATTCTGCGTCAAATCAATGTTTACCGAACTGAAGGTTACGCGCGCGTAGCCGTATCTCCGGTTGGAATCGTACACCTCGCTGACGGTGGTATAGAAGTTCCCGTCGCTGTCTTCGAGGATATAGACCAGCGCGCCTTCCACCTTGCCGTCGGTCAGCTTTTTTAAGTTGTATTTGACGCCGACTTCCAGCTCCTCGGTGTTTTTCGCGTAATAAATGTGCGCCAGCTCAATCGAGCCGTCATAGTTCATAAAATCTTTGGGCCGTATTTTGTAAATCTGGATGGCTTCGGGGTTCTGCCGAGCAAACTCGCGGGTTTTCTCGGTAAAGAACATTTTGTCGAACATACCCGGCTCGCACGAGGTGAAAAAAATGAAAAACAGCACCGCATATACAACAAAGGAGATAGAATAAAAAATTGCTTTGAATATGCGTTTAATGCGCCGTGTTCCTTCCGTATTCCACGGGTTCTCAAGTTCCTCTTCTTCATCGTAGCCTTTGTAGTCCATACGCACCCTTTTTCTCCGGCCGATAGTTTTCTTCCTAACCGATTTGAGCCGGGAAAGCGGTTAGTTCTTCGATATTGAAAATTAAGCGTTATATTTCAAAGTAAATGATTTTATTATACATAATTCATTATTATGACATAAAACACAAAGTTATCCACAGCGGCGTGGTCAAAATGTGGAAAACTTTTGCCCGCAAAAACAAACATTTCCGCATTATCCACGGAGTTTTCCACATCGAAATGTGGTTTCTACTTCATTATGACGCAATTTTATGTAAACCTATACGCCATTATTATGAATGTTGTGTATATTTTATGAAAAATTATCTTCCGTATTTTTTATCCAGACTGCGCAGCTGCACTGCCAAAGCGATATGCGGCGCTCTGATAATCTCGCTTTTGTCAAAGTCGGCAATGGTTCTTGCGACTTTCAGAATCTTGTCGTACCCTCTTGCCGAAAGCGTGAGCTTGTTGAACGCGGCGTGCAGCAGTTCTTTGCCCGCTTCGTCGGTCACGCAGTACTTGCGGATATGCTTGGGCTGCATGAGCGCGTTCGCGGTCAGCTTCTTGCCGTTGGACAAGGTCTCGCCCTCAAACCGCGCGAGCGCGAACTCCCTTGCCTCGCAGACGTGTTTCCGGATGCTCTCGCTGCTTTCGGCCGCGACGGCGGTGTCCAGCTCTTCAAACTCCAGCGCGCCAACTTCCACCTGCAAATCAATCCTGTCCAGAATCGGGCCGGAAAGTTTGGCGATATAGGCTTTTCTGGAGTTGACCGAGCAGATGCACTCTTTGGTCGGATGGCCGAAATAACCGCACTTGCAGGGGTTCATCGCGCAGACGAGCAGGAACGAGGCGGGGTAGGTGACCGTCCCGTTTACTCTTGTGATGACGACTTCGCGGTTCTCAATCGGCTGCCGCAAAACCTCGATCGCGCGCTTGTCGAACTCGGGGAACTCGTCCAAAAACAGCACGCCGTTGTTGGCGAGCGAGATTTCGCCCGGCTTCGGGTACGAGCCGCCGCCGGTCAGCGCGATGTGCGAAAGCGTGTGGTGCGGCGCGCGGAACGGGCGCTGCGTTAGAAGCGGCTTCAGGTCGGCGGTTAACGAAGCGATGGAATGAATTTTCGAGGTTTCGATGGACTCCTCCAGCGTCATGGGCGGCATAATGCCCGGCAGGCGGGAAGCGAGCATGCTCTTGCCCGAACCGGGCGGACCGATCAGCAGGATGTTGTGTCCGCCGGCCGCCGCGATCTCAAGCGCTTTCTTCGCGCTCTCCTGTCCTTTAACGTCGGCGAAATCCAAAGCGCAGGTCTGCGTCGCCTTAAAGAATTCCTCCTCCGGGAACTCGACCGGCTTAATCGGTTTTCCGCCCAAAAGGTGGTCGAACACCTGCCTTGCGTTTTTTACGGGAAAGGCTTTGATGCCGATTGCGGCGGAAGCCTCCAGCGCGTTTTCCTCCGGCACATAGATTTCTGTAAAACCCGCGTCCCGCGCAGCGATCGCCATCGGAAGCGCGCCGCTGATCGGGCGAAGCTCGCCGGAAAGCGACAGTTCGCCGACAAAACACTTTTTTGAAAAATCCAGTTTTGTAAAAGCGGGATGATCTATCAGCGAAAGCAGAATCGGAAGGTCATACGACGAGCCTTCCTTGCGGATATCCGCCGGCGCAAGATTGACCGTAAGAAGTCCTTTTTTGAGCGGAAGCGAACAGCTTCTTGCCGCGCTGCGCACGCGCCCGGCGGCTTCCTTGATCGCCGTGTCGGGCAGTCCGATGATTTCCAGTTTCGGCTGCGGAGAGCCGACGCTGGAGGACTCGACGTTCACAATCAAGCCGTCTATTCCGTTGATAGCCGCAGAATAAAATACACTGTACATACCGTTAAACCTTACTTCCAGCGAAATGTATAAGCGAATTCCGGCAGGGCAGGGTTCGTTTCAGTATTCATACCTAAAAACAAGATAACACAAGAACCAACTTTTTTCAATATAATTTGACAATATTTTACCAGCCGGCGTTTTGCGGCGATAAAACAGCTATTGCGCTGGTCGTGAAAAACCGTCTATTGTTTCGTGATTTTTATATATAATATCGATAAAAAAGACAAAAATTTAAAAATATGTATTTACACATTTCCAAAATTGTGGTATTATAATAAAATGAATACATAAGGCAAAAGCTGTGTATTTGTCTCTACAATCAATCATATTACTTCGTGCTTTTTCATGAATAGAGAACCGGCGCGGCTTCACAGCGGCCGGAAAAAGCACAGTTTGTTAAAGAAGAAAGGAATGTTACACAAATGCCAAGAAAAAAGATTTCTATGGACGGCAACACCGCCGCGGCGCATGTCGCGTATGCGTTTACCGAGGTTGCCGGCATTTATCCGATTACGCCTTCTTCCGTAATGGCGGAGGTAACGGATAAGTGGTCTGCTGAAGGCAGAAAAAACATTTTCGGTCAGCAGGTAAATGTTATTGAAATGCAGTCCGAGGCAGGCGCTGCCGGAACAGTACACGGTTCGCTCGCGGCGGGCGCGTTGACCACAACGTTTACAGCTTCGCAGGGCCTTCTCCTGATGATACCGAATATGTATAAAATCGCAGGAGAACTGCTCCCCGGCGTCATTCACGTTTCAGCAAGAGCGGTTGCGTCGCACGCGCTGAACATTTTCGGCGACCATTCCGACGTAATGGCTTGCAGACAGACCGGATTTGCGTTGCTTTGCGCCTGCAACCCGCAGGAAGTCATGGATCTCGGCGCGGTCGCGCATCTTTCCGCCATCAAGGGCAGGGTACCCTTCCTTCACTTCTTCGACGGTTTCAGAACCTCGCATGAGGTTCAAAAAGTAGAAGCCTGGGATTACGACGACCTGAAAGAGCTGGTTGACATGGATGCCGTTGAGGCGTTCAGAAACCGCGCTTTAAATCCCGAGCACCCGGTTCTCCGCGGTACGGCTCAGAACCCGGATATCTTCTTCCAGGCAAGAGAAGCATGCAATATTTATTACGAAGCCGTTCCCGGCATTGTCGAAGAGTACATGGACAAGATCAATGCCAAGATCGGCTCTAACTACAAATTGTTCAACTACTACGGCGCTCCCGACGCGGAGAAGGTCATCGTCGCGATGGGCTCGGT
>Ga0134094_1003830_pt1 | contig 10661 bp, 6 predicted proteins | sample 5_1taG_FD_94458 | JGI IMG/M metagenome (GOLD analysis project Ga0134094, IMG submission 94458) | Switchgrass degrading microbial communities from high solid loading bioreactors in New Hampshire, USA - 5_19_20_110_A1 metaG | ecosystem: Engineered > Bioreactor > Semi-continuous > Anaerobic >... | reverse complement strand
CGCCAACCGCAGGGACGCGCCCGGCGAGCAGGTCTTGCGTGCGGCACTGCCGCAGCACATCGACCGATGCGGCCAGTCCAACCGCGGGAATAGCGATCAGATAAAGCCACACTGCGGTCAGCGGCGGGCGCCCGCCCATCAGCGCGGCAATCACCAGCGCCGCCAGGCCTGCCAGCCAGAGCCGCGCCACAGGCAGAACCAGCAGCCCCCCAACCCGATCTTCAGACCGGAACGGAAGCTGGCGGATGATCCACCAGCGGGTCAAATCGCGGCGCAGCGGCGCAACCATCTGGCTGCCTGCCAGCATCAGCCACATCGCCACGGACCAGATGCGCGCGCCCCAATCCGGCAGGATCAGAAAAGCCAGCGGCAGTGAGACCATCGCCAGCCACGAGAAGAACGATCCCAGGCTGAACCGGCGGCTGGCCTGCACGGCGCTCTTCCACAGCGCCGCAGCAGGTCCTTCCTTGCCTGGAATGCGGCTTGGCTGGCGCTCGCCGCGCAGCCGCTGCCGCTGCGTCAGTTCTTCCAGCAGATCCATCTGCATGGTAAAAGCAGCCGCCTGGATCGCCTGCCGGTTGTGCGTCTCCTGGGCTGCGCGCGCAAGGCTCATATCACGAGCGGCAGCCCACAGCACCGCTAAGGAAAGGATGCCGCAGGCAGCCGCCAGCAGAAGACCGCCCGCCCAGGGAGCCAAACCCAACCCGGCCTGCAGCGGGTAGACCAGCGGCGCAAGCCAGCTCAACAGCGACCGCGGCCCGGCAGCCACCAGCACGCCAACCAGCAAAAGTCCCAACGCCGGGCTCACCCAGCGCAGGTAGGGCCGCTGCCTGCGCCCGCGCAGCCGCCACGCGCCGGCAGCCCAGGCCAGCGCTTTGATCGCCAGATAAAGCGGCACAGCGATGATGAACATGCGCCCCCCTGCCAGCAGATATGCCGGCAGATCGGTGGGCGTCAGCGGGCTCGGCGACTGGGCCTGCAGCAGAGCATAGGCAGTCACCACCGCGCAGGCCCACACGCCTAAACCCAGCCGGACCCAGGCATCGATAAACCACACGAGCGCGACCGGGCGGCGGTCGACCGGCGTCTGGCACAGCAGGGCAGCATCTTCTTCTGAAAATGAAAACGGGCTTCTCTTTGCCGCCATGAAAAATTCAATCAGGAACAACGCCAGCAGCCCCAGCGCTGCAGCGCCAACCGCTGCTGAAGGCGCAGACCCAAACGGAAGCGCTGTCAGCACTTTCGCCGCTACATCCGCCAGCAAGGTCAGCACCATAAAAATCCATAATAGAAGAAAGATCAGTGCGTAGACCAGGTAGATTTTGTTGGTGATCTTCCCGCTTTTGGGATCGTAGCCCAGAATGATTAACCAGAAGCCGAGGTCTGAGCGCAAGATCCGCGAGCGGACCAGCCAGACGGCGCGGAAATGGTCGCGCAAGGCGCGAAAGTTCCCTAGCAGCGAAGCGTTCACCGCCCGGCGCTCCCTTGAGAGTAGTCCACCGTCTCACCGGATGGATCGCGCCCATCCATTCCATCCAGCAGCCTGCCCTCGCGCATGCGCCAGACGCGCGCGCCCAACCGCTCTGCAAACTGCGGATCATGCGTGGTGAGCAGCACCGCAGCGCCTGCGCTGCGCAGATCTTGCAGTTGAGCCGCCAGCAGGTTGGTGCTGTCGCTGTCCAGCGCCGATGACGGCTCGTCCAGCAGAAGCACTTTGAAAGGCCGGATTAACGCCAGCGCAAGGCCCAACTTCAGGCGCATGCCGCGCGAATAAGCGTGCGGAAACAAATTGCGCGCTTCCCACAGCCCAAAATCGCGAAGCAGCCGTTCTGCCCGGTCCTCAAAGCGCTGCGCGGCGTCATGCGCAAGAGCGATAAAGTACAGGTGTTCCCAGGCAGTCAGCTCCTGGTAAAAAACCGGCACATCCGGCACATACGCCAGCTCGCGCCGCGCAGCCCGCTCATCTTCATAGAGATCATGCCCATCCACGCAAATTTTCCCCGTTGTTGCGCCCAGCAAGCCGCTCAGGCACAGCAGCAAAGTGGACTTCCCCGCCCCGTTCGGACCGCTCAGGGCGATCAAATCACCGGGGAACAGTTGAAAAGTGGTGGGTTTTAAGGCTTCAAATTCGCCGTATCGACGGCTGAGTTGGTCAACGTCAAGCAGTGGTGATCGATTATTCACAGTCCTCACTTTATCTCCAGCACACCGTCGCCCCCGGCCCAATGGACCTTGAGGGTCAGCGGTATGTTGGATCGCACTTCAATTAATGGTTTCTCGAGCGCCGTTTCGCGCCCGTAACATTTCAGGCTCAACAGGCCGTTAGTCCCAAATGGGTAATCCTCTACGCCGTGCTCGTCCAGCAGCCGGACGTCCCACTGCAGGGTGCGGTGAGGCACGTCCTGCTGCAGTCCAAACACTTCTTCGAGCATCACCGCGATACCGGGCAGGCCCGTCCAGCCGACGAAATCGGGTTTGGCCGGGCTGCCGGGCGCGGCGCTTTCAGGAGCATAATTTTCCCACACTGTTGCCGTATCTTCAAAGACCCGAACCACATTTGCCAGGTGATTTCGGGCGATAATATGCGCCAGCGCCCCAAAACCGTTCGCCCGCAGTCCCTTCAGCGTCATGTAATTGGTCGGAGCCCATACGCCGCCGTTCCAATAATCGCCAGCAGGATTATACTGCTTATGGCTGGCTGCCAGCGCCGGGATGCGGTGCGGTCGGTTGAATTCAGCGGGGTCATCCAGATGAGCAATGAAGCGTTCGAGCCGCTCCTGCGGAACGGCGCCGGCCAGAAGCGCCCAGTATGCGCCGATATGCTTGACCCCCGCGAGCTTTCCATTGGCATAGCGGTCGTAATAAAACCCGGTTTGCTCGTCCCACAGATTTTCATTCACCCAGCGTTTCAGGTACTCCGCTTCAAGATACAGCGATTCGACGCTGTGGGCGCGCCCCAGAACCTGCCCCATTTTACACAAGATATCCGCCGCTAAAATTGCCTGCAGCGTAGCGTCCAGCCAGACCATGCGCCCGTGACTGAACGCCGGGTGATACCCCGGCTCAAGGCGCGGTAGGTTGTCCATTCCGCAGCCCCACCCGGTCGACCAGTAGCTGCCGTCGAGCCAGGTGCGGTAGGTTTGAAGCCACTGGCTGTACGCCAGCAGCACCGGGAAGACGCGTGCAAGCCGCTCGCGGTCGCCAAAGCGGACAAAATAATTCCATTCGGCCCAGGGCAGCACATTTGGCCCGGTGCTTGAGGGGTCGAAGCGCTGGAAACAGTCTTTGCCATCTGCCTCGTCAATCTCGCGGCAGATGAACCCGTCGGGATGCTGCTTGCAATACAGGTTATCCAGCGTGCGCTGAAAGTTGAAAGCGCGGCTGCCGTACATTGCAAACTGCATGGCAAAAGCCGAGTCCCACATAAACAGGTGGCCGTTGAAAGCCGTATCCAGGTAGGGTGAGACAAACCCATTTGCTGGAGAAGCCGGGAGCAGGTTCGAGAAGGCAATTTCCCAGCTCTTCCAATAACACTCAATTGTCGTTTCATGATCGAGCCAGAACGGCTTTGGGAGGAGGTCGCGCACATCCTCAAAAGCGGGCGGCGCACTGTAGTCCGGTTCAGCGGTCTTGAAAAGATTTTCCCGAACCAGCGGATTTTCTACGTAGAGCGCAAATGACTCTTTCATAGCAGGCATCCTTATTTATGGGTCCCAAAGAATTACGCTTGCCGACAACTTTTCCGCAATTTTACAATCACTTTACTACAAACTTTCTGAATTTGAAACAGATCGCAGCCTGTTAAATGTCATTCAGTTATAAGACGTTTCCCTACGACAAAAATGGTCAATAATTCATCCTGCTTTTGCGCCTTCGTCTGACGGCTCTTCCGGTTCATAGACCAGCAGGCATTTTCTTCTCCTGGCGTCAACCCTCACCCGGCTTTGCGGCGCAAATATTCAGGTGAGTGGAAGATGTGCCTCGCCGCTCAGCCTTGGTCCGCGTCTGAGAATAGTCCAATCACAAACCCATGAGCCGATAGGCACCTCCTTCTCCTAGGCTTAGGAGAAGGAGGCCGGGAGGATGAGGTGGTCTTTAAATAAACAGATAATAATATGGAATCGTTATGATTCATGGTTGACTTTTCTGAGAATTGTGTACAATATTGATACATTTTATAAACTGCTCTCGGTAAATTCGAGAGTAAAGCTTGCGCTGTCAAAAGCGCCGCGAGCTTGCATCGTGTCTGACATTTCCAATAGTTCGATTGGGGGAATGAAATGGTTTTGTTCAGCGCTAGTTTAACCTATCGCATCTATAAATCAGGCCCGACCTGGCTGCGGCGGTTCATCGTACAGCACCTCGACCTCTCCAACCACCACCTTGTCGTCAGGGTCCTGCCCCGCGCGCTTCAAGACTCAGATGACTCCATCCATGCCATCGCCTTGCAGCACTTAAGGCGCTACCGCCCGCCCGGCCAGCGCGAACTGCCGCGGAACCGGTCTGTATTGATGCAGCTGCTCCTCAGCCCGCATACCAGTGATCGAACCCGCCAGCGAATCCGCGCTTATCTGCTGCGCAAACGCGATCCCTCGCTGCTGCCGCTGCTCGAAAAAGCCTTCAACGAAGACCAGGCGCGCAACCGGCCCGACATCCGCCTGTACCTGACGGAAATCCTCGGCAGCCTGCCGCCCAGCCCGCGCGTTCAGAGCCTGTTGATCAGCCGGCTCCACGACAATTCACCGAGCGTTCGCGCCTGTGTGATGCAGATTCTCGGCAGCACCGGCGATGATGAGGCTGTCCCGTATCTGTGCGAAATCATCTCCGAAGCGATGAAGCCGCTCTCAATCCTCAAACTGGAAGATGCCCGCATGGCAAGCAAGGCCATTCAGGCGATTGAGCGGCGCAAGGAGAACACAGTTACCATCGCAGCCAGCCCTGGTTCCCGGCATTCCACACCGGCCGTTTAGGGATCCTCCGGAATGGAGGCGGTTGTTCATAAAACATACCTCTGGCAGCGGCTGGCGCGGTTCAAAAGGGGGCCGGCAGCCTTGCACTAGACCGCCTGCTGCTTTTCGACAGCCTGCTCCGGTCGTTTGATCAGGTTGCCCGCGCCGAAGATAATCAACGCTAACACCGTGACAAAGCCCATCACAATGAACATCTGCCCGGGCCCCAGCAGATCAAACAGCCAGCCGGTCAGCAGCGCGCTGGCAACGTTCGCCATGCTGATCGCCGAATTGAGCATTCCCTGGGCGGTGGCTTTCAACGACTGGGGCGCGAGCGCGTAATTGTATGTCACGGCGCTTGTCCAGAACAGGACATAAGCGGGGCCGTTTATTGCATTAATGCCAGCTGCCCACTCGGGCGCCGGCATAACGCCCAGCAGGAAGAGCCGCAAGGCCATTAATGCAATGGAAAACAAAAGCAGCCGCACCGTCCCAAAACGGCGCAGGAACAGGCCGCTGTAAAGCATAAAGGGAACTTCAATCAAAGCCGGGACAGACGACACAATTCCGATCAGTCCCTGCGACGCGCCCATCCCTTTGATCGTCACGCCAAGGAACGACAAAGAGGCGTTCATCCCAATCGACACCAGCAAGATGCTGATTGCGAACACCAGCCAGACTGGCTGGCGAATCATCTCTTTCATATCGCCGCGCGCCTGCTGATCGCGCTGGACGGGGATGTCCGGCAGCAGCAGCGCGATACCGGCAAAAACCACCATGACGACGGCATATGCGGGAAAGATCATCCGCAGCCCGATCTGATCGAACAGGAAGCCTGCCAGAAATGCCGTTGCGACATAGCCCAGCGACCCGCCCAGGCGGTAGCGCCCGTACTCGCTGCGCCGGTCGCCGAGCATTGCCAGCGCCGTCGAATCGATAAGCGTCATCGGCGCGGAGCTCATGCTGCCGCTTAACGCTGAAAGCGCGATGAGCGCTGGAAAAGTCTTCGCAGCGGGGATGAACTGCGCCACGACCAGCGCGCCAACTGAGCCGGCAGCGATCAGCAGGCGGTTTTTACCCGTCCGGTCGCTCAAGTATCCCCACATCACCGCGCTGGCCACATTAAACATCGCCGTGGTCATCGTCAGCGTGCCGATTTGCGTACCGCTCAGCCCGGCTTCACGGTAGTACACATTGAGGAAGGTAAAATATATCCCTACGCCGGCGAAATAAAAGAAAAAAAGCAGCCACGCGACCCACATCTTTTTGTGTGGCGAGCCTGGGCTGGACACATCCGTTCCGCTGGTAACCAACTCCCTGTTATCCAATTTTCCCATCCGATAAAAGTAATGAGACTACGTGCTCTGTCTGCCTATTCTATCATTGAAGCAGCGAAGCTGTGAAGCAAGTGGATAACGGACAATCAAAAAGCCGGCGCATTGATGTGCGCCGGCTTTTTGATATCGTTTTGTCGATACAGGTTCCCAAAAGCTCTAAATTTCGCGTTGGAGGGCTTTACACCGGTGATAAATCGCATGTTAGCGGTACTGCGGCTGGAGCTGTCCCAATCTCTGCCGCGGTAGAGCGGGTTTCCCCACGGGATTCGGACAAAATATCTGCGTTGATTCTTCTGAAAGCACCGCAGGAGAAATTCTCCCCGCAGATTTTTCTGGCCGTAGAATTTTGCAGCCCGCAAAATGTTGCGGCCCGCAAGTTTGCGGCAATCACCAGATTTTGCAGCCTGTTGGTTGCCGGTCCGGGCCTCTACAAAAGGCCAAAACCACAGCGCGTGAAAAAATTTGTAAAAAACGCCGCATCCCTTGTGATTTTTCCCCTTGGGGAAAAATCTACATGGATTAGACCCCTGGCTGCACAACCCTATTCGTTTGTTAAGGTAAATCCGAACAATTGGTGATGATATCTGGGCAGGCGGGAACCACAATGCCCGCCCAGGTACCCTCACACATCGAAGCCCCTACGCATCACGCCGCCTGTCCCAGCGCATCGCTTTGCTGGAATTCTCGCTGCAAGCTGCGCAGTCCGCGGCACTTGTGCTGCCTGACCAGCGCTTCGCTCATCGACAGCCGGCCTGCGATCTCATTCGTACTTTCACCGGTCAGGTATCGCTCGATCACTTCACGGCGGGGCTTGCTCAGGCGAGACAGCCCGCTGCGCAGCAGTTCGTGCTGCTCGCGGCGCTCGATGAACCGTTCCGGCTGGCGGTGAAGTTCTCCTTCCAACCGGGGCTCAAGCTCCTGATCTTCGTTCAGGTCAGCCCGGTATCGTTCTCTGCGCCATGCTTCGCGGATCTTATTGCGAGCGATCCCCACCACATAAGCGGTGAATGAGACGCCTTCGCGAGGCTGGTAATGCCCGCGCTCGACGCCCAGGTAAGCCGTGAGCAGCGTTTCCTGGATGATGTCATCATCCGGTTCGCGCGTGCTGTTGTGAGCGCGGACAAAACGGGCTAAAGCTGTTCTGCCCGCGCCGGCCTGCCATTCTGCCCAGGCTCTGGCGCGGTCCTGCCGGTCGCTGTTCGAAACGGGCATGATCCGGCGAATGAGGGCTTCGTCGGATTCTGGTCGTGAGATCATGGCAACCTCCTGTTTATTCAACAGATGGCGGCCTCTCTACGCCTTACCTCCAACGGAGGGCAGTTTTGCATAAATAGCAAAACCGCAAGAGCTTATTCAATTGTTAAGGTGAGAGGCCATCGCTATTGCAGGTTTCCCTGCTCAAACAGGAGCCATCCTTCGGCTACCTTATGCGACAACCTTGCGCAAGGACTCGCAAGTATAACCGAAATTTCTTTCGTTTACAAGAGGATTCTTGCGGTTTTCCGGCGATGAATTTCAGGCTACCCCAAATCCTCCAAAAGCGAGAAAAGCTCCCAATGGAAAATCATCCTTGCGAAATAAAAACAAACGTTCTATAATTGAGAAGCAGCCTTGCTTCCTGGGGGTCTTTTATCCTTCTAGGCCTGTCACATCACAGGTTTGCGCTGCCATATCTTATTACCCGCTGAACAACCAGATCCCTCAGGCACGACCTCACTGCTTATCGTCAAACCAGGAATACAAACCATCCCTTATCCAATTGAATTTGCTCAGGAGCATCCAGGTGGACCCATTATCCAATGATCCTTTGACCTATTACGCCGCTCATGGGGTGATGACAGCCCCCAGCGAGATGGCTTATCTTTTTAACGGCCTGCCGGAAGACATCCCGGCTGTGTGCAGCATCGTCCAGGGTCTGTTAATCCACCCTTCCACCACGCACCTGTATGAGGTCGAATTGACCAGCACGCAAAAGAGAGAGGTCAACATTCGCCCGGTGGCTGAGATGCTGAGCCGCATTCATTCGCTTGACCCCCGCCCGCTGACCGAGGCGCGCGATCCAAAAGACCGGCTGACCGGCAACTGCCGCGATCACGCTGTGCTCTTCTGCGCGATCCTGCGCCATCAGGGCCGCCCGGCGCGCGTCCGCGCCGGTTTTGCCGCGTACCTCGGTCCCAACATGAATTACGATCATTGGGTGGTGGAGTACTGGAACAAGGACAAAGGGCGTTGGGTAATGGTAGACCCGCAGCTCGATGCGCTCCAGCAGAAAGACCTCAAGATCGACTTTGACGTAACCGACATGCCCGCCGGAAAGTTCTTCACCGGCGCGGAGACGTGGCAGCAGTGCCGGGCAGGGAAAGCCAACTCGGGCACGGTTGGGGCGAACCGCAAGAAGCGCGGCTGGCAGTACTTGCGCATGCGGCTGCTGCAAGACCTGGCTGCGATGAATAAAATTGAGCTGCTCCCCTGGGACAACTGGTGGGACCTTGGAACCCGCGACGAGCAGGCAGTGACCGCCAGCGACCGCAAACTGCTCGACGAGGTGGCTGAAGTGATTCTTCAGTCGGATGAGCGGTTTAGCGATCTGCGCACGATCTATGACGACCCGCAGCTCTCCGGGCCGGTCCAATCACGGCTGAAACTGCTTGGGCTTATGAAGGAGCCGGAAATGCCGGGTAATGACGAGTCGCAAGACCGGCCTACCAAGCCAACGCTCACCCTGCTCCCCTCTGATCTGAACCGGCTGGCGTCGCTGGGGAAAAATAGCAGCCCTGCCGCCGCTAACGCTAATGGCGCCGCTACCGCTAATGGCGCCGCTGATGCTAATTCCGCTGCCCCGGCCCAGCCCAACAATGGCGGCGCGAACGGGTTTGGCGACCCCTCCATGATCGTCGTGCGCGGGGCGCAGCAGCACAATCTCAGGCACATCAACGTCAACATCCCGCGCAATAAGCTGGTCGTCATGACCGGCGTTTCAGGCAGCGGCAAATCTTCACTGGCCTTTGATACCCTTTACGCCGAAGGCCAGCGCCGCTATGTCGAGAGCCTCTCCGCATACGTCCGGCGCTACCTCGACCAGATGGACAAGCCCAAGGTCGATTACATTGGGGGCTTATCACCGGCCATTTCGATCGAACAAAAATCTGTCAGCAAGAACCCGCGCTCGACCGTCGGCACGATCACCGAAGTCACCGACTATTTGCGCGTGCTCTATTCGCGCGCCGGAACGCAGCACTGCCCGCAGTGCGGACGGGCCATCGAGCCGGTCAGCCCGCAGATGATCGCCGACCGGCTGGTCAGCCTGCCGCCCGGCACGCGCTTCCAGATCCTGGCCCCGGTCGAATACCGGCGCAAGGGCGACCATCATGCCATCCTGGCCCAGGCAAATAAAGACGGTTTCACCCGCGCGCGGATCGACGGCCAGTTGTACGATCTGCAAGAACCGAAGAAACTGCCAAAGCTGCTCAAAAGCCAGCCCCACACCATCGAGCTGGTCGTTGACCGGCTAATCGTGCCGCATCCGGACGAGCCTGGCGCAGGCGCAGCCGCCTGGAAAGACTTTTCAGCCCGCGTGATCGACTCGGTTGAGACAGCCCTTCGCACCGCGCAGGGCCAGATCGTCCTGGTGTTTGGCGCAGACCTGGAAACCGGCGAGGAACTGCGCCTCTCCGAGCAGAATCAATGCCCGCACTGCGGAATCACCATGCCCGAGCTTTCCGCTCAGCTGTTCAGCTTCAACGCGCCCACCGGCATGTGCCCTGACTGCAACGGCCTGGGTACAAAGCTCGAAGTCGACGTGAATCTGATTATTGAGCGGCCCGATCTATCCATTTTGGACGGCGCGCTGCGCTGGTACGGCAACCTCCGCAAGAAAAAGAACTCATGGACGTTAAAGCATCTGATCGCAATAGCCGAGCATTACGGCGTCGATCTCGAGGTCCCTTGGAAGGACCTGCCGCAGTCGTTCCGCGACGTGCTGCTGTGGGGTTCTAACGGTGAAAAGGTTCGCTTTACATTCGAGAATGAAGAGGGGACGTTTAAAGGCGAGACCGAAGAAGCGATTCGCGGCATCGTATTCAACATCAACCGCCTGTTCCGCCAGACGCAGTCCGAATATACCCGCAAGTGGTATATGAGCTTCATGTCGCAGCAGCCCTGCCCCTCGTGCGGCGGCACGCGCCTGTGCGCAGAAGCGCGTCACGTGACCGTCGGCGGCTGCACCTTCCCAGAAGTGCTGAATATGACCATCGAAGAGGCGTATGAATGGGTGGTCAGCCTGAGCGGGAACGGCGAGATGAACGGAAGCGCTCCGACAAAACTCGACAAAGACCAGCTCGAGGTCGTCGGCGAAGTGTTGAAGGAACTGCGCTCG
>Ga0134094_1003817_pt1 | contig 10690 bp, 9 predicted proteins | sample 5_1taG_FD_94458 | JGI IMG/M metagenome (GOLD analysis project Ga0134094, IMG submission 94458) | Switchgrass degrading microbial communities from high solid loading bioreactors in New Hampshire, USA - 5_19_20_110_A1 metaG | ecosystem: Engineered > Bioreactor > Semi-continuous > Anaerobic >... | reverse complement strand
TTTTACACTGATATTTGTGGCGCTTTTTTATAAGATAGTATTCTCTACATCCGCATAGCGGGCAAATAAATCCGCCCGGCCAGCGCTGCTTAAACATATAATCACGGCATGCATCATCCGTTTCGAACTTAGCCTGTATTATCTCAAACGCGGTAGGTTCTCGTTCTTTCACTATTGCTGTTCTGCCTTTCGCGCTAATTATAAGACATTCTATCCTTATTATCGCCCTTTAATACGGACTTCTTTAAGCTGATTCAAATTGATAGCCTAATAAAAAAATAATCAGATAAGAAAAAAGTTCACGAAACCATATACTTTTTTCTCAAACGAGAAAAAACTTTTCAATTAATTTCGCTAATTTCGCCCTCCCCAAAAAGTAAGGTAAGGGTACTGACTATTATCTAGTTTTTGCTTTTGGGCCTCTTAAAGGGTAATGCATTAGTAGCAATACTCATATGGAGGCCGCATATATGGATCCCTTCGCTATTAGGCCAATACCGCTTATAGGAGAGTCCCTGTCGGGATATTTAATGAGAACGGCAGCAAGCAACTGCATTGATATCTTTAATCTGATTAGAGAAATAAGGAGCGTTTCAAGACTAAATGAAATGGTCTTATTTCATCAGATTGATGGCTGTCCGAACGAAAAGCTAAAAATAGAGTTACTTTTGTTCTTAACAAAATTAACTCCTCTACAGTTGTACGCGATGACATATGTACCGTTATATCAGAAGTTTGTAGATACTTCTGAAGAAAAAAACTTTGCAAATCTTTTGAGTCGCCGTCTTGAAGTGCAATATAGAAGGTTTTGTCCTGCTTGTTTGGGAGAGTATTCTAACCAAGGGGTAAGAGGCGTTTTTGAATTATATTGGCAGATTAGTGATATTACACACTGCCATATACATAATATTCCGCTAACCAATAAATGTCCCAAGTGTGGTATAAACCAGAGCTATATATCTGCCACACTTGGGGATTATGTATGCTTCAAATGTGGTGAAGAGTTGACTGGTGAGAAAGATTTTGAAACGGAAATAATTTCAAATGCTTGCAACAATAAGCGGTTTGAAATATGGAATTATTTATTGAATAGTGAAACGAAAGGCCTTACAAGAGTACCGGGTTTAAAATACGAGGTTCAAATGGCGATTACATTACTATATTTGCTTGACAAAAAAAATAAAAAGGGGCGTGCAGATATTGCCCCGGTAATGAATAAAGACGAAAGAAGGAAAGCTCTGTTGTTTATAAAAAACAGAGATACGGACCTTTTTGTTACACCTTATAGACTTTCGACCTTGTTGGTGAGAGTTGGCGCATCAGCAGAAGAATTCTTTAATATCGTTGTTCCGAATGATTTTATAGAGTTTATAGCAAAGCGCTTAAATATTGATAATGAGAAACTTGCTCAACTTGAAGCAAAAAAACTAAAAAAGCAAACAATTCAACATAGAAGAGAACCGGACCATGTTAAAAAGGTGGTGCTTGATTTTTTACGTCAAAGACCAAAAGATAAGGGGTCAGTAACTAATAAAGAGGTGTACTCAAATATTGCGGTTAGTATTAACTCTGTTCCTTATGAAGTTAAACAATTTGTATCGGAAGCGGTTAAGGAATATAATCGACAACTAAAAGAGGCTATCTATAGAGAAATCGAAAAAAATGCAATGGAGCTGCTAAGTTCAGGAAAGCAGCTTACATATAGATTACTGGCGAATAGAGTTGGTGTACATGTGATGTTTATTAAGAGGGATAAAGAAATTATTCGTAGGATTAATAAAATAAAGTGCATATTTGCATAAAAAACTTGATGGTAAGCTGGAACAGAAGAATAGAAAGGAAATAGAATGTTTAGAGTAGATCTATTGAACCAAGACTAAACGGCAGAAGCGATGAGTGGCGCATGACACGGCTGAATATAGATTGAATCATTTTGTTGGGCTTTACTTTGCAGAAATCCATAATATATTTCGAGTTAAAAATAATAAAAGACGGGTATGTATGCCCGTTTTGTAAAAGAAGTATAAATTTTCATGTCCGGAAGAATTACTCCACTATGTCACCAACAAAGAATTACTTGCTCAAACTGAAGATTTTTTTGTAGGGTATCTATTCTTTCGATGGCAAATATAGTGCGGTATAATCGCCCGTGCTCAAAATAATAGTTTTATTGGCTTAATAGAACACCTTTTAGTGGAGAATCATAATCTTTCAAATCCCTTACGGATTACCTTCGCCATTAAAACTCTGCGCAACCTTAAGAAGTGAAAATAGTCCATGTGCTCCCATTGATCCGGCAATGCATGGACCTCATAGATTGTGGGCTTTTCCATCGGGGGAAGCTTTGCAAGCTGGTCTTTCATATATTCCGCAGGACTGGTGTCGAGTATCTCAATATTGTCTTGCCACTCGATGAAGGCAAAATTTGCGATCTGATTGCGGTCGCGGTCATCTGTGATGCCGATCTTACTCAGATATGCCTTCGGGAATAAGTGGTGCCTTTCGAGTGCGCTTTTTGTTCCCGTTGCCGTTGGGCTGAACAACTCGCGAGTGGTCAATGTTGAGAATAACACCTTAGCGCTTAGGATATTAAGCGCTGCACAATATCCAAACCACGCCGGGCTTCTCGAAGCAGAAGTGGCGAGGTCGTTCGGCAGGGTAACGTTAAAGTAATCATTCGTGAAAACCGCCGCAATCTTACTCTCCAGTAGGGCCGTAAATTCGCCCTCTGTCTTTACGTTTCTGAGATCAGCTAAATCTCCTTCAACTACCGTTTCGGGGGAACTTGTGTAATATCCAGAAACTGAACTCATGAAGAACCATTTGGCGATCAGTTTTCTAAGGTTTGTTTCCTTCATGCCATATTCGTGTTTCCCGATAAGGTATAGGGCATACGTATATACCACGGCGTTTTGCGAAGAAATGAGAGACTTATTGACGAATCCCGCAGCTTCGATGCACTTTAAAAAATCGTGCCATGTTTGGACATTTAATACCTTGTCTAGAACGTTTTCTAGTTTTTTAAACTGCTTAACGCGTAGCTCTTCAGAATATATTTCTGTTTCAAAATCACGACCACGAAGAAGCTTATACGCATAGTTCAGACGGGCTCTCTTAAAACCATAGCTCATTGCCACGCGTATAATGTGCGTCGGCGAGGGTTCAAACAGAAAATTGTATGCTGTACCAGATTTGGGTATTTTTGCACTCTTGCAGAAGTCCTCAATTTTCTGTCTGCCCTCCTGCCAGTAAACAGAGATTAGGGTGAGAATAAAGTCATCTTCTCCGAGTTTTTCGCCACCGGAGTTTACACGGACAAATATATCAGCTACACTTTCTTCGTCGCAGTTTCCATTTATTTCAAGGGTTGGGATATTGTAATCTCCTAGAGCTAGCAGATCCATTATGTTTTGCTGGATAGTCTGTTTCTCTACATCGCTTAACGAGTTGCCAGCCTTTTTTCTGTTTTCCATTACAGATTGCACAAAATCGGTTATATAATCGAAACTTCGAGATTCGTTTAGGAAAACCTCGCTGATGTCGTAAATCCAATCGGCAGCTTTCTTCTTTGCGTTGTCACCAACCTCAAAGGCACGTGTGAGTGGGTTGAAAGAAATGATTATATATCTTTTATTATATTTTTCATCCATCACCTCTTTGTGCCGCATGACAGCATAAAGAGATGTTATCCTTTGCTGACCGTCGATTATAAGTCCTTTGGGTGCCGAGTATGGTTTTTGGTCAACGCCGATAGTTTTTGCCTTGTTTACGATGCCTAAAGAGTCCCAAATCATAAGGTATCCAATGGGATAACCCTTCATCATTGAATCAAGAAGGTCGCGAACCTTCCAAGCTTTCCAAACATAACCCCTCTGAAGTTCCGGTAAGCCAAGTCTGCCGTTTTCCACTTCGTCAATAATATTTTTTAATTTGCGCGGAACCTGAGTAAATAACTCTTTTGCCATGAGTGCTTCCTCCGTTACTTTTTATCCTAAAATTTAGATAATATTGCATTGGCCATGAATGTCATAGTCCTGCAAAATACTTGCCTTCCTCTATAGCTATCATCTGTAAGCAATTCTCGTATATAATAAGATGTTCACACATGAACTGAATTATTTGTGTTAATCCAGAGATAACCATTTTGTTTTTCTTCAAAGCCTGTTCGAACGTTCTGAACAGAAACGTTTTTCATTTTTATAGATTTCCAATAACCTACTCTAGCTACTTTCCGTTTGGATTTGCCTACATCTGAATTGCTACATGTGCATTGTTGGTTCATGAAGGCTGATTATATACCCATGGTACTTCCATTAATATTTAAAGTTAATTATAGTCTTTGGAGTTTTTCATTTCAACAGAAGAATTAGCCGGATACTTATACTTTGAGGCATTTATGCATATTCATTATTTCGATAATGTTTAGTGAAAGATAAGGACGTAGGATGGATGTTTGCTATACAAAAAAATATTATCAACGTTCACTTCCCGATTGTTTAGAGCAAATAAATAAGAGCGTTTTTTCTAAGGGTAATTTTGTTACGACACGTCTTTGAATTAACAGGTGACTTTACGTTACCAGGTATTTACTGCGTAGTATGAGATCGGTGTGACTTTGTCAATAGGAAACATATCCAGACCTATGTCTTCAAATACTTCGACAACTGCTGGAGGGAACCTGTCTCGACTCATCCAATCCTTTTTACATAACTTCGTCAGGTTTTGCTTTTGTCAATTCGGCTAAAACTTTAGGAGCGAAATAGAAAAGGCATGTCAAAATATAATAGAAAGTGAAATAAAAGTGACAAAGGATAATAAAAAATTCTGCTGTCATAAAAGCATTTTACGTAAGTTTTTATGACAATAATTCATGGAACGCAAAGCTGCCGCGCGGGCTGCCGAGCCGCATTGGCTGGCTGCTGAGCTGGGTCATAAGGGCAGCGGCCGCTTCGGTGGGCGCGACGGCAGGTACGCTGCCGGTGCTCGCCGCATCGTTCAACCAGATCACGGTTTTCAGCATACTGCTCAATATTCTCGTCATACCGCTGGCGAGCGCCGCCATTGCGCCGGTGTTTGCCTGCACGCTGATGGGCCTTGTGTTCGCGCCGGCTGCCGCCGTTGTCGCCTATATCCCCATGGTGATGATAAGCGGTATGACGGCGGTCATCGGCTGGGCGGCAGGGCTCCCGGGCATGGCGATCACCGTGCCGTCGCCGCCGTGGTATATCGTGCTCGCGTGTTACGCGCTGCTGTTCCTCGGCTCAAAATATATGCTGGCAAATGTCCGGCTCAAAGCCGCGGCTGGCGCGGCTCTCGCTTTCGCGGCGCTGGCGGCGCTGCTGCTGGCCCGGCCCGCCGGGATGTATCTGGTGTTTCTGGACGTGGGGCAGGGGGATGCCGCATATCTTCGCACCGCGCGAGGCGACGATTACTTCATCGACGGCGGCCGTCCGGAGAGCGCCGAAGAGGTGGTGGATTTCGCGGTGCGCCGCGGCATCAGCCCGGAAGCCGCGTTCGTGTCCCATACCGACGACGACCATTTTGCGGGGCTGGTTGCGCTGCATCAAGCGGGTCGGCTGCGCCGGGTGTACTGCTCGTATCAGGAAGCCGAGAAGGTGGCCGCCGCTATGCCGGGCGCCGACGTGGTGCCGCTGGCCGCGGGCGACGTGGTGCTGCTGGACGATGAGACGCGCGCCGTGGTATTATACCCGTACGAGGACACCGAAGCGGAGAGCGCCAATGAAGCCTCGCTGGTGCTGCTGGTTGAGTACCGGGGCTTTACGGCGTTATTCCCCGGCGATATCGGCGGCGCGGCGGAGACGGCTGTGCTGACCGGAGTCGGGCCGGTGGATATCTACAAGGCGGCGCACCACGGCTCCAAATACTCGTCGTACCGGCTGCCGCTTGAGGCGCTTCAGCCCGCGTACAGCGTGGTCAGCGCGGGCCGCAACAATTTCGGGCACCCGCACCCCTGGGCGCTGAAAAACCTTGGGGATTACTCGGGCGAGGTGTTCGTAACGCGGGACAGCTATGCGGTGGAGTTTTACATCGATAAGGAAATACGGGTGAATGCGTTGGGTGACGGGCAGACATGAAGCGTAATATATATGTGTTCGCGGGCGAGAGCTACATGGTGCGGGAGAGCTTCGCGCGCCTGAAAGCGTCGCTGGACATACAGATGGAAGAGCTCAATGTGACGGTGTTCAGCGAGATGCCGCCTGCGGACCAGCTGATTGAGACGTGCGCCGCCGTGCCGTTTCTGTCGCCCGTGCGGCTGGTGGCTGTGCGCGACTGCACGGCACTGACGGCGGCGGGCGACAAGGATGAAGCGAAGAAAATCGCGGACTATCTGGAACGTTTGCCCGACACTACGGTGCTGGCGCTGTGCGTCGCCGAAGCGCCGGACAAGCGGCGGACGCTATACAAGCGCGCGGCGGAGCTGGGCACTGTGCGCGAGTTTCCCGAGCCCAATCCGGCGGGCTGCGTCAGCTTTGTGGCGGAGCAGGCAAAGAAACAGGGCGCGCGCATCGGCCGGACGGGGGCGCAGCAGTTGGTTGACCTGGTGAGCTGCGATTATTACGCGCTGGCCAACGAAGTTGCCAAACTGGCGGTGTACACCGGCGGCAGGGAGATTACGGCTAAGGATGTAAGCGCCTGCGCGGCGCGAACGCTGGAGTACAACGTGTTTGAGATCCACCGGCTGTTCGTGAACCGGCAGGCGAATATGGCTCGAGCCATGCTGGACGACCTGCTTCAGGACGAGCGGCCCGAGATGCTCATCGGCCTGTTTGCGCGCAAGATGCGCGACATGTATAAGGTAAAGACAATGCTGGACGCGGGCTTCGGACAGGGAACCATCGCGCAGAAGCTGGGGATGAAGCCGTATGCGGTTAAGATGCTGGCCAAAGAGTGCGCGCGCTTTACGCAGCAGGATTTAAGGCAGGCGCTGATGGACTTGGCGGACCTGGATTACGGCATTAAAAGCGGCCTGCGCGACCCGGCTCTGGCGCTGCCCGAGACGCTGGCGCGCATATACGCCATATAGAAAACAACACAAAAAAGCCCGCAGTCTATAGACTGTAGGCTAAAGCGTCAGCCGCTAAAGCGGTTAAGCGGTGATGCTGGATACCATCTTGGAAATCTGGGCTTTCTTGCGGTTCGCGTTGTTGGGGTGCAGCGTACCCTTAAGCGCCGCTTTGTCGAGAGCGCCCGTATATTCCCTGAAAAGAGCCAGCGCGGCTTCCTTGTCGCCAGCTTCCACCGCGGCCTTGAACTTCTTGGAAATCGTCTTCAGTTCGGACTTTATCATGCGGTTTCTCAGTTTGGCTTTGGCTTCCACGCGCATGCGCCGTTCCGCAGATTTGATATTAGGCAAGTCGTCATCCTCCATAACTTGTTCTCGGTTTCGATAACGAAGGGTATTTTAACACAGCCCAAAGTGTTTTGCAACAATATATTGGCCGAAAACCGCCTGTTTTTTGCGCGTCACTGCTGTTATTTGATTTTGAGCCCGACTATTCCTGCCCGGGCCGGGGAATCAATTATTTGTGTTGGATAAGCCTTAGCGTTGTGGTAAAATACCAATACAAAATGCGGAGGTTTTGGTATGTATTGCAAGAAATGCGGTAAGAACTATCCCAAAAACAAGAAAGTCTGTCCCGACTGCGGGCTGGCGCTGCTTCCCGGCGTATCGCCCGCCAGCCGTGAGTTTAAAATCAACAAGACTGTGCTCATCGTGTTTGGCGCCATCGTGGTGGCGCTCATCGCAGTATTTTTAATTCTGGGGCTGCAGTAATTTAGCCCGGTTGGGCGAAACTCATATCTGCCCATGCCCTGATATGGTCACTGGCCAATAAGTAATAGCGTTACGATAAGTGCTATCGGGGAAACTCAACCTGGGATTCTTCGGCTGTATTTAAGCATCAGAGTTATAAGCAGGATGATTGAGAGAGCTTTGACGGAGGAATAAATCCATGTTCTGTACGAGATGTGGCGGGTCGGTCATGCCCGGTGCGGCTTACTGCCAGCATTGCGGGCAGCCGATGCTGCCCGCCCCGCCGCAGGGTTACGCCGCAGCGCCGCAGGGATATGCCATGCCGCCGTACGGGCCTGGCGCGCCGCAGGTGAAAGCGGACAGGACGGGGTTAATTCTGGGCATCGTATCGGGCGCCGTCGCGCTGATCGTGATCCTTGTTGTACTGCTGTTCGTATGGCCGGGCCTGCTGAGACCGGACTATAGCGTAACCGGCACCTGGTACAGCGAGGAGCGCGGGGAGGTGATCCGCTTCGGTCCGGGCCGCAGCTTTTACGCGCAGACGCCGTACGGCAATTTCGAGGGCCGGTACTCGTTCAACGTCAGGACGGGCAGGGGCCGTATCCGGATGCAGGACGGCCGCGCGTTTGACTTCGTGGTGGACGGAAACCGGCTGCTGGTGGACAACATCGGCGTATTCCGCCGCGCGGACGAAAACTTCGATGTGGACGGCTTCCTGGAGGATGCCGGGTGAGCCGTGGCGCCCGCAAAAAACCGGAGCAACCGGTTTTTTGGATAAAAGGGAACGAAAAGGGCAATGCAGGCGTCATATATTCATGTATTGAAGGCGGAATCCGCAGGGCGCGGCGCAAAGAGGATAAAATGAGTTGTGTTTGTCTTTTTAGCATGGTAAAATCAGTGACAGTGATTTTACGCGGTTTTTTACACGGAAAGGCGAGGAGCTTGCGTTGAAAGCGTTAAAATACATCCTCATGCTCGTGGCCGTTTTGGCGCTGGGTGCGGGCGCGGTGATGCTGGCGCTGCACTTGGAAGGCGAGGCTCCGAGCGCGCCTGACGCGCCCGTACGGACAGGAACGGCGTCCGGCGGCGTCGTGATCAACGAGTTCATGGCGTCCAACGGCGGGTATCTCCCCGACGACCAGGGCGATTACAGCGACTGGATAGAGCTTTACAACCCGGGCAACAGCGCCGTCAGCCTCTCCGGCATGGCGCTTTCCGACGACAAGACGAGAGCTCTTTGGCCGCTGCCCGACATATCGCTGAAAGCGGGCGGGTACATGATTGTGTACGCGTCGGGGAAAAACATAAGCGACCCGGACAAGCCGCTGCACGCCAATTTCAGGCTGAGCGCGGCGGGAGGCGGCGTGTATCTGATGGCGATGTCCAAGGAAGTGCTGGACAGCGTGGAATACGAAGCGCAGCAGGAGAACATGTCGCTGGGGCGCAGCGTTTCGGACGGCTCGTGGCAGGTGTTCGACAAGCCGACGCCGGGCTTTCCCAACGACGAAGCCGGCCTTGCCGCATTTGAGCAGAGCCGCAGGGCGGCGGATTCCCCGCTGATGATCACCGAAGTGATGCCGTCCAACAGGACCGCTTTGGCGGACAACACCGGCGCATACAGCGACTATATCGAGATATACAACGCGGGCGGCGAGGCGATAAGCCTGCTGGGATACGGTTTGTCCGACGACCCGTCCGACGTGATGGCATGGCGGTTCCCCGATGTGTCCATCGGGCCGGGCGAGTATCTGGTGGTTTTCGCGTCCGGCGCGGATGCTGCGAATACCGACCTGGAAAAGGGCGCGATACACACGAATTTCCGGGTGTCCGCCTACCGGGATACCATCGTGCTGTCCACCCCGGCCGGCCTTCTCGTCGACCAGGTGGACGTGGCGCAGATGAGCCCGGACACCGCGTGGGTCCGCGCGATGGAAGGCGGCGCTTACGGCAGCAGCTGGGCTGAGGGCTCGCCGAGCCCCGGGTACCCCAATACCGACGAAGGCGCCGCGCAGTTCCGGGCGGAGCAGCCGGCAGCATAGGGCCCGCGCTCTGCAATACGACCAAAGCAGCCGTCAGTCTGACCGCCGGCTGTGAACCGAGGATATAATGGGCAGAAAAGAAGACGACATATTCAAAAAACTGAAAAGAGAAAAGCCGCTGATCAAACGCGGGGATATTGCGCCGCTGTCGCACCGTGACTTCGGAGAGCCGCGCATAGCCGGTCAGGCGGGACGCAATCCCTCGCGCCGTATGGCCGCTCCCCGGCAGGAGTTGACGGTTTTCGGAGAGGAGGAAACTATCCGCAGGCCGGCAGCCGGAAAGCCGGCGGTAAAGCCCGCGGCGTCTCCGGACGCTGCGCGCAAGCCGGAGGTCAGGGCGAAGAGCCTCCATCGCGAGGCAGCGGCGGACAGCATACCGATTGACATAAAGCGCCCCGTGCGCGGAGCGTCGCCGCGCCGCGATGAGCCGGTGCTCGGAGCGGAGCGGGAGCAGCAGCGCGCCAAACCGCGCCCGGCCGCCGCGCGCACGCGGACAAGCCCCCGCGAGCTGGCGGAGCCCTTGCAGCGGGAGCGCAAGATGTCTCTCCGCGAAAGGGCATACGAGGATTTGACGCCGGCGCGGCAGTCCGTCGCGCTGCGCCCGGCCAGTGCGGCCGACGCCGCCAGCGGCAGGCTCGCTTTTCGGCACGAGCTGAAATACTACATCAACTACCGCGATTACGCGCTGCTGAGAGGCGTGCTCAAGGCGCTGATGCCGCTGGACCCCCACGCCGGACCAAACGGGGATTATCATATCCGCAGCCTGTATTTCGACGACGCCTATGAGACGGCGCTGGTGGAAAAGATGGCCGGATATGATGTCCGGAACAAGTACCGGATACGGATCTATGATTTCTCAGACGAAGTCATCAGGTTT
>Ga0134094_1003813_pt1 | contig 10703 bp, 9 predicted proteins | sample 5_1taG_FD_94458 | JGI IMG/M metagenome (GOLD analysis project Ga0134094, IMG submission 94458) | Switchgrass degrading microbial communities from high solid loading bioreactors in New Hampshire, USA - 5_19_20_110_A1 metaG | ecosystem: Engineered > Bioreactor > Semi-continuous > Anaerobic >... | reverse complement strand
GGAGCTGAAAAGAAAAAACTCGCGAAACGAAGATTCTTGTACCTGTTGCTCATACCTGCGGCTTTTTTGCTCAAATGGCTGATGTCGTTAAGTCCTGATTTTACAGAAAAATATTACTCAAGAAAGATATATCCCTTCATTATGCAGCCCATAAGCAGGTTTACCGGCATATTTCCATTTTCGGTGGCCGAAATATCTGTAATCATCCTCGTTATATACTTTATTGGTCAGCTTGTCTCATCTGTCAGGAAGTCCATTAGCCATAAAAAATGGTTTTTCTTTATTGATTTCCTGAGCAAGGCATCCATTGTCGTCTCCATCCTGTTTTTTCTCCAGACAATTATGTGGGGAATAAATTACGAGCGAATAACATTTGCAGACAATGCAGGCATTGTCGTCGAAAAGTATTCGGTTGATGAGCTTGAAGAATTGTGCACAGAACTTATTATGAATGCCAATGCGCTGAGAGAAAAAGTCCGGGAAGACAATAACGGGATCATGCGTGTTGACGGTGGCTTCCGGTCTCTGGCAAAACGCGCCCATCTGGGCTATGAGGCGGCACAGAAAAAATATCCTTTCTTATCCGGCATATATGGCAGACCAAAACCGGTCATTCTGTCAAAACTCATGTCCTACAGCAACATAATTGGCATGTATACGGGAATAACCGGTGAAGCAAATATTGATACGGATATCCCCGACATGGAGCTTCCTTCCACCATAATGCATGAACTGGCCCACCAGCGCGGATTTGCCCATGAAGATGAGGCGAATTTCATAGCATATATTACATGCATGAGCCATCCTGATATTGATTTTCAATATTCTGGCGCAGTTCTTGCCCTGGAGTATTCAATGAATGCTCTTTACAGGATAGATTCCGAAAGGTATTTCAGGCTGATGGAGAATTACAGCCCCGGGCTGATGGATGACCTGAGAAACCAGCAAAAATACTGGAGCCAATACCAGGGTATAATGAAAAAGGTTGCAAATTCTATAAACGACACATATCTGAAGATAAGCGGGGAAAAAGACGGGGTTCAGAGCTACGGCCGCATGGTTGATCTTCTGCTGGCGGAATTTAAGATAAATCAATCGATCAATCAGCCTTGACAAATGCGGCAGGCGAACTCTGTCCCCATGGTCAAAAATTACATGGCCTTAATGCCGTCTTTCAGAAGCATTTAAAAAAGTTGGCAGAAAAACAGGACAGGGAATGGTTCCCTGCCCTGTTTACCGGGACAGTGTACCTGTCCCCATGTCCCACTATTAAAATCAGTCTTTTGCCAATTCCTTCACAGAGGTGACAAGGGAAGCCAGGTTCTGGATCTCTGAAGGGATGATGATCTTTGTGGACTGGCCGTCTGCGACTTTCTCCAGGGCCTCCAGACCCCTTATGGCTATGACTTCTTTGCTGAGTTCCTGCTCTTTAATCATCCTAAGCCCCTCTGCAGTGGCTTTTTGAATTTTCAGGATTGCCTCAGCCTGACCTTCAGCCTCTTTTATAGCCGCCTCCTTCTTGGCTTCGGCACGCAGGATGGCAGCCTGTTTTTCTGCCTCGGCTGCAAGGATAAGTGCTTGTTTTTTACCTTCAGCAACGAGGATATTTGATGTTTTCTCTCCTTCAGCCTTCAATATGGCCTCGCGTCTTTCACGCTCAGCGCGCATCTGCTTTTCCATTGCATTCTGGATATCAGCAGGCGGAATAATGTTCTTGACCTCTACGCGGTTGATTTTGATTCCCCAGGGATCAGTGGCTTCGTCAAGAATGACACGCATTTTATTGTTTATGATATCCCTGGATGTAAGGGTCTCGTCAAGTTCAAGATCACCGATAATATTACGCAAAGTGGTCGCAGTTAAATTCTCTATCGCAAGAAGGGGTCTCTCAACGCCATATGTGTACAGTTTGGGGTCAGTGATCTGGAAATATACCACCGTATCGATTTGCATCGTTACATTATCTTTTGTAATAACCGGCTGTGGAGCGAAATCCAGAATTTTTTCCTTCAGTGACACCTTGTTTGCAATCCGGTCAATTAAAGGCACTTTGATGTGCAGACCTACGCCCCATGTCTCCTTGTATGCGCCCAATCTTTCAATGATATAGGCATGCGCCTGAGGTACAACTTTGATGTTGCTTATGAATATCAGAATTCCGACAAGCACCAGAGCAGCAATCAAAAACGGACCCATAAAATTACCTCCATAAAAAATATTTATTTAATGTTTAGATTTTAATGCGCTTACAACAAGTTTAACTCCCTGGATTTCTTCAACAATAACTTCGGTATCCTTTTTTATATTCTCCCCGGTTTTGCTGACTGCAGTCCAGATCTGGCCTTTTACCCTGACCTGTCCGGTGGAGTGCTCTGTTATGTCCATTATCACTATTCCTTTCTCGCCAATCAGCAGATCCACATTAGTTCTATGTCCCCCCACCTTAAGGTATTTTACGGCAACCGGCCTTGTAAAGATCAGGAGCATAATGGAAACAAGCAGGAAAACCGTTATCTGGTACAGCAACGGAAGGCTGAAAAGCGAAAAAATAAACGCAAACAAAGCACCTGCCGCAAGCCAGATGGTGGTAAGGCTTATGGTTGCTGCCTCAATCAAAATGAGTACTATGATCAGACCGATCCATATAAAGGTGTAAACCTGCATTGAATATCCTCCTTGAAGGAATGGTCCTCTTGGTAGTTTATTTTTTGCCATGACAAATTATGAGCATCGTCAGTCCTCTGATGGAATATTCTTGTTGTCCTCATTCAGGCGCTTGATATAGCATCTCCTTCTCCGGTGGATGCGGGATTTATAATTTCTCCATAAAGACTGTACCGCATGGTTTGTTTCAAGCTCAGGAGAAGCGATGGCCCTCACTACACCGTTCTTGATGGCAGCTTTCGTAATCTCATCCAGCATGACATACGGAACGCCCTTCATTCTGAGCTCCGGTCTGATGGCGACAAGATACAGATCGAGAGTATCATTTTTCTTTATTGCCTTCAAAAAGTGCATAAATCCAAAGGGGAAAAGACGCCCCTTGCTCTTTCTTGCTGCCTCGGACAAAGATGGCATTATTATGCCGAAACCCGCGAGTTTGTCTTCAGAATCCTTGATAATGCATATATAATCAGGATTAATAAAGGAGAAATACTGTTTGACATATGTTTCAATCTGTTTGTCGGTAATTGGCACAACACCATATAAATGCTTATATGCTTCATTTATCAGGTAAAATATGTCCTTGGCATAAGGCAGCGCGTCTTTGGGTTTCTTAATCGGAACAACGCTCAGACCGTATTTTTCCTTTGCCTTTTGGGCCATGGCTGAAAGCTTTTCGGTTATGTCAACGTCTTTGGGAAGAGTGATATCCATCTCTATCCAGTCAACATCCTTGACGTATCCATAGGATTCCAGATGCTTTGGATAATAGGGATAATTGTAAATTGAAATGAAAGTCCCCATCTCATCAAAACCTTCAACAAGCATTCCCTGCTTATCCAGGTCACAGAAGCCAAGCGGGCCGTGGACTGCATCCATTCCCTTTTCCTTTGCCCATTTTTCAACCTGGTTGATCAAAGCGGCAGAAACCTCATAATCATCTATGAAATCTATCCATCCGAAACGGGCATAGCGCTGTTTCCATTTCTCTATATAGCTGTGATTTATAATTCCCGCAATTCTGCCAGCAAGTTTCCCGTCCTTGTATGCCAGCCACAGCTCAGCCTCGCAATATTCGAATGCCGGATTTTTTTCTTTATCAAGAGTAAACTTTTCATCCATTATTAAAGGGGGAACCCAGTAGGGATTATCTTTGTAAAGCTCAAAAGGAAACTTTATGAACTGCATCAGTTGTTTTTTGTTTTCCACTCTCACTATCTCTACCATATCGATACTCCTTAATAAGCTTTATTTAATAATTCAACTTCATTATACTATGTCACGGCAAGTAACTCCACCTTTAATTTAAAAAAATGCCAAACCATACTACATAGTTTTTTCCGCTATGCTCGCGAGCGGGCTCCTTTCGACCTGTGCAAGCGTAACGTGGCCTGTTATTTTGAACTGCTTCATCTTTTCCACCGTGTAAACAAGCCCGTTGCTTCTTGCATCCACCAGGAAATTATCAATCTGGTTATCGGAAGGATCACCGATAAAAATAAACTTTGATCCGAAGCCTGCTCTTGTCAGCATCAGTTTTGCCAGATGCGGCGTCAGTTCCTGGGCTTCATCAACTATCACCATGGCATTGCTGAGGGTACGCCCCCTCATATATGTGAAAGTCTTTGTCTCAATAATCCCCTTTGACTTGTATGTCTCTATGAAACTGTCAACTGAAAACAATGGTTTCCGTGAGTATCTCGGCGTTTTGTCATCGTCATCCTTTTCAGAGGTCCTGAAACCCATGAGGGTCTCTATGGCGTCATAAAAACTTCCCATCCAGGGCCGCAGCTTCTCATCCTCAGTTCCGGGAAGATATCCTATATCATTTCCGGCCGCTACAGTCGGGCGGACAAAAAGTATTTTGCTGTACTGGCCTTTTTCAATAACTTTTTCAAGCGCAACAGCAGTCGCAAGGATGGTTTTTCCGGAACCGGCTCCGCCGGATATGGTCACGAAGGGAATGCTGTCGTCCATCAGAAGCTCAAAAGCCATTTTCTGTTCCCTGTTGATTGGTGTCAGCCCCCACGCGCTTTGCCTGGCGTATCTGAGCGGTACAATATTTTCTCCGTCAAAACGGGCCAATACCTTATGGTTGCTGTTGTCACTGCCGGTTATGCTGAGGAATTCATTGGGGTAAAGAGGCGTATCCAGGTCAAGATCCTTTTCCCTTATTCCCCCGTTGAAAATCTGATTTATGACTTCCGATGGTGCATAAATGTCCCTGTAACCCTTATATATTTCATCACACAATACTTTGTCGTTATTATAGTCCTGCACCGGGATGCCGAATGCGTCGGCCTTTATGGCCATGTAGACGTCCTTGGTTACCAGGATTGTCGGGATGCTCCTGTCCTTGTTCTGCAGGTTTTTTGCAATCGCCAGGATTTTGGTGTCATTTTTGTTTGTATCAATTCCGGGGGGCACAAAACCCATATCCATATGATCAAGTTCGATACGTATCAGTCCGCCCTGCCCGGTACTGATCCCTTCTGCCAGATTTCCCCTTTCCCTTAACCTGTTTAGTTCCCTGGCCGCGATTCTTGCATGGTAACCCACCATTCCTTCCCGTCTTTTCAGGTTGTCAAGTTCTTCAATAACAATAATGGGAATGATGACGTTGTTATCCTCGAAATTGAAAAAACAGCCGGGATCATGCACAATTACGCTGGTATCAATGATATAATTCTTGACCATTACTATGCCTCCTACGAATATTTAAAGGCTTGCTTTATTGAAGACTTTCAGGGTAGTTCAGGTTTATATACGCTTCTTCTGTCCAGAGACCATACGGGATCTGAAAACTCTCCGGGACTGATATTTCTCACTGCATTTTCGTAATCATAGATTCTGGCATCCACCATATCTATGTAGTGCAGCAGTTCGGCCTCAAGAAACATGGGTTTCTTGGGGCTCCCATACTCAGCTTCATAATGATGGCTGATCACCATATGCTTGAGCAGAAGCAAAACTTCGTCGGAAACTCCCAGTTCTTTTCCAGCTCTGGCGAGTTCCTCAACTCCCATTATAATATGCCCCAGCATCTTTCCTTCCTTTGTATAGTCAGCCATGCCGAGAGTATTGCTTGAAAGCTCCCCGATTTTGGCCAGATCATGGATTATGACCCCTGCGTAAAGCAAATCCGGATTGATGCTTTCATAAACCCTGCAAAGGGCTTCGGCAGTCCTCAGCATCCTTACAACATGAAACAAAAGCCCGCTTCTTATTGCATGGTGAAGGCTCTTGGCAGCGGGCCAGTAAAGCAGTCTTTCCTCTTTTTCATCCAGGAGTTTCATAACCACAGACCGTATTTCGGGGTTCCTGATCTTTGAGGCAAACAGATATACCTCGTTGAGCATATCCTGCGGAGGAAGAGGCGCAGCAGCCACAAATTCGCTTATCTGTTCCTGGTCTTCCTCATCGGCCAGTTGTATTTGATTGATTGAGAGCTGAATTGTTTCTTTCCATATATCAACCCGGGCATTTACATAGTAAAGTTTGTTTACTGCAAGCGAATCAAAATCCTCTTTGTTGGCGTCCCACCATTTGGCAGGCACATCACCGGTTTTGTCAGAAAAAACAATGTCTATATAGTATTTTTTATTGGTTGAAAGCTTAAAATCAGCGCTCCTCAGCACATATATGCCGTTTATTACTTCCCCGGCCTTCAGTTCACTGATTTTTGTCCCTTCAAATCTCATTTATACCCCCAGAAAATTACAGAATTTTTATTTTTTCTTTGGGTTAATTGTATCCTATTATCGGGAAAAAATCAAAAACATTTATAATAGTTTAATTCTCCGGGAAGCTGATTTATGACTGCAATATGCGGCAAAAACATTCATATATCCCAGATATCTTCGATGAAATAATCGGGTTTGAGTGACAGGTCAAGTTCCCTGCAATGGGCAAGTTTCCTGCCGCTGCTGTCGATCAGCACGCGTATGACGGGCCTGTTTGGCCAGTAAGGGTTATATTTTGAAACCAGTCCCTTTTCTCCGGTATTCAGAACAACCCCGGTGCCGACAGGATAGTTGGCAATATGGCGGAGGAAAGCCTCCAGAAATCTTTTATCAAAATGCTTGTTTGAAAGGGAAAACATGTAATCAACAACGTGGGATACATGCATTTTTTTGCGGTAAATGCGGTCTGTCGTAAGAGCGTCAAAAACATCCGCTATTGCAACTATTCTTGCCATTGGAGGGATTTCGTTTCCTTTAAGCTTATAGGGATAACCGCTTCCGTCCATGCGTTCATGGTGATACAGGGAAATCTCCCTTACATCGGCAGCAATATTCTTCGAATTTCCGAGAATTTCATAACCAAAAACAGTATGTTTTCTCACTTCTTCATATTCTCCAATTGTAAGGGCGGTTGGTTTTTTCAGTATGCTGTCACTGATTCTTACCTTACCCACATCATGCAGGATCGCGCCCACGCCAAGATTTCTTAGTTCCTCACCCTCAAATCCAAGCGTAATCCCGGTTACCAGTGAGAAAATCGCAACATTTACGGAATGGGAAAACATATAATCATCAATTGATCGTATATCTGAAAGGTTAATAATGATCTGGTCGCTTTGCAGAATTTCTTCAATCAGCTTTTCAACAATTTTCAGGACAGCTTCTCCATCAACCGATGTCTTGATTGACGGATGGGTCATAATTTTCTTTACCTGAGTTTTTGTCTCCTGAAGGATTTCTGCCCTGACAAACCCGGGAACGGCTATATTTTTTGAAATCTCATCGTCAATACAGACTTCAGTAATCCCGTATTGCTTAAGATAATCAATAATTTCCGGAGTGAGTTCGGATCCTTTGGTCAACAATACAGAATTGTTCAATGAAAATATCGTAACCGCAAGTTTGTCCCCGGCTTTAACATTATCCAAACTCACTTTTCTCACAGAGATTTATCCTCCTGTTTTTATCTTTGGTATAAAGTACTCTATCATTCGTATTATCGGCAAAAAACACTAAGAATTTTAACGAATTTTGTCGAATTGAAAAATTCAAAAATGCATGAAATAAGGAAAAGACCGCTTAATCAAGCAGCGGTCTTATATCACCAAGTATTTCATTCTTGAACAATGAGAGTTTGTTTTCAGCATTCTCAAGGGAATCTGAAGTGATGCCGTAATAGATTTTTATCTTTGGCTCAGTTCCCGATGGCCTGATGCAGAACCAGTCACCAGAGACCATCCTGTAAAACAGCACATTGGATTTAGGCAGATCGATCTTGCTTGTCGAGCCATCTGAAAGGTTCAGGCAATATCCTTTTTTATAGTCGCATATGCTTGAAACTTTGAATTCCCCGAAATTAACCGGAGATTGTTCCCTCAATGTTTCCATGGCTCGGGAGATTTTCTCCAGGCCTTCTTTCCCTTTAAGGGTAAATGAATCTATTCCTTCCCTTACAAAACCGTATTTATTGAATATCTCGATCAATCCCTGATAGAGATTCATTGAACGGGATTTGTACCAGGCATAGACCTCGGCAAGCATCATTGCTGATACGACAGCGTCTTTGTCCCGCGCATGGGTTCCGGCAAGATATCCATAACTTTCCTCAAAACCAAAAAGGAATTTCTTTCTGCCCGTGTCATCCAGTTCACCGATTTTTTCTCCGATAAACTTAAAGCCTGTAAGAACGTCAATGAGTTCCACACCATAATTATCAGCAATTTTCCGGGCAAGATCACTGGAAACTATAGTCTTTACTACAAAAGCGTTTTCAGGCAAATCGCCTTTTTGCTTCTTCTGGGAAAGTATATATTCAAGGATCAGGCAGCCAATCTGGTTTCCGGTAAGGGTGATATATTGCCCGCTGTCATCCCTGACAACCACACCCATCCTGTCCGCATCCGGATCTGTACCGATTATCAGGTCCACATCCATGTCCTTTGCCATACTAATGGCAATTTCAAAGGCTGATTTTTCTTCAGGATTGGGATATTCAACAGTGGAAAATTCGGGATCAGGATGTTCCTGCTGCGGAACAACATATACATTTTCAAAGCCGATTTCCTTCAGGATTCTTCTGACCGGCTTATTGCCTGTCCCATGCAGAGGAGTAAAAATTATCCTGGCTTCTTTTCCGTATTTAAGGCATAAATCGGCATTTATCTGAACCTTCCTGATTTCATTGATATATGCGTCATCAATTTCCTTGCCGATAATCTCGATAAGTCCTTTTTCTGTCGCCTCTTCATATGGCATGGGTCTGATTGTTGTTATGTCATTAATCGCATTGAATTCAAGGGTAACGGCATCGGCTTCTTTGGGAGGAAGCTGACAGCCGTCACTTCTGTAAGCCTTAAATCCGTTATATTCCTTTGGATTATGGCTGGCGGTTATTACCACTCCGCCTGCGCAATTCAGGTGTCTTACGGCAAATGACAATTCAGGAGTAGGCCTCAGTTCGTCAAAAAGATATGCTTTTATCCCATTTGCGGCCATGACCTGAGCGGTCTCCATTGCAAACTCCCTGGAACAGCGGCGGGAATCATATGCAATAACAACACCTTTGCCTGCCAGACCTTCCTTTTTGATATAGTTGGCAAATGCCTGTGCAGCCTTGCGGACCGTATACTTGTTTATGCGATTGGAACCTGCGCCTATAACTCCGCGCATGCCTCCGGTTCCGAATTCAAGCTCTTTGTAAAAACGATCTTCGATTTCCTTTTCGTTGTCCCTGACAGATAGAAGTTCCTGTCGTGTTGCCTCGTCAAAATAGTCGTTGGTTGCCCACAATTGATAAGCTTCCCTAAAGCCCATGTAATATCACCTTCATACTCTTAGTTGTAAGTCAGAATGCTGCTCATTTTATCGGTCTTCTGGGTTCAACAATCAGTTTTATTGCAGTTCGGACTTCCCCGTTTATTTCTATCTCGGAAAACGCCGGACTGCATATGATGTCGATACCCAAAGGAGCCAGAAAACCTTTGGCAATGGCGATGGCTTTGACAGCCTGATTCAGTGCGCCTGCACCAATGGATTGGACCTCAACAATACCTTTTTCGCGGATGACTCCAGCAATTGCCCCTGCAACAGAATTGGGGTTGGATTTGGATGAAACTTTCAACAGATCCATTTTAACAACCTCCAAATTTAAATCAGCCTTTCAGATCTTTTACATATTCATTGATTCTTTTTATGTTTGTTGCCTTTTTGGTTTCGTCGTCAATTGTTATCAGTATTGCGTTCAACTGGGCCCTTCCTTTTGCGGTTTCATGCTGCGCGGGAAGTCCCAGTGTAAACTTTCGTAAAATATGTTCTTTCTCAACACCTATAACTCCATCTGCGGGGCCAGTCATACCGACATCCGTTATATAGGCGGTACCCTTATCAGTTATCTTTTCATCTGCAGTCTGCACATGGGTATGAGTTCCGGCGACGCAGGTTACCCGTCCGTCAAGATAATATAACATGGCTATTTTTTCACTGGTGGCCTCGGCATGAAAGTCTACAAAGATAATATCTGCCTGGCCTTTCAGGCAGGACAGTTCCCTGTCAATTGTCTGAAAAGGGCAATCCACGTTATTATCCATATATACCCGCCCCAAAAGGTTGACCACGGCAAGGCGAACGCCGTTTTTCTCCATTATTATCTTTCCTTTGCCGGGAACACCTTTGGGATAATTGGCCGGCCTTATGATTCTTATACCCGAATCTATTATGTTTAATATCTCTTTCCGGGCCCAGGTATGGTTTCCCATGGTAATTACTTCTATACCGCTGTCAAAAATCTCATTGGCAGTATTGTAGGTTATTCCTCTGCCTCCTGCAGCATTTTCGCCGTTTGCAATACAAAAATCAGGTTTGTATCTTTCCTTGAGCTCATCCATCTTAAATTTAAGCGTCGCTCTTCCTGCTTCACCAAAAACATCACCAATAAACAGGATTTTCAAAAAAATTCTTCCTCTCATAGCACAGGAAGCGTTTACACGCTTCCTGTCAATACTATTTTGCATATTCGACTGCTCGTGTTTCTCTTATAATATGGACTTTAATCTGACCCGGATAGTCCATTTCATTTTC
>Ga0134094_1003803_pt1 | contig 10717 bp, 9 predicted proteins | sample 5_1taG_FD_94458 | JGI IMG/M metagenome (GOLD analysis project Ga0134094, IMG submission 94458) | Switchgrass degrading microbial communities from high solid loading bioreactors in New Hampshire, USA - 5_19_20_110_A1 metaG | ecosystem: Engineered > Bioreactor > Semi-continuous > Anaerobic >... | reverse complement strand
TTGTTCCTGACATGGAAGCAAGGATACTGTTCATTGGTTTTTTCGGGTATTATCCGGTATTAAAAGCGCTGCTGGAGCGGATGGGCAGGCGGTGGCTTGAATGGGTTATCAAGCTTGCTGTGTTCAATATTTCAATTGTGCTGTCATATTTGCTGCTTATATTTGTATTCAACCTCAATACAGAAGAATTTGAATTGTTCGGAGTTTATCTGCCGTATTTGTTCCTGGCTGCTGGTAATGGGGTATTTTTGCTTTATGACAAGGCGTTAACCAACGTCGTCACAATGTATATACGAATTCTTCATCCCCGTATTGCAAAAACCTTCAGATTAAAATAAGACAAAATTCACCCCATCAAACACTTACGGGTTTGATGGGGTGAATTTTTGCGGGGAGAATTTATTTTTCCTCATCAGTTTCATCAGGGTAAACCGTGAGATTGACAAACTGGTTTGTCCCACTGAACTGTTCAAAAGTTATCTGCCCTTCGCAGATTGGACAGTTATCGTTAGGCCCTCCGCTGGCAACCCTTGCAGCAAGCTCCAACCCTTTTTTAGCTGCGATACATGCCCTTTGATGCCCGGTAATGACCTCCACATGCCCGCATTTGCAGGGGGCTATGGTGATAGGGGCTGCTTTTTCCGCTTTTTTGTTGCTGCCGCACATGGCGCGGTAAAGCCTGGGGCAATACAGCAAATCGTTGGCGGCGGTTTTCGGCGCTTTGGATATGTAAAAATCCGAAACCACGTCCAGGGAGCATTTTCCCGTCCGCATAAAATAGCAGGTTGAAGGGCTCAGTGTTATTACAGCTTCGATTTCGTTCCTGTCATAACTCATAAGGGTAATCCAATTCCTTTATCGGGTATTTTTCGGCTTGCCGGAGGGAATCCGGATTATCATGACCGGCTTTCTGCGGTTTATGCATTCAATTATGCAATGCCTTGTGCCGCTGGATTTCCCGTCCCAAAAAGCCAGAATCTTGTCAGAATAGTTGACGATTTCAATATTCCTTTTCAAAGGCGCGCTGCGCCCAAACCTCCGGTAGTCCGGCAGGAACCGCTTTACAGGAATGGACAAAGCACTGGCTACCTGCTCTGCAGCCGTGTCCACACCGGAGGCTCCGCCGCTGACAATTTCAGTCACATTAGCCGGCAGATGGCGCAGAATCTTTGGAATTATATTATGTGGTGCATTCCGAGTGCCGATTATCGCAACTTTCATCGAAACACCCGCCTTTTCCCTGAATATGAAAGGGAAATATAATATACAATCTGTATATATTCACCAAAAATCTACAAATTATTAATAAATCCTGTGCTGGTCGAGATACTGCAGGAACACCTCGTAAGCAGCACGGCTTAAATGTAGCCCGTCGCCGACATCATATTCGGAAGCCAGGCTGTTGTTTGAGTCTTTGAACAATCCGGCGGTATCCAGAAATGAGCAGCCTTTTTCCTTGGCAAGCTGTTTAAGAAGGCTGTTGTATAAATCAATCTGGTCGTTGTTCAGCCGGCTGTCGACATATTTCTGATAGTAATTCGAAACCGGAAGGATTGACTGGATAATGATGGTGCTGGCAGGGGAGGCGTTGCGTAAATCATCTATAAAATATGAATACTGTTCCATAAATGTATTTTGGCTCATAAAGGCGACACCGTTTACCCCGTAGGATACTATGACGCGCTTGGGTTTCCTGACTCCCACCGCTTCGGCGACTGTCAGGAGTTTGCCGGTGCCCAGGTCCACGATTTTTTCATAACGCGCCCCCTGATGGTTTTGCCCGTTTTTGGCATAAACGTTTTCAGGGTTTATATATCGGTATTGATAAAGCCCTACCGTCCTGGAATCCCCGATAAAAACAGTGTCTTTAATATATTCTTCAAAACTCTCGTCAGAAGGGTTGTTATTGTTCTGGTTGTTCCATTTCCACTGAAAAGGGTTTCTGGATATCCCTGTAGGGTTGCTGCCGAAATAATTAGTAATTAAATCAATGTTGAACGCAAAGAAAGCAGCCAGAACAGCCATGCTTACTATAAAAGCAGTAGCAAATGCTGCCCTTGCCGTACTTTTATTCTTTTGTTGCTTTTTTGCCTTCAATATAAACACTACCTTTACCGGGTTAGTTTACATTAGGTTATTATATCACACAGATTTGGCGACTTCAATTTAAAAACGATAAATTTAGATTTCTTTATTGCCCAAATTTATTATAATCTTTTTTAGTGAAAATTTTTAAGGACAAAATTGATAAAATATTGACAATCTTTAACTAGTGTTGTAACATATTTTTATTAGAAGAAACGGGAGGATTTTTATGAAGCATCAGGTAATTGATATCAAGGTGGATTATAAGGCGGCCGGGCTGGAAGGAAGTGCGGAGCCGAAGTTATATACTTATATTATAGACCACTCTCCGGAAATGGATTATCATAAAAAAAGGCCAGCCATCGTTATCTGCCCCGGCGGCGGATACGCAATGACTTCTGACCGCGAGGCCGAGCCTATTGCACTGCGGTTTAACGCCCTTGGGTTTCAGGCATTTGTGCTCAGGTATTCGGTAAATCAGGTAATATTCCCGGGAGCTTTGCTGGAGCTGTCAAAGGCGGTTTCTATTGTCCGCGAAAATGCGAAGGAATGGGATATTGACCCTGAGAAAATTGTTGTCTGCGGATTTTCTGCAGGCGGGCATCTGGCTGCCAGCCTGGGTGTTTTCTGGAACCGCGACTTTGTCACCAAACCTTTGGGGTTTGCCAATCAGGAAAACAAGCCTAACGGCATGATTCTTTCGTATCCGGTAATTACCTCGGGCGAATTCGCACACGTAGGCTCCCTTAAAAATTTGCTTAAGGACAAGTATGACACCGACCCCGAGCTTCTCTCCCTTGTATCCCTTGAAAAACAGGTGTCGCAGGATACTCCTCCGGCATTTATCTGGCATACCTTTGACGATGCTGTTGTTCCGGTGGAAAACGCACTGGTATTGGCGGCTGAGATGAAAAAGCAAAACATTCCGTTTGAGCTTCATATATTGCCAAAAGGGATACACGGGCTGTCCCTGGCTACAATGGAAACAGGGTTTTATCAGGAAAGCTGCTGCGGATGGCCCGACATGGCGGCAAGATGGGTTCGTGAAATGCTGGGTTAAGTTTATAAGCTGCAAGGTTTCCTTGCAGCTTATAATCCGGGTAATTAGTTCTATATAATATATATGCTTTATATGACAAGTATGTTTATGTCCGGCTTAAACGGTTGGTTGACTCAGTGTGCCCACATAAGTCTTTTTCACAACGAAAGGATGGTCTTTTCAGATGAAAATATCAACCAGAGGTCGATATGCCCTTAGAATGATGGTGGAAATCGCCAGGCGGAACAGCGGGGAATGGATATCCATCAAGGATATCTCCGAGCGCCAGGGGATTTCGGTCAAATACCTTGAACAGATAGTCACCAATCTGACAAGGTCAGGGCTGCTGCTTAGCAGCAGGGGCCCTCAGGGTGGGTATATGCTTGCCAAGGCGCCAAGCCAGTATACGGCAGGGGAGATTTTGCGGGCGATTGAAGGGGATCTGACTCCGGTAGCATGCCTTGAAAGCAACGCCAAGCCCTGCGAAAGGAGGGGGATTTGCCCCACCATCAGATTCTGGGAGGGCCTGCATAAAGTGATTAACGATTATGTGGACTCTGTAACACTTCAGGATTTGGCTGATACATACAAAGATAGAGATGAATTAGATTTTATTATTTAACTTTGAAATGTTATAAAGGCTATTGACAAAACGGGTATTATGAAATAGAATAAAGAAAATCATACTAATTATATATGATTAGATGATTTTGGAGTGGCTTTGAAAGGTAGTGGGTGTATGTCTAAAATTTATGGCAGCTTTTCGGAGCTTGTGGGTAAGACACCGATGTTAAAGCTTGCAAATATTGAAAGGGATTTGGAGCTGAATGCTGAGATTGTCGCAAAGCTTGAGTATTTCAATCCCGCCGGAAGTGTTAAAGACAGGATAGCCATGGCTATGATTGAAGACGCCGAAAAGAAAGGCCTGCTGAATAAGGATTCGGTTATAATCGAGCCTACCAGCGGCAATACGGGAATCGGCCTTGCCGCTGTGGCTGCTTCAAAGGGGTATAAAGTAATCCTTACCATGCCCGAAACCATGAGCATTGAGCGCAGGAATTTGCTCAAGGCCTACAATGCCGAGCTGGTTTTGACGGACGGCGCATTAGGGATGAAGGGGGCAATAGATAAGGCTAATGAGCTGGTAAAAACCATTCCAAACGCCTTTATGCCCAGCCAGTTTACCAACCCCGCCAATCCCGCCATTCACAGAGAAACCACCGGCCCGGAAATCTGGGAGCAGACGGAGGGCAAGGTTGACATTTTTGTTGCAGGCGTCGGCACTGGCGGCACCATTACCGGTACCGGCGAATATCTGAAATCCAAAAACCCCGATTTGAAAATCGTGGCGGTTGAGCCTAAAGGCTCGCCGGTTTTATCCGAGGGAAAAAGCGGCCCCCACAAGATTCAGGGTATTGGGGCAGGGTTTGTTCCCGAGGTGCTGAACACTTCGATTTATGATGAGATAATCTGCGTTGATAATGATGATGCTTTCAAAACGGGAAGGCTGATTGCCAGGACCGAGGGCATACTGGTGGGCATATCCTCAGGAGCTGCTGCATGGGCGGCCATCCAGGTTGCAAAGAGGCCTGAAAATAAAGGCAAAAGAATTGTGGTAATACTACCCGACACCGGGGAAAGGTATCTCTCAACACCGATGTTTTCAAATTAAAAGGTTTATTAAATTGTTATTTGTAAAGCAAAAGCTTTAAATTAAGCTTTGCAAATAACAATTTAAAATAAATACAATTCCTACTACATAAGTATGATTATAAGGAGGCACATTCATGAGAATTTTTATCCGGGAAATAACCTTGGGCAATGTCAAAAGCGGGCGAATGTGCCTGTGTACTTTGGAGTAACCTAAAATAAGCAAAAAAACAGAAATATAAATTTATTATGAAAGGGTAATGAAAATGAGCAAAAAATACAGGTTTGAAACTCTGCAGGTACACGTGGGCCAGGAAAAGCCGGACCCGGCGACCGACGCCAGGGCGGTGCCCATTTATGCCACCACATCCTATGTTTTCGGAAATTCAGCCCAGGCGGCGGCAAGATTCGGGCTTACTGAAAGCGGAAATATCTACACCCGTCTGATGAACCCTACTTCCGATGTGTTTGAGAAGCGTATTGCCGCCCTTGAAGGCGGCGCTGCGGCGATCGCCACATCTTCTGGAGCGGCGGCAATTACTTATTCGATACAGAATATCGCCCGCAACGGCGACCATATCATTTCTGACAGAAGGATTTACGGCGGTACCTACAACCTTTTCGCCCACACCCTGCCTGAATTCGGGATTGAAACCACTTTTGTTGACGGCGGCGACCCCAAAAACTTTGAGGACGCGATTAGGCCCAACACAAAAGCGATATTCATCGAAACCCTCGGCAACCCCAATTCAACAATTGTGGATGTTGATGCGGTGGCGGAAATCGCCCACAAAAACGGCATTCCGCTGATAGTGGACAACACCTTTGCAACCCCGTACCTCTTCCGCCCGATTGAGCACGGTGCGGATATTGTCGTCCACTCCGCCACAAAGTTTATTGGCGGGCATGGTACCTGCATCGGCGGCGTAATAATTGATTCCGGCAAATTCGACTGGAAGGCCAGCGGCAAGTTCCCGGGGCTTACCGAGCCCAACCCCAGCTACCACGGAGTGGTGCTGTCCGAAGCCGCAGGAAACCTTGCGTATATTGTGAAAATCAGGGTCACCCTTATGAGGGATACCGGCGCCACCATCAGCCCGTTCCATTCATTCCTGTTCCTGCAGGGGCTTGAAACCCTGTCTTTGAGGGTGGAACGTCATGTGTTCAACGCGCTGAAAGTAGTGGAGTACCTTTCAAACCATCCGAAGGTTGAAAGGGTCAACCATCCATCCCTTGAAGACCATCCAAGCCATGATTTGTATAAAAAATACTTCCCCAATGGGGCGGGTTCAATCTTTACCTTTGAAATTAAGGGAGATGCTGACACCGCAAAGGCATTCATCGACAAGCTGGAAATCTTCTCACTTCTCGCCAATGTCGCCGATGTAAAATCCCTGGTTATCCATCCCGCCAGCACCACCCATTCGCAGCTTAGCGCCGAAGAGCTGCTGGAGCAGGGTATCAAGCCCAACACCATCCGGCTTTCCATCGGTACGGAGCATATTGACGACATCATTGAGGATTTGGAACAGGCGTTTAACAGCATATAAATTGAAAACCGGCAGCGAACAAGCTGCCGGTTTTTGATGCCGCTTTTTATTTAAGCTGCTGTTTTGTGTCAAAGAAACCCTTCCAGGGATCATTATCTTTGATTCTTGCAAGGGCTTCCTTCATATCTATCCCGTCCGGGGTAACTGAGTCAAGCTCATCCCAGGAAATCGGCATTGAAACTTTGGCGCCGTCCCGCGCCCTTAAGGAGTAAGGCGCAACGCTGGTGGCGCCTTTCCCGTTCCTCATCCAGTCAATGAAAATCTTGTTTGTCCTTCTGGCTTTTCTGACATTGCTTGTGTAGCGGTCGGGCCATTTGCTTTCCATAACCTCCGCTACCCGCCTTGCGAAATCGTAAAACACATCCCAAGAAACCGAAGGGATAAGAGGTACCACCACATGATACCCTTTGCCGCCGCTGGTTTTGAGGAATGAGGTGAGGGAAAGCTCGTCCAGGATGGATTTGATATCCCTGACCCCCTGGCGGACAATGCAGATATCCATCCCCTCATCAGGGTCCAGGTCGAAAACAAGCATGTCGGGCTTGTCAATATTATCCACCCTGCTGCCCCAGATGTGGAATTCCAGGGTTCCCATCTGGGCTTCTGATATAATCCCGTATTCGTTCTCGATATAAAAGTATTCCTCTGCCTCGCCTTCGGAGTTTATCACTTCCTTTTTCGCTATCCCTTTGCTGTCAGAACCCGGGTGCTTTTTAAAAAAGCAAGCCTGCGCCACTCCCTTGGGGCAGCGCACCACGCTTAAAATCCTGCCGCCAACGTATGGCAGCATCCGCAGGGAAACCTGTTCGTAATAACGCACCATATCACCTTTTGTGATTTTGGGGTTTTCAAACATCACCTTATCCGGGTTTGAGATTTTTATCCCTTTTATCACAATGCTGCCTTTTTGGGGCGCTTCAGCCGGCTCTACAGGGGTTTCGGGCGGTTCGGCAAGTTTTGTATATGAACCTTCCATCACTACCTCCTTCGGGTTTTTGTCGGTACGCAGCCCCTTAAAGCTTGCCTGCCTTAAGAGGTTATCCTTTGTCAGCTCGGCAAACCTGATTTCTGCCACCAGTTCGGGCTTTACCCAGGTGATTTTTTCGTTTGAGGCTGGGTTCGGTGGATTTTCAAAGGGGGAGTCTTCGGTGGCTAGGGGTTTTAATTCCTGCAAAAGCTCGCTTGCACTCCTTTGGGTAAACCCTGTGCCCGCCCTGCCGGTGTATTTAAGCTTGCCGCCCTCATAAGCGCCGAGAAGCAGGGCGCTTAAACCCCTCTGGCTTTTGTCGGTTACGGTATATCCTCCGATTACAAATTCCTGCCTCTTTTCGCATTTTACCTTTATCCAATCCCCGTTTCTGGTTCCGCTGTAGACAGAATCCGCCCTTTTGCCAACAATTCCTTCCATCCCAAGGCTGCAGGCGGCTTTAAAGCACTCTTTCCCGTTACCGGCTACGTGCTGGCTGTAATGCAGGTTGCCCGGCGGGTTGGACAGTAAATCTTTTAATACTTCTTTTCGCTTAATCAGCTTCAGCCCCCGCAGGTCCTGCCCGTCAAGGGCTAAAATGTCGAAAACAATATAGACCAGGTTTTGGGGTTTGGGGTTTTTCATATAATTTTGTAGCGCCTGAAAATCGGTTTTACCCGTGTCATCAATTACTGCGATTTCCCCGTCCAGCACCATCGCCCTGCCCTGTGCCAAATCTAAAAGGGAAGAGGCTATGCTTTCAAACCTGTGGGTTAAATTGATATTGTTGCGGGACATAAGCCGGGCGCCGTTTCCTTCGATGAAAGCAAGAATCCTGTACCCGTCGTATTTAAGCTCAAAAAGCCATTCCTCACCTTCAGGGATGGAGGTGGACATTTTCGCAAGCTGGACATCCGCGTAATCAAAGGGGTTTTTGGTGTATTTCTCGTCTTCTCCCGTTTCGATTTCCTCCATGGTGCGGCCTGTCCTGATGCTGGTATTGAATTCTGATATCCCGTCATCCTCTTTTAAATATTCGTCCTTTTCCTTGATTAAAAGCCAGTTGTCCTTTGACTCCTTTTCCTTGCCCTTGATTCTTACCAGCGCCCATTTGCCTTTAAGCCTTCTGCCGTTTAAAATGAATTTGAGGGAGCCTTCTTCAAGCCCCTTGTCCACATCCACCAGGGGCTCCCATGTACCCTCATCCCAGAGCATGACAGTACCGCCGCCGTATTCGCCCTTTGGGATGGTACCCTCAAAATTGCGGTATTCCAGCGGGTGGTCCTCCACTTTTATGCAAAGCCTTTTGTCTTTGGGGTTGTAGGATGGGCCATTTGGAACCGCCCAGCTCAACAGAGCCCCGTCCCATTCAAGGCGGAAGTCATAATGCTCCCGGCTTGCCATATGGTGCTGCACCACAAATTTCAGCACCCCTTCGGAGCTTTCGTCCCTGCCCTCCGGCTCCAGGGTTTTGTCAAAGCTTCGTTTTTTATTGTATTCAAGCAGCTTTTCGCTCATAAAACCTTACGCCGTTCCCTTTTCCTTCTTAACCTGCTCGACGCTTTGCTTTAACGCTTCCATAAGGTCGATTACCTTGGCAGGGCCTTCGGACTGGGCGGCTACAATCTCCTTGCCGGCTATCTTTGATTCAATCAGTTGCCGCAGCTTTTCCTGATACTCATCCTTATACATCTCGGGGTTGAAGGGGGTATCCATTGAATTTATCAGCATTTTCGCCATGTTAAGCTCCGCTTCGGAGACTTCCGGCTTTTTGTACTGCTTTTGCAGTTCCTTGACCTCATCGGCATAAAACATTGTGGAAATCAGCATCCCATCCTCCCGGGGGATGATTGCCATAAGGGTGTCCCTTGTGCCGATTACAGTTTTGCCAATGGCTATTTTTTGCTCAGCCATCAGGGCTTGCCTTAGCAGCTCAAAGGCTTTTTCGCCGCCGGTCTCTGGCACTGCCTGGTATGTCTTGTCGTAGTACACTGGGGAAATCTGGTTGAGTTTAGCAAAATGCAGAATCTGGATGGATTTTTCCTTCTCGGTTTTGATTTTTTCTATTTCCTCGTTTGTAACAACTACGTATTTGTCCTTCTCGTATTCAAATCCCTTTACGATGTCTTCGGGTTTTATCTCCTTGCCGCAGTGGGCGCAGGTTTTCTTGTATCGTATGCGGCTGTGGTCGTCCTTGTGGAGCTGGTTGAAATGTATGTCGTTGTCCTGGATTGCGGTGTACATCGCAATCGGTATTGCCACCATTCCGAAGGATATAACCGTTTTATGGGATACCATAAGAATACACCTCCGGATTTAGTCTTATCCTGAAGAATGGCAAGTATGCACAATTTGGTTTTGCGCCCCCTTTGAGGTTTTAAATTTTGGTTGACACCTTAAAATATAGGTTATAAAATGGGAAAATAATCCGGTATTTTTATGCAGAAAGGGGATTTAACCTAATGGCTTGGCTAGAGAAAAAATTCGTATGTGCCGGCATGGAACGCAACAGCTATCAAAAGCATATACCCGCACCCATGTTCCGCCGTTCCTTTGTTTTGGCGTCAGCTCCGGAAAAAGCTGAAATATTAATATCCGGACTCGGGTTTTATCAGCTGTATATAAACGGCAAGGATATTACCAAGGGATTGTTGGCGCCCTATATTTCAAACAGCGACCAGATAATATACTTTGATCATTATGATATCACAGCAGAGCTTCACCCGGGAGAAAATGTAATAGGAGTTATCCTGGGCAACGGAATGCAGAACAGTTGCAGCTACCTTTGGGATTTTGCCAAAGCGGAATATGCTTCATCTCCGAAGCTGGCGTTTAATTTTTATGCAGAAGTTTCGGGCGAACGGGTGGAGTTTGATGCGGAAAGCTGTGTATGCACCGAATCACCGATTATTTTTGATGATCTGCGCTCCGGAGTGTTTTACGACGCCAGGCTGGAGCAAAAGGGATGGAACGAGCCGGGGTTTGACGACAGCGGATGGCGTCCCGTTATTCCGGCTGATAATCCCAGAGGGATTATGAAGCTGTGCGAAGCGGAACCAATACGCATCCGCCGCGAGATTAAGCCGGTATCGATACGTCAGGGTGAATATATCCCCCAGGTTTTGAGGGGCGATCTTAAACTTTTATATGAAGGTATAAACACCCCGGAGGGAGAACCTCCCGTTTCCGGAGGATATATTTATGATTTTGGGGAAAACACCGCCGGAGTGTTCAGGTTAAGAGTCAAAGGAACGCCTGGACAGAAGATTTCCCTCCAGTGCGTGGAAACGCTGACTGACGGGAAGGCAGACACAGATTCTGTCGGCACGTTTTACCCTCACGGATATGCCCAAAGGGATATCTATATTTGTTCCGGAGAAGGGATGGAGGAATTCATTCCGCCTTTTCCATACCATGGATTCCGGT
>Ga0134094_1003799_pt1 | contig 10719 bp, 11 predicted proteins | sample 5_1taG_FD_94458 | JGI IMG/M metagenome (GOLD analysis project Ga0134094, IMG submission 94458) | Switchgrass degrading microbial communities from high solid loading bioreactors in New Hampshire, USA - 5_19_20_110_A1 metaG | ecosystem: Engineered > Bioreactor > Semi-continuous > Anaerobic >... | reverse complement strand
TGCAAAACATAATGGCCTCATCCCTTTCCCTAGGATTTGATACCATTATTATATCATATTTTGCTATATTTGTTTATATTTTCTAGCTTTTTGTGGGACAATCATATTTATTATTCTGCATTCGGTAAAATACTTAAAAACGATTTCAATTTTGAAGGTAGAAATAAAAAACCTCCTAAAGATCCGGTTAATACTTTGATCTCATTTGGCAATACCCAGATGTATACCACGGTTTTGGGTGAGATATACAAGACACAATTGGATCCAACTATAAGTTACTTACATGAACCATCTACTAAGAGATTTTCCCTAAGCCTTGATATTGCGGAAATTTTTAAGCCTTTGATAGTTGATCCTGTAATTTTTAGGCTTGTTAATAATAGAGTAATAAACGAGAATGATTTCGATTACGAAGAAGATTTTTGCTTCTTAAACGACAGTGGAAAGAAAAAGTTCATAAAAGAGTATGAGAACAAGCTTCATACTACTGTTAAACATAGGAAGCTTAACAGAAGTGTATCTTATAAAGGTTTTATACTACTGGAATGTTATAAGCTTATAAAGCACTTCCTGGGAGATGATATATATAAACCATTAAAAGCGTGGTGGTGATATGTTTGTAATCATAACATATGATGTGGGCGAAAAAAGGGTAAATAAAGTAAGAAAAAAGCTCAAACAATACTTGGTATGGACGCAAAATTCAGTTTTTGAGGGAGAAATTAGCGAAGGCAAGTTGCAAAAGTGCCTATTTGAGGTTAATAAAATTATTAAAAAAGAAGAAGATTCTATTTACATTTATAGAATAAACTTTCCAGCACAAATAAAAAAGGATGTAATGGGGATAATTAAAAATTATGAAGATATATTTATTTAACTGCAGCGAAGCGACTTTTAATTAAATATGCTTAAAGCCCGAATTTTGTAATTAAGTTATGCTTTTTTTGTTTTTAACTTTTCATCACCGCACCTTTGCTGCAAAAAATATTAATTTCGGCAATTTGATAAATATCTTGTAGTCAAGCATTTATAAGCAAAACATTTATTTTTGAATTATGGGGGTTTTATATGAACTATGTGGGATGTAAAGCCTTATTATCGAGATAGTCCCAGTAATCATAACCTAGTTTTATATGAACTATGTGGGATGTAAAGTCATGTAGCAGGTGCGGTTTAGCTGTTCTGCAGCAATGTTTTATATGAACTATGTGGGATGTAAAGGACGAAATTGCAAAGTTAAAACTTGAAATATTGCAGAGTTTTATATGAACTATGTGGGATGTAAAGTGAACAGAACTTTGAGGATATCGATGACCGACTAAACGTTTTATATGAACTATGTGGGATGTAAAGGGGTATACCCCCCCCCTGCCCCGCCACCGCAGAGTGCGTTTTATATGAACTATGTGGGATGTAAAGTTTGGAAACGGCTTTTCTTATGCTTCGGGCATTTCAAGTTTTATATGAACTATGTGGGATGTAAAGGATGAATGCCGAAAAACGGGCTACGGCCCCTACGGCGTTTTATATGAACTATGTGGGATGTAAAGTGGCGTCAAAAATGGCCGGGTGGGTATCAGCATCGAGGTTTTATATGAACTATGTGGGATGTAAAGATTGAGCACATTGCCAAAGCGGTTGGGGTATCAAAGGTTTTATATGAACTATGTGGGATGTAAAGACTGCTTTGCCTGGAAGCATCACGGCGGCATGTACAGCGTTTTATATGAACTATGTGGGATGTAAAGGGGATCATTGAAGCGGTGGGCGTTGTGCGAACATATGTTTTATATGAACTATGTGGGATGTAAAGAAAATATTGTTCTTTGTATGATGACGGCTTTAAACGGGTTTTATATGAACTATGTGGGATGTAAAGATTGCATTACATTTAATGGAAGGCAAGAAACATTTAGTTTTATATGAACTATGTGGGATGTAAAGTAAAAACCTCTCACAAGCCCATTTGTGTTTCTGGCATGGTTTTATATGAACTATGTGGGATGTAAAGTTTTCATCTGTTCTATATACTGGTATCCCTTTGGCTTGTTTTATATGAACTATGTGGGATGTAAAGTACACAAATGATAAAGTACCAAACTATCCTTACCACCGTTTTATATGAACTATGTGGGATGTAAAGTAATCCAAATTCGCTTGCGCTGTAAGAAGGTTTCCCACGTTTTATATGAACTATGTGGGATGTAAAGACATTATAGCCACACTGTTCAATTCAGCAAAAAATAGTTTTATATGAACTATGTGGGATGTAAAGGTATTACCAGATGCGAATGATAGCTATTTGCAGATACGTTTTATATGAACTATGTGGGATGTAAAGACTTTTCTGCTATGTATTTTTGGGTATTGGAACCTCGTTTTATATGAACTATGTGGGATGTAAAGTCTACAGGTTGGGTTTCTTCTTCCTCCTTAATGAAGGTTTTATATGAACTATGTGGGATGTAAAGTAATCTCTTCGGCTAACTCTGCAGCAATTCTGTAAGCGTTTTATATGAACTATGTGGGATGTAAAGATATAATTGCAAGTATAGACATATTAGAACAAAGCGGGTTTTATATGAACTATGTGGGATGTAAAGTTTAACTTCAATCCTTTTTGTTTTATTGCCTAATGTCACAAGTTTTATATGAACTATGTGGGATGTAAAGGGTTAAATAAAATAAACTCAAAGCTTTGCAACGCTTGTTTTATATGAACTATGTGGGATGTAAAGTACTCTCGAAGTCCGCTGCCGCTTTGACAGATGCCCGTTTTATATGAACTATGTGGGATGTAAAGGAGGTCAAGCAATTGCAAGAAGCACTTATTAAACTCGGGTTTTATATGAACTATGTGGGATGTAAAGATTTTGAAGTGGTGTTTGACGAATGTACAAGTCAAGCGTTTTATATGAACTATGTGGGATGTAAAGATACTAAGAATGATAAGGAAGGAGAAGAGAAGCAAGGTTTTATATGAACTATGTGGGATGTAAAGATCAGAACAACTTTGTTAAGCACTAAAATCCTCTCCCGGTTTTATATGAACTATGTGGGATGTAAAGGGATGGCTTCTCTCAACGCCTGCACAAGAGCAACCTGTTTTATATGAACTATGTGGGATGTAAAGACGGTAACGGCACGGTTTTCTTTGAGGGCTTGTCCTCGTTTTATATGAACTATGTGGGATGTAAAGTATGTAAAGGACGCTAACATTAAAAAATGGCTTAAAGGTTTTATATGAACTATGTGGGATGTAAAGAGTATGGCTTGAGCAGCTCATACGCTTCTTTACTAAGTTTTATATGAACTATGTGGGATGTAAAGTTGATATTATTACTTTCAAAGTGCCTTTCATGTACTGTTTTATATGAACTATGTGGGATGTAAAGTTGCAAGTTTTAGCACCGCATTCTTGCATGAGAAAAAGTTTTATATGAACTATGTGGGATGTAAAGTTCTCGCCCGAAACCTCGACCTTTTGCTTGCCAACAGTTTTATATGAACTATGTGGGATGTAAAGATTAGTCTCCTAAACCAATTTGTAGGCGCAATATAGGGGTTTTATATGAACTATGTGGGATGTAAAGTTCAGCAAGCTTTGGAGATTTTGTTGGAGGGAACGCCGGTTTTATATGAACTATGTGGGATGTAAAGTATATAGGCAACTACAGCCACATCAAAGCCGGGGAGGTTTTATATGAACTATGTGGGATGTAAAGATTTAGGAGAAAACACGTCAAAGAGCAAAAAACGAGAGGTTTTATATGAACTATGTGGGATGTAAAGCCAGCACGCTAATAACGATATATTCTCTGCCATTGTAGTTTTATATGAACTATGTGGGATGTAAAGTTCGCATTTGAGTGAATCTGGTTATCGCCACCGTTCCGTTTTATATGAACTATGTGGGATGTAAAGAATGGCACAGTGATAAACTATGCCGACATGGCAGAGGTTTTATATGAACTATGTGGGATGTAAAGTGGATGTTGTCATGCAGTCAATTATACCGCATATAGAATTGTTTTATATGAACTATGTGGGATGTAAAGCTCTTTTTTTGTTTCATGGCACAATTATGGCACAGCAGGTTTTATATGAACTATGTGGGATGTAAAGGGAAGGCGGATACGGGAGGTGGGAGATGATTAAAAAGTTTTATATGAACTATGTGGGATGTAAAGGCTAACCGCTATACTGAAAGATGCTACAGCCACCCGTGTTTTATATGAACTATGTGGGATGTAAAGCGGATCACTTGGGCTGATACCCCACAACCTGCAAGCGTTTTATATGAACTATGTGGGATGTAAAGGTGGTCTGTTGTTTCACCCGCCCAGTCCATCCCTCCGGTTTTATATGAACTATGTGGGATGTAAAGCGGTATGATGTTTACGGCATAAGCATATCTTACGATGTTTTATATGAACTATGTGGGATGTAAAGTTGGCCATTTTTGGTTTCGTACTTTTGTATAGTCGCCAGTTTTATATGAACTATGTGGGATGTAAAGGTTGATAGCGGTCAAACGTTTTATTATGTTGTTTCCCGGTTTTATATGAACTATGTGGGATGTAAAGTTTGTATTCGCCCCACCACAGCCACCAACCGTCCCTGTTTTATATGAACTATGTGGGATGTAAAGTAATTCTTCTATGGCAACCGTAGCGGAAAAAACATGGTTTTATATGAACTATGTGGGATGTAAAGTTAATTGCTCAAAATCCATCCTATCCTCTCCCTTGCTAGTTTTATATGAACTATGTGGGATGTAAAGACTTACAATTACCAATAAATCTTATTGGCATCCCTTGTTTTATATGAACTATGTGGGATGTAAAGGTGAATGTACAATACAGAAGTGCCTGAAAGCGTCTTGTTTTATATGAACTATGTGGGATGTAAAGTAGCCATAAAACCTAAAAATGTTTTCGACCATCCTCTGGTTTTATATGAACTATGTGGGATGTAAAGCATAAATAATTTCACTCTTAATCCACGATTAGCGCAAGTTTTATATGAACTATGTGGGATGTAAAGTCCACTATACCGTTGCTGGAACAGTGTGAGCACGCACCAGTTTTATATGAACTATGTGGGATGTAAAGGTGAATGTTTCTGGTGTGAGGAACGCATGATGAAGACGGTTTTATATGAACTATGTGGGATGTAAAGGTTGGTTTTGCCGGTGATGCGTTTTATTTGTGCCGCGGTTTTATATGAACTATGTGGGATGTAAAGGCAAGATTGTGTACAAGCTGTGGAAAGTTGTGGATAGTTTTATATGAACTATGTGGGATGTAAAGTTTGCTCATAAGCCGGGAAAGTAACAACGCTTACCTCGTTTTATATGAACTATGTGGGATGTAAAGTGTTGACATCAATTGCTGGTTTGCCGGAGGTAAAGAGTTTTATATGAACTATGTGGGATGTAAAGATCGCAGCTTGCCCGGCTGCTGCACAGTTCGAATTTAGTTTTATATGAACTATGTGGGATGTAAAGAGTGCTTTAGCTGCTTTTTTGGCCGTTTCAAAACCTGTTTTATATGAACTATGTGGGATGTAAAGTTTGATATTATAAAAAAGAAAAAATGGACTCTACGCGTGTTTTATATGAACTATGTGGGATGTAAAGTTTTGTTCTGCTCGGGTTTTTAAATCCGACTGCATGGTTTTATATGAACTATGTGGGATGTAAAGAGAGGTATAAAACAGTTAATTACACAGAGGGCAGTGGGTTTTATATGAACTATGTGGGATGTAAAGTTCAGATATGGCGTGGATTATGAAGGGCAAAAGCTTGTTTTATATGAACTATGTGGGATGTAAAGGCCTGATCAACCGGTGCGACAAGGAGTATCCGCGCTGTTTTATATGAACTATGTGGGATGTAAAGTAGTAGCGGCTGGGACGGCACTTGCTGGGTTGACGGTGTTTTATATGAACTATGTGGGATGTAAAGCTATAGCATCAAAGCTAGAAGAATTTATTACAGACTGTTTTATATGAACTATGTGGGATGTAAAGGGTTACAATCTCCGTTGGATCATACTCCCGCATGATGGTTTTATATGAACTATGTGGGATGTAAAGGGCTGTAGTTTGAACTTGTAATCCTTGTTGTCGCCAGGTTTTATATGAACTATGTGGGATGTAAAGAGGTACAGTGCTGTTTGGTTAAGTTATGCTATTTCGCGTTTTATATGAACTATGTGGGATGTAAAGGTTGCTAAATGGCAAGAAGAAGAGGAAACCAGGGACGTTTTATATGAACTATGTGGGATGTAAAGCTGCAATGAGCGCAATCTCATGTGGCGTTAAATCCCAGGTTTTATATGAACTATGTGGGATGTAAAGATGATGTTAAATCACTAATTGCCTTAAGCGATATTCGTTTTATATGAACTATGTGGGATGTAAAGCAATACTATCAGCGGCAAAGAATGGCGATGAAAACATGTTTTATATGAACTATGTGGGATGTAAAGTTAAGTATCATCGCAATACTAAAAGCGATTAAGACAAGTTTTATATGAACTATGTGGGATGTAAAGTGTCAATAACAAAGAGCTGGCGCTGGCGAATATCAAGTTTTATATGAACTATGTGGGATGTAAAGCCATTATGGCGCGGTTGTCTTTGTTAGAGGCCCTGTGTTTTATATGAACTATGTGGGATGTAAAGTCTTGCAAAGTAATTTGGATATAAAGTCCTCGTACAGTTTTATATGAACTATGTGGGATGTAAAGTTGGATAAAATTGGCGACCAAAAGAAACTTGTCCAGGGTTTTATATGAACTATGTGGGATGTAAAGGCTTCCAGCTTTGTACTCCAATCAGTTGCTGTGTCTTCGTTTTATATGAACTATGTGGGATGTAAAGGAGGGCGTTGCGGTGGTTTCTACGCCTATGGAGCTTGAGTTTTATATGAACTATGTGGGATGTAAAGGCAATAAACTTGGTACCTGGATTTCTATCACCTTTAAAGTTTTATATGAACTATGTGGGATGTAAAGAAATCTCCGAGCGCTGGGGCATTGCCGATTCCACAAGTTTTATATGAACTATGTGGGATGTAAAGTTAGTTTCATTCATCTAGTGCTTGGGCAAATCGAAATCGTTTTATATGAACTATGTGGGATGTAAAGCTGCCGGTCACTAACAGACTGCACTTGCCGGGATAAAGTTTTATATGAACTATGTGGGATGTAAAGGCAAAAGCAGAAGAAGCCAGGGAAGCTGTTGTGGCCTGTTTTATATGAACTATGTGGGATGTAAAGTCGAAAAGATTTGAGGAATTGCAGGGGGTTTGGTTCGGTTTTATATGAACTATGTGGGATGTAAAGTGGTAATTAAGCTTGCTTGTTGTCGGTTTGAGTTGGGTTTTATATGAACTATGTGGGATGTAAAGATGAGAAGGATTGCTGACATGGTAGCTGACTACTGGTTTTATATGAACTATGTGGGATGTAAAGGTGTCCACTGGGCAGCTATCGTCCACGATGACCCTGTTTTATATGAACTATGTGGGATGTAAAGCGTGATGTGCTGGAAATCAGCAATGCTGCTGGAGTTATGTTTTATATGAACTATGTGGGATGTAAAGATGAGAAGGATTGCTGACATGGTAGCTGACTACTGGGTTTTATATGAACTATGTGGGATGTAAAGCCCAAAAGGCGGGAAGGCGAAATATCTCGAAGACCCAGTTTTATATGAACTATGTGGGATGTAAAGTGAGACTTTTTATAACAGGCTGGTCTATGTCGAATAGTTTTATATGAACTATGTGGGATGTAAAGTTCTTAAGTACGGAATTTTGGGAATATTAAATCCGAGTTTTATATGAACTATGTGGGATGTAAAGTACGGTAATAGCTGTATTCTTTACTCCTTCCCATACCGGTTTTATATGAACTATGTGGGATGTAAAGTATCCCTGAGCCGTTGCAACCAACCAGTCACACCCTGTTTTATATGAACTATGTGGGATGTAAAGAGCAGCAAGGGGAAAATATCGAAAATTGATATTACGGTTTTATATGAACTATGTGGGATGTAAAGCCGAAATAAGCCAGCGGTGGGGCATCACCGATGCTGCGTTTTATATGAACTATGTGGGATGTAAAGAGGATTGAGCTTTTAGACATTGAACTGCTTGAAAACGGTTTTATATGAACTATGTGGGATGTAAAGTCTACACCTAATTTAACCAGCAGTTCACCAACCTGCACGTTTTATATGAACTATGTGGGATGTAAAGTTAAAGTGTTTTTATGGATAAGTTCTACAACAAATTGTTTTATATGAACTATGTGGGATGTAAAGGAAGACTTTATGGACAAAAAATGGATAAAGAAAAGTTTTATATGAACTATGTGGGATGTAAAGTGCCTTCTTTATGATAGTCGGATAATCGCGATAGGGGTTTTATATGAACTATGTGGGATGTAAAGCCCTTTTAGGGAGTCCATCCTCCCAGCAAATGCTATCGTTTTATATGAACTATGTGGGATGTAAAGATATACTTCATAACTTCTTTAACCTCTTCATCAGGAGTTTTATATGAACTATGTGGGATGTAAAGTTTATCCCAGTTTAAGAATTTGTAATATCTGCTTCCAGTTTTATATGAACTATGTGGGATGTAAAGAAATGTACGAGCTTCCATCCCGTTGGGGGTACCCAGTTTTATATGAACTATGTGGGATGTAAAGCTTTATAAATCTGCCGGTCAGACTATGTGTCTGGAAGGTTTTATATGAACTATGTGGGATGTAAAGCAAGGATGGTTCTGTGTGGGAGCTGCGACCGCTGGTTTTATATGAACTATGTGGGATGTAAAGATACTCTTTTTAGCTATTATTGTTTTGGCAGTCATAGTTTTATATGAACTATGTGGGATGTAAAGTCATTTGTTCAAATAGCTGTTTTTTCTTGGCGAGCAGGTTTTATATGAACTATGTGGGATGTAAAGGTTGTAAGTTCGCTTCAATCATACGTTTTTTTGCTTCGTTTTATATGAACTATGTGGGATGTAAAGGCGTTCTTCGCTCACGCTTTCACCTCCATTGGGTGGGGTTTTATATGAACTATGTGGGATGTAAAGTGCGTTCATGTATTATTTTTAATTTTAACCAATTGTGTTTTATATGAACTATGTGGGATGTAAAGGATAAATCTTCCATCTGAATAACACCACAACCATTTCTCGTTTTATATGAACTATGTGGGATGTAAAGCAAACTTCGGACGTTCCTCCTCAAACGCTGGGAAAAGGTTTTATATGAACTATGTGGGATGTAAAGAAGGTTTGTCGTTCATATTCTGTATTGCAACAAACCAGTTTTATATGAACTATGTGGGATGTAAAGAATGATTTGATACAGTTGACGTTGTTAGAGAATGATTGTTTTATATGAACTATGTGGGATGTAAAGATATTATGGAGATTGAGCCAGATGAATAGGTAGCAACAGTTTTATATGAACTATGTGGGATGTAAAGCTGCTTGTTTGCTGGCATCTGGGTTAGGTATTAGCTCGTTTTATATGAACTATGTGGGATGTAAAGGTGCTGGTACTGTCGCAACTCAACCGTTCAGCGTCAAGTTTTATATGAACTATGTGGGATGTAAAGCGTACTTGATATATTTCATTAGCGGTACCTGGTTCAGTTTTATATGAACTATGTGGGATGTAAAGAAGAACGAAGATACGGGGATAGCTTTTTAGGCGGAGTGTTTTATATGAACTATGTGGGATGTAAAGGTTAGATATAACATTTTTAGTCTTGCCTAATTGTTTGTTTTATATGAACTATGTGGGATGTAAAGGTTTCTTCGTACACTACGCTATTACCTATCACTTTTACTTGTTTTATATGAACTATGTGGGATGTAAAGACTATAATACCCAGTATTGCTGACGCTAGAGCCGCAGTTTTATATGAACTATGTGGGATGTAAAGCGATTGTAGCTTGATACTTTTTCTCTCTGCTTCTGCTGGTTTTATATGAACTATGTGGGATGTAAAGTTCTTCAAAATCGTTAGCGTATTCAGCGAAGTGATAAGTTTTATATGAACTATGTGGGATGTAAAGGGTTCTGATAAGCCGACACTTCTAAAACCAGGTGTGGGTTTTATATGAACTATGTGGGATGTAAAGTCAGCTACAAGTGACCAATCCTCATCCATTTCCTCAAAGTTTTATATGAACTATGTGGGATGTAAAGTATTTTTCATCATATACTGTTTCTACAACCTTCTCGCGTTTTATATGAACTATGTGGGATGTAAAGGACTAACTGCAATTAGGGTGAGGTGATAAAAGAAAAGGTTTTATATGAACTATGTGGGATGTAAAGACCTCGATTTGATTTGCCTGCTGGAATTTCCACCACCAGTTTTATATGAACTATGTGGGATGTAAAGTCTGCAAAAATTAGCAACTCATGGCCTTGAAGGTTTAGTTTTATATGAACTATGTGGGATGTAAAGATGGAGTAGTTTGGTTTGTATTTGAGGCGAATGAGGGTTTTATATGAACTATGTGGGATGTAAAGCTCCGACGGCACGCAAGTTCCTGCCTGTTTGTTGTAAAATAAAAATGGACAGAGTTGCAAAGTAAAAATCCCCACTTTTGCAACTTAAAATTCCCCAGATTTGCAAAGGTCATTGCAGGCACCCACAAAAACCTTTATCCTTGTAGTT
>Ga0134094_1003797_pt1 | contig 10721 bp, 7 predicted proteins | sample 5_1taG_FD_94458 | JGI IMG/M metagenome (GOLD analysis project Ga0134094, IMG submission 94458) | Switchgrass degrading microbial communities from high solid loading bioreactors in New Hampshire, USA - 5_19_20_110_A1 metaG | ecosystem: Engineered > Bioreactor > Semi-continuous > Anaerobic >... | reverse complement strand
TTCTTCCGTGTCATTTATGCCAGGAATGACCGGCATGCGAAAAACTAAATTTGCGTCATGCATGGCTAATTTTCTTGCATTTTCAAGTACCAGTTCGTTTGGCACTCCGGTATATTCCTTGTGCTTTTTGCTGTCCATGTGCTTGAGGTCGAACAAAAATGTATCTGCATAAGGAAGTACTTTTTCAAGTCTTGACCACTGCACTGCGCCACTGGTTTCAATGGCTGTATTCATCCCAACTTCTTTTGCAGCGCGCAGCAGAGCTGATGCAAATTCAGCTTGTAAAAGCGCTTCCCCTCCGCTTAAAGTCAGGCCTCCACCTGACCTTCTAAAGAAAATCATATCTTTTTCGCACTCTTCCAGTATCTCATTTACCGAAACTTCTCTCCCCAAAAGCTCCAGCGCTTTGGCGCTGCACACTTGGGCGCACTTGCCACACGCGCTGCACTTTGTCCTGTCCACATCTACAGCCGAATCAAATAAGGTTATAGCTTTTTTATGGCAAACTTTGACACACGCTCCACAGGATATGCATAGTGTTTTGTTCAGTTTTAATTCCACGAGTCGTGAAATACCTTCAGGGTTGGCGCACCATTTGCAACTAAGTGGGCATCCTTTAAAGAAAACTATCGTGCGAATTCCTGCTCCATCGTGGATATTGTACCTTTGGATGTTCCAAATGAAACCTTTCATATTTTCCATAATTTGCTATCTCCAATGCGATCTATTAAATGCCGCTATATTCCGTGCGCTGTATGATTAAATCCTGAACTTCCTTGCTAAGCTCCGTAAAAAATGCACTGTAGCCTGCCACCCTGACTACTAAATCGCGGTATTTTTCCGGATGCTTCTGTGCATCCAGCAGGGTAGCTTTGGAAACTACATTGAACTGTACCTGTGCACCCCCGAGGTCAAAATATCCACGCAACATCTGGATAAATTTAGACAGTTTTTCATTGCTGTCCAGGGCGGAATGACTAAATTTCTGATTGTATATAATTCCCTTCATTAATCGGGTATGGTCCAATCTTGATACAGATTTCATGCTCGCTGTTGGGCCACATCTATCGTTTCCCATCATGGGGGATGCCCCCTCTGCCAATGCAGTGCGTGCCTTTCTGCCATCTGGCAATGCTCCCACTAAACGTCCAAACTCTATATTTGAAGTAATAGCCGTTAGGCCCGCAACAAAGCGCCCGCCCCGTGCATTTGTATATTTGTCAAGTTCATCCATTATAATATCTACTGCCTTGCGCGCTAACAGGTCTACTTCACATATATCATTGCCGTACTTTGGAGCCTGGTTTATCAAAATTTGTCTGATATTCTCAGCGCCTTCAAAGTTGTTGCTCAATACCTGCTGCAGCTCATCTTTGCTAATGCGCTTTTCTTCAAATACTAATTTCTTTACTGCCGCTAAGCTGTCGCCGGCATTTGCAACTCCCACCAAGCCCGGGCAGGTAAAATTATATTTGGCGCCTCCTGCAGTAACATCTTTTCCACTCTCTACACAGCTGTCAAACAACGCTGACACGAAAGGTATAGGCATCAATTGGCTATTTACAAGGTCGATGACATTATTTTCAATTATTAAGTGCTTCACAAAGAACTCTGCCTGTTTTTTATATGCGTCAATGAGTTCATCAAAACTTTCCATTTCCTTCAAAGGTTTGGTTTTGGGGCCAACCTGTTTCTTTGTCAGCTGACACTGTCCTCCGTGAATTGCCAGCTCCACCAGTTTTCCCAGTGAAAGGTAACCACCGTTGGCACGCATCCACATTTCCGTAACCGAATTTTCCACACATCCGATTGGCGCATAGTTCCTGGCTTCCTTGAGCGGTATGCCTTGAGCCAATAATGCATTTATGCCCACTTCTTCATTGAACACCACAGGATGCCCGGTTCCCATCTTAATATTTTCACAGGCTACACGCATAAACTTATCAGAAGTTACTGAACTTACCCTTACGGAAAAGTTAGGTTCATTGAGCCGGCAATGTCGATGCGCTTCCAGGCACATGTACGAGAGTTCGTTGACTGCCTCAATGCCGTTTTCGTCAATTCCGCCGATAATTATATTTTGGCCCATGGGAAAGCCAGCTAATAACTTTGCCGTTGACAATTTATAGAGCTTTACCATTTCTGCAAATTTCAGCCAGAAACAGTCCAGTAGCTCCTGCAGTTTGGCCTTACTTACACCCTGCTCCAAATCTTTTTTCAAATACGGATATGCGAATTGGTCAAGGCGACCTACAGTGATTGATGCACCGTCGGTTTCAAGTTGAGCTATCAGCTGCACAAACCAAATACATTGAAGGGCTTCATGAAAATCCCGTGCAGGATACTCAGGTACATGCCTGCAGACTTCAATAATTTTTTGTAGCTCACGTTTGCGCTTTTCGTCTTTTTCAGTTTCAAGCTGTTTCATGGCCGTATCTGCATATCTATTGGCCCAAGCTATGCCAGCTTCTAAGCAAATGATTGCTGCCTCATAGAAAAGGTCTTTTGTCAAATTCTCTGTCACCGTCAAATCCAAACTGCTTCGTGCAGCTTTAATCTCATCTATAATACCCCGAAATCCCTTTTTTAGAACTTTTTCATGGTTCATGAGCACATGGCCTAAGCCTGTATCTTCATGGGCTCCAACTGAAAAAACTCCCGCTTCTAACCTGACTCGCTTCGTATCTTCAGGCAATTCCGCAAAGATTCTATCGTTTATTGTCTTTCCCTTCCAATACTGAAAGATGGTCCGCAGTTTTTGCTTTGTTTCTTCAGATATTTCAAATTGGTCCTGCTCTCTTGTAGTCAAAGTATCGAGTTCATCTTCCAACCACTGGATGGACATTTCGGGGAAGACCGGACAACTTCTTCTTTCAGAACCGTAGTGCCCTACTATCAGCTCGCCTTCATATATGGGACAGGTAATATTCCTTAAAATCTGATCAAGTGCCATTGCTCTCTTGCGAAGTATGGGCTCCTTTTCATGCTCCCGATATACCTTAGTGATAATAAGGGCACGTTCGGGACAGACTTTGGGCTTGGAATTAAAGATTTCTTCCCTTAGTCTCTTCACACGTTCAGTGGCCTCAAATTCTATAGGCTTTATTTCCATAAACATGCTCCTCTCGTGGAAAACTGTCCTAATATGTTATTTCCACCAGGGACTTTTCTTTAAATGCCTTTGCTGTAGCCAGTACCGCAGCGGTGCATGCTGTTCCTTCATATACTGTCATATCAGGTTTTCTGTCCTCCAATATGCAGTCGATAAACTCCTTTAGCTCAGCGTAATATGCTTTCATAAAGCGTTCTCGAAAATCTTCTACGCATTCCACCAGTACACCGTCTTTGTTGTACAGCATTGCCAGATTTTTTTGTGGAACCGGACTGATACGGATAGAGCCCTCGGTACCGATTATCTCTGTCTCAATATGATAACCGTGCACCGCCGTCCGCCCCGTATGGAGGATTCCCATGGTGCCGTTTTCCATCTCATACAAGGCGCAACCAACTTCTATGTCTCCAAATTCGCCGAATTGTGGATATGCAAAGTTCCCACCAACTGCATATACTTTAGAGGCACGGGATTCCAGAAACCATTGGATAAGGTCTATATCATGGACCCCCATTGAAACAAAGAGGCCTGCACTGGTTCTGGCATACTTTAGAACAGTCTGAATGGTTCTGGCCGGGTCAATTCCGGTTGCCTTTACCAAATAAGGTCTACCGATAGCGCCGTCTTTTATCTTCTTTTTTGCATATGCGTAAGACTCGTCATAACGCCTCATAAAACCGATCATAAATACTTTATCCGGATTATTTTCAACGCATCTTTCGATGCGCTTACATTCTTCAATATCCACACTCATAGGCTTTTCTGTAAATACGTGCTTTCCGGCCTGTAGAGCTATCTCAATTTGACTGCCGTGCAATGGCGTGCTTGTTGCTATTACAACTGCATCAATCGGTGCCCTATCAATCATCTCGGAATAGTCTCTATATACATGCTCAATGCCAAATTCACGCTTTGCAGTCTCTAACTCCGCTTCATTGATGCTGCACACTGCCGCCAATTCGCACCCCTGTATGCTACTTGCAAGATGGCGAGCATGGATGATACCTATTCTTCCTAATCCCGCAATTCCCACTTTGACTTTAGACATTTTTAAACCTCGCTCGTAACATAGATTTTATGTGGACATGCGACCGTCAACTTTTCTTAACATCTTCTTTTACGATTTCTTCAATTTCATTTATAAACACATCGGGAACCTTTGTATCTGTCCATATTTCAAAAGCTAATTTCCCTTGATTTAAAAACATTCTTAAACCGTTATGGACTTTTGCACCTCGACTCTCTGCTGCTTCAAGGATAGGTGTCTTCAGAGGAGTGTATATGACATCAAAGACAGTTTTGTTTTCATTAAATCTGTTAATATCAAAGTCGAACATTTTAATGGAATTTGAAGACATCCCAACCGGTGTTATGTTAACTATAATGTCGCTTTCCTCAATCTTTTTGCTTATGTTGCAGTAGTTTAAGACATCGCTTGACGCTATGCCCGGTCGGATTTTATTCATGGCCTCAGCTTGTAAGTCGGCCTTTTCCTTAGTCCTGTTTAACCAGGTGACGTGTTCGGCATTGCCGTTAAGCATAGTTAACGCCACTGGACCTGATATTGCTCCGGCTCCAAGCACTAGTACCCTCTTACCTTCCAACTGTATCCCGGCATCGATGAGGGCCTGTTTAAAGCCATAATAATCAGTATTGTAGCCGTATAGTTTGCCGTCTACATTTTTTACGGTATTTACTGCCTCCAACATGCGCGCCTCATCTGATATCTCATCTAAATAATCCATAATCCTTTGCTTATAAGGCATGGTAACGTTGAAGCCAGAAACATTCAACGCTTTTAAACCTAATATTGCATCATCCATTTTTACCGGTGGAAATTCGAACATGACATATACAAAGTTTTGATTCATCAGGTTGCACAGCCTATTCATCAACAACGGTGAACGAGACTGCTTGATGGGATATCCAATAGCACCTAATAACCTAGTGTTAGAATCGTAACGCATGGCATATCTCCTTATGATAGAATTGAGCCATCTTACACTAAGCATTGAAAGTTTACCTGCTTTCTTATTCAATAGGTAATACCGTACATTTGATTGAGAGGTTATCTTGCTAACATGTTGCTTCTCTTACTTGTCAAAGCAAAATTCTGCTTACAGATGCCACTTCCAAATCTACAAAGTAACCTCTCAATCTCTGTTAAGCTTGATGTAGCTCAGCATGCATTGACCGCAATTATAAATCAAGGTAAACAATGGATTTGCTATGTGGCTTAGTCAAAGTATATGGTCTTTCCCGTCTCTGCAGATTTATACAAGGCGTCAACGATCATTAAAACCGTATATGCTTGTTCCGGCAGTACCACGGGGGATTTATCTTCAAGGATTGCATCAAACCAAGTAGAAAACTCTAACTGTGGTGCTTCTTCCATGAGTTCATTTGCTCTCTTAGGCGCTCTCCAACTGTAACGGTATGGTGGGTCAGGCGTAATTGTTACCATTCTATCGTTCAATATAGTATTAATCGCATAGCTGTAGCTGCCAGGGCCAAATTCTCCCTGGAATTGTTCCGCACCACCTAATGTTCCGCACAGTGTGGTCATTGCCTCTTTAGGATTTCTTATATTTAATGCCCATGATGCTTCAAGGAATATTGTCGCGCCGTTTGTCATCTTTATAAAGCCAAAGGCAGAATCTTCAACATCATAATTATTTGGATCCCAGGGTCCGTAAATATTTCCTGAACAGTTGTCTCTCATTTTTTGAAATACGCTGCCCGTTACGCTTTTTACTTCGTAGTTATCCATAAACCAAAGCACTAAATCAAGGGCGTGAACACCTATATCAATCAGCGGTCCGCCACCCTGGAATTTTTTTGAGGTAAAATTGCCCCAGCTGGGAACAGCTTTTCTTCGCAATGCATGGGCCTTTGCAAAATATATTTCCCCTAGAATTCCGTTTCTGCAGGCTTGAAAAATTGCCTGAGAATCCTCACGGAAACGGTTTTGATGGCTAATGGTAAGCTTTCTCCCGGTTTTTCGGGACACATCTATCATCTTCTGTGCAGCTTCCAGACTGTGGGCAATGGGCTTCTCGCATAATACATGTTTGTGTGCTTCCATTGCGGCGACTGCAATTTCGCTATGGGTAGAGTTGGGCGTGCAAATATGTACCACGTCTATGTCTTTGTCTTCAATAATATACCGATAATCCGTATAAACCTTTGGTTGCTCATTGGCACATTTTGAATAAATTGCAGAAACCCTTTCTGCCCGTTCAACTTTGACGTCACTGACTGCAACTAATTTTGCCTTTTTACCATTTGCGACAATTGCGGGAACGTGTTTATTTTCAGCAATTGCCCCACATCCAATTATCCCAACCTTTAATTGTTCAGCCATTTTACTCTCCTTAACAAGCAGATTTGCAAAAATTATCTTGAGCTAGGCCTGTCCTGTATCAGGACTGCAACGATTATAATAATACCTTTCACTAAACCGCTTAAGAACGGTGGCACAGCGGCAGCTATCAATATTGATTCGATCATCTGCAACATAAGTATCCCGAAAAATGACCCGAGTATCCTTCCGCGACCGCCGGACATGGCCGATCCGCCGATGGCTACTGCGGCAACACCGTCTAGCTCAAACTGCAGGCCGGCATTTGCAGCAGTAATTGAAGTCAGTCGCGCTGTCAAAAGGAATCCTGACAATCCTGCCATGCAGCCCGTCAAAACATAAACCATTGTTTTTATCCCTTTTACGTTAATTCCCGCTAATCTTGCAGCATTGGCGTTTGATCCTATTGCCGTCACGTACTTTCCAAACTTTGTCCTGTTTAATACCAATCCGCCTAACGCAGCCACTATGGCAAAAATCCAAACCATATAAGGTATCCCTAGCAGTGAACCGGTAGCAACAACGCGGAATTGTTCCAAATATGCCCTGTTAATTTCAAAGGGCCCCTCGGCGCCAAGTTGAGTGATTATGGAACGATATGCGGCTTGCGTTGCCAAAGTGGCAATAAATGGAGGCATGCTGAAGTGAGCTACCAACAAACCATTGACAGAACCTAAAACGCACCCAAATGCCAGCATAAAGAGCAAAGTAAGTGGTATTGAAGGTATCGCGTTATATAAAACAACACCCATGCCCGCAATAAATGCCACCTGGGAACCCAAAGAAAGATCGAATAGGCCGCAGGTTATAGCAAATGTCAGGCCGATTGCAATGACGCCTTTAACCGATGCCTGCACCAATAAGGTCATAATATTATTTATGGATAAAAAGCTCTTGTTGAAATACAATCCAATAAAAACAAGCACGATGAAAGAAATGATATAACCATACTTACTGTAAAAGTCCGCAAAACTAAGTTTAAATTCCCGATCTTTTAAATTTGCTTGCATTTTCATCATTTGTTCGCCGCCTTTCTAATGCTTGAACCAGTAGCATAGTACATTACTTTGTTTTCGCTTAGTTCATCTCTGCTAAGTTCAGCTACAATGCTGCCATCGTACAACACTAAAACTCTGTCAGCTATTTGATATATTTCTGGATATTCCTCACTAAATACGATCATGCTTTTGCCCTTTTTGGCCAAGTCATTGATTATGTTATATATCTCCTGCTTGGCTCCAACGTCTACGCCTTGTGTTGGGTTGTCCATAATATAAATATCTCTATCTATTTCTAACCACCTAGAAAAGATTACCTTTTGCTGATTTCCTCCGCTTAATGACGTAATTGGATTCAGCGGATTTGCTGCCTTTATGTTTGTTATGGCCTGGTTCTTTCTAAATCTTTCTTCCTCCTCTTTAAAGTTAATTAACGGCTTTTTATGCTTCGCAACGTAATTAGCTATGGATAGGTTATCTATAATGCTCATATCCGGTATTATGGAACGTTCTTTTCTATTGCGTTGTATCATGCCTATTCCGCTGTCTATTATGCTTTTAATGCTCTTTAGATTGACCGGTTTACCGTCCTTTAGCATTTGCCCGGAGGTAACTTTGGTTACTCCAAACAAAGCCTCGGCCAGCTGAGCGCGTCCATCTCCTCTAAGCCCTGTGAGTACAAGTACCTCGCCACGGTTTAACTCAAAGGATATATTTCTGAAATAAGGTTCCAGCGTAAAGTCCTTGACTTGTAAACAGGGGTTATGGGGAACTTTGGGTTTTTCCACTTTTCCTCGATAGATCTTACGGCCCACTAGCATATCGGTTATCATGTTTTCATCTACATCTTTTATTAAACCAGTACCGACTACGGACCCATCTCGCAGCACGGTATATTTTTCGCAAATTTCCATAATTTCTGGGAGTTTATGAGATATAAATATCAGATTAACGCCTTGCTCCTTTAAGTTGCGCATGATGCTAAATAAGGCTTGTATTTCTTTATTTGTCAATGAAGATGTTGGCTCATCAAGGATTATCAGTTTGCTCTTGGTCCTTACTGCTCTGGCGATCTCTATCATCTGTTTGCTGGGCATATCTAGCTCCCCAACTACAGTTCTAGGATTTATATTTATGCCCAAATTTGTCAGTGTTTCTTCCGCCATTTGTATCATTTTATTTTGGTCTAGTAACCCCGACTTGGTCAGTTCTTCGCCAATAAACATGTTTTCATATACTCTCAGATGGTTAAACATGCTCAATTCCTGATGAACAAATCTTATTCCCAGCTCTTTTGCTCTTTTTACTGACGTAATTTCCACTTTATTACCATCAACAAAAATATCTCCACTAGTTGGTGGCAGTACACCACCGAGTATATTCATAAGCGTAGATTTTCCTGCACCATTTTCACCTAATAAAGCGTGTATTTCCCCACTGCCATCTGCACTTCCTACTGTGAAGTCAACATCTTTTAATGCATATGCAGAACCAAAAATCCTACTGATTTTTTTCATCTCTACAATCATAGCTCATACCGCCTGTCATATAATTGTTTTTCAGTATATAATTATCAGATGGTGTTTATTTACCCCCATCGGAAGGGTAAATAAACACCAACCATAGAAATTCTGTAAATCTATTAGTTCTTGATCAGATTTCCTTTTTCGTCAAAGATAGCGTATCTCTTCATATAGGTTTCTGATTTCATGTATTGCTCTTTGTTGGATGCATCAACGATTTCCGGAACAAACTCGATTCTGCCGCTCTTCAGTTCTCTTTCTCCTGCTAGCCATTCAACAGCCATTTTAATTGCGTCTATTACGTATGTGGGAGCATAATCAAGACCAGCTAAGGTCATACCATATTTTTCTTTATATTCATCAAACTTCTCTAACCAGTTCTTTTGGCTACCAATGCTCAAGAATAAATCGATATTTGATAAATCTACATTGCCCTTATACTGTTCAATGGCATCCATAATACCGTAGGACATTTCGTCATCCTGAGTTACTATTGCACGAATATTGCTTATGTCTTTTCCTTCCACACTGTATAGCCAGTTTTCCATTGCCTCCATGGCTTTCTGGCGATTCCATTCGCACCTAAACTGCTGATTGATCTTTACACCTTTAGTTGCTAAAGTTTCCTTCAAGCCCTTTGAACGCTCTTGAGAGTTTACAGAATCATCGCCGTAGAATTCAAGCACTTCGATGGTCTTTCCGGCTGCAATATCATCTTTAAAGAAGTCTAAAAGGTAATTTGCTTGTGTTGCGCCCATACCGTATTGATCGCCTAAGTATTCCGGACAATCAATGTTGCCAACTACGCGGCTGAAAATGAACAACTTTGTTCCGCTGTTAATAATATCGTTGCAGACTGCCCTTATATCTTCACCGATTACTGCGGATACTAAAATCATATCGTGCCCTTCAGCTTTGAGGGTTTCCAGGGCATTTACCTGTGCCGTAGAGTCTTGAGCTGTAACAATTTTTGCTTCAAAGCCATACTCTTTTGCCAATTCTTTAATAGTATTTTGTGCATGTACGATCAGCTCGGCATTAAAACCGTGGGTAGCCGTAGCAGTACAGATGGCTACGCTTTTGCCTGCAAGTTTCTTGCCTGATGCATCAGGAGCAGCTTGGCCCTGGTTTGAACTGCTGGGTTGTGAGCTTTTGCTCTGCCCACATGCGGCCAAAGACACCAACATGACAAAGAGTAAAATAACTGCAAAAAATTTCTTCATTAAGTCCTCTCCTCCTAAGATATTGTTTTTTAAGATTAAATTCTTAAATTACTGCTTTTCCTAAGAGTTGTTAATGTTAACTATTTTACGGGTAAGTATGCAATATTCTGATTTTTGTAGTTTGCAACTTATTTTGCATTTTGTGCTCTTTTAACGGAAAGACCACGTTTTCGCAATTATATAAATATTTTTTATGTAAAGCTTAGTAAATTACTAAATCACCACCTCCATAAAACCGATTTTGACTTCTTGATTTATGTGCTTATCATCCCCTTTACATAACAAATAATTTTATTTAGACGTTGGAAGAATCATTTTGCAGAACACTATAACTTGATATCAAGGTACTACTATCCCTTTCATATAGCACGGCGGTTTGTTCTCTAAGGTCTCAAAAGCTTCCTGTATATTCTCCAGTTTAAATTCGTGGCTTATCAGTTCTTTAATCTTAAATGTCCCTTTATTTATTAAAGATATTGCTCGATGAAAATCTTCAAACTGATT
>Ga0134094_1003794_pt1 | contig 10726 bp, 9 predicted proteins | sample 5_1taG_FD_94458 | JGI IMG/M metagenome (GOLD analysis project Ga0134094, IMG submission 94458) | Switchgrass degrading microbial communities from high solid loading bioreactors in New Hampshire, USA - 5_19_20_110_A1 metaG | ecosystem: Engineered > Bioreactor > Semi-continuous > Anaerobic >... | reverse complement strand
CCTGAGGAATGCACCTGCCAGGACAGGTTACACGTATTGGGCTGTACTTGTAAGAGCAGATACATTCGAAACGAATGAGAATATCCCAGCACGGGCGGCAGTATTGGCAAGACCTGTGGTAAATGGAGTTGACATTATAAGGAGCCTGGAAACTGGTCTTACAGGAAACGAGTCAGGAGCTGGAAAAGACAAGATTAGGAACGAGATCCAGAATTTAATAGGAAAAGAAAGCGGCACAATAAGCATAGGCGAGGAAGACCAGAGTACACTTTCCCTGACAGGCATAGATCTCCCTCCAGGAGACTATATCCTCTTTGCAGGAGCCCACGAGAAAGGCAGGGGACTCGCAGGCCTAGTACAGAAAGAACTGAGAATCTCATCCAGAGACTCACCCGGCGCGAGCCTGAGTTCCCTTTCGGGAACTTATCTTGGCAATATTTCTTCATTGAAAAGTCAACACTCTCCTTTTATGGGACTCAGTTCCGTTTTCGGAATTCCAGATACGTTCATATCTGAAGAAATCAAGCCTCACATTCAGACAAAAGCAATTGCTCATGTCATAAGAAATCCACCAAAGATCCCATCCTTCCTACTAGGCTTTACAGGAACACTCCTTATAGGGCTTGCTGTATTGAGGAAAAGGAAGTAAGGCAGAGAAATAAGCTCAAGAAAGCAGGCAGGAGAATCCTCATTCAGCCTTTACAACAAAGAAAAATTTGGGAAAAAAATCGAGAGAAAGGATGTAGAGAGTTACAATCCTTTCTCCTATTACTGAATGCTAAAACCACATACAGAGAGATTTTTTGCCTCTGACAGCGCAGAAGGCTAAAAAATACACGAAAAAAGTAAAATACATAAGCCAGTTTTATGTATCTATTTCTATATCTGTCTGCAGTTTTTATAATTATTCGTTTCATAAGTACGAGCTTCTTTCAATATTTAGTCTGATGAAGATTAGATTGTTACAGACGAAAAATCCAAGAGGAGAGATTAAACAAATTGTCTTCTAAGAGATTTAATTTAGTAAGTCCAGTTTTTACATCTATCCTACCTTCCAGGAATAAAGGGAATTTGGGATTTCTGCTTTTGCTTTCTATGCTCCTGTGCATTATTTTATCTCATGGAGCAGTTGCTTCAGGCAGCTGGGAACTTATCCCTGCGAATCCAGTTGTTGGGGATGTAATAGAAATAAGAGGAACCGGTTTTGAGGGAGAGAGTGTCGACGTGCTGATAACTTTTGAAAAGGAAGTACAGGTTGTGGACGGCAGATATGAGTATTTGCTTGAAGATGTGAGAATTCCCTCCGGTTTTGATAATAGATTTACCGTGCAGGCAACAGGGGTAGATGACCTGAATGTGAGAGTAAAAATGCTTCTGTGGATTACTAAAACTGCAGAAGCAAAGGACGGAGTTGCTACTGTTTCCCAGGCAGGTGTCCCTCCTGGAACCTATAAGATCAGGATTGATGGGAAGTCGGATGCTCCAAGTGTCAAACTAAAAATCACGGCTTTTCAGGAAATGGAGGTAGATTCTGAAGGGAGCTTCAGCTACACATATGATTCTAAGTCTATGCCGTCAGGCAGTTTTGAGGTAAATGTTGGGAGCATTGCAAAACAGGTAGAATTACAGCCAGCAGCAGGAAACATCGAAGGGGACGCTGAGAAGGATTTCAAATCGGAAAAGATGTGGGTAGCAGGAATTCTAGCCGTATTAATCTTGTTCGTGGCTTATTTGAGGAGGAGAAAATCATAAAAAAGCATATGGAGTTTAAATTAACTTATCTGAAATTAATTATAAGTATTTTGACAGGTTATAAAAATATTTTAATAAAAATATTTTTAAAATAGAGGATATAACGTAATTAATAATCTAATAAGATCTGATTAAAAAAATTAATGAGTGGAAACTTAATGACTAATAAAATGAATATTAAACAAAAGAAAAAAAGTAGTAATAAAATTGAGGTAAAATATTGAATGTTTATATAAGGGGTGTGATGATTGAATAAGAAAACAGGAATGAGTGAAATAAATTGTAGAAAATGGATATTGAGCCTGGTGGTTTTGATCTGCATTTTCTCACTTATTTCCGTGTCAACAGCATTTTCGGAAAAAGAATCCGGAATTGTAAGTATTGAGAAGAAAGGAGAAAGCGTCGTTTTAGCAGACCACAGTGAGAGCCCTACTGAAGGCGGCTGGATTACGCTTAGCGGAGGAAAAGAAATCCAGCTCCCACAGCCTCTTAATTTTACTTATTATGGAGTAAAGAAGCTGGATGGAGAGGGAGCAAAAATTAAAATAAAACAGTCAAATCCAAAATTAAAGAAAGGAAACAATACTGAACTGACATTTACGTATCCATATTCCACACATCCTTTTTACACTGAAGACCAGAGCGTAATAATGAGCTTTAACGGCTCTTCAGATTTCAAGAAGCAGGATGTGGAGATTTACCTTATTAAGGGATTTAATGTACGTTCCACTGGAGAGATCCTTATTGATCTTGCGGATAATAAAACAATGAGCCTGGAAGAAGCTTTTAACAAAGGCACGAATTTCTCTACCCCAATAAGTGCAACCCTAGATAAAAACGGAGACCTAGCTGAGCCCCTTACTTTTGATTCCCTTGAGCCAGGGTGCTACGGCATCCTCATAACGCTTGCTGATGATAAGAACAAAAAGGACAAATTTGAGAAAGGAGAGAAATACAAGAAAGGAGAAAAAACTGAGAAGGAAAAAAAATCCAAGATGAAAAAAGTGATCCTCTCCGCAACCTGCTTTGAAGTTCTTGACTACGAACTAGAAATGGATGCAGCAGACACACTTGAAAAAGGTGAAGATCTTGAGGTTAACCTGAGCCTCAAAGGTGCGCCTGTCGATGGGAACTTCACATACGGTGCTGCACTTATAAAGAAAGAAGCTTATAGAGCTGATATAAACCTCAGCACCAATGGAACAAGAGCCGGGACCGATGTTTTCATTAACGAAATCGGCATTGCCAGGGATCTGGGTATCAACTCCACAAACTATGAGTCCAAACTCAATAGAGATGAGCTCTCAAATAATATCCAGACCCTGATTGGGGAAGGCAACGGCACAATAAGCATAGGCGAGGAAAACCAGAGTACCCTTTCCCTGATGACCTACGATCTCCTGCCTGGAGACTACCTGCTATTTACAGGCGCTTATGAACCGGGCAAAGGCATTGTTAGCATTGATCAAAAAGAACTGACCATATTTGCAGCAGGAACTTCCCAGACAGAGCCTGACCAGGATTCTGAAAAAGAGCTGAACTCAAAACCTGACAGTAGTTCAGGTCTCTGGAAAAATTTACAAGACCGATTTTGATCAGCAGTAAATAATAGCATAAAAGAGTTAAAGACTTGAGAAGAAGGGTTTGTTTACATAACTGCCTTCTCTTCGGTCTTCTTTTTTATTTCTTCATTTTATTATCCGATTTTCCACTGACAGTTATTTTTCTATCAATACTTTTGCCCAGACTGCTTTGCAAAAAAATTATTATTGAGAAGGAGAACTGGAAATAGAAAACCGTTATTGAAAGGAGCAATTAATTAAAGTTCTGGTGTTCGGAAAAATTATTTTGAAGTTGGCGGTTTTCTTGTAAGTGCTTGAATAAACCCGAGATTGCATGAAGTAAAATTCCGGTAAAGGTCATCCCCATTCCCAGAATACTTAGCAGGACCATCAGAACCGTCGGTCCGAAGGGAAGTCTTCCACCAAGGTAATAATTCTGTAACAAATAGAAGCCTGTGTATAACCCACCTGAACAGAAAACAAAACCTGGTAGCACAAACCAGTATAGAGGATTAAACTCCATTTTTTTTAAGTTATTAAGTCGAACAGCCAGACTACTTTTCAAACTATTTTTTGTTGAATTGCCCGTATTATAAAACTGGAATATATATTTAAACGTAAACTAACCTCCATACAGTTAGTTATACCCAAAGTATAAATAGATGGGCTAATCCTTGATAAGAAAATTTCAAAATATAAAAACGTTTCTAAAAATGTGAACAAACTTATATAAATTAGAAAAGGAAGGAACTATAGAATTTTTTATTCTAAAGGGTTAAAAGCCATAGAGCTTACTCCCAGTCAGCAGTAGGCGGTTTCAAACATACAGGTCAAAGATTCTGGCTCTTTGAGGAACCTGAGAGCCTGCAAATTTTCTACCAGCTCATACATGTCTTCTCCTTTCGAAAGCCCGAGCAGTTCAGCTCCTTTTGGTTCAAGCCTCCTGATTTCCGGCACAAAACAATAATTTGGATTCCTGACAAACCCTTCCTCAAGCAGAAAATAAGCCCCTCCTCCAAACTGCCGGACAGGCTCGTAGAGCGAGGAAAAATCCCTACTGACCCAGTTTGCCATTTTTAAAACTTTTTCCGACCTGTTAATCGTGATATGTCCGTAATCAGGAGGGATAAAAACAATATCTCCTTTTTGAGCTTCAACAGCGATTACATCTGCAATTTTTAAGCCCCCTCCTGCCTTCTGGAGAATATATACTGCAGACCCTTCCAGCACCTGATAAATCTCTGAATAAGAGATGTCCGCCTTCGGGATCTTTGGATGATAGTGTCCTGCAGTCTTGATGTACTCCTTCCCAAGCTTTGCTGGCGGAATGACAGTAATATCATAGCGCAGTCCGAACTCCTGCATAAGTTCAAGCTCCTCTTTACTTCGGGCAAGCTCCCTGTACATATAATATAGCTCGAAATTCTCAGCCGTCTTAAGCCATTGCTTGTCTGCAATGACTTCTCTCATGTCATAAAGAGTTCTTACATCTGGAACACGGGTGGTTTCCCCAAAAATTAATGGTTTCACATTTCTCACTCAGTTTAGCAGGTTCTAGATGAGTATATAAGATCTCTACCAAACTATTTAAAAATATTTGAGAATTATATGTGATTTAGAACTACAATTTCTTTTTTGAGATTATAAAATAAGAAATATAATTAAACCCGTTCTGGGGAAAAATAAGATTAATAAGATATAAACACAAACCAAATACTTTAAATAATTACAAAATGTAATTCAATAAAAAATTAATATAATCAAAGAGTCACGACAATCGGCCTGAGAATTAATGAAGAGGCAAACGAGATGAATCTGATAAAAACCAAAATAGAAGATCTCGTGATAATAGAACCAAAGATATTCACAGACGACCGCGGCTATTTTTTTGAGAGTTACAATAAGAAAAAGCTGGAGGTGTTAACGGGAAAACAGTATAACTTCGTTCAGGACAATGAATCCAAATCTTCGTATGGAGTTATCCGGGGACTTCACTACCAGTTAGCCCCTTACAGCCAGGCAAAACTTGTGAGAGTTCTCAAAGGAAAAGTTTATGACGTTGCCGTAGACCTGAGAAAAAATTCACCTACTTTTGGAGAATGGGTAGGGGTAGAACTTTCCGCAGAGAACAAAAGACAATTTTTAATCCCAAAAGGCTTTGCTCACGGTTTTTCCGTCCTAAGCGAAACTGCAGTTTTTACGTACAAATGTGATGAATACTATCACCCTGAAGCTGAAGCTGGCATAATTTACAATGATTCTTCCTTAAGAATTGACTGGAAAGTCCCTGAGAAAGACATAAAACTTTCAGAGAAAGACAAACTCCTGCCAGAATTTGGAAATGCTAAAATGAATTTTTAATATTTAAAGTTTTCAACTAAGTTCTATAACCAACCATAGGATAAAAACAGATATAATAAATGCACGTGACAAAAAGGTGACTAAATTGAAACTGTTGGTTACTGGCGGCTGCGGATTCATAGGCAGTAATTTTATCCGTTACATGCTGGAAAAATATCCGGATTATCAAATTATAAATCTTGATAAACTGACATATGCAGGAAACCCAGCCAACCTAAAAGATGTTGAAAATAACCCAAATTATTCTTTTGTCAAAGGTGATATCTGCGACCCTCTTATAGTCAATGAAGTAATGAAAGAAGCAGATCAGGTTGTCCATTTCGCAGCTGAAAGCCATGTTGACCGCTCAATAGAGGACGGCTCAGTTTTTGTCAGAACAAATGTGCTTGGGACAAATACCCTCCTCCAGAGCGCCCTTGCAAATAACATAAAAAAGTTCATTCATATTTCAACTGATGAAGTGTATGGAAGCATAGCAGAGGGTTCCTATACCGAAACCGATAATCTGAATCCTTCAAGCCCCTATTCTTCAAGCAAAGCAGGCTCAGATCTTCTTGCAATGTCCTACTATACAACCTATGGTCTGCCCGTTTGCATAACCCGATGCACAAACAACTTTGGGCCCTATCAGTATCCTGAAAAATTAATTCCTTTTTTCATTAGTAGATTAATGGATGGGAAAAAAGTCCCTGTTTACGGAACAGGCATGAACATTAGGGACTGGATCTATGTCGAAGATCACTGTTCTGCAGTCGACTTTGTCCTCCACAACGGCAGCAGCGGAGAAATCTACAACATAAGAGGTGGAAACGAACTTACAAACCTCGAAATTACTTACCGCCTTCTTAAAATGCTTGATAAAGACGAATCCTCAATCGAGTATGTTGAAGACCGGAAAGGTCACGATTTTAGATATTCGCTCGACGGCAGCAAACTGGAGAAAATGGGTTGGAAACCCAGATATGATTTTGATGCAGCTCTGGAACAGACGGTCAAATGGTATGTAGAAAATCGATGGTGGTGGGAACCATTAAAACACTAATTCTTGGTGCCGGCGGGATGCTTGGCTCAGATCTTTGCAAAGCTTTTCCTGAAGCAGTTAAGTTTACTCACAAAGATCTCGATATCACAAGCCGGAAGCAGGTTCTGGAAGCTATCAGGGAAATCAATCCGGATGTTGTGATCAATGCTGCCGCCTACACTGATGTAGACGGCTGCGAGGATAACCAGGAACTGGCGTATGAAGTAAATGGAGATGGACCCGGAAATATTGCAGAAGCCTGTTCTATTGTCGGAGCTAAACTGGTTCATTTCAGTACTGACTATGTTTTTGACGGATCTAAGAAGGAGTATACAGAATCCGCCACTCCAAACCCGATTAATGTCTATGGACATTCAAAACTTCTTGGTGAAAAGAAAATAACTGAAAATGTGGACGATTTCAGGATTATTAGAATTTCCTGGCTTTTTGGCACCCATGGCAAAAATTTCGTTGATACCATGCTGAAGCTATCCAGAGAAATGGATACTGTAAAAGTAGTCAATGACCAGTTCGGCAAACCTACCTACACAGTAGACCTTGCTGCAAAAGTAAAAGAGATAATTGGACTCGAACCAGGGATTTACCATATTACAAACGATGGGATCTGTTCCTGGTACGAATTTGCCTCTTCGATTATTGATAACGTAATTCCCTGTACAAGTGAAGAATTCCCGAGAAAAGCAAAAAGACCGAAGTATTCAGTTCTTGCAAATACTAAAACTGAACCCATGAGGCACTGGAAAGAAGCACTTAAAGACTATCTAAAGGAGAGAAATATATGAAAGGCGTAATACTTGCAGGCGGCACAGGTAGCAGACTCTACCCTCTGACTAAAGTTACAAACAAGCATCTTTTGCCAGTTTACGACAAACCAATGATTTACTACCCACTTGAGACTCTGATAAGTGCCGGAATAAAAGACATAATGATAGTTTCAGGTAGAGGGCACGCAGGACATTTTCTTGAACTATTGGGATCCGGGGTAGATTTTGGAGTGCATTTTACATATGAAATCCAAGAACAAGCTGGAGGGATTGCCCAGGCACTCTATCTAGCAAAAGATTTTGTTGATGGAGACAGCGTAACTGTAATTTTAGGCGACAATATCTTCCAGGACAATATAAAAGACGATGTCAAAAGTTTCAAAACTGGTGCCAAAATTTTCCTGAAAGAAGTGTCTGATGCTCACAGGTTTGGAGTAGCAGAACTGAAAGGTGAGAAAGTAATAGGCATCGAAGAAAAACCAAAAACTCCAAAAACTAACTTTGCAGTTACTGGGCTCTATATTTATGATTCTGAAGTTTTTGATGTGATCAGGACACTCAAGCCTTCTGGCAGAGGAGAGCTTGAGATTACAGATGTAAATAATTACTATGTAAACAAGGGAGCTATGGAGTACGGAATGCTTGAGGGTTTCTGGAGTGATGCAGGGACTTTTGAGAGTCTACTGAGAGCTGGGATGTTAGTGAAGCAAAACAAGGGAGAAGACTTTTTAGAGTGAAGCCCCCAAATTGTAAGCTACCTAGATATAATGTTGATGTCATTAGATGCAAAAGTAGGATATTCTTGAAATAGAAATTAAATTGCAGGTTGATTAAAGAATATTTTCCGGCAAGGACGCGGTAAAAATATGAAGATTGCAATTATTCTCGGCACGAGGCCTGAGATTAAAACGAAAATCTCTTACCTAAAATTCGAGATATTATCTAACTGAAGAAATTTTTTCTGAAAAACTCGATATTCATCAAAAATACAAAAATCACTCGTTTTGAATAGAGGCATTATGTCATATCTAAAATTAAATAGGCTAACTCTACTTGATGGAATCGCAATAGCTTTTATTGTATTTTATCATTCAATACAGACATTCAATACATCTGATGCCATTTTCTGGAAATCAACTATTAAAATTCAGGTACTAGGATTAGTCTTATTTACATTTATATCAGGATATAAATTTGTATTAAATCATATCAATGAATTGGAAGATAAACAATTTTTAAAAAAGTATTTTGCTAAAAGGTTCATTAGGTTGTATAAACCATACATAGGATATTCTCTGTTAATATTTATACCAGAATATATTGCAGTATATATAGCAACACGTTATTTTAAAGCTGATTTTGGTGGCATTACCAATTTTTGGAATTCCTTAAACATCCAGGGCCTAGAAAATTTATTAGTAGGAACGAATTTTATTGCTATGCATTTATGGTATTTATTTTCTTTACTAATAATAACCGTGATTTGTATTACTATTTTATATTTTTTTAGTACTTATACTTTATTTATGTTTTCTCTTTTAATATTACTATTTAATATAATTAACGCCATATATTACAAAATCAGCATCTCACTCATTGATGATCGTACAATGTTATATTTACCAGTATTTATTTTTGGGATGTTTTGGGCATATTATAAAGATAATGAAAATACAAAAAAATATTTTATTGCTTTTTCAATTTTGTTTGTTATTGCTCTGATACAAATAATCAATCACAGCCAAACATCATATCAGCTCACAACATGTATATATGGACTAACTTTTCCATGTTCAATGATGTTGATCTCCTCAATTTTAATGAAAATTGAATATATTAATAATATTTTACAATTTTGCGGTAAATATTCATTTCAAATATACCTATTCCACATGCCAATAATAGTTCCAGCCTTACAAAGATCAGTAATTGATGTAGCCGACCTAGCTTTGACTATCACTCCATATATAATAACAATATTTTCAATAATATTATCCATTTATGCATATGAGATTTGTAAAAAAATAAAATTGAATCTACTTTTTGAATAAGCAAAATTTAAGATATACTAAAACATATTTCCGAATATAAAAGAACTTCAGGTGTATGAGAATATTTATAAAAATGAAGTGAAACTCATGAAAATTGCAATCATCCTCAGCAGCCTTCCTGATATCGTAAAAATCAAGTGAGGGAAATTGAAGGTAGCGTGCCAATAATAGATAATTTGTAGAAAAGTTGAGATCTTAACGGGGTATTAAGATATTAAAAAAGACTATAAATAATAGCAGCCCCAACGACCTATGTTCGATGTATCGGAAGTAGATAAGAATATAGTTATATAATCGCTATTGAAAGAAGCCTATTTAACCGAAATGAGATCTTGCTGTCACCGGAGTTACGTTTACTCTAAAGAACTATTTGATATAATTACAAGATATAAAGCTTTCAGCCACAATGAATAAGGGATTACTGAATAATCACTACCAATGTACGAGGATAGTAGAAGTACATCGTATTAGAGGAAGGTAGTTAAGTGCTGCAAGGACATTCAGAGTTTTCTGAAAGCTGAATAATTGTGAAAGGTAATGTGTGGAATGTATGAAGGTAAAAAAATGGATTTTCTCGTTTATTTCTGATTCACTTTTCAGAAATTCATTTTATCTTGTAGCAAATTCCATTATTGGAAGTCTAGCAGGCTTTGTTTTCTGGTTTCTTGCTGCAAGGTTGTATACTGCTGGAGATATTGGATTAGCTTCTACAATTATCTCGACTACTGGATTAATTGCACTGATTTCGAATTTAGGATTTAGTATTAGTCTTATACGGTTTTTATCCGATTTAAAAGAAGAAGCAAGGAATTTGATAAATTCGTGTTTTACTGTTAGCGCATCTATATCGTGCATCATTAGTGTGATTTTTGTGCTTGAAGTTGAGATATTTTCACCTGCTCTTTCAATTATTCGATCAAATATTATATATGCAGCTATATTTATTTTGTTCTCCATACTTACGATAATTTCCAGTTTACAGAATAGTATTTTTGTTGGGTATCGGAAAGTAAATTTATCATTTTTCAAAATAGCAATAGAAAACAGTACAAAAATTCCCATACTTTTCTATTTTATAGCATATGGTTCATATGGAATTATTGCTTCTTACGCTATAGCATACATTGTTTCCATACTCATTGCTTTATTAATTCTGATTCCGAAAGTTAATGCCAAGTATTTGCCAATACCTAT
>Ga0134094_1003793_pt1 | contig 10729 bp, 12 predicted proteins | sample 5_1taG_FD_94458 | JGI IMG/M metagenome (GOLD analysis project Ga0134094, IMG submission 94458) | Switchgrass degrading microbial communities from high solid loading bioreactors in New Hampshire, USA - 5_19_20_110_A1 metaG | ecosystem: Engineered > Bioreactor > Semi-continuous > Anaerobic >... | reverse complement strand
TCAACTGGACAGGCAGGACCTCAGCCCCACTGACAGGGTCACGACCCGGGGGCAGTGGGACGGTGCCGTACCTGTTCTGGGACCTGAGAGTGGCCGAGTATCCCAGCCTCGCCCACAGGCTGCGGCAGAAGCGAGCTTCCCAGGCCGCCTGATCGACCAGGTTGAGAGGCTGCAGCAACTGCGGGAGGAACGTCCGCGGACCAATCCGGTTCACCGGATAAGCATGATGCTGGAACCACCCGAACTAGGGAAGGTCGAGGCTACCGTCGATCTGCGGCACGGGGAGGTGCGTATCCAGATGACGGCGCACACCACAGCAGGCGAGGCAGCTCTGGTGGGCCAGCTCGACTCGCTGAGGACAGCCATGACAGAACGGGGGCTCACCGTAGGTGAGCTACGGGTCGTGACCGCCAGTTCATTCAAGGCCGAACCTTCGCTACATCAAGCAGTCTCCCGTCCGGTAAGTGCGGTGGGAGGGTTGCCCGGCCCCGAGCCGGTCGTACTCACTGGTACGACTCCGGCGGATGTCATGGGCGGGTACGTCGCCGGTCAGGGCTTCCAGGGCAACTATCAAGGACGATGGTATTCGCCAGGTGAAGATGAATCGCCCCCGCTACGAACAGGTAGTTCATCGCGCCGGCGGCCACTTGTGCGGCCGGTAACGGGGATCACAGGTGACGGCCCCAATAGCGTTCTTCAGCCTCTGGCGCGGCATGAGTGGGTCGCCGCCGCGGGGCTGGACGTTATGGTCTGAAAAAGGCCTATATAAAAGGCCAAGCAGGAGCGGAAGGAGGTGAGTACATGCCAGGATGGGGAAGTGTCATCGGTGTGGGCGGAACGAATCTCTTGGGTTCGCTCGGGTTCGGACCAGGTCTACTGGAACAAGCCCTGCGGGGAAACCTTACCGGCCTCCCGGACGGGCCCCACGGAGCGGTCTTGCCGGCAACCGTCACTGCACGGACCGCGGCCGTGACCCAGGGAGCCGGAGGGAGTCAAGACAGCTCGTCCGGGAGTTCTGGTAGCGCAGGGCAGCCGGACCGGGCGGTTTTGGGAAAGGACGACTTTCTGCGCCTGCTCCTCACTGAGCTCCGGATGCAGGACCCGATCAACCCGGTGAGCGACAAAGAGTTCCTGGCCCAGCTGGCTCAGTTCTCGGCTCTGGAGCAGATGACGAACCTGTCATCGACCTTAGAGAAGGTGTCGGCAGCCGAGGAGCAGTTCCGCCAGCAGCAACAGGCCCTGGCACTGCTGGGACGCCAGGTTGAGGTGGTAGCAGTAAACGGCGGATCCACGATCGAGGAGGAGACCATCCGGGGACGGGTGGACGCAGTTGTGTGGAACGCCAGCGGATCACCGCTCCTCAAGATCGGCGACAAGGAGTATCCCCTGGATTCCGTTCGTCAAGTGCTCCAGGATTGACGCGGCAGGGGAGCACCGGAAGAAAACTGCGAATATCGGAGAGGACAGGCCATGGACACGATCAGGGACCAATTGAAGATCACCTCCCCGGCTGTCACCGGGAGCAGGCCGCTCCCCGTAGAAGGGACGGCTGCAGCCACCGCGGCCGAGCCGGCCGGCCAAACCACGGACTTCCAGCAACTGCTCGAGCAGGAATTGGCCCTGCGGGCTACTGCCGAGTCATGGAAAAGCGGTTTGAAACCGGCCACGGGAGCGGGGTTGAGGCTGTCTGCCCACGCCGAGCAGCGTCTTCGTTCCGGGCGGGTTCGCTGGGGTCCGAATGAGGAGGCCCAGGTCGCAGCTGCGATCGACAAGGTGGCAAGCAAGGGCGGTAAGCAGGCGCTGGTACTCCTGGGTGACCTGGCGCTGATCGTAAGTGTCACCAACAGAACGGTGATCACCGCTATCCCGGGAGAAAGACGGCAGGAGAACGTCTTCACCCAGATCGATTCGGCGGTTATCACTTCATGACTGCTCGTTGTTGGTTGCTGCTTCCAGTCAGTTAGCCGGTCTTTCACTTACGCGACTGCAAGGATGAAACCAAGGAAGTGGGCTGGCGGGGGAATGGCCGGACTGGTTGCCGGACAGATGCACTCTCCGGCAACCGGGGGTCAGGACGTTGGAACGATGGAAGGCGTCCCAAGCAGCCTCTCTTCCTTGGAAACCAGGGCTCAGGGTAAGGGCCGATCGCCTGACCCTGGCAAAGGAGGAAGTAAGATGCTGAGGTCTTTGTATTCAGGAATCTCGGGACTGAAGAGCCACCAGGTCGACCTGGACGTGATTGCACAAAACATCGCCAATGTAAATACCCCCGGCTACAAGGCCGGACGGGTGCTGTTCGCGGAATTGCTCAACCAGACACTGAGGGACGCTCAGGCACCCAGCAACAACCGGGGCGGTACCAACCCGATGCAGGTGGGCCTGGGCGTGGCGGTGGCGGGAATCGACCTCTTGATGGGGCAGGGGACACCCCAACCCACCGGAATCTCCTCTGATCTGGCGATCAACGGCGAAGGCTTCTTTGCCGTCCAGGACTCCTCCGGAGCCACTTCGCTCACCCGCCTCGGTGCGTTCCGGTTGGATGCCGACGGCTATCTGGTACACGTTCCATCCGGCTCTCGCCTGCTGGGATGGGTGGCCGATGAGGCGGGTACGGTCAATTCCAGCAGCACCCCTGCGGTGCTCAAGGTCGACACGGGACTCTTTCCGCCCCGGCCTACCAAGACTGTTCACTTCGAGGGAAATCTGGATGCCGATACCGACGTCGGGAGTTTGGCTTCCATCCAGCCCAACGTACTCGTCTACGATTCGCTGGGGAAATCCTACGAGTTGTCTCTTAGCTTTAAGCGGGAGGCTTCCGCAAGTACCTCAACAACTACCTGGAGTGTTTTCTTACAGTTGAACGGCGTGCAGGTCACGCTGGATCCGTCACCAACGCTGACCTTTGACGTGAATGGGAACCTTACCGAGAACCTACAACAGCAGGTGAAAGTCGACCTGAATGGGGACGGGACATCCGAGACCATCACGCTGGATTTCACCGGTTTGACCCAGTACGCACAGCCGGACAACGTTTACGCCTCCAAGCAGGACGGTACCGCCGGCGGTCAACTGGAGGAGATCTCGGTCGATGCCAGCGGCCAGGTAATCGGTCGTTATAGCAACAACGAGATGCGGTTGTTGGGACAGGTCGCATTGGCCACGGTCACAAATCCTGCCGGGTTGGCCAAGGAAGGAAGCTCGCTGCTGCGGGTGAGTGCCAACTCAGGTCCATTGCGCTGGGGCACTGCTGCCAGTGGTAACCGGGGGCAGATCGAGTCCGGGATGCTTGAGATGTCCAACGTCGATCTGGCGCAGGAATTCGCCAACATGATCGTCGCACAGCGGGGCTTCCAGGCTAACACCAGAGTGATTACGGCGACCGACGAGATACTGCAGGAGGTAATCAACCTGCGCCGTTAGGCAGGAGCAGGGTTGGTTTCGAGCACGGATGACGGCCATGGGGAGGGGGCGGTTTTACGGTGATATATGCAACTCGGCTGGACGGATCGGCAGTGGTTTTGAATGCTGATCTGATCGAGACGGTGGAGTCGGTTCCTGATACCGTTATCACCCTTACGACCGGCCGCAAGCTGGTGGTGAAAGAGTCCGTCGCTGAGTTGGTCGAACGGGTGGTTGCCTATAAGCAACGGATTCACGACCACCTCACCGCCAACCCGCAACCCCTCCCTTCCGAGGGAAAGAAGGAAGCAGGAGAAGAGCGCTGGTAGAGCTAGGCAGGGAGATCGGAGCGGGAAGGGCGCAGGCAGCGTAGCCGGAGCGGAGCGGAGCAGAGCGAGATGCGGAGGTACGATCATGCAGTGGAGTGCCATTGGGGGAATCGTATTGGGGCTGGCCATGCTGCTGGCGGCGATAGGCCTTGGCCCGGAGTTGCGGGGGTTTTGGGACTGGCCGTCGTTACTCCTGGTCATGGGCGGCGCCCTGGCGGCTACTTTCGTCAACTATCCTTTTGCCGAAATGCGCAAGCTCCCCCGTCTGATCTGGCTCGCTTTGCACAAGAGTGACGTCAACGCCGAGGCGATGGAGGATCGTATCGTGCAGCTGGCTGAGAAAGCCCGCCGGGAGGGGCTGCTCAGTCTCGAAGATGAGCTCGACACTGAACCCGACTCCTTCCTGCGCAAGGCGATCCAGCTGGTGGTTGATGGAGTCGAGCCGGAGCAGGTGGCGACCATCCTCGAAAACGACATCACTCAGATCCAATACCGGCATCAGATGAGCCGCGGCATGCTGGAGACACTGGCACGCGTTGTTCCCGCGTTCGGCATGATCGGAACCCTCATCGGCTTGGTCCGGATGCTGAGCAAACTTACCGATCCAGGCTCCATTGGTCCATCCATGGCTCTTGCACTTCTCACCACCCTGTACGGAGCGGTACTTGCCTACCTCTTTTTTCAACCGCTTGCAGGCAGCCTGCGTCTGCGTACTGAACAGGAAGTACGGTACCGCCAGGCAGTGGTCGAAGGGATGCTGGCATTACAGGCCGGCGAAAACCCGATGTTGATCGCTCAACGCCTGGAGGGATTCCGGCCTTCGCGCCGGGCCACTGAGGAGTCGGCGACCTCCGCAAGCAAGGCAAGTGGCGAAAGACGCCAGGAAGCGGCCGCACAGGCCCGCGGGTAGGGAGGTGGAGAGAGCATGGCAAGACTCAGCACCAAGCAGCGGCAAACGGCAGCCCCGGTAACCAGGCGGCGGACCGGGGCGATGCTGGCGGTGGCTTCGCAGGAAGAATCGTGGATGACAACCTACTCGGACCTGGTCACCCTGCTGCTCACGTTCTTTGTGGCGCTATATGCCTTCTCGCGGGTCGATGCGGTCAAGTTCCAGCAGCTGGTTAGGTCCGTCCGTAGTTCGTTGGGGGTGAATCTCGACCGGCAGGGCGGTCTGCCCGACGTGAGCCAGTCTCCCTGGCTGCTGAAGGAGGCGAACGAGCGGGAACAGCTCGAGCAGGTACTGCAAAGGCTGCGGCAAACCTTGCCCGAGGAAGGTAGCGGGCTCTCGCTCGTGCAGGAGCAAAGGGGGATAGTGGTTCGCTTTGCCGATCAGGCGCTCTTCGACACGGGCAAAGCCGACCTGCGTCCTTCGGCGGAGCCTGTGCTCCGGCGTCTGGCCGAGACATTACGGCCTCTGGAAAACCCGTTGCGGGTCGAAGGGCACACGGACAGTGTGCCCATACATACGGTGCAATTCCCGTCCAACTGGGAATTGTCTACTGCTCGTGCCTCCCGCGTGGTTCGCTTCCTGATCGAACAGGGCATTCCGCTCTCGCGCCTCTCGGCGGCCGGATATGCCGACCAGCGTCCCGTCGCCAGCAACGCTACTGCCGCGGGAAGAGCGCAGAATCGCCGGGTGGATCTGGTGATCCTCAGCCTGTCCGAACTGAGCAGTGAGCCGCCGCTCCCCTGAGACAGGGAAGGAGAACGCGTATGGCAGTGCCACGAGAGTCTGTGGAGTTACCGATATCATGGGTACGGTACCACCATCTGATAGCCAGGCAGCTGGCTGCGGCCATCAGCCAACAGGCAGGACTTCTTTGCCAGGTGCAAGTGCTCGACCAGGTTGTCTGCACCTCGTGGCAGTTGATGGAGTCACTCCCGCCGCTCACCATCGGTTCGCAGCGCCTGGCAGTGAGGGAGCAGCCCGATACCGGGCGCCGGCTCCCTGCGATCTTTGGCTTCCAGTCCGAACTGGCGCAGGTCCTGGTTGACCGCCTGCTTGGCGGATCGGGCCGTTGGCCCGGAGGCGCACGGCTTCTGACGGAGTTGGAAGGCACGGTCCTGCGTCCTGTACTTCTCCGCTTCTGGGAGGCAACCTGCGAGTCGTGGCCGGGGAAAGAGAAGCTGGTATACGAGCCGGTCGCGGTCCCAAAGTCAGCGGGCGGCCCACCTGACTTCCGGCGGCAGCTGGAGCTGCGTTCGATCCGTGAACTCCTCGTCCGGACGGACGCAGCCTGGCGCTGGTGGGTAGCCTATTTTGCCATTCATTTCCCGGTGGGCCGGGGAATGGCGTGTTTCTGCCTTCCCCTGGAGCTTCTGGAACAGCCCGCTGCAAGCGATGAAGGTGGAGTCACGGCACATGACGTGGCATTGCCGGTGAACGAAGCGGCAGAGATAGCGCAACCTTCCGCGCTGGCGGGAGATCTGAAGCAAGAAGAGGCACCGGCAGAAGAATCGGAAGTGAAGGACCGCGGGGGAGACCAACCTGCCGAGGTGGCTGTCGTACTGGGTCAGGTCCGGCTACACCTGGATGATCTGCTCAAGCTCGAACGCGGAGACGTCCTCAAGTTGGAGCAGCCGGTCAATGGAGAGCTGGCGGTTTACGTGAATGGGACACCCGCCTGGCTGGCTCAGCCGGGGACCTACCGCGGGCGGATGGCGGTTCGGCTGCTCCGGGAGCATTCGGCTGCGAAAGAGGTGGTATCCGCATGAGTCACCCGCTGCTGTCGCGAGCGGAGATCCAGGCTTTACTCGGCCAGACACAGCAAAGCACCCCGGAATCCCACTCCCCTCTGGGGCTGCGGGAGACCGGAACCGGGGTGGCTGCCTGGCACGAATTAGTAACCCTCATCTGGCAGTCGGTTGCCAATACGCTTTCTTCACCCGCCCGTCCGGTCAGGGCCCGGATCGTACGGGAGACCTTGATCAATCAGCCCCTTCCGGCCCTGCGCAACAACGGGGAAGGAGCTGAGAAGCTGATCTTCGTCCAGCTGGCCGCCAGCCCTGACTGGCTTGGCTCGTTCCTGGTCCTTGCTGATACCGCGGCTGGACGTCTGGAAGAGATGTCAGGAGGAGAATGGCCGCCAGCTGCCGCGACGCTTCCTGGACTACCGGATGCAGTCGATTACCCGGCGGCGTTTTCGGAATTGGTGGCCGATGAGATGAGGGCCGTCCTGCGAGACGTGATCGAGGTGACGGCACAGGTACTTCCCCGCGGGGTCGCCGCCCTGCCAGAGCCAGCTCTGGATGCGAATGACGCTCCTGCATGGCTGGGCGTCGAGATCGAACTTGGCTGGGGAAAGCAGAGCACACATCTTCTACATCTTTTTTCTCCCAGCCTGCCTGCGCTGCTCTATCGAACGCTCTCGGGCCCGGCGGCCCAGCAACAGCCGGAAGCTGGTTCGCGGCCGCCTGGTGAAGGGGCTGACTTTCCCCCGGGCCGGGGTGAGGACGAGCTGTCTTTGCTTGGAACGCCGGAAGCGGCGACACTGGCACAGGCTGCACCCGCCCTGCCGCACGCGGGCCCGGAGGAGGCCGCGGCAATTCTGCCGGACCGTGGGATTCTCCGCATGGGTGCCCGTTCCCGGCAGGAGCAGGGCTTGGGTCCGACCCGAAGGTCTGGTGGAAGTAGGGGGGCCGGCATTCCGGACGTTCGGGACGTCTCCGACTCCCCCAATTCACCGGTTCTTGTGCGCCCCGTCAGTTTTGCCCCGCTCGAGGGAGGGCAGGAGAGCACCGATGAGGGCGATAACATGGATCTGTTGATGGACATTCCTCTCGACATAACCGTGGAGCTCGGGCGAACCAGCCTTTCCATGCGCGAGGTCCTCGCCCTGGGCAAGGGATCGATACTGGAACTTGACCATATGGCGGGGGAGCCGGTCGATATCCTGGTCAATGGCAGGCTGATTGCCAAAGGGGAAGTGGTGGTCGTGGATGATACCTTTGGTGTCAAAATCAGTGCCATCGTGAGTCCGGGAGAAAGGCTGCGCGAGGGGGGGACTAGCCAGGGTGCTTGAGACCTATCTGCGCTGGTTGCTGGCCTTGCTTTTCGTGGCACCGCTGGCGTACTGGGGCTCACGGTTGTATCTAAAGCTACAGCACCCATGGATGCCTGGGGGTGATGCGAGGACGAATGCCGGATCCCGAAGACGTCTCGAGGTGCTGGACGCCGTCTCGCTCGGAACGGGGAGGATGCTGTGGCTGATCCGGGCTGACCAGGCGCTTTTTCTGATTGGTTCGGGGGAGAAGGATGTACGCCTGATTGCCTCACTCACACCAAGCCTTCTGGACTCCGAAGGCGGTAAGCAAGAGCGTAAAGCCGAGAACGAAGAGAGAGGTGAGGGGTGGGCCAGACAATCACCAGGTTGAGACCGATCATGCTTCAGGCGTCAATTGCTTCGTTTGTGTCCTTCGAATGTTGAATTCCGGCTGTCACCCCGACCTCCAGGATCCTGGCGGGGAGAGGAGGTAGAGGCAACAGTCGTATGTGACCGTCGTACCGCACGCAGACCTGGATATTGTGTGCCGGCCCACCCGGGGGGGATATTCGTGAACATCATTCTCGCTGCCCAGCTCACACTGCCGCGCCTCGAAATCGGGCTGCAGGAAGCTAGTGGGCCGACGGAAACCGCGCTGACACTGCAGGTTTTGGCCCTGCTTACAGTCCTGGCGCTTGCTCCGTCGATCCTCATCATGCTCACTTCGTTTACCCGGATCGTGGTAGTGCTCTCCTTCGTGCGGAGCGCACTCGCCACCAACCAAGTTCCTCCCAATCAAGTTATCGTCGGTCTGGCACTTTTCTTGACCTTTTTCACCATGGCGCCTACCTGGAATCAGGTTTATCAGCAGGCCATCAGCCCTTACCTCGACGGTAAAATCAGCCAGCAAGAGGCTCTCCAGGCTGCCGAAAAGCCTCTGCGATCTTTTATGCTCCGCTCCACACGCAAGGCCGATCTGGCGCTTTTCCTGAATCGTGTCCAACCGGCCCCACCGGCGACCGCGGCGGCGACTGAGGCACCAGACGGCTCTCAGACGCCGGACTCCGCCGGTGCCCCGGGGGTCGCGGTGACCCAAGACGTCACTCGTACTCCGGACACAGGTAGGATCGAGACGTTGGCCGCGGACGTCCCCTTCAGCGCACTTGTGCCAGCCTTTATCATAAGCGAGCTGAAAACAGCGTTTCAGCTCGGTTTTGTGATCTATATTCCGTTCCTGGTCATCGACATGGTTGTAGCATCCAGCTTAATGTCTATGGGCATGATCATGTTGCCCCCGGTGATGATCTCCCTTCCTTTCAAGATCCTGCTTTTCGTGCTGGCAGACGGCTGGCATTTGATAACCAGTTCGCTCCTGGACAGCTACCGGTAGTGACGCTGCCTGCGGCGTTGAGGTTCGGGAGAGGCAGAGCAGCAGGGAGGGAGAGTGGCAAGTGAGTGACGCAACCGTAATCAACCTGATGGGACAGGCCATCCGGGCTGCCACGCTGGTAGCAGGGCCATTGATCCTGATCGGCCTGCTGGTCGGGTTGGTCGTCAGCCTCTTGCAGGCGGTTACCCAGATTCAAGAGCAGTCCTTGACGTTTGTCCCCAAGCTGGTGGCCATGATAGTTGTTCTGCTGCTGCTCGGTCCCTGGATGCTACAGCTTTTGGTCGACCTGTCGGTCCGGCTCTGGGGCGATCTGCCGTCTTATATTGGTTTCGTTTTCCTGGGGGTGTGAGGGTTGTGGCTGCCGTGGCCGGACTTGCGTGAACTCACTCTCTTTCTTGCTGTCAGCCTGCGGCTGGGAGCGACGCTGTCGGTAGTGCCGTTTTTCCGCAGCCCCGGGCTATCCCCCCTCTGGCGCGGAGCGCTCACGATCGTGCTCTCCCTGGCACTCACCCCGGCAGCCCGGGCAAGTCTGGTCGCACGGGGACTGGTGCTGCCCCTGCCCTTGCCCGAGTTTTGGCCAAGGCTGCTGGTGATTGGCGTGAGTGAGCTCATCATCGGTTTCGTGCTTGGCTTTCTCGTGCTGGTGGCCTTCAGTGCGGTGGAGATGGCTGGGACCCTTCTCGATTTGCCGCTGGGTTTCAGTATGGATACTTTGTTCGACCCCGTGAGTGGTTTCGCAGCCCCGCTCTTGGGACGTTTCTTCAATCTGCTTGCTCTCGTGCTCTTCTCGCTGGTAGGCGGGGTCGACGCACTGGTCAACCTGCTGGTAGTGACACTGCTAAGTCTCTCCTCCCGGATTGGCTCCTAACGTGGTTCCGGCCACGATTCCTGTCTGGGATTACTATGCCGGATTTTTCGCCCTCGGCTTCCGGCTGGCACTGCCTCTCGTAGCGGCCCTGCTGGTTACCGATGTGGCTCTGGGGTTGCTGGCGCGGGCCGTACCGCCGCTCAACCTTTTCAGCGTAGGGTTTTCCGTCAAACAGCTGGGAGGCTTCATCCTTTTGCTGATCCTGCTCCCATTCATGGTCAAGGCCATCGGTGCGGTTTTCGAACCGGGCGGTCCGCTCTGGCGGGGCATCGATCAACTATGGCAGATAATCGCCGGCAATATTGGTGGCAGTCCGGCCCGCCAGCTCGTCCTGCTGCCCTTCGCCTTCGATCTGCAGCTTTTCGCTGAGGACGACAAGACAGAGGCGCCGACACCACGCAGGCGAGAGGAAGGACGCCGCCAGGGCCAGGTGGCCCGCACCCCGGAGATCGGCGTTGGCCTAGCTCTGGTGGCAGTAGCCTTCTCCTTACGCGCCCTTGCCCCGGTCGTGTCTGATGTCGGTCTGCGCCTTGGCCGGGAAGACTGGCAAATGGCCCTGGGAAGGGTTGGGGTAACAGGGGTGCTCGGCCCCAACACGACCGTGGAGTTGTTCGGGCCTTTCCTCCGGGACGGCTTGCTGCTGCTCCTTCCCATCTTGTTGCCAGCCATGTTGGCCGTGATCGCCGCACAGGCTGCTCAGACCGGCCTGCTGGTAACTCCCGCACTGGCCGCCCCCCGCCTTGAGCGACTCAATCCCCTT
>Ga0134094_1003792_pt1 | contig 10732 bp, 10 predicted proteins | sample 5_1taG_FD_94458 | JGI IMG/M metagenome (GOLD analysis project Ga0134094, IMG submission 94458) | Switchgrass degrading microbial communities from high solid loading bioreactors in New Hampshire, USA - 5_19_20_110_A1 metaG | ecosystem: Engineered > Bioreactor > Semi-continuous > Anaerobic >... | reverse complement strand
TTTACAATATTAAACACATTATCAATTGTAGCATTGAGTGTTTCAACTTATTTATATGAAAAAAAATTATTTTATAAAATATTAACAATAATAAATTTAATTATATTGATATTAGGAGCCTTTGCTTATAGCGCACGATTAAAGATTGTTATTGCCATATGCATTTTAGTTGTATCGTTTATACGGAGAAAGAAATATACGCAATCCATAAAGTGGGTGCCAATTATTTTAGGTGCTATTGTATTAGTTGCTTTTCTAGTGTGGGGAGGAGGAATACGAGGTGTAGATATTATTGGCAAACATTTTACTAGTAGTTCATTTCTGTGGTCAATTTATTCTTTTACGGATTATTTTGTGAGTACCGTACTTTTTCAGACTTACGGGCTTGCACAAAAACCAGGTGAAATAAATTTTTGGGCTATACAAGATGCTCTGGGACCATATGAAATTCATGGTTACACAAATATAGGGAGATATGCTTATATATACCAACATATAGGATATTTTACTTACGTTTATATAATATGTACCTCCATATTAGTAGCGTTAGCGTGGAAATCATTTAATAATGGGAAAAAAGCAGGTCAACTATTGTATCCATTTTTAGTATACGTTTTACTTGAGGGATTAAGAATAGAACCTTTGTTAGTTCGTGATTTTTATATTCCCTTTATAATATTAGTTATTATTACGCCATTAGTTCCAGAGAATAGTATGAATAATGACTCTACAAAATCGGTTCCTTTATTAAAAAACAGTGCAGATATGTAAACAGATCCATGGCAGAATCGAATTTTATGGAAGATAGATATTACCAAAAGCATTAATATGGTCAATTGCATATTGAATTTTGCGGTAATAATAAACAAAATAGGAAATGTGCACCAATTCGACGCTAAGTATATAGCTCGGTGAAACTCCGAACCCGATAAAGTTTGGCCGACAGACGGTGCCAAGCCTTGGAGCTGAAGTCGTGAGGTATCTTTTAGCGTATCCGGGAGGTCTCAGAGATTCTCGAAAGAGCATGAAAGGTAAGCATTTTATAAACGGAGCCAAACGAACGATCTGCGAGAAGTCGAACTGACTCATAGTAGCGAAGAAGCTCATGAAAGTGCGTGGAACCAAGGGGGTCAGCTGACGCCATATCGCTGCAAATGGGAACACAACTGATGCATAAGAGGTATATAAGCTGTAGAAACGACACGATGCAGAAACAAACGCAATCCTAACATTGCGAAGCAGGGCGGTAGAAAAGCCGTATGCGGGAAACCGCACGTACGGTTCCGTGAGGGGCAGTAGGCAATCCCTTCACGATACTAAAATATTTTGAAAGGAGTGTCGAGACTGCCTACTCGACGGTTTATTAAATGAAATTTATCGTATTATCGTATTTGCCGTGGAATAAGTATGGAAACAGAGGAATAGATATTATGATACATGCCTTAGCAAAGAATGGTATTAACATAGATGTCATTAAGTTTCCTACTTATATTACACAAATTCGCAGAAAATCTACAATGGATTTAATAAAAGGGAAAATAGAATTGGTAAATGATACAATGATAACTTCAAAAACAGCCATCAGTGTGGGTATCCCATATGGAGAAAAATATTTTGGTTGGTTAAAAAGTCGTTCAATTTATAATCTACTAAGGCTTATGACTATTGTTACTGTTCCAAGGATTAAATTTGAAAATTATGATGCTGTGATAGTAGAGTCAGGTAAGTGCGTTTTCTTTTATGACATATTATCTAAAATTAATATCCCTATTATTTATCGCCAATCAGATTCTATAGAATTGATCGGCTCTAAAAATCCTCTTTTTATTAATGATGAACATAGATTAATAGAACTTTCGGATTTAACATTGGTTGTTAATAATAATGTATTAAATTATTATCAGCAGAAATACCCTAAATATGCTAATAAAATGATCGTATGGGAAAGTGGATTCTGCGTACCGGAAAACTTTAGCGTAAAAGTTGCACATGATAAACTTCAACATACAGCTATTTATTTTGGAATTTATCCTATAGATATTGAATTGCTCGTTAAAGTGGCTAAGAAGACACCTAATGTGCATTATATAATAATAGGGCCCGATATTTCAACCAAAACTTCACAAACTGTAACTCAAGAGTGTCCTAATGTTGAATTCAGAGGCTTCACTCCTCAAGAAGAAGCACTTCCGTTGATTGCCAATTGCAGCGTAGCTATAATGCCATATGTAAATGGTCGAGTTCATGAATACAGTTATCTGACATCTAAATTTTTATTATGTATGTATTTTGGGGTTCCAATAGTAACAGTTGATTATGGATTGTTAAAAAAGCTTGCTTCATATGGAATACATGTTGCAAAAGATGCAGATGAATTCGCTGATTATATACTTCAATTGACTAAAGATAGTACCAAAAAACGCTATAATTATAATATCGATTTCTCTTATTATTCTAGAGAAGGAAGAGAACAAGAACTTATTAAAATATTTAGAAAACATGGTTTGATTTGACATGTTAAGCATAGAAGCTATTATGGTGACATAATAAAAATGGAGTGTTATTATAAAAGTGCAGTGTTAAATCACTATGAAATGTGATAAATTATCATTATAGGGAGCAATGAAACATGGCAAGTAAATATACTCAAGAGCAACGTAAAGAGGCACTAAAACTAATTAGTGAAATAGGTGTCTATTAAGCTCCCTAACGAGATTGGACAACACATCTTAACTATTATGGCATATAAATAAGCGTTAGGAGACACAAATAATTGTGGTACAAAGAAAATACAATGATGAATTCAAAGAACAAATATTTAAAAAAATGTGAAGACACTAGCAACATAGTATTAGTAGTACATAAGCATAATATATCGCCCAAAACCATATATGGTTGTACTTACGTTGCTAAAAAGAGAGATCCCCATTAAACCATTACCTAAAAGAAGCTATTAGACGAAAAAGCTTGAGCTTACCATTTTACGGGATTTGATGGATACCATAAACCCTCAGTAACCGGTAGAGTTGAAGTAGCTGAGAAGTAGCTTCCCAAAGGAATAAGAGCAAGCATCATGGCAGGCCTGTACCGGGTTATTCTTTCACAGGGGGCAATAGCATCCAGACATCCCAGGCATTTAGTTAATTAGTTCTTTTTTCAACTGTCGGTTTATGCCAAGCAACTGGGAATAAATCTCGTTACTTTAAGACCATTTGGTGTGTATGGAGAATATGAGGGAACGCATAAATTAATTCCGCAACTGATAGAAGCTATAATAAAGAGACAACCGGTAGAACTTACACCTGGCGAACAAACAAGAGATTATTTATATGTACAAGATCTGGTAAACGCATATATTTATGCTGCTCAAACAGATTTAAAACCTTATGAAGCATATAACATATGTTCGGGCAGAGCAATAACAATTAAAGAGATCGTAAATAGACTGTGTAAGATTACAGGTTGTGAAAAAGATTTATTCAAATTCGGAGTTAAGCCTTATAGGAAAGATGAAATTGCGTATTTAGTTGGAAACAATGCAAAATTCAAATCTACCACCGGCTGGCATGAAGAATTCGATTTAGATAAAGGTTTAATGAATACGTATGAATGGTACAAACAGTTTTTGAAAGAAGTGCTATAATGTTTGATTGGAATAGTTTTAAAAATGTATATAGTGGTAAAAAAGTTTTAATTACGGGTCATACGGGATTTAAAGGTTCTTGGTTAACGTTATGGCTTAGTAAATTAGGAGCCGATATATTGGGATACTCTTTGGAACCGCCAACCAGTCCCAATTTATTTACAATACTTAATCTAGATAAGAAAATAAAGCATGTTATCGGTGATATACGGGATGAGCAGAAATTGTTGAAAGTTTTTCAGGACTTTAACCCTGATATAGTTTTTCATTTAGCTGCCCAACCCCTGGTCAGATTTTCATACAGAGAGCCGAAATTGACGTATGAAACAAATATTATGGGTACGGTAAATTTGTATGAAGCAGCGAGAAAGACCGAAAGCGTTAGAGCTATCGTAACGATAACCAGCGATAAATGTTATGAAAATAAGGAATGGATATATGGATACAGAGAGAATGATCCTATGGGCGGTTATGACCCGTATAGTTCCAGCAAGGGTTGTGCTGAATTGATAACATCTGCTTATCGCAATTCTTTTTTTGAAAAAAACGGCGTTGCGATTGCAACGGTTAGAGCCGGAAATGTCATTGGTGGTGGGGATTGGGCGGAAGATAGGCTTGTGCCGGATTGTGTGCGCTTTTTGTCAGCAGGTAAGGATATCGTTATAAGAAACCCTAATGCTATAAGACCATGGCAGCACGTGTTGGAACCTTTATCAGGTTATCTTTGGTTGGGGGCTTTGATGCTAAGTGATAAAGATAAATATAATTGTGCATGGAATTTCGGACCAAATGATAATGATGTCTTGACAGTGGGAGAAGTAGTCGAGTTAGTCATAAAGTATTGGGGGAATGGTAATTATTTGGTAGACTCATCGAAGCAGCCGCATGAGGCCAAAATTCTTAAACTGGATGCCGGTAAGGCTCACCTTCTTTTAAACTGGATGCCGGCTTACAATGTATATGAAGCGATAAACAAATCAATTGATTGGTATAAAGCGTATTACGATGGCAACGTCGATATGGAATCGTACACAATAGGCCAGATAGAAGAGTATGTGGGAATAGCAAAAAACAAGAAAATTAAGTGGAGTGAAGTGTAAAATGGAATTCGAAAATGAAGAAGAGTTAAGGAATCCGATACATCTTGAGGTAAAAAAGTATTTCTCTGAGAAACAGAAATCAAAAGAGGCGTTTATTGGAGGCAAAATATATGTTCCGGTATCGGGCAAGGTATTAGATGAAGATGATCTCACCAATCTTATAGATGCTTCATTGGACATGTGGCTTACGTCGGGTAGGTATGCTAAACAATTTGAAAGAGAATTCTCGCGTTTCCTGGGTATAAAACATTGCTCTTTGGTTAATTCAGGTTCATCTGCCAATCTTGTAGCTATATCTGCATTGACATCATATAAGTTGGGCGAAAGGAGATTGAAACCGGGTGACGAAGTTATAACTGTTGCGGCAGGTTTTCCTACCACCATCGCACCTATGATTCAAAACGGTCTGGTTCCGGTATTCCTTGATATTGAACCGGGTACATATGACTATATACCAGAGCAGTTGGAAAAAGCTGTATCGGAAAAAACAAGAGCGATATTCATGGCTCACACGTTAGGCAATCCCTTTAACATCGATAAAGTAATGGATATAGCCCATAAGTATAATCTATGGGTCATAGAAGACAATTGCGATGCTCTTGGGGCAAGGTATAATGGGAAATATACGGGAACTTTTGGCCACATGGCCACATTCAGCTTTTATCCGGCACATCATATAACGATGGGCGAAGGAGGTGCAGTTGTCACCGATGACGATGAATTGCATAAAATAATCCTTTCATTCAGAGACTGGGGTAGAGATTGTTGGTGTCCTCCGGGTAAAGATAATACATGTGGGAAAAGATTCTCGCAACAGCATGGTACTTTACCATTTGGTTATGACCACAAGTACGTATACTCGCATTTGGGGTATAATTTAAAGCTAACTGATATGCAGGCGGCAGTCGGCTTGTCTCAGTTAAAGAAATTGCCGGGATTTATAAAGAAACGGCAAGATAATTTCAGGATATTATATGATGGCCTTAAGGATTTAGAGGATTGCATTTTATTGCCGGCAGCAACGGAGAACGCTGAGCCGAGTTGGTTTGGCTTCCCGATAACTATCAGAAACGAGGCGCCCTTTAGCAGGAATCAATTAATTGAATATTTGGAGCAGAATAAAATCGGGACTAGATTGTTATTTGCAGGTAATATCCTAAGACAACCTGCATTTGCGAACAGCAATATTAAATACAGGGTTATCGATAATTTAGTAAATACGGATACAATCATGGAAAGAACTTTTTGGATAGGCGTTTGGCCGGGGTTGACCGATGAAATGCTTGAGTATGTGATAGATACAGTAAAAAGATTTGTTGAAATGAAAAGGGAAGTACGTATATAAAGGATTCAGTAGAGGTTGTGCACCATATGGTGCGAACATATAGGAGGTTAGTATGTCTGCGAACAGATGGATTTTAAAAGGTAAAGCGCTATGCGATAAACTGGATGTAACTTTAGCTCCGTATGCAATAAAGAACGAGTATGCATTGGAAGGTAATGTAAGGTTACATGAACAGGGGTTTCCGACAGATGATACTCGTACACCGTTTCAACATGATAGTGATAGAATCATACATTCACGTGCTTTCAGAAGATTAAGGGGCAAAACCCAGGTTTTTATATCGGCAAAAGGTGATCATTTCCGTACTCGGCTGAGCCATACTTTGGAAGTTTCCCAAATCTCTCGGTCTATCGCACGGGTTTTTTCATTAAATGAGGATCTAGTGGAAGCTATAGCCCTTGGGCATGACTTAGGGCATACTCCATTTGGCCACATCGGGGAAAGAACATTGAACAATATATTGCGAGGTAAAACGAATATTGTAGATCTTAGACGAGACCTTGGCGGATTTAAGCATAATTATAATAGTCTGAAGATGGTGGATTCATTTGAAAAAACATATCCCAATTTTCGTGGCTTAAATTTTTGCAGAATAGAGGTATAGTTACATACTATCCCTATTTTATCGCAGAAAAAAGCGGGACTTTAGAAATAAGCAATACTCGCATTGTTATTGAAGCGGTTGAAGGAGACTTGTGGAGATTGGTGACGGAAGGCGAAAGAGACGTGACGATAATGATTGCCGAAAGTAACCTGCATTCCAGAAAAGTTATAACAAGAATGTCAAGAAGCCCTGGAAAATAGACATTTGTTCATCGTTATAGATTTTTTATGTAACGATGAATGCTAAGCTTTATAAAATCTGTTAAGCCCTTGTACTGGCTACACTTGAAGATTTCCTCGTTACAGTAATACAGGAAATGCAGGTTACTTGAGGAGCTGCAAAATTTGTTTTTCTTTGGACATAAAGATGGTTCTCAACATCGGATTGACCTTTCGAGATCTGCGGTCCTTAGGCTCGAAATAGCTGGCTCTTCACATCGAATTCACTGGCTCTAAGGTATCGGAATATTCACTTAAAGACTTAAGGAAGGACATGTAATGATATTTTCAATAAAAAGGGTGCCTAAAATATGGAAAGATAGCGCCATGTTTGCCTCAACTATTTTTGCTTGCATCGCAACAGTTATGGGAGTTGCAGGAGTTTCTCTTGATAGCATTATAAGTAAGCAAAAATGGTGGGTTCGCCTATTAGTTATACTTGCTGTATATGCTCTTTTCGTGGTTATCGTTCGAGTAATACTTAGTTTTACTGTGACGAAAGGTATTACGATAAAAATCCGCGGTATTTCTGTAAGCATTAAGCAAGGTAATATTTTTGACGCTAAAGGGTGGAAAGTAATTCCATTCAATGAGTATTTTGATACAACAGTTGATGACGTGATAATATCAAGCACAACCCTTAATGGTATTTTCATTAATGAACACGTTAGTAATTTAAAAAAATTGCAGGATGTAATAATATCAGCTAGTAAGGATCCCTCAACTTTCAGAAAATATAAAAAGGGGAATCGATTTGCATATCCACTTGGCCGTATTATAACCTATGAAGATTATATGTTATTAGCCTTTTCTCATTTCAATAAGCAAAACGTAGCACATATTAGCAAACCTGAATATGAACACTGTTTATTGATAATGTGGAAAGAAATACGCCGTACTTATGCGAATAAACCAGTTTTTCTCCCTCTAATAGGCTCGGGAATAACAAGTTTTGATGATATTCCGGAGAAATCAAACTTCGACCTGTTAAAATGCATGATTTGTACTTTGAGGGCAAGCGGCGAGAATATTAATCAGCCGATAACTATCCTTTTGACGAAGGATGTTATGCAAGAAATAAATATCTATGAAATGAAAGGGGTTATTTAACGATGGCTTACAGGACTAAGACCTATATTGCGGCAGATTGGACCGGCGATAAAGATGCCGTGGATCAGCTATATAAATGGAATGACAGTGACCATTGGAGCTTATCGTTTACTGATGCTCATGATTTGACACAAGCCAGAGATGGAAGTCTAAATTGCAGTATTAAAACTTCGCTTGGAACTAGGCTTGACGTTTCAAAGACTTTCGTACTTATTGTCGGAGAAAATACAAAGACTGTTAGAAACGGAGGGTGCCAATACTGCAATAGTTATAACAGTTGGACAAATAGTTGTGCGCATGGGCATTCTGTGGATTATCGTAGCTACATAGAATACGAGTGCGATAAAGCTGTTCGGGATGGATTAAAAATCGTTGTATTGTACAACGCAGCAACAACAAATAAATCTAAATGTCCAGATGCTGTAAAGAATATAGGCACTCATGTTGCCATGTGGTACTATAAAGACGGGAAGCATTATTGGGATTATCAGTCTGTAAAAGATGCTTTAAACTAAGTCGATTGATTAAAAACGAAACTGATGAACTCGAAATTATCTGTTTAATCTATCTATACGGTGTCGCAAGCCTATAATGATCTTTTTATGTTAAAAATACTGACTGGTGGCAGAAAGACCGAAGCCTATCTGGGATTATCTGCATTTACGCTTTTCCTTAGAAGATTGAAAGATGGCGATGATGGGCAAGACGTAACGATTATAATGCGGTATACATTGCGTCTTTTGACGATTCAGCAGTTCGAATGCGCTGCTACGCTCATATGCGCATGTGAAAAAATGAGAAGGGAACAAGGCATAGCAGGTGGGGAGATCGGCATTGGGCTTTGGGTAGGAGGAGGCCTCACGCCTAACGCTATAAAAAGCGCTGGAGAGAATCTTAAGAAAGAAGGGTTTTTCTCTCTGAACTATGCGGCATGTTATTCATGTGCGTTACTGCCGGAAACATGTTGTGAAGCAAGGAATTGCCTTCTTGACAGAGCAGCGCTTATAGGCACGTTCGATGAACCCGGTACGGGGTTTTTATCCGAATTTATGTTATGATTAAAATAGAAATAACTCAGGAGGTATAAATGGACAAAGTATTAGTGACAGGCGGAGCGGGGTATATAGGCAGCCATACGGTGAGGAGATTGCGAAAGCAAGGCTACGCTGTAGTGGTGTACGATAATCTGTCAAAAGGGCATGAATGGGCGGTTAAGGATGCCCCGCTTATAGTGGGCGATATAGCCGATTACGACAAGGTATGCGCTACTATAGATGAATATGGCATAGACGCTGTGATACATTTTGCGGCATATAGTTTGGTAGGAGAATCCATGGTAAATCCTAGGATATATTATGAGAACAACGTATGCGGCACATTGAGCTTGCTCAATGCCATGATGGACCGCGGCGTAAAAAAGATGGTATTCTCGTCCACCGCCGCTGTCTACGGAGAACCTGACAAGGTCCCCATAGATGAGGATAGCCCGCTGAAGCCTACCAACGTGTACGGCAGGACAAAGCTTACTATAGAGAATATGCTGAAAGACTATGATATGGCATATGGCCTAAAATATGTGGCGCTGAGGTACTTCAATGCTGCCGGGGCGGATGACGTGGCGGATATAGGCGAGGACCACGACCCCGAGACCCACCTTATACCGCTGATACTGAGGGCAGCAAAGGATGAAAGGGATGATATAAAGGTATTCGGCACCGATTACGATACATATGATGGCACGTGCATACGGGACTATATACATGTAAATGATTTGGCCGATGCTCACATATTGGCCTTGGAATATTTGCGGCAAGGGCAATCGGATGTGTTCAACCTGGGCAACGGTAAGGGATTTTCAGTAAAAGAGATCGTCGATGCAGCAAGGCGCGTAACGGGCAAGGATATAAAGGCAGTGGAGGCTGAAAGAAGAGCAGGCGATCCGGCAGTGCTAATAGCCAGCTCGGATAAGATAAAGAGCGGGCTGGGCTGGCAGCCGCAATATACGGATATCGACAGAATCATAAAGACGGCATGGGAATGGGAGAAAAAATTATAAAGTTAGATGCTATGAGCAGTTGCCATCAAGTCACCGGCAGGCTCACAGCATTTTACAAAGTTGGCCGATTTACGGGAAAATATCGGGAAAACCGTGAACGTAATTGCAATTATAAGAGCAGCAATATATGACCTGACTTTAGGAATAAAAAGACAAAAATGGTGTTAAAGTCTAGAGACGGGTATATACAATGATTCGGGTGAAATGTCCTCGCCTAAATGATAGGAAAGCATGGGCCGGCTGTATGTGAGATAGCTTTCATCGCTTATAAGCGCTATGCTGTCATCGGCGTCAGCTGATAATTTCATAACAATTATACCACTCGGCGCGATTGCATAACGACATAAAGATGCTATTAATCATTAAAAAGCATATAATATAGGACGAAAGAAATAACGCGCATTGGCTGATGCGAAAAAGATGCTCAAGAGAGGAGACGACCTATTATATTGCGGATTTTTTCAATAGCGGGCAGGTCTATTGCCGTATATCTTTTTATTGTCGCATGCACGCGTTTATTCGGCAAAAGGGAGCTTTATAATGATACCAGAAATTAAGACAGACAAAACGGCCAAAATAAGTTAGAATGGAACTATGGAAAAGAGAAGAAATTTTACACCGGAAGAAAAAGCAAAAATAGTGATTGAGGTCTTAAG
>Ga0134094_1003791_pt1 | contig 10733 bp, 9 predicted proteins | sample 5_1taG_FD_94458 | JGI IMG/M metagenome (GOLD analysis project Ga0134094, IMG submission 94458) | Switchgrass degrading microbial communities from high solid loading bioreactors in New Hampshire, USA - 5_19_20_110_A1 metaG | ecosystem: Engineered > Bioreactor > Semi-continuous > Anaerobic >... | reverse complement strand
TGCCGTCTCAGGCAGGGAAAACATGGCGGCAGAGAATATTGCCGGCCTTTTTCGCGAGTATTGTGATGAGGTTTTTATCGATAAATTTTTTAATGTCATAGGGCTTAAGAAAGGTCAGTCCCAAAATCCTAAAAGCGTTCTGGTTACAGCCCACTATGATGAGATAGGTCTTATTGTCACAGGAATAGAAGACAGTGGCTTTTTAAGGTTTGCCGCGGTGGGGGGAGTGGATCCTAAAGCCATAGGCGCCATGGAGGTTATTGTCCATGGGAAAGAGGATCTCTTCGGAGTTATCGGAACAAAACCTCCTCATCTTATCCCTCCCGAAGACAAGTCAAAGGCCGTAAAGATGGAAGATATGCTCATAGATATAGGCTATGACGGGAAAATGGCACGAAAGCTGGTTTCGGTTGGTGATATGGTCTCTTTCAAAAACCCGCCCCAGGAGCTTCTCAATAACCGGATAGCCGGAAAGAGCATGGACAACAGGAGCGGGGTTGCTACCCTTGTTGAAATACTGAAAGAACTGAAAAAGCTGAAGCACGACGATGACGTTTATGTGGTGGCTACGGTTCAGGAGGAACTGGGGCTGATCGGGGCATTTTGTGCCACATACAACATCAGAGCGGATCTCGGTATAGTGATTGACGTATGCCATGGAGACATGCCCGATGCACCGGGCGATGAGACCTTCCCCCTGGGCAAGGGTGTTGCTGTGGCAGTCGGGCCCATTTTGAGCAGGAAAGATACAAAAGCTATCATTAAACTGGCCAAAAGCGAAAACATCCCTTACCAGATCGATCCTGAAACGGCCGATACAGGCACGGAAGCTGCCGTTCATTCGGTAGCCCGGGAAGGTATACCCGTTGTGCTTTTGTCAATACCGGCAAAGTACATGCATACCACCGTGGAGATGGTACAGATTGATGATATAGTTTCGGCGGGCAGACTTGCTGCACGCTATATAGCAGGAAGGGTGAAAGAATAATGAGCGCTTTGGAGAACCTGAAAAAACTAACGGCTCTGGACGGCGTTTCAGGTGATGAAAAGCAGGTAAGGGACTATATATTGTCACAGGTAAAGGACTATGTGGACGATTACTGGGTTGACAATCTGGGCAATCTCATAACATACAAAAAAGGCATGGGGAGCGGTCCCAGGGTCATGCTTGACGCTCACATGGACGAAGTCGGCCTGATGGTTACCCAGATCAATTCGGATGGGCTGCTGAAATTCCAGACAGTAGGCGGTATTGAAGACAGGGTACTGGTGGGAAAACGTGTTCGTATCGGGGAAAACAAGGTTCCGGGAGTAATCGGTTTGAAACCCATACACCTCCAGGACAGTACGGAAAGGACCGGTGCGGTCAACAAAAAGAGACTCGCCATAGACATTGGTGCAAAGGACAGGGAACAGGCCGAAGCAAAGGTAGAAGTAGGCGATATAGTGTCCTTTGCATATGATCCGGTGGAATTCGGCGACAATAAACTCATGGCCAAGGCACTGGATGACAGGGTAGGATGTGCTGCCCTGATAGAGATCCTGAAGGAACGTTATGAATGCGACATATACGGGTGCTTTACCGTTCAGGAAGAAATAGGTCTGAAGGGCGCAAAAACAGCCAGTTTTCAGGTTATGCCCGACGTAGCCATCGTACTTGAGGGAACTACCTGCTATGATCTGCCCGGGGCTGAAAAACAGGATATGAGTACCAGGTGCGGACATGGCCCGGCTCTCACCATTATGGACAGGTCGGTGATTGTAGACAGTGAACTTTTGGCACTGTTAACCGATGTGGCCAAATTAAAGGGTATCCCTTATCAGTATAAACAAACCATATCAGGGGGAACCGATGCCGGCCGTATACAGGTTAACGGGACCGGGGTAAAAGTCGCGGTCATTGCTGTCCCCTGCAGATACATCCACACGCCTGTTTCAGTAATGGATATATCTGATTTCGAAAATATGATCAGACTTGCCAAGGAAGTGCTGAAAACCATTCCACAGGTGGGTCCTGACGGACGGTTCATAAAAGCAGCAGAAGAGGAGCATATCAGTCTGTACAAGGAAGAAGGAGGAAAAGAGTATGCTTGAGAATATAAAAACCCTGACCCAGACATTCGGGCCTTCCGGACGTGAAAGAAAAATAGCCGATAGCATAAGGGGCCTTATGCAGGACAAGGTTGATGAAATCCGGACCGATGCCATGGGAAACCTGATCTGTGTGAAAAGGGGAAGCGGCAAAAAGATAATGCTGGCCGCCCATATGGACGAGATAGGAATAATTGTAACATATATTGATGACAAAGGTTTTCTCAGGTTTGGAAATATCGGCGGGCTTCCACCGTTCATTGTTCTCGGCCAGAGTGTAAGATTTGAGAACGGCGTTACGGGTGTTATCTGGTACGAAGAAAATATAGACAATATCAAGAATGTCAACCTTGGCAAAATGTATATAGATATAGGCGCCGCTTCAAGGGAGGATGCAGAAAAGCTCGTCAGAGTTGGGGACATGGCTGTATTTGAAGGCAACACTGTCAGCCAGAACGGAAAGATAATTTCAAAAGCATTGGACGACCGGATAGGTTGTGCAATACTGATTGAACTGGCAGCGCAAAATCCTGATACGGACAACGAGATATACTATGTGTTCACCACCCAGGAAGAAGTTGGCCTGAAAGGGGCAAAGACAGCGGCTTTCGGAATTGTGCCCGATATGGCCCTGGCTATTGATGTATGTGACACAGGTGATACTCCAAACTGTAAACCGATGGCCGTGAAATTGGGTGATGGGCCTGCAATTAAGATAAAGGACAGAAGTGTCATTGCCCACCCCCATATCAAGGATATGCTGATAAAACTGGCAGAAGAAAATGATATCCCCTATCAGCTCGAGATTATGATGGATGGCGGAACCGATGCCGGGAGCATACATACCACGGCAGGCGGAATTCCGTCAGGTGGTGTGTCAATCCCGACAAGGTATATTCACGGGACTGCCGAAATGGCTGATATGGGTGATGCCGAAAATGCGGTAAAATTGCTGAAAAAGTTCGTGGAAGCCATGTTCTGACGCGGAAAACCAGCTTCGAAAAGCCCGGAAATCTCATTTTCCGGGCTTTTTCCATTTATTCTGACATTATGTTCAATAATATTTATTATCAAATATCAAATAATAATAAAAATGAAAGGAGGCAGGAAAAACGGATGACTTTGTTTGATGATATGTTAAGTGTCAGGTCCGGAAATTCAGGGAGGAAAAAGAAATCAGGCAAGTTAAGTCCTGCATCATATGATCCTGAAAGAAATGCTTTCAAAGGAGAATTCAGCAAAGAACTTAACACCGGTGAAAATACGGAAAGCAAAAGGAGAAAAACTGACAATAAATCAGATGCAAGTTTTAAGGAGGAATACTCGGAAGCATTGGCAGCAAAAACCTCTCCATTGGGCGTTCAGTCATACTCCAAGGCAGGAGTTACTTTTGAGAAAATCTCAGAAAACCAGGCCAGAATAAAGTATTCCGGATTGCTCGCCCAGTGCGGTGCAACATGCATCAGGGGAGTATATGGCTATGGAAGCAACCAGAAATGGGAAAATGTGTCCGAAGCTGAATTCATGAAAGAAGGGGAAGGCACTTTTTCAGCCATAATACCCATCCAGCCGGGCAAAAACCTGAACCTGGCTTTTAAGGACAGCGCCGGGAACTGGGATAACAATTCGGGCATGAACTACACTTTTGTAAACTGAAGCATACGGACATGATGTTCAGATTTTCCTGCTGTCCTCGTCGCAGGAAGTAGTATATGCTCAAGCTTGCTCTCGCGAGGTCGCTGGGCGATCACGCATCCATGCGTGCGCCAGCTAAAATCACATCCTGTGATTTTCCCTCACTCGAGCTGCGCTTTTCGCATACAACTTCAACTGCTCCTGCGGAGGCATGTCAAATCTGAACATCATGTTTTCATGTCATCAGGGCGGACGCAAGGGCCCTAAAGAACAGCCAAAAGCTGCGGACATCACAGTCTGCTTCCATCATCGACCCATTCACGCGCGTCTTCAACGGCAATATCGGATGCAATTGGAATATTGGTTTCAGGTTCGGTCTTATAGTCCTCCGTGGCTGCATAAGTCAAGTAAGCCTTTGTTCCGGCCAGACTGTCAGGATTCCTGTTACCATTCATAGCAGGCTTCTTTCTGTCTTTCATAAGAACACCTCCATGAATAGTTTTTCTTTGTGGTTCCAGTCTATTCAAAATCCCGGAAAGTGTCAATCCTCAGCGTGACTGCATAGTATGAAGAAGACCGAAAAGTTGAGGGGTGTAATTATGGGAGATTGTTGCAAACCGGATTATGGCTATGGTGGTGGCTTTTTTGGAGATAGCAATATATGGTGGATCATCCTCATTGTAATTCTCATTCTTTGTCTGTGCCCTGGGATATTTGGCGGCGGAAAATGTGACTACCATGATCCGTGCTGCTAAGAAGAAAATGTATATAAAAAAGGAGGGGAAACCCTCCTTTTTTTTACGCTGACTTAACAAAATTTAATACAAACGGGTGTAGGTACAAAATATTCAGAAACTTCAAAAAGCTTTCCGGATTTTTGATCTATACTGAACACAACAATGTTGTCCGTGTCTTGATTACATACCAATACATACTTACCTGTAGGGTCAATTGAAAAGTTTCTCGGAGTTTTTCCCCCGCTTGGAGTAATATCTACATATTCCAGCAGACCCGTTGTTTTATTGATGGAATAGATAACAATACTGTCGTGTCCCCGGTTTGATCCATACAGGAATCTTCCGTCAGGGGTAATGTGAATGTCGGCGCAGATGTTATCACCCCTGAAAGCAGCAGGAACTGCGGGAACTTCCTGTATCTGAGTAAGTAAGCCATTTTCGGGGTCATATGAAAGGACGGATATTGTGCTGGAGATTTCATTTATTACATAGCAACGGTCCCCCATAAACTCGCAATGCCGTGGGCCGGCGCCGGGTTTGGTTTTATACCATGGAATCTCGTTAGGAATAAGTCTCCCGTTTATGAAATCAGTTTTATATATCATTATTTTGTCAATTCCCAAATCAGGCACAAAAGCGCGTCGGTTATATTTGTCAAATGAGAGGGAATGAGCATGGGGCGAAGTTTGACGAACCTTATGTACACTTGAACCTGTATGTTGGATAAAATGCGTGGCCGCTCCCAAGGATCCGTTTTCTTCAATAGGGAATACACAGACACTTCCGCTCATAAAATTGGAAACAAAAACATGTGTGTTTGCATCGTTAACCGTTACATGACATGGATCAGTCCCACCGGTGGGCCTGGTATTGAGATAAATCAGTTCGTGGGTCTCCCGATTAATTTTATAGGAACTTACACTTCCGCATTCTTTTCCTTCATATTCCTTCAATTCATTAACTGCATAAAGAAAGTTTCTGGTTTGATCAATAGCAAGATAGGAAGGATTTGAGGCTTCTTTTACAGGAGCAGCCTCTTCCAATATTCCTGTATCCAAATTGAACTTGAGACTGTAGATACCTTTGCCTTTTCCATTTAAAATCTGCCCGGTACCAAACTTTATAGGTTGCGTATATGTTCCGACATAAATAAAAAGTTCTTTGTTCATATTGTTTCCTCCGTAGATGTAATTTGTCTAAGAATTATCCTGGCTTTTTACATTACAAGGACAGTTCTTCCGAGGGATTTTCCTTCCCTTAGATCCCTTAAAGCCAGATTGATATCATCCAAAGAATATGTTCTGTAAATATATGGATCAATAATTCCTTTTTCAACAAGACGGATTGTTTCCACTAAATCCCGACGGTTGCTTCCCCTTATACCGATTATTTCTTTTTCTTTCATTGCAGTACTTTGAAATTCTGCATAAAATTTATCTTCTGAATAACCGACCATTATTACTTTGCCGCCAGGACGGCAAATGTCAAGCCCGGTTTGAACGGAAGAAGCAATTCCAATGTTATCAAAAACAGTGTCGCACATTTCACCGGAAGTGATGTTTTTAATAACTTCATACAAGTTTTCCCTTGATGTATTTATGACGTAATCAGCCCCGTATTTTTTTGCTATTTCTAACTTCTCATCATTCCTGCTGGTGCAAAAGACTTCTGCGCCGAAATACTTGGCAATCTGGATGCCCTGGAAGCCAAGCCCGCCTATCCCTAAAATGCATACCCTGTCTGTCGCTCTTACTTGTGCCTGATTTTTAATTGCATGATACATACATGCAACTGCATCAGGTATTATGGCGGCTTTTTCAAAGGGCACTTCCCTGCTGAATTTTAAGAGATTTGCTGCCGGGGCTATCATATATTCCTGATGTCCACCATCACGCTCGAAGCCTAAACGGACCAAATTCACACACAGGTTTCCTCTTCCTGTCGTGCAAAAACGGCAGGTATTGCAGAGAATATCAATTGCTACTATTACACGGTCGCCGATTTCAAAGCCTTCGACATCCTCACCTAAAGCCCAGACTTCGCCTGCAGTTTCGTGACCCGGCACGTAAGGAAGATTAATTGTCTGCAAACGTCCGTCTTGTATATGTAAGTCTGTGCCGCAAAGCCCACTGGCCCTGACTTTTATCAGTACCTCTCCGCGCTTTGGAGTTGGTATTGGGATTTCTTTTATGACGAGATCTTTTTTAAACTCCTCTAACACAGCAGCTTTCATTGTTTTCTTTTCCATGGCATGCACCACTTTCGGATATATTTTGCTGGGATTTTATCACACAAATGAGTTCATTTCTTCTTAATATATTTTTGTGTGTCTATCACAACGGCTATAAGGATTATTACGCCTTTTATAAAATAAACAAGATAAGGATTCACCTGAATATAAACTAATCCGTAACTTATAACCTGGAAGAGCAAAACACCTGTAACAATACCTTTTATTGTTCCGATCCCGCCCCGCATGGAAACACCGCCGACAACGCAAGCTGCAATTGCATCCAATTCATATCCCTGACCCAGGGCATTGGTGGCACTACCGGTACGTGCAACTTCAAGGGCACCGCCAAAACCGTACAGAAGTCCTGCAAGCACATAAATAATAAGCGTGTTAAGCACGATATTTACTCCTGAAACATTGGCTGCTTCTATGTTCCCACCAATAGCGAACATATTTTTGCCGAGTTTGGTCTTGTTCCAGATAAACCAGACCAATGCGATGACGGCAACCGCGTAAAGTATTATAAATTGCAACCTGAAACCCATAATAGTGATACCATTTTGAGCAAAACCGGAAAATTTTACATCCAATACTCCAATAGGGGCCGAGTTGCTGACTGCATCAAAGTATACTGACATCAAACCATAAACGACCAACTGCATTCCAAGTGAAGCAATAAATGGTGCTACCTTGAGCTTTGCTACCAAATATCCATGAATTAGCGAAAAAAGTGCACAGATGACCATTGCCAAAATTATGGGCAGCCATATAGGAAGCCGTGGAAGATCGGGAAAGACTCTGGCAACATAATCGGGGGACTGCAGGAGTGAAGCGGTAATAAGGTCTGACAGACCTATCAGGCGTCCCGCGGAAAGATCTGTTCCCCCCAAAACTATAGGTCCTGCAATAGCGCAGGCAAAGATCATTCTTGTAGCAGACTGGCTTAGAATAAAACCTGCATTCTTTAAACTTAAAAATGAAGAATCGATGCTGATTATAATTAGGAATAACAAAAACAAAACAATGTAGATTGCGTTGTTTGCCGCGATTTCTTTTATATTTCTTAACTTAAATGATTTGAAAGAGGAATATAATGATTTCATGGATATTCATCCTCCTTTAAAGGTATTTTGAAGCAAGTCTGAGTAATTCTTCCTGTGATGTGTTTTTTGCATCAACAATACCCGCCACACGTCCATTACTCATAACCATAATGCGATCAGATATTCCGAGCAGTTCTGGCATTTCAGAAGAAATAAATATGATTGCGTTACCTTTTTCTGCACATTCGATAATTAGCTGATATATATCATATTTCGCCCCAACATCGATTCCTCTGGTAGGTTCATTGCTTTAAATAAAAAAGAGTAAAGAAAGGAGAAAAAAAATGAGAAAAATTCTGACAATCCTCTTAATATGCGCCGCAAAATCATCGAGTTCAAACTCGTGAGTAATCAGTGGTTTTACATTGAGCTGGCCGGTTGACATCAGATTAAGAACTTTATGACTGACATTGGGATTGGCTCTTGACCCAAAGATAGCTATTTCGTTATGTGTTATGTATTTGAAGGGAAGTTCCTCAACCACATCGTCAGTAGCAACACCCAGTAAAACTACCTGGCCGCCCTTCCTTACCATTCTGACTGCCTGGTTGAATGTACCTTTTGAACCGGAACATTCAAAAGCCTGATCCACACCAATTCCATCTGTGATCTCCCGAACCGCTGAAACTGGATCTTCTTTGGTAAAATCAAAACAATAATCTGCGCCCAATCTTCTTGCAGCATCCAGTCTGGTACCTCGTCCTACAACAATGACTTTTGCCGCCCCCATTGATTTGGCAAGCAGCATAGCACATAATCCTATGGGGCCAGGGCCGATGACTGCAACGGTACCGCCGGGTGTTATGCCGGATTGCTCAAGGCCGTGCAATGCGACACCAGCAGTATCATTCAGGGCACCTTCTGAAAATGTTACGTTTTCAGGCATACGTGTGATACTTTTTACAGAATATTTTTGATACTGGCAATACGCACCATTGGTAATAAAGCCATAATGTTCATGCCCTGTAGCTTTATTTCCGTAATTCAGGCAAATGGTATACCTGCCTTTTTTGCAGTTGTCACAGTAGCCGCAGCCTTTGTGAGCTTCACCGGCGACACGGTCTCCTACTTTAAAATCATATACGTCTTCGCCGACAGCAACAATTTCGCCTGACCATTCGTGTCCGGCAATGAATGGGTAGGAAGGAGGCCAGGAGCCGGCTAAATCACCCCTGATTATTTCAGGATCACTGCCACATATTGCTACTGCACGTATTTTACATAAGACTTCGTGTTTTCCTGGCTTCGGCACTTCCACGTTCCTGATTTCAAACTTGCCTGGTTCAGTCAAGACACATGCCTTGGCATATTCAGGTATATCGTATTTTTTCATTGGAACCACCTCTTTTATCCTTTAATTTTTTCAAAGCATGAACGATGAACTCATTTCGTTTTTTTATAAGACTTTTCATATCTTTTTTTGACCAGTCATAAAATCCTCGTCCTGTTTTATAACCCTTGTGGCCTTCTCTCAGTAATTTTTCAAAGAGCGGAGATGCGTCTGTCCGGCTGGATATTTCAGGTAATACGGTATTCTGAACGGAACGACAAAGATCAACACCTGCTGCGTCAACATGCTCCAAAGGTCCCCAAACGGGAAAACGCAGAGCCATTCCCATCTTTATGGCAGTGTCAACATCTTCAGGAGTTGCCAAACCTATTTCTACAATGTTGACAGCTTCTCTTATTACTGCTTGCAGTATGCGGTTGGCAAGCTGACCAGGGAGGTCTTTCTTTATTATGACAGGAGCTTTCCCCCAGGATATGAGCATTTTTTTTACATCTTCTGCAAGAGAAGCGGAAGAATTTTCACCGATTACTATCTCGACCAATGGAATAAGTGTCGCAGGGAGCCAGAAGTGAGCTGTCAAAGCGCGTTCAGGATGTTTTGCTTTAGAACTGATGTCTGTAATTCTTAAACCTGATGTATTGCTTAAAATCGGAACTGTAACGGGTAATCTTTCGTCAAGATACTTAAAAACATCCTGCTTCAATTCAAGATTTTCATACACAGCTTCTATAACAACTTTGGCTTTTTCGCAAGCCATTTCAATGTTATCTGTAATTGAAATGAGTTTTTTTGCCTTTTCAATGTGCTCATTTGTGTACAGGGACAGGTCAACTAATTCCTTCAGATTTTCAGTAACCCGCTGCAGTATTTCACTATGTTTTTCATGGCACCTGTGGAATAATATAACTTTGTTATTGGCTAGGGCAGCACAGCAACCTATAGCGCAACCCATAACACCGCTGCCATAAATAAGAACGGAATCCCTCACAGAATTTGTCCCCCTTTGCCACGGATGTATACGTATACATCCGTGAAGAAAAAAATATATATTTGTCAAATTTTCTTTGGGAAACCATGGAGATAACGTAGTTCTTACTACACAATGAATACGGTTTAATTCTGATAAATACAGTCTATTACGAATTGTTTTGTTTGTCAATACGTTTTCCTATATTTTTTGTGAAAAATAAATAAAAAAACCTTGATCAGGCGCTGTTTCTTTCAATAAGTGCACATTCAAACAATTCCACGCCTTCAAAAACAGATTCGCCGTTCAGTTTTTTGGTGAGATAATCAAAGGTTGTATCCAACATTCTATCTATCTGTTGTTCAAAAGTAGTCAGCAAGTAAGGAGGCCATGAGGCTGCCTCTATATTGTCAAAACCTATAATTGCAATATCATCCGGAATCATTAAACCGTATTCATACTTTATTACATCTATTGCTCCCAAGGCCAGAATATCACCTGCACAAAAAATTGCGTCAATATCTTTATGTTCCTTTAATAGGGTTCTTGCGGCCTCGGCACCAGCTTCATATGTATAAGGCACCATATGAGTTACACAGTTATCTATACCTTTCTCATATAAGGCATCTTTAAAACCTCGCAGGCGATCTTTACTGGTACCGGCAAAAGTGTGAGA
>Ga0134094_1003789_pt1 | contig 10733 bp, 10 predicted proteins | sample 5_1taG_FD_94458 | JGI IMG/M metagenome (GOLD analysis project Ga0134094, IMG submission 94458) | Switchgrass degrading microbial communities from high solid loading bioreactors in New Hampshire, USA - 5_19_20_110_A1 metaG | ecosystem: Engineered > Bioreactor > Semi-continuous > Anaerobic >... | reverse complement strand
TCTTTATCAATCCAATGTCCATGGTCAACCCGCTTGCCGGCGCGCAGGATATGCTGCGCGCCTTGCGAGTGCGGGATTCGCGGTAGGGGCGGGTCGAAATAGATCAGGATGCTTATGCTCTCCACCCAAATAGACCCGCCCTTACCTGTAGAGCGCCACATGCCAGGAACGGAAATCCTTATCCCTCTTGAACCGTTTCCGCTCCCAGGATGTGTTGCTCTGCGCAGCCTTCGGGCTGTCAAAGGCAACACCAACGTCGGCCAGGAAGTCGAACGTTGGAAACCAATCCCCACACGTTGGCTTTTTGTACTTACACGGAGGATTTTATGGACCCTTACACGATTGGAAGACTGGCTCTACCGGTGGTGATCGGCATCATGGCTGTGGCAGCTATTCTGACACTGGCGATGGGCATCTTCACAGCAGTGAAGACCATGACCAGCGTTCAGCGTTTCTTCCAGCATATGGAAGAGACACGGCGACCTGCGGTCACGATCAACTTCTTCAGCGGCAGACGAACTTCCAAACCTCCCATGCGGGCAGAAAAATGAGCAAAAACTGGACACGATCAGGCGTGGCATGGGTGCGCCTGAACTTCCTCCAACGAGATTGTGGCTTGATATCTGCGGGCGTTCACCCTCAGATGTGAACCCATAATCCAAAGATTGCCAGCTAAGGATATGAACGAATCATCATTCCTCCACTCTATCAGAAAAGTCAGCGACTGGTTACCAGACTGGTCGGGCTGGATTCGTCCACCTCGCAACGATAAGCCGGCAATTCCGGCTGACCTGGAGGTGGAGAAATCCGGAGTGTGCTTTATCGAAGGTCAGGATGAGTTAGACTATCTCTGGTACCGGCTACGAGAGATCGAGGGCGGGCGAGAGTACGCCGGATTCCGGGTTGTGCGCCTGTTGCAGTTGAGTTTCTTGCCCCTGGAAGCCCGCTCTGACCCTGGGCTGCTGCAGAAGATGCGCACCGTCTTGCGAGGGTTGTATGGATCGCAGGTCAGTTTTCTTTATCTCGCCGCCGGCATCTTCAATCACCAACAGGCTCCGGTTGGGATTATCCAGTGCTACGGCGTCTCGGCTTTTGCTGAAACCCTGGATGAAGCTTGCGCCCGGTCAAAGCGCAGCCTATCGGCGTTAAAAGCCGCCATGGGTGGTGCATATCGCCAAATCCGGCTGGACCCCTTGAACGTCCGCCTGGCTGAATGGATTTTCCTGAGTTTCAATGACATGAAACACGTGCTGGTCACCGTCGGTCACACCGACCCGCGCGAAAACGCTCGCGGCGGAGGAAGCGGGTTGCTGCATAACCCGCTAACAGAGACCAGTCCAACCGCCCAGCAATATACCCTCCAACAAAACGAAATCCTGTTTCGCGGTATGAGCGACCTGAAAGAAGAATTCCTGTTCCTGGTGCTCACTTCGCCGGTGCAGCTTGCGGATATTACCGAGATGCTCACCGGCCTGGCGGAGAATACCTCCACCTGGGCTGCCTGGCAAAGCGGCGTGCGCGGCGTCTCGTTTGGCGTCAGCCTGCCGGCGTTGCTCTCTGGATTGATGGCGCAGTCAGCCACCCAGGGATATAGCACCAGTCAGGGCGAAGCTCACAGCGAGGGCCAGGCACACACCGACAGCCAGGCGCATACCGAGGGTCAGGCGCACACCCAGGGTGTAGCCGAGACGCAAGGCTGGTCGCATGTCGAAACAGACGCCGAGTCGCAATCGTTTGGTATCGCTCATTCCCAGGGTCAATCGCACACCGAAGGCCGCGCCGAAACCGAAGGGACGGCGGTAACGGAGAGCAGCGGTCATGTCAGCAGCCGCGGTTCCGGCAGCAGCCACGTGGATAGCTTTAATTGGGGGCTGCGCGGCGGTATCCAACCGGCCGGGGTAGGCATTGGCGGCAATGTTGGCTGGGGATCGGCGGATGGCGTCTCCAGCATGGCTTCAGAGAGCGATATGCAAGGCCATTCTGAGACAGAAAGCCATGCTGAAACGGAAAGCCAGGCAGATACCGTCAGCCAGGGTACCGTGGTCAGTGAAGTGTTGACGACCACCCATGCCGAGTCGAACGGCGTCTTTGGCAGCCAAACTCGCTCTCAATCGGACACGGTCAGCCAGGCGGATACAACAGGGCAAGCCGATACCAAAAGTTTAGCCGACAGCCAGATGCAATCGAAAACCGCCGGCCAGGCGCTGGGTAGAGGGGTATCGGCCGGATTGGTGGTGGGTATTGCGCCTACACTATCCGCCTCGAACAGTTACCAGTGGCAGTTCGATCCGGCTATCCTGGTAACCCAGATCTTGCGCCAGCAGCAAAATTTACTGAATCTGGCCAGCAAAGAGGGTGCGTACTACACCGATGTGTATGCCATGGCGCGCACCGAACAGGGAAAGCAAGCCTTGATGGGTTTGATCCCTGAATCCTTTCATGGGACGGAGGATGTAATTACCGGGGTGCAGACGCGGGATTTAACCCTTGAAGAGAGCGATTACATCGGTCTGCATGCTCGTGCATTTACCCCTTCAACCCGGGTTGAGACCATCCCGGAAGTGCTCAGCGGATATATGGACTCCACCCTGCTGACCATGTTACAGTTGGCGGCTTACACTGCTCCTGGGATGTTCGAGCAGGGTACTGCGCTGACGGTGCAGGAATCCACCCCTGATTTTGCCTTCCGCCCTGGCATGGCCGGTGATGTGATTATTGGCTGGCAGTGGAGCAGCGAGACCGGGCAATTGACCCACACCCCGCTGCGCCTGAGTTTTGACCGCCATTTCCATACTGCCTTCTGCGGGGATACCGGCTTTGGCAAGAGCGTCGCCGCTGAACGGCTGGCCTATGAAACTACCCGCCAATGGCACTTCCGCAGCGTGGTGCTGGATTTTGGTCAGGGCTGGCGGCGCGCCTTGAACTGGTCCGGTTTGGATGGACGTGTGGATATCCGCCAGCTTTATCCTGGCGCGCCGCGTCCCCTGCGCTGGAATATCTTGAAAGTCCCCCGGCGCCTGTACCCCGGGCGCTACCGCACGCTGGTCAGCGAGCTTTTCGCCAACGCCGGGCGAATGGGACCCCGCCAGCTTGGCTTCCTGCGCCGCGCCCTCACCCAGGTTTATACCAACCTGGGCATCCTGACCACCGATCCCGAAGTGATCAATCACCAGACCTGGGGACACCTGCAGGACAGCGTGGAAGTCGCCGTCATCCAGGAGTGGCGAGATCACAACCGGGTCTCTGGATCAGTTTCTGTTGGACATCCCATTTCCGACCTGCACCCAGGGGAACTGCAAAGCCTGGCAGTCTGGCGCAGCCAGCGAGCTGATGTGCGCATGTGGGTGGAACGACTGAAGAACTTCTACGCTATGCTGCCCAAGGGTGACCAGGCCAGCCGCGCCAGTTTGGAGGGCGTCCTGCTGCGTGTGGAGCAATTCGCCGAAGGGCAGATGGCATGGCAATACGGGGCTGGTGCAGAGAGCATTCCCGTAGAAGATTTGGGATTGCTGGGACCGGTAGACGATCCCTGGGGGCTGTTGATCGTCGAGGGTGGGGCGGAGATGGATGAATACCCCAAGGCTGCCTTGTTGGCATTGCTCTCCAGCGTGCTGTATTTCGACAGTGTCGTCCGCCGGCGAGAAAGCCTGGCCGGGGCGAAGTTCCCGCCCATGCAGATCTTCTTCGAAGAAGCCAACAAAGTCCTGACCGGCGTGAGCGGCGCAGCGGCAGACCAGAACGTTTCCGCCGGCAGCGCGGAGCAGGTGAGTGAGGTCTTCCAGACTTTCTGGCGGGACGGCCGCAAATACCAGATCTTCCTGCATCTGATCGCCCAGACGGTCAGCGCGCTGCCGGCAGGTATTTTGTCTTCTTGCAATAATGGCTTTTTCTTCCAGACCAAATTTCCCCATGATCGCGATCTGATCATGGCGCACATCGGGCGCAGCGAGAAGGGCGTGGTCAACACTGAATACAAGCGTTACCTGGCGCGCATCCCGAAGCGATTGGCTATCGCCAAGCTGGGTTATAGCGAGGATGTGGCTGAGTTGGAGCCGATGCTGGTCAGTCCATTAATGGTACCTGGCAGTGAGCCATCCGACCAGGAGATCCTGGCGAGGCTTGGACCTTATTAGATAAATATCCACAAGGAGGTTTCTCGAATGGAAAAACGACGTTCCCCCTGGATTGCAATCATTTTAGCCGTGGTCATCGGCTTGATGGTGATCGTGCTACTCAACGGCGTGATCCGGCCGACAACCGTCGTGGTTGCCAGGGTGGCGATTGCCCCCGGTACCCGCCTGACGGCAGATTTGCTCGAGCTGCGCACCATCCCTGCGCAAGCCAGGCCGAGAGACGCCTTTGAGAGGATCGAAGACCTGCAGGATAAGGTGCTGGCGGTAGGTCGAGCCGCTGGCGATTACATCGTCGCCTCGGCGCTCGGTGAAACCGCCCAGGCCGGCATCCCGGCTAACCTGCCAGCCGATCACCTGGCTGTGGCGGTAAAGGTGGATCTGGCTACCGGGATCGCCGGACTGCTGCGAGAAGGTCAGACAGTCACCCTGATCGGAATGCTCTCCCCAGATGTGCTGCAGAGCGTTGCCTCTGCCCCGATACCCGTCAACTCATCTTTTCTGGCGCAGCCAACCGCAGAAGCCATCGTTGCCGGATTGCCCACTCCAACCCCCACGCCTACCCCGACTCCTGCCCCGCCATTGGCTCCCCTGGCGCGCATTGCCATCAGCGGCTTGAAGGTGCTGATGGTGCCGCAGTCGTTCCGCTATGAGGAGTTGCCTGGCAGTTCCACCCAGGAGCAGCTATTCGCCAGCGCCCGCACCGTATCAGCAGCACAGGAAGGCAACGTGATCGTCCTGGATGTCCCCACTGCTCCGATCGAGATCGTGCCGGGGTTAGCGGTCAACCCCACTACGCTGATTGTCGCCTTGAGCAAGTACGGCAGCCTGTATCTGACCCTGGAGTCAGCCGAAGGTTTTCAGGCGCCGGATATCCTGACCCTCAACCTGGCAGACCTGTACGATGCCATGAATGAAGATCGTGGAGGCAAGTGAGGCCATGGACAAGATGCCGATCGCTGAGCAAAAGGTGACCGTGATGCTGGCTGGACCGGGGCATGAGACGGTCTTTTACCAGATGCAGCCGCCTTTTCTCTCGGACACACGTTTCGTGATCAGCACCCATGCCACGCAATGGAGCAACTTCGAACAAAGCCTGAGCCAGATGCGCCCCGACCTGGTTGTGGTGCAGGTAGAAGTGGCGCCCGGTCCGGATGCGCTGATCCAGGTGCTGGCGGAAATCCAGGTGTGGCGCGGCGTCGCCATTCTGATCTTGCCGCCCGCTATCCGCGAGTTGCGGGCGCAGTTCGAGAATGCTGCCATCGTGCGCGGGGTTTACATTGCTCCAGTGAATTGGGGCGAGATCGCCCAGGCCGGCTACGCCGCTGTCATCACCGAGCGCGCCAAGGCAGCCGCCACCGCGCCGATGCAGCAAGCGTATCTCTCGCGCTCTGCCGGAGCAATCATTGGCACGCGGGTCGTGGCGTTTGTCTCAGCTACCGGAGGCACGGGTCGTTCCACCATCGCCGAAAGCCTGGCTTACGAATTGAGCGTGCGCATGAATGTGCGCTCGCTGTTGATGTCTTTCGATCTGCCTCCAACAGCTGCACCTCACTTCAAAATGCGCTACGTCCCCAGCGCCATGGAGTATTTTGCCCGCCCGGGGGACGGCTTTGCGGCCTCGATCCAGTCCCGCGAGGGGTTGGACGTGCTCATGGCTCCGGAGAACTCGGTCGATTACCAGAAGGCAGCCGAGTATTCGATCTCACACAAGACCGGTGCTGACAGCATCTACTCCCTGGTGATGGCATCGTGGACGCGAAATTACGCTGCCGTGTTACTCGACCTCCCGGCAGGCGAACAACCATGGAGCATGCAGGGGATTGCAGCCGCCAACACCGCCGTAATTGTCACCCGCTGCACGTTGGCGGATATGACCGCTGCCCGTCACACCCTCATCTTGCTCCTCGAGCGCCTGATCGGCGAGCACCGCATCCCACGTGAAGCTATTTGCCTGGTGCTCAACCAGGTGACGGAAAACTCGATGATCTCGGTGCGCGGCTTTTACGACGAGCTGGTGGGGGGATACGGTTGGGCGCCGCCGGTTGCTGCTGTCATTCCCTACACCCCGGCGATCATCCACGCGCAGGACCAGCAAGTGCCAGCTGTCACACGCGTCGAGGAACTGGCTAAAGGCATCCATAACCTGGCAGAGTTCCTTTTCCCCGGCGCAGTCACAGCGATCCTGGACAACCGCAATGGGCGTGGTCATAAAAGCAAGCTGCGCATCCCTCGTTTCCGATTCACGTAACGCACTCAGGAGTAGCGGACATGTTCAACGATGGTAACGGCAATGGCAAGGGATTGGCAGGCCTGTATGATCTTGGCCAGAGCACCAGTCGCCCGGTCGATGAAGCCATGAGAGAAGTGGTTGCCAACGAAGTAATCGACCAGATCAACCGCGAGTTCCCGGTGGAAACCTTGCGTTCACCCTCCGATTCTGACCGGCAGCGCATTCAGGAACGTATCAATTCCCTGGTGGGAGTGGCTTTCCGGCGCAACAACGCCTATTCCGGCTACCAGACCGACAGCGCTCTGGCGGCTGAATTGGGGCGGCGCTTGATGGGTCTGGGTTTTCTGGATTTGTTGTTGCCGCCAGCCCGAACCGACCTCTCAGAAATCTGCATCTACTCCAGCGGTTTGGTGCAGGTGATGAAGAAGAACTCCGTGCGCTGGGAGACGCTGCACGAGCTGAAACCCGATCCCGGTGAGATCAACCGGGTTCTGGATCGCATCCTGGGACCGCAAAACAAGAGCCTGAACGAAGCCAACCCCACGGTCAACGCCAAGCTGCTAGCCACGCCGCACAATCCCGGCGGCGGGCGCGTCAAGGCGCTGCACCCGGTCATCGCCCCGCCTGGGCGCAATCCAAGCATCAACATCCGTCTTTTCGAGCAAAAGCCGGTTCTCCCAGAATGGATCCTGGATCGCGGGATGATGAGTGCGGAAATGATGGACCTGCTGCAAAGGGCGATCGAACAGGGTTACCGCATCTTGATCACTGGCGGGACGCGCACCGGCAAAACCACCCTGCTTTCTGCTTTGTGCAATTTCCTGCCCTCCGCCTGGCGCATCGTCAAGATCGAAGACCCCGAGGAGATCTGGATCGACCGGTCCACGGTGCAAACCATCGAAGCCCGCCCGGCTGCTCTTGGTACGGAAATCGAACCCTATACGCTGGCAAATGGTGTGGATGACGCCTTGCGCATGTCGCCCGACTACCTGATCCTGGGCGAGGTACGGGATGGGCATGCCGGGTTGAGCCTGTTCCGGGCAATGATGACCGGGCACTCCGGCGCCTGCACCTTCCACGCCGATAACCCACGTGAGGCGGTACGCCGGCTTACCACTGTGCTGGGAGCGGATGCCGGCGTGAGCCCATCCGATGCCTTGCAGTTAATCGCTGAGGCGATTGACCTGCTGGTGCAGATTGGCATCCGGGGAGAAGTGCGCCGGGTGACGGTGATCGCCAATGTCGCCAAGGAACTCAAGAACGGTGACATCCGCTTTGAGCCAATCTATCGCCTGGATGACCCATCGCCAGAAAGCCAGCCGCATTGGACGAAAGTTGGCGATCTACGCCCGCGCATCCTGGCGGAAACCAGTCTGTAGGAGGTGAATTTACGATGATTACTTTGGTAGGTATTCTGGTCGGTTTTTTGATTTATGTGCTCTTTGCGCCGAGACGCGTCCGGCGCGGCGAAGCCAGCCAGCGCATTGCTGAGCTGTATTCACTTGAAACGGCGCGCTCCTTGAGTGAGTTAAAGCCGGGATCGTTGGAGTATAAGCTGCTTGCTGCCGGAGTGCGCATGCAGCCAGTCACCTTCCGATTGTTGACCCTCGCGATTGGGGGTGCTGCTGGGGTGATTACCTTGCCCTTTCTGCCCGGTTTGCCTGTCTTGATCATCGGCGTAGTCGCAGGGTATTTACCATACGCATGGCTGGATGATCGGGTCAAGAGCCGCGGCAGGGAAATCGATCGCTTGCTGCCGGTTGCAGTGGGGCGGATCACAGCCGGTCTGTTGGCGGGGAGTTCGATCCCCGAGGTTCTACAGAAGACCGGCGAGTCATTGGAGGTGGAAGGTCCCAATCCGTTGACTGCGGAGCTTATGCTCACCGCCGCAGAATTGCGCAGCAAAGAACGCCAGCAAGCATTGCGCGGTCTGGCTGCCCGTTCGCCTTCTACCTCGCTCTCCAACCTGGCTTACCTGCTGGAGGGATACAGTGAAGCCGGTGGCAGTAAATACGCTGAAGTATTGCAGCAGATCTCTCAACGCATCCAGCAAATCCTGGTGGCGCGCAACCGGGCTGTCGCCAAGGCGGGAGATGCGCTGCTCTCTGCTCGTATCATCCCGGTCGTCTTGCTGATCGTCTTTCTTTTCCTCACCCGAGATCCGCTCATCAAGGAGGCGCTTCTCTCCGTACCCGTTCAGATGGTGATCTCGGCTGGAATTGGGATGATGGTGTTGGGCTATCTGCTGATTCGTTCCATTGTATCGGAGGCTGTATGACGATTATTTACCTGCTTGGGCTTGCGACCGCAACCTTGCTGATCGTGCTCTGGGTGGAGTTTGTACCCAGCCTTCCCTCCGGTAAGGCGGCGCGCTACCTTCGCGAGAGCGATCAACCGGCAGAACCGGAGCTGCCTAATTGGCGAAAGTGGCTTTCCTGGCTGGATCGCCCCACGGCGCGCTGGGCTCCAGGTTCGATTCTCAGGCGGACGAAAGCAGACCTGTATTTTGCCCAGCTTGCCGGTAAGTGGCACGGTTGGGATGAGGTCCAGTTCACTTCGCTCAGAATTGCCCTGGCTTTGGGCGCGCTCGTGTTTGGGCTGCTGATCTATGACGACCTGATTCCGAGTGTGATCGCCTCCTTATTGGGCTGGCAGGTGCCTGTGGTTTTGTTGGGGGGCGTCGCCCGCCGGACGCGCCGGCGCTTCCAGGCACAGCTCCCCGAATTCATCCAGCTCGTTGCGGCTCAGATGGCTGCCGGCGTCTCCCTGGAGGAAGCTCTGCGGCGTACCGCCCAGATGGACAGCCTGGCAGCACAGTGGATGCGCCACGTGCTGCAGATGTCTCAGGGCCGCGTAATCTTCACCCAATTACAGAAGGAAGCCCAGGCGTCGAACATGCCGGATCTGATCGGGCTGGCGGTGCAGTTGGAATTCGTCCGCCTGGGCACCGCCCAGCAAGAATTGATGGCGCAGATGGCTAATCGCATTGCGGCAGAATACACTGCCGGAGCAGAACTCCGCGCCGAGCGGGTTGGAGCAGAATTGGTCATTCCCATGGTGATTTTCTATTTCTTGCCCTTCATTGCTGTCATCCTGGCTTTGATCGGCTGGCCAATACTGGCGACGTTATAGAGGATTGTGAGGGTATGCCAATGACGATTACAGAATATTTCGCGGCGCGTGCCGTAGCGATTGCGGGTTCCACCTTTGCACTGGGTCTTACCTTTGGGTGGATTCTGGCAACCCTGCACTTCGGCGGCTCATCTAGCTCATCGAACCAGCGAGATCATGACGAGGAGTGAGCAAATGAAAGACCGCCTTGGGCTGGCTTTCTTCACCTTCGCGGCGGTCGTTTCGGTGCTGGCTGCCTGGGAACAGCCGACCGCCCTTGCCTGGCTGGCTGCAATACATAACGCCATCCTGGCTGCGCTCTACGCCCGCCGTAAGCCAGCCACCAGTTACGACCAACGTGCCTTATGGTTGGGGATTCTGGCTGCTGTGCTGCCATTGGCTGCTCCCTATCCGGCCGAGATGCCTGCGCCGGTCTCAATCATCGGTCTGCTTGGGTACGGGTTGGTGCTGTGGTCTTTGCTCGCCTTGGGGCGCAGCTTTGGCATTGCGCCTGCCGACCGCGGTCTGATCACTCAGGGACCTTATCGTTATATCCGCCATCCGATGTACCTGGGAGAGCTGATCTTACGCGCCGCCCTGGTTGTCACTTCGCCTCAACCGTTGCTTGCTGGTGCATTGCTGGTTGCGCTGGTGATCATCCAGGTGATCCGCCTCCTTCGGGAAGAGCGCATCATCAACGCCTATAGCACTTATGCCAGCCGGGTGCGATACCGGCTTATCCCGGGAGTCTGGTAATGGAGCTGCGACTGCTGCCCCTGATCAGCTACTTCATAGCTGCGGCTTACTTAGCGGCCTGGTTATTCCACCAGTCGTGGGCGCTTGTGGGGCAACTACGCGCCTGGATATTCCATCGTAAGGCGGCCGGCAGAGTCCTGTCGTTGAGCGCGCTGCGGGAAACAAACGATCGGTTTGGAATATTGCTTAAGATCCTTGCTGCAGCCATTGGTTTTTTATTCGCAAATTGGGCGGCGAACTGGATATCCAGGGAGTGGCTTATCCTGGTATTGGTGGCTGCTGTGGTTTTGAGTGAGGAATTCCGACCTTCGAGGAATGCAATAAATCTGCTGGCGGTTACAGTTTTGATGGACCGCATCCACGTTTATACCGAATCAGGTAATGATCTATTCGAGGTGCTATCCAAGGCTGTTCAGGATCTGCCAGAGGGAGAAGTACAACAGGCGCTGCGGGAAGCCTTACACAGGCGGCGCAGTGGTCTTGCTGCCCAGGAATGCCTTGCG
>Ga0134094_1003784_pt1 | contig 10745 bp, 8 predicted proteins | sample 5_1taG_FD_94458 | JGI IMG/M metagenome (GOLD analysis project Ga0134094, IMG submission 94458) | Switchgrass degrading microbial communities from high solid loading bioreactors in New Hampshire, USA - 5_19_20_110_A1 metaG | ecosystem: Engineered > Bioreactor > Semi-continuous > Anaerobic >... | reverse complement strand
TTGATACCGGCTATTACCGTCATAGCCAAAACCACCTGGACTCCTGCTTGACGGCAATTCTCAATGGCCTGAAGTTTCCTCTGCAGCAAGTCGGCGCCGCGGATGATTTTGTAGACATCAGGGGTTAAACCGTCAAATTGCAGGTAAATTCCGCTTATACCGGCCTCCGCCAAACTTTGGATATAGGAAGGATCCTTGCCTATTACCACTCCGTTGGTATTCACCTCTATAGCTTCAAACCCCAAACTCCTGCCCAGGCGAACTATCTCTATAAGCCTCGGGCTTACGGTAGGTTCTCCTCCGGTAAGTTGAATGCTGGTTTGGGCTCCCGACCTCTTAAGTATTTCTCGGTAAAGGTACTCAATATCAGACAGCTCAGGATCCGGCGGAGCGGCTTTTTGGCATTCTTCTGCTCCCATGAAACAAACCGGACAACGCAAATTGCATCTCTCGGTTACTTCAATCTCCACCAAAGTCGGGTGTCTTAAGTGAGAAGCACATAAACCGCAGTCATAGGTGCATCCTTTTTCCCTTTTGAGGGGATGAATAGGAGGGACATAGGGCAACTTAAATTCCTTCATCCAGTTGTAATGCTCAATATCGGGCCACAGGCGGGTTGTCCTTAAGCCATGCTCCGCACACTCTTTGATAAAATACACCGCCTTATTTTGCTCGACTACTCGGGCTTTAACAACTTCGAGGCAAACGGGACAAACACTTTCGGTATCATCTATTACTGTATAGTCCAAATCCAAATTCATAGTCCTTACTCCTTCTTTACTAGATTTGCCTTGTTTACGGTTGAAATGTCGGAACTAAGTTGCCCTTTGGCTTTCTAACATTTCCAGGCTTTAAGGAATTCTTCGTCCCCGGTAGGCAATTTGGAATAATATTTTAACTCTCCGGGCAGCCAAGTACGATCTTCACCGGCTTTAACCGCCAGGTGACGCATAATAAGGCCGCCGAGCAGCACCAGTAACGCTCCGACCGCTTGAGCCGTTGTATTGGCAAATAACAGCAGAATCAGAGGCAATACATTGCCGCAAACCAAGAAACCTATTTTGAAAGAACCGGCGATATCCCCTTTAAGCCAACGTTCGGCCGCTTTGGCTTCCCGTTCGGTAGTTCCGGTAATTTTAATCATAATATAGCCGAGCCAAATAATAATCTGGAAGAACAACAAAGCAACAACCAGATAGGAGAGTTTGGCCAAAACTACTTCTGTCGGAGCGGGCATCAGCAAACCGCAGAAGATGTGGGCCGCTGCTGCCGTTACCAGCGAAGAGGTTAAAAACAGAACCATCATGCCCGGCCCGTTCCAGAACGGACGGGATTTGTGTCTGGCCAGCAAAACGCCGGGATAAGTGGCTACAACCAGACCTACAATGATTGACAGAACGGCAAATATCTGCCGGAGTACAACCATATCGCTCCAGGGGAAAGCTTTAACTCCAAAGGACGCGTAAATTATCCCAAAACCAATTGCCAAAAGCATATTCCAAGCTCCAAAGGTCAATATGGCTTTAGGATTCATAAATACACGCCAAGCTTGGAATGGGCGACCGAGTTCCAAAATCAAAAAGCAGGCGCCAATTGCTACGAAGATTGGGGCAAGGAAATTTCCCAAAACCGAAGTGGTAATTTCTCCGACAAATAGATCCGTGATCCCTGCTATTACTAACATTGCCGCACCCATACCGGCAAAGAAGAAGTCTACGGCTAACATCCAGCCCCAAGCATCATGTTTGTGTTTCATCGGTTTTGCGCCTCCAATCCATAAATGTAATACACATTAGGCTTAGTTCCCAGTTCGTCCAGAAGACGTACCACATGTTCCTTATTGATCAGTTTGGAAACTTCGCTTTCGGGATCATCTAAATCCCCAAAAATACGGGCCTTTTGATGGCAAGTTTGGACGCAACGGGGAATATTGCCTTTATCCACTCTGTCCATGCAGAAATCACATTTTTGGACAGTGCCTTTTTCTTTATTGGTAACCCGAGCGCCATAAGGGCAAGCCATAACACAGGCTTTGCAGCCCACACATTTCTTCTCGTCGACCCAAACAATCCCGTCGGAGCGTTGTTGGGATGCCCCGGTCGGGCACGCATCAACACAAGGAGTGTTTTCACAGTGCATACAAAGAAGGGGGATATGAACCATATGCAAATTGGGAAATACTCCGGTAGGACCGACTGTGGTAACCGGATTGTAGATCATATCCACCGGAAGCTCGTTATGGACTCTGCAAGCTACTGTGCAAGAATGACAGCCTACACAAGTGCGGGTATCTATAACCATTACATAATGGGCCATCTTATTTCTCCCCCTTTCCGTTGTCATCGCTTACTTTATATATCTTGCATAGTAAGCCTCTGTTTGCCCAAGTACCGCTCATCGGATCGCAGTCTTCGTCTTCAACGCTTGTGAGTACATTGGTATTGGATTCCAGGCAACCGCCCAGTTCCGGTTCATTTATGTCTCTTTCCGGGAACCACCAGCCGCGCTGAGTAATGATAACCCGCGGAGCAACAGCCGGAGTTACTTCGGCTCTTTGCTTGATTCTGCCCCGTCTGGTTTCAATCCAAACCCAGTCGCCCTGCTTGATACCGTATTCTTTTGCGGTTTCGGGATTAATTTGGAAATAGGGTTCAGGATTCAGGTAACGCAGTTGAGGTACCTGGAAATGTTCAGAGTGATGGTAGGGCATAAAGCCGTTTCCGGTAGAGAGTACCAGCGGATATTCTTTGGCCAGTTCCGGATGATCAATCTCGTTTTCCACCGGACCCACATATTCCGGCAGAGGCGAATAGCCGAGATCCTTTAATACGCTGGAATATAACTCAATTTTACCTGAAGGTGTGGCAAAACCGCCTTTTTCTTTATATTTGTAGTACTGTCTTTCCGGGAAATAGAAACGATACCATTCGACGAATTCGTCATAGGTGTCCGTACCATAGCCCAACGGTTCCAGTTTATACAGATAAGCGTCTTCGACGGTTTCCCAAGGCCACATATCGGCCTGGCCTAACCGGATACCCAGATCTCTCCAGAAGTTGTAGTCGTTGCGTCTTTCGTACATAGGTTGAATTGCTCTTTGGGAAGCCAGCAAGAAGTCCGTACAACCGTAGCTGCTGGTGATGGTCGGACGTTCCAAAGCTCCGGCTATCGGCAGTACATAGTCGGACAACGAAGCCGTAGGAGTCATCCAGTATTCACAGGTAACCAACAGTTCGACCTTTCTCAAAGCCTCCAGCACTAGTTGGCTGTCTCCATAGGAGTTCACCGGGTTGGTACCGCTTACTATCAAAGCTTTGACCGGATAAGGTTTGCCGGTTATTATAGCTCTGAAAACTGTCGGCGGGTGTGCTTCGCACATCCACTCAGCTGTCGGCGCTTTACCCCAATACTTCTTGGTTATTTCAGCTATCTTGGAGTAACCGGGCCAAGTAATAAGTTTAAATTTGTCTGAACCAAGTTGTTTAGCCTTTTGCTCTTCGCTTAAATATTCATTGGCTTCCATTTCCTCGTCGGTAAGGAAATCCGGAGCAGGACCGGTTAACAAATCCGAGCCGGGCGCATCCAGGTTTCCGGTAATGGCTCTAAGCAAAGCCCGGGCGTGAATAGCCGCCCCCGCAGCTCTACCCTGCTGATCCAGGGCTACACCCCATTGAATATTACCGGGTCTGTTCATTGCGTACATTCTGGCGCCCTCACGAATCAGCTCGGGATCAAGCCAGGTTAAAGGTGCCGCCCATTCCGGAGTGAATTGTTCCACATGCTTGGTCAACTCTTCAAAGCCAATGCAGTTTTCTTCGATAAATTGATAATCGCACAAACCTTCATAGATAATAACATGAAGCCAAGCCAAAGCCAGAGCCAAGTCGGAGCCGGGCCGCAAAGGCAACCACAGATCGGCTTTGGCGGCAGTTTCGGTATACCGCGGATCAATGACGATTACTTTTAAGCCTTTTTTCTTTAGTTCGGAAAGATGATGCATCTCGGGCAGAGTAGAAACTGCCGGGTTTTGTCCCCAGAGAACGATACAACGACTGAGTCCCATATCTATCTCGAAGGGGCTCCAACCGCAAACAGCGGTTTCGATCATAAACGTAGGAATCCAGCACAGATGAGAATTGTGGAACCCGTTAGGGCTTCCAAAAAGGTTCATAAATCTGCGTCTGGCCCAGTCATCGGTACGTTGAGTACCCCCTGCCGTTGCCAAAGCCTCTGCTCCAAACTCTTCTTTTATTTTGGCGAGTTTGGCCGCAATTTCATCGAGAGCCTGATCCCAAGTGATCCGCTCCCATTTGCCTTCGCCGCGCTTACCGACGCGTTTCAAAGGATAATTAATTCTGGCAGGGTGATCCAGATGCAATAAATTGATATTGCCGCGACAGCACAGACCTCCGGTGTTGGTAGGGAAGTCCGGATCGCCTTCAATTGCGATTACTTTGCCATCTTTAACATAAGCCAGGATTCCGCAGTTCTGATGGCAAAAATAGCAACATGCCTTTTTAACTTGAATGCCTTCCTGTTCTAAATCAACACTTCTTTTCATCTCTACCCTCCAGGATATTATTTTTGCTTTTGTCCCTATGTGCTATTTTCAGAAAACAAAATAATATTGCCAGATTATTCTAACTGTCCTCCTCCCGTTCTTTGTTAAAAACTTAACATATAAATAAATATACATTCCGCTACCAGCATTAATTGCAAGTTTTATGCCATAGGAGAATTCCTTGAAAAATGGCTTAAATTCGTTGTCTTTCCCTTTCCCGTTTTGCAAATTTTGTTTCTACTTTGATACATTTTTATCAATTTAGTAATCCAGGCATATCAGACCGCTTGGTTAATAGCTGTTATTATTAAAGACTGTCAAAGCAAATACTTTTTTATAAAACTTGGTTCGATATAAGCCTTTATCTTTTCAAAAGTGTCCATATTAACCAATTGTCTGCCATCGGGTTCTGTATATTCGGTCCAGGCCATTGCACACCAAGATATGGCTCTTAAATAATTAAAGAATTTAAACATTTCGATTCTTGTGCTCAAAGTATGTTTATAGGGATGCTCCGGCAACATTTCCAAATACTTGTCTATAAACGTTTTTTCTTCAGCCGGGCTTAAAACATAGTTTCTCTTCCACACCGTGGTGGTTGCTATCAAAAACATACTCAGGTCCTGGGCCGGCTCCCCTAAAATCGGTTTTTCCCAATCAATCAAATGACAGGTACCGTAATCCCTGTTAACTATGAAATTGTGAGAATTTACTTCGGTGTTGATCACTGCCCACCACGGAGCGTCAAGCAAGTAATCCTCTTCCTTTATTCTGCTTTCCGCTCTAAGCAGTGCTGTTTCCAGAATTTTTTTGACTTCTTTATCTGCCCGTGAACAACTGAAATACTTATCCAACAAAGCCGAAGCTTCCTGATAAATAGCGGTAAAAGGACGAGCACTTTTGACTAAAAAATCCGTTTCCTCTTCTTCAAATTCCAAACCGTGAATTTGAGCAAAGGTAGAAGCTGCGAGCAACAAATCCTTGCGATAATCCAACGGTTCCCCCGGTAAAAAATCCATTACCAATAAACCGTAAGGAATATCTTTTTTGCTGTCGTCCAAATAAAAAGGCCTCGGCGTTACCCCGGAGTTTTGTAACAATTTTAAAGCGTTATATTCATAAGCAATTTGATTTTCCAAATTCATTTGACTTCCCGTATTAATTCGCAGCACAAAATCTCCTCTGCTGGTTTGCAAAAGATAGTTCAGGTTGTATTCTCCCTGAGCCAAAAAAGATAGCTTGCTGGTACCCTCCAGCAGCATGTAAGACTTGAAGGTTTTGCTGTTTATGTATTCTTTTAATTGGGGCAATAGTTGTTCACGTAGCATCTTTACCCTCATCTCCATTCCCTAAAGGTTGATCTTTACAGGTGGAAGTAAGTTCAAACCAAGCTTTGGTAACCCAATCCGGATCTTTTAATAAAGCTCTGCCGACCCCTACCAAGTCAGCTTGCTTATTCCGGATTATTCTTTCGGCCGTAGCCGGCTTGGTTATGCCCCCTGTAACTAAAATCGGTATCCTACTTACCGGTTTGAGCGCATCGGCAAGGTAAGTAAAAAAGCCTTCGGGACCGTTTTTAATATACCCGCCTATACCTCCTGACAAATCCAGGCAGTCAACACCGACTTCCTCCAAATAAGGAACAGCCTTTTTGGCCTCTTCCGGGGTGTTCCCATCAGGCAAACGATCATCTACGCCGAAACGGAAGAAAAGAGGGACATCGGACCCCAAAACTTTCTTTACCGCTTCCAAAACTTCCAACGGAAAACGCCAACGTTTCTCAAAGCTTCCTCCGTACTCGTCCGTACGTCTGTTGGTCAACGGTGAATAAAACTGATTCAATAAATAACCGTGAGCCCCGTGTATTTCTACCAGATCAAAGCCGGCTCTTTTAGCTCTGGAAGCTGCCAGCGCAAACTGGGCAATTATATCCTTTATTTCCTGCAAGCTTAACTCTTTAGGCTCATCGACGCTCTGTCGGTCTTGCAAACCAAAGCGCGAGAGATGAGGACAACTCAAAGCCGACGGCCCGGACGGAGAGAACAAGGCCCTCATTCCTGCGTGGGTCAACTGGATACCAATCGGCACACCGTATTTATGAACTTGATCCACCAGCATTTTAAGTCCCGGGATAAGACTGTCATCGTAAAGCCCTAACTGCCGCGGATGAGCCCGGCCATCCCTGACTATATAAGTATGCTCGACAATAATCAGACCCACTTGGACCGGTTTTTCACATCTATCAAGGTAATGTTCAAAAAGCTCGTCACTGACCGCCCCCTGCTCAGTGGCAATATCTAAAGCCATCGGAGGCATTACAATCCGGTTTTTTAGGAAAAGCCCCTTGATTTGGAATGGCTGAAAAAGACTGCTCATACTAACCCTCGCTAAATGTCTATTTTCATACCGTCATAGGCCAATACTGCCTCAGGATGCGCAGACAATCTTTCTGTTAATTCTTCCACCGTTATGGGTTCACTGTAATGGAGCGCCAAATGGGTAAGCACGATTTTTTTAGCTTTGATCTGCTTCCCCAATTCAATGGCTTGCTGAATCGTCATATGACTGTTCGGGTACCAGTTGTCCCGGTGGAATGTGGCATCGCAAATAAAATAATCTATTCCTCTGAGCTTTTGCACGGTGGCTTCCGGCAAAAGGGCCGTATCGGTGAAATAAGCCAAATTGTTTTTGGCTTCGAGTAAAACTCCGGCAGTCTGGCGGCCGTGTACGGCCGGGAGCGGCGTCAGAGTGCACCCGGTAAAATGATATTTCTTCTCGTACTCCCAGACTTCCACCTCAAACACATCTTCCAAAAACGGATAAGCGGTTCGGTACTCCTGAACGGCATCGGCCGGTAAATAAAGGCGTATAGGTTCCCGGCGGGCCAGCTTTACATAGTACTCCAAATCGGCCAAACCGCCAAAATGGTCATAATGCCAATGAGTCAGAAAAACATAATCTATATTATTGATTCTTTCTTTAAGTAACTGAGCTCTGAGATCCGGTGAAGCGTCAATCAGAACGGTTTCCGCAGCGGTAGTCAAAACGGCTCCGCTTCTGGTCCGCGCCAAATGGGGATGCTTTAAGGCTTCCTGACAAGCAACACAATCGCAGAAATAAGACGGTATCCCCGGTCCGGCACTTGTTCCCGTTATTGTAAACTGCACAGACATAGTTGTTTCCTCCTGTTACTGTGACTCAGTCTTCAACTGTTTAGGTCCGGTCTTAAGCTTCCGAACCAGTCATCCGAACTTTAGCGAATTTGGATGGCTTTTTCGGGACATTGTCCTACACAGGTATAACAGAGACTACAAAGTTCAGGTTGAATCACTTCAATAATATTGAGGCCATTAAGTTCCGTCAGCTTAAGAACCGAAGCGGGACAGAAAGCTTCACACAAACCGCAGCCGTTGCAAAGTTCTTGATCGATAAATATCTCCGGTATACGAACATCGTCAGTTGCAAATTCAGACCTACGCTGGCCGATTTTATCCATTACCGGAGGCAAGTAAATTTTCCGGCGTTCTTCCGGAATGCTTTTCTGACTAAGTTTTTGTAAGGCTTCGGCAATAGGTTTTAATAGCGGTGTAGGCACAGACAAATAGAGCTCGAAATCGCTTATTTCAGTGGACGCTCTGGCCCCGTAACAGCCAAAAGATATGTTCATCTGACCGCTCTTTATGGTTTGGACAACCAGATCGGCACAAGTCGAGTTAAACCCTGAAGTCAGGAAATTTTGCCTTTGTCCTGTGGCATAAGTCTGAGCACAGCAAATCCACATCGCCTGTTCCGGATACAGAGTAAAAATCACCACATCGGGCTCAAAGGGCGCCGCATCCAAAGGGGCCACCAATGTAGCTTTATAACTTCCGGCCGGAAACTCCGGACGGGACGCAATCATTTTTTGGGCCGTATCCAACGAAGGCATTTTTTTAAACAACAAATACAAATCCCCCGAACGCAGTTTGGCCGACATTTCTACCAGACCCAAAATCCCCGAACCGTCCGGGCACGCATGGCTGCGGGGAGGCATGTACAGGCAATTTCCTCTTCTGGCTACAATTAGGGACTGACAATGCCTCAACGGTATCGAAGGTTCAATGGCTTCAGCCGGTCGTTCTTCCTCCGGCCGCATCAAACGGACTGCTACCGGATCCCAACGAAGGTTTAAGGTTTCTTTAAAAATTTTAGCTATATTTTGGTAGTCCAATTTAGGATCCCCTTTCTGAGTAATCTAGATAAATAGAACCGACCTAAAGAAATTATGTTATCGGCAATCATCCTTGCTTTCTTCCGCCATAATTCTTTCCCAGTTTTTTTGTCCTTCGGGGCCATCGAGCATTGCTCTGGCCTTTAATTTGACATCTTCATAATTCTGCGGAAATTCCAGCAAAAGGTTCAGCACATGCTGAGTCTTCACGCCATCCTGTACCGTAGCAAAATTCAAAACACAAGCTAAACAGTACGCGGCCAGAATATCGGCCCCGGTTTCTTTGGCTTGAGCCACTCGGGCCCGAGTCATTTCCTGGGCCAATTCCGGCCGGAAATGGCTGATATGCCCGCCGCTTCCGCAGCAAAGAGTAGACTCTTTGCAATTAGCCATTTCTTTCAACTCATATCCTTTCTGGGCCAAAGCCTTTCTAACCTGCTCCGCGAAAATTCTTTCTTTGCGATCAGGGCATGAATCGTGCACCGTAACTTTGAGACCGGCCTCCTGTGCAAGCCCGGTCACTGCCTTATTCGCGGCCAAGACTTCATATATGGTCTTAAGCTGAATGGCGGTATCAGCCAATACTCCTCTGAGTCGGTAATAACAATTGGGGCAAGTCAAGATCAGTTCCCTGATTTCTAAGCTTTGCATTTTTTCTTTTAAATTGGCGGCAAAATTATTTCCCTTGGAACGCAGTCCAAGCTGACACAATGGCAATCCGCAACAATCCGGCAACAAGGTAAGTTGTTCATAACGTTGCTTCAATACGTAATACAATTTCCTAGTCAGTTCAGAACCATAGGTCAGCATGGTACAGCCGGGGAAAAAAGCAACGGGTAATTTCTCATTAGGATGGCAGTCGGCATAGGTTATATTGTTTAGCTCCCGATAAATACTCATAGTGTTGTTTGGTCGATCAGGAAACATATAACGATAGTCTTCGATTGCTATTTCCTTTTGTTCTACCGCTGACGCTCTTTTGGCTGCAAACATCTCTCTGGGGCTCAGATTTAGCGGACAGACCGTTTCGCATAAACCGCAAAGAGAACAGGAAAAAGCCTCGGCAACCGACGGTTGCCTTGCGGCAATTGCGCTTATTTCCTCCCCGATACCTTGCAGCATGGTGCATTGCTCGATGCAGGCACCGCAATTTGCACAATTTTGTTGCAAATTTTCACATGTTTCTGTAAGACTAACTGAAAAATTCATGGTTTTCTCCTAATAAATATCTTTTAACTACCAACAAGATACACCGTTAAGTAGAACCAATTTGAATATAACAAACTGTTAATAGCGTTTTCTGTGCAAGTTAGTTGGTATGCCCATGCTTTGACGGTATTTGTTTACAGTTCGACGCGAGATCTTTATACCTTTGTTCACAAGAATTTCCATAATTTCCTGATCACTTAACGGGTTGCTCGGATCTTCATCATTTATGATTTCCCTGATCAGATGTTTGATTGTTTTGGAACATACTTTACTGCTGACATAGGAATCCACACCGGAACTAAAGAAATATTTCAAAGCAAAAATCCCTCTCGGAGTCTGGACAAATTTATTGCTAACCACCCTGCTAACGGTTGATTCGTGAACATTTATCATTTGAGCGACTTGGCTCATAGTAAGGGGCTTCAAATATTCAATGCCATGATCCAAAAAATCCCTTTGAATATTAACCACACACTGAACAACTTTGTAAATGTTTAACCTTCTTTGTTCTATCCCGCGCAACAATCCCAACGCCGATTCAAGTTTTTCTTCCAGATATTTTTTGACATCCCCGGTTAAATTCTTGGTTTGTTTAAACAGATTCATATGATATTGATTAATTCTAAGACACGGAAAATCCAGATCGTTTACGATAACCCTGTATTGTCCGTTATCTTTAATCACCGTCACGTCGGGTATAATCAGCTGTTCCGTGTCCGAGCCAAATTGTAATCCGGGTTTCGGATCAAGGGTCCTTATAAGATC
>Ga0134094_1003781_pt1 | contig 10760 bp, 8 predicted proteins | sample 5_1taG_FD_94458 | JGI IMG/M metagenome (GOLD analysis project Ga0134094, IMG submission 94458) | Switchgrass degrading microbial communities from high solid loading bioreactors in New Hampshire, USA - 5_19_20_110_A1 metaG | ecosystem: Engineered > Bioreactor > Semi-continuous > Anaerobic >... | reverse complement strand
CACCGGGCCTATCCTGCTGCGCGCGCTGCTCTCGCAGGACATGTACCTTGCCGGAACGCTGGTGCTGCTGTTGAGTGTGCTGACCGTGATCGGTACGTTGATCTCGGATATCCTGCTCGCCTGGCTAGATCCGAGGATCCGGCTGCAGTGATCACCCCGGCAGCAATTACTGCCCGCTAACCTTAGGAGTTTTCCCTGATGAGGAATATCAGTCTTCCATTCCCATTCCGTAAAAAAGGGCCGGGTAAAGCCGCTGGCTTTGAAGAAAAAGCCGATGAGCAGGTCTATGTCGCGTCGCAGTGGCAGTTGATGTGGTGGAAGTTCCGCAAGCACCGCATGGCGATGGTCGGCGGCGTCATTGTGATCCTGCTTTACATCATGGCTGCCTTTGTTGAAATCATCGCGCCCTATAACCCTGAAACGCAGGACGCGCGGTATGCCTACCGCCCGCCAACCAAGATCCACTTTGTAGACCGCGCCGGCAGATTCTATATCACGCCGTTTTTCTACGGCACCCATTCCGAGCGCGACCTGGAAACGCTTTCGCTTCGATTTTCAGAAGATTACCAGAAAATTTATCCGCTGCGCTTTTTTGTCCGCGGCGACGAATACAGGCTGTGGGGGCTGATCCCCATGGATATTCACCTGTTTGGCAGCCCTGACCCCGAAGCGCGCTTCTTCCTGATGGGGGCCGATAAACAGGGGCGCGATATGTTCTCGCGCATCGTTTACGGCTCGCGCATTTCAATGTCGGTCGGCCTGCTCGGCGTGGTGCTCAGTTTTCTATTAGGCATCATCATTGGCGGTGTCTCCGGCTACTACGGCGGCACGGTTGACACCATCATCCAGCGCGTCATCGAGTTCCTGCGCTCCATCCCCACCATCCCGCTGTGGATGTCGCTCAGCGCAGCCCTTCCGGCGAACTGGCCCCCTGTGCGGATGTATTTCGGCATCACCATCATCCTATCGCTGATCGGCTGGACGGGCCTGGCGCGTGTCGTGCGCGGTCGCTTCCTGGCGCTGCGCGAAGAAGATTTCGTCATGGCTGCCAAGATCAGCGGCTCGTCTGAGTCGCGCATCATCTTCCGGCACATGGTGCCGTCATTCTTCAGTCACATCATCGCCGCGCTGACCCTCTCTGTCCCAGAGATGATCCTGAGCGAAACCTCGCTGAGCTTCCTGGGGCTGGGGCTGCGCTACCCGGCGATCAGCTGGGGCGTGCTGCTCCAGGATGCGCAGAACATCCGCGCTGTTGCTTCCGCACCCTGGTTGATGCTGCCCGGCGCAGCTGTCGTGCTGGCAGTGCTGGCCCTGAACTTCCTGGGTGACGGCCTGCGCGACGCAGCCGATCCGTATGGGCGTTAGGAAGGAGAGATTCATGGAAGAACAAACCCTGACAACTACCCCAACCCAGGAACAGAGCGGCGGCCCCAAACTGCTGGTCGAGATCGAGAACCTCAAGACGTATTTCAAGCTGGATGAGGGCCTGGTGAAAGCGGTCGACGGCGTGACCTTTGACATCTACCGCGGCGAGACGCTCGGCATCGTCGGCGAAAGCGGCTGCGGCAAGAGCATCACCGCCCGCTCGATCCTGCAAATTATCGACCCGCCGGGCAAGATCGTCGAAGGCTCGATCCGCTATCACCGCGCAAAAGGCACGCAGGAGCAGGTGATCGACATCGCCCAGATCAAGCCCAACAGCCCGCTGATGCGCTCGATCCGCGGCGAAGAAATGGCGATGATCTTTCAAGAGCCAATGACGTCGCTCAGCCCGGTTTACACCATCGGCAACCAGATCATCGAAGCGATCCAACTGCACCGCAAGATGACCAAGCAAGAAGCCCGTAATGAGGCGATTGACCTGCTGCGCAAGGTGGGCATCGCCAACCCCGAACAGCGGGTAGACGAATATCCGCACCAGCTTTCAGGCGGCATGCGCCAGCGCGCGATGATCGCCATGGCGCTCTCGTGCCACCCGCGCCTGCTCCTGGCAGACGAGCCGACCACGGCGCTTGACGTCACCACGCAGTCGCAGATCCTCGAGCTGATGCTCGAATTGAAACGCGAAATGGGCATGGCAATTGTCATGATCACCCACGACCTGGGCGTCGTGGCAGAGATGGCCCAGCGCGTGGTGGTGATGTATTTGGGCCGGGCGGTCGAAGTGGCCGATGTGCGCTCGCTGTTCCACGATCCCAAACACCCCTACACGCAGGGGCTGATGCAGTCCGTCCCGAAAATTGGCCGCAAGACGCGCGAACGCCTCCAGCCCATCAAGGGCATGGTCCCCAACCCGTACAACAGGCCAAAGGGCTGCCTTTTCCACCCGCGCTGCCCGCAATGTATACCTGGGAAATGCGATTTACTCGAGCCTCCAACCGTCAACCTGCCCGGCGGGCGGGCGGTGTCATGCTGGCTCTATGAAGGGAGCGGCCAATCATGATTCAAATGCCAGTTCAAACTACACCAACAGCAAAAGAAACCGGACGCCCGGTGCTGCTGGATGTCCGCAACCTGCAAAAATACTTCCCGATCCGCACGGGCGTTTTTCAACACGTTACAGGCAGCGTAAAAGCTGTCGATAACATCAGCTTCGCCATTTATGAGGGCGAAACGCTGGGCCTGGTCGGCGAGAGCGGCTGCGGCAAGACCACAGCCGGGCGCTGCGTGCTGCGCGGCATCGAACCGACCGGCGGCGAGATCCTCTACCGCAAGCCTACGGGTGAAACAGTCGATCTGGCGCAGCTCGATAAGAAAGCCCTTGCCCCCCTGCGGCGCGACCTGCAGATGATCTTCCAGGACCCATACTCCTCGCTCAACCCGCGCTGGACGCTGCTGGACATCGTCGGCGAGCCGCTGCTGGTCAATCACATCGCCAGCGGCAAAGAGATCGAAGACCGCGTGGCCGATCTGCTAAAGCGCGTTGGTCTGCGGCCCGAGTATATGCGCCGCTACCCGCACGCCTTCAGCGGCGGCGAGCGGCAGCGGGTGGGCATTGCCCGCGCGCTGGCGACCCGCCCGCGCCTGGTGGTGGCCGATGAGCCGGTCTCGGCGCTGGACGTTTCGGTCCGCGCGCAGACGCTCAACTTGCTGCAAGACCTGCAGAGCGAGTTTCAACTGACCTACCTGTTTATTTCGCACGACCTGAGCGTCGTCGAGCATATTTGCGACCGCGTGGCCGTCATGTACCTGGGCAAGATCGTCGAGATGGCCGAGACCGAAGCGCTGTATACCAACCCGCTCCACCCCTATACCGAAGCGCTGATGTCTGCCGCGCCAAAGACCGACCCCGATATCAAACCGAACCGGATCGTGCTGGAAGGCGAAGTGCCCAACCCGGCCAACCCGCCCAGCGGCTGCTACTTCCACCCGCGCTGCCGCTATGCTGTTGAGCGCTGCAAGCTCGAAGCGCCTGTGTTTGAAGAGGTGAAACCGGGCCACTTTACAGCCTGTCACCGCGCTCGCGAGCTAACTTTACGAGGGATTCCATCCGCCGATTGATCGATAGGCTAAGGTCAATCGCAGCGGGTTGAACAAACATCTAGAACCAATCATTTAACAGGAGACAAATCGTTATGCCTACCTTATTCGAAAAAGTTTACGGCTGTCTGGCAGGGTCGCGCGTCGCCTCAGCGATGGGCGCGGCGGTTGAGGGCTGGCACGCAGATAAAATCGCCGCCGAGTACGGCTTCCTTGAGGAGCTGCTCCCTTATACCCATTACCAGCACCGCGGAATCACCTGGAAGCGCATGCCCGGAACCACCGAGGACGGCATCGAGCGCCAGAAACTCATGGCCCAGGCAATCATCGAAAAGCAGGACCGCATCACCGTTGAAGATATGGCCCGCGTCGCCGTTGAGCGCGTTGACCCTGAGAAGATGTGGTACATGTCTGAGCCGGATGATATCAAGCTGGTCCAGTTCCTCAAAGTGGGCATCCACCCGGCAGATGTCGGCGGCCTGAGCGCCTGGAACGGGCTGAACGCTATGGCGCGCGCCAGCCACCCGATCGGCCTGATCAACGCCGGCGACCCGATGGGCGCTGTGCGCGACGCAGCCGACGTGGGCCGCATGCTCTTCAGACCTGCCGACGTTGCCCTGGCGTGGGCCGGCGTGTACGACGGCGCAATCGCCGCAGCGATGAAGCCCGGCGCGACCGTCGAGTCGGTGATCGAGACGGTCTTCTGGATCCTCGAGAACATGAAGAAGTCATCAACCCACAAGAGCTGGTACCCCGATAACATCAAGCGCGAGATCGAGCGCGGGCTTGATGTCGTTGCCAAAACCAACGATTACGAGAAAGCCCGGGCTGAGTTCTACAACATCTATAACGGCATTGGAACGCCGTATGCTATGGCCTCAGCCGCCGAAACCGTGACCAAGGCGCTGGCAATGTTCGTTCTGGCTAAGGGCGACGCAAAGACCGCCATCCTTTATGGCGTGAACCTGGGCCGCGACACCGACTGCATGGCAGCCATGGGCGGCGGGCTTTCAGGCGCGCTCTCAGGCATCGGCGCGGTTCCTGAAGCCTGGGTCAAGCAGGTGGACGAAGCGACCTTCGCCAACCCCTACACCAATATCCAGGTAAAGATTGAAGACCATGCCCGCGGCGTGTACGAAGCGATTAAGTGCCGCATCCAGCGCATGAAAGAATTCGCCGATTCGATCGACTTCGAGTAATTGATACCGGACTAACCCGTTCCCCTGCCGTTTGCGCGGGGGAACGGGTACCAGCACTGCTGAAGCAGCCCTTTTCGGCCCGGAAAAGACCAGTGAGCTGCATCATCGTATTACACGTAACAAACTTAACTATATTAAGGAGCAAGGCATCATGCGATTTTACGAGAGTCAAGAAACAGGTGTTGTTTTTACGCTGCTCGAGCCGGGTGATCTGCTGCTTGAATCGATCTGCGAAGTCGCGAGACAGGCCAACATCCACACCGGCGTGCTGATGACGGGTATCGGCAGCCTGAGCAAAGCGCGCATCCACACCATTCTCACCAATGTCAACCCGGTGGAAGAAATCTACTTTGATCTTGAAGGGCCGCTGGAAATCACCAATTACAACGGGATCATCAGCAATTATGAGCCGCACGTTCATATCACGATGTGCACCCCAGAAATGAAATTCTACGGCGGGCATCTCGAACCCGGCTCCACTGTGCTGACCCTGGCTGAATTTTCCATCCTGCGCATCCCCGATCTGCGACTGTACCGCCACGTCAGCCCCGAGCGCTCGCCTTACCCCTATCGCATGCTCGATCAACAGCCAGACGAAGAATAGAGAACACAAAGTATAAATGGCACCATTTATTTGTTTGACAAATGATATTTGCTGTTGTAAATTCTAGTCGGTGCGACATTAATCAATAAGGGGTAGTCAATTGAGCAGCATAAAAGACATCGCGGCTCGCGCAGGCGTCTCAACGACAACCGTTTCCCATGTTCTCAACAAGAGCCGTTATGTACATCCAGATACCGCCGCGCGCGTCATGAAGGCTGTAGAAGAGCTGGATTACAAACCTAACATGATCGCGCGCAGCCTGCGCAGGCGCAAGACAAACACCATCGGCCTGCTCGTCTCGGATGTTGAAAATCCATTTTTCTCAGAAGTTGCCCGGGCTGTTGAAGCCACCGCCTACGAGCGCGGCTATTCGATGATCTTCTGCAGCACCGACGAGAACCTTGAGAAAGAGATGCTTTATGTGGATGTTTTGTTCGCCAAACAGGTCGATGGACTGATCCTCTCCCCTGCGCCTGGGGATCACGACTACCTGTATCGCTACCTGCAAAATGATGCCAGAGTCGTTTTTGTCAACCGCTTCATCGAGGGGTTCCCATGCCCCTCGGTGGTCAGCGATGACGAAAATGCCATGTACGAGCTTACCAGCCAACTGTTAAGAAGCGGCCACCGGCGGCTCGGCACGATCATCGGCGTCGAACTCGCGACAACGACCCAACTGCGCTTGAACGGCCTGCGCCGTGCGCTGCAAGAGGTGGGGCAAACGCTGGACGATGTCATCCAGTTCTACGGGTATTCGCGCCGCGAGGGTGGGTATCAGGCCGCCCGCGAGGTGATCGCCATGAAAGACCCGCCCAGCGCAATCATCGCCTTTAACAGCGTAATGCTCGATGGGTTCCTGCTGGGGCTGCTCGACCTCGCCCCGCACCTGATCCCGCAGATTGAGATCACCGGTTTTGGCTACTCGCTCGTGGCCCGCGCCTGCCAGCCGTCGAAACGCTACGTCCGCCAGCCGTCGTATGAGGTGGGCCAGGCCGCCGCCAACCTGCTGCTCGACATCCTGACCGGCAAACGCGAATGGAACACCGATCAGATTGTGATTCCAAACGATATTGTCGTGCGCGGGGCGTCGCCTGGACTGCCGGTGCCTGAAATTCGCACAGTAAGATGATTGGAGTAGTGGTTTAAAGTTTGATCATCGGAAATTTGAGAGACCTCCTGGCTAAGCCGGGAGGTCTCTTTGTTTTGAACCTCGCCCGGCCGCCCTCGCCTGATTCCAGGCGAGGGTTTAAAACGATCCATGCGCCAGAATTTGGATCCTCTCCTGACCTTGACCCATTGTTGAAAACGATCTATGCACCAGCACATATACCAAAAGGCAAGGTCGATACGACAATCCTGTTGTACAATATATAGGAACAAATTCACCCTTTACGAGTACAACCAAAAAGAGTCCGTCCAGGGGATTCTTTCGCCTGGGAATGCATCTCATCATGCTGATTCATCACAAAAACAGGTGACTCGATTATGAAGAAATGTCCCTACTGCTCAAACCCGGTATACGCCGTGAATGCGAGGCGGTGCGCATTTTGTGGGCGCAACTTAGATTTCGAGCTTGCGAAAAAGCTGGAAAGGGAAAGGGCCGAACGGGAACATTTCTTCAATGCCGCAAAGTCGGCTTTTCTCGCGCTTGCCTTCCTTGTGCTTGTCACCGCTGCGACGCTGTGGGCTGCCATTTACAGCCCGGTCGGGACAATAGCAAAACAGGCTGCCACGCAGACCGCCGCTGCCCGCCGCTACTGCGATCCGCAAGAAGTCAGCATCGCCGCCCACCAGTTGATCGACTTTAACGACCGCTGGGCCGACATTATGGCGCTGGCGGTCAGCGTTGACCACGACGATGCGCTGGTACTGCAGGTAGACCGGCTGCAGAAAATCCGCCGCGACGCAGAGGACGTGAAAACCCCGGAATGTCTCAAAGCGCCGCAGCAAAATCTAATCAATGGAATGGAAGACCACATCCAGGGGCTGTTGATGGTCCTGCGAGACCAGCCGCTGGACGAAGCCAACCGCTACCTGACGCTGGGGAATCTGAAGATGAACGAATTCGCGGATGAGGTCGAGCGTATACAGGTCTGCGCGCCTGACCGCCGGTGAGGTGCGAGCCGGTCATCTGGCGTCATGTGTGTGATTTCATTTCCCAGGACTCGCCTTTCGTGTTGCACGGAAGTACATCAAGAGGCCCATAAATCCGCCTATAAAGCCACTGATCAGGCCGCTAATGCCGTTGCCAACCGCATTTGCCATCTGATCGCCCCATGCTCCTGCGGAGGGAGCGACATTATGTTGTAGGTGATTGGGTGGATATAGATGTATTTCAATCCACGCCCCCGCGAAGGGAGCGACGAGCCGGGACTGCATTGTTACCTATGATGCAGTCATTTCAATCCACGCTCCCGCGGAGGGAGCGACCTGAACGCTGCTCCAGATCGGCAGGCAGCCCAGCCCATTTCAATCCACGCTCCCGCGGAGGGAGCGACCCGGTGGTGATCAAGCCAACCTAATCTGAGAGGATTTCAATCCACGCTCCCGCGGAGGGAGCGACGTGCATCGCCGGCGATGCAGTCTTCGACTTTATCATTTCAATCCACGCTCCCGCGGAGGGAGCGACTTCTTGCTTGTGATCATCCGGTTTGTTCATTGAATTTCAATCCACGCTCCCGCGGAGGGAGCGACTGGGTATGTCCCGGTCTTCATCACCCCCTCCATGATTTCAATCCACGCTCCCGCGGAGGGAGCGACGTAACAGGCTGAGGCAGGGACAGACTCGGAAGAGATTTCAATCCACGCTCCCGCGGAGGGAGCGACGGGACCAGAGTGAATTGCTGAGGAGTCTCAGCAGATTTCAATCCACGCTCCCGCGGAGGGAGCGACATGGACAATGATCAATTCGATACTGGCTTCATGGTATTTCAATCCACGCTCCCGCGGAGGGAGCGACGAAACTGCCTGACAGCCCAATAGAGGGTCGTGAATTTCAATCCACGCTCCCGCGGAGGGAGCGACGTTGTGGAGGTGGGAGTCATCCCCCCGCAATAATATTTCAATCCACGCTCCCGCGGAGGGAGCGACATGCCTTGGCGAGTTCTTCCAGACCACCCTCTGGATTTCAATCCACGCTCCCGCGGAGGGAGCGACCTTATAGGACCTATAGTCCCCGGCACATAGAATAATTTCAATCCACGCTCCCGCGGAGGGAGCGACTTACGTTCCTGGTCAACGATGCCCTGCTGGTAGAGATTTCAATCCACGCTCCCGCGGAGGGAGCGACATAACCAAGGGATACAATATAAGCAATAAAATCTATTTCAATCCACGCTCCCGCGGAGGGAGCGACCCAAACCTAACGCGGACGATCGGAGGCTTCCAATATTTCAATCCACGCTCCCGCGGAGGGAGCGACAAACGCCGGGCTGTGTTTCGACCACTGCGCCAGATTTCAATCCACGCTCCCGCGGAGGGAGCGACATCAAGCAGTCAGACAGACAAACAAACGGAGATCATTTCAATCCACGCTCCCGCGGAGGGAGCGACAGTTCTGACGCAGGGCACCTGGTGCCTGTATTGTATTTCAATCCACGCTCCCGCGGAGGGAGCGACCCCCGAATTTTCGCCCCGCCATTTTGTCTCAGTTATTTCAATCCACGCTCCCGCGGAGGGAGCGACAATTGAGACTCTTGAGAACTGGCTGCTCCTGGCAATTTCAATCCACGCTCCCGCGGAGGGAGCGACGCGATAACGCATCCGCATCGTGCGCTCCTTTCGTATTTCAATCCACGCTCCCGCGGAGGGAGCGACATTTCCCGGCGCAGGTCGCGGAGCCGGGCGAGATATTTCAATCCACGCTCCCGCGGAGGGAGCGACCCGGAGGCGCTGGCAGCCATTCCGCAGATCGGACAATTTCAATCCACGCTCCCGCGGAGGGAGCGACGTTGCGCCTGCGCCCTTATTCTTCAGCCCTTCGAAATTTCAATCCACGCTCCCGCGGAGGGAGCGACCAATGCCATCGCCAATGAACTCTTCTTCAATGGCATTTCAATCCACGCTCCCGCGGAGGGAGCGACACGGACTACCTGGAGTTCACCATGACCCGCCGAGTATTTCAATCCACGCTCCCGCGGAGGGAGCGACGTCTGCTCGATCGGGGGCTCAGGCATAGCTACCGATTTCAATCCACGCTCCCGCGGAGGGAGCGACTGGGGGATGGCCGGCAGATTTTCGTCAAGCGCATGATTTCAATCCACGCTCCCGCGGAGGGAGCGACGATGCAAGACCGCGCGCGAGCTGGTCCGATATGCCATTTCAATCCACGCTCCCGCGGAGGGAGCGACCCCGGAGCCTGGGGCGCATAACAAGTAACAGGCATTTCAATCCACGCTCCCGCGGAGGGAGCGACATGCCTCCTGCATGGCAGCCGCCGTAGCACTAATGATTTCAATCCACGCTCCCGCGGAGGGAGCGACCTACTGCCAAAAGTGTTGGCATAGCTGCCAGCCTATTTCAATCCACGCTCCCGCGGAGGGAGCGACGATGCACGGCGCAAATATACAGAAGAGCAGTTCAAATTTCAATCCACGCTCCCGCGGAGGGAGCGACGCTTGAAACACAATCGTATCACGCGCAAGTACGTATTTCAATCCACGCTCCCGCGGAGGGAGCGACGCTACATATGCAAGCAGGTACGGTCCGATCTGAAATTTCAATCCACGCTCCCGCGGAGGGAGCGACGGTCGATGCCGGCAAACAACCATTTGCTAAGGATATTTCAATCCACGCTCCCGCGGAGGGAGCGACTTGGGATGCGCTGTGAGACAGATGAGGATGATCAATTTCAATCCACGCTCCCGCGGAGGGAGCGACCGCTTTAGCCCATCGTCTCTCTCACGCCTGCCCGATTTCAATCCACGCTCCCGCGGAGGGAGCGACAGATAATTCCTGGCGTGAATATGGCGTACCGTTTATTTCAATCCACGCTCCCGCGGAGGGAGCGACATTTCTGGTCAAGCGTCCCGGCAACAGGTATGCAATTTCAATCCACGCTCCCGCGGAGGGAGCGACAACCCGGCGCGGCAAAACCACGCCAGCGCAGGATATTTCAATCCACGCTCCCGCGGAGGGAGCGACCAGTTCACCAGCGGGCAGTTGACCAACCGCGATAATTTCAATCCACGCTCCCGCGGAGGGAGCGACACCCTAGTTTTGCAGATATTCAGGCACGAGCTAAAATTTCAATCCACGCTCCCGCGGAGGGAGCGACATCGGCATACCCGTCATCGGCGATCCACCAGGAAAATTTCAATCCACGCTCCCGCGGAGGGAGCGACGGAGTGCCTTGCCACTGATTATACCACAGAAAGATTTCAATCCACGCTCCCGCGGAGGGAGCGACGGCCTTATTGGCTGCTGTCGCGGATACAGCCCGTATTTCAATCCACGCTCCCGCGGAGGGAGCGACTTCT
>Ga0134094_1003777_pt1 | contig 10771 bp, 13 predicted proteins | sample 5_1taG_FD_94458 | JGI IMG/M metagenome (GOLD analysis project Ga0134094, IMG submission 94458) | Switchgrass degrading microbial communities from high solid loading bioreactors in New Hampshire, USA - 5_19_20_110_A1 metaG | ecosystem: Engineered > Bioreactor > Semi-continuous > Anaerobic >... | reverse complement strand
GATGATGTCTTCCGCTTTAAAGGTCTTTTTTGCCATTTCCCTACCTCGCTCCTTTCATGATATCCGGTTTTTGTTTCCGTTTACCACTTATTTTTTGGACCAGTTTTGGGGGGGCAGGTCAGGTTGGGTTACTTCGATGTTTTTTGATTCGTTGAACGTTAAATTATCGGGTCAAGCTTTATTAGAGGTTTCCAAAAGCAAAAATTTACCTCCCACCGATCACCGATAAATTGGAGCACTCTATGTTTTATTATCTCTTCTTACTTTGATCGTATAGGGGGCAATAAATTGGCCTAACAATATTATAGACAATAATCGATCACAAATCAACTATTTTTGACATGGATAGCTGTCCATATTTTCTAGTGAAAACACAGACTGGTTATCTTTTAATGTGAACAGGTTCTCAAGATTGTTTGGATATAAATTCCAAATAGCCAAGCCAACTAAAGGGGATCACCTTAAAAATCTACGATCACAAAGTTATCGAAGTTCTTTGTGAAAGATAGCACCGTCAATCCATTTAATCCCTTTGAATAACAACACAATTATTGCACCAAGTGCAAGCCCGATTATCGAAAAAAATATGTACAATAAGTTTGAAAAATTCCCCCTAGTATGGTTCCATATCCATAAATCGCCTTCTTCAGATAAAGCAAATTTTACTTCGCCAATCCCCTCCACCAACTGGTATTCCATGTCAAATATCTGAATAACTCGAAAGAGCGGCGGCAAGGTGACAAAATCTGCACCCCAACTTTGAACAGGGTCTACTTCAAGATTGGAAAGGTTTTCTTTTATCCATGAAGGATGAAACGGGATCGACATCCATGGGTAAAATTCAAAGGAATATACATGACCTGTTGTCGTAGAAACTAGCAGTTTATGTCCCTCACTGATCCCTATTATCTTGGCGACTTGTTCATCTGGTTTTCCTAGAAAATGCCATGTCGTTGTCAACCCGTAGTTACGCATTAAGGCTACTACGATCCCTAGAACAAAAAACATTGGCAGTAAAATCCAAATGTTGAATTTACGTGACCGGCCCATATGCTCTCCTTAATGAACACGGATAATAAATATTATACGATAGCCCTTCCCAAATCAATTCCCATCGTATTGACATTTCCTCAAAGGTCGGAATAATCTGGTTGAAAATTAAACGGTTTAACCGTTTAACTCGCTAACGACAATAATATAGCCAATAGAGGCTACCTTCTTCCGAAAAAAAGAAGGTAGTCTGGGAGTGTTTTTATTTAACGTATTCGTCGACCGCCGAGAGCAGGATATTATAAAGGGTAACCTTAATCCATCATCGATAAGGTTGCCCATATGAACTCATAAATAGTTACACTCACCGTTGGCCACTTGCTGAGCTCTGGATCAATATCTCCGCCGGGATACCCAATCCTGCATTCAATTTGCGGATCATCGCCAGAGTCAAAGGACGCTTTCGGCTTAAAACCTCAGAAACACGACCGCTCGGGCCAATGTACTGCTCCAGGTCACGCCGGTCTAACCCGCGGCTGTCCATGTAATATTTGATCGCCTCAACTGGATCAGGTGGCAGAATGGGATATTGTTTTTCCTCGTATGCCTCAACCAAAGTAAACAGCACCTCAAAACGGTCCCCATCCGGCGTACCGGGTTCCGCTCCCCACAGCCGTTCCACTTCGGCGAGGGCCGCTTCGTAGTCTGCTTCGGTTCGAATGGGTTTGATTTCCATAGATATTTCCCTCAATTCTAGATGCTTGTTGCGTCAATCCGGTCATATTCCGCGTGAGTGCCAACGAACCTGATAAACATTTTCCCCTGTGTGTATTCAACCACCACGATTAACCGGTAGGTATTCCCTTTGATGTTGAAAACAACCCGGTTATTGGAGAGGATACTGACGCTGCGATAGACCGCTTTGATTTCTGCCGGTGAACTCCAACTGGCTTTTTTGGCCTCTGTATACCAGGCTCGCAGCGGTTGTTCGGCATCCGGGTGGATCTCCCAGAATTCGACGAGACGGCGACGTGAGATAATCCGCATAGGTTATTATAGCACCTTTCTCCCAATTTGGGAGATTTTCTTGTTTTCCCTGCCTAATCGATTCTCAAATCTTTCCTTACTTATTGACCGACGATTTCTACTGGTCGGAAATTGCATGCCGGCGTACGCCTGGCAAGCATACTCCAGGAGATCTTTTCGAATACGTTCCACCATAGTTCCGGAACATTGTACCAGGGGGTATTCTCGACCCCATTGGGGATGTTCTGATCGTCCTGAGAAACTCGATCCAGGAAGCCTCCTGGGTGTAAACCAACGTCGGTGTAAACCAAAGAGTAGACCGGCGCCAGGATTCCAAATGTAATTAGCCGGCCCGCACCACACCGTTTCGGTTCGACCTCTTGCGCCGCATCCAGGCGATCAGCCATGAATTGCCAGTAGGTCATGTCGGCGGGAACCTGGGCAACCTGCATCGGATGATTGCCACGAAAATAAATAAAGCAGGCAACTCCCAGAACAACCAGGAATAATCCTAGAGAAAGAATGCGAAACATGAAACGAATAAACCCAGCAGCCATTTCAAAAATAAACTTCATTCAGCCTCCTTGTCATCTTTCCTTTCAGTTACTTGATATTCCGCTTTTGGATCCAGTATGCGATGAAAGCGTACTTCCTCCCGGTACATCCGATCGACAGCAATCTCCAAAATATTGCCCTCGCTACGCCCCATTGTGGCAGCCAATTCCTCAATTTGCCCCAACGTTTCACCACTCAGTCGAAAGGATCGCACAGGTTTCTTCGCAGATTTCGTTTTTGGCATTGTCATACTCCTTGTCGTCATTGTATACTAGAGTATCACTTAATACAAGGCTCAATCCAAAAATCTGGCTCGTGCTGACCCTTAACGACTCTACTCGGGCTCGTGCCTGGCTTGTGGCGCATGCCCACGCCGGCGATCCAGCCAGATCGAACCATCCTTCCCGCGTTCTCCATTCTTCAACTGCGCCATATTCGTCAAAGAAAACGACGCCCGGTGCGCTCCCAAGGCATCCAGCAGTTCTTTTCGAATGCCACACATACATTCCAGGTTGTCGCAAAACACATAGATCTGGCCAGCACTCGCCGTGTAAAAGTTCAACCATTTGGCCTGCCGGGCCTTGGTATCCTTTGATGTCCCCCGCTCCACTTCGATAAAGTAGACTTCACTGCCCTTCTCGGCGACAATATCTGGAATAAACTTCCCTCCCTGGGGAAGCTCAATGACCGGCACCTCCGTCATGATGGTGTAACCTTCCTGCTGTAAGAATTCCGCTACCTCGATGTTGAGCAGCGTGTGTTCAGCAGATACGTGAGAAGGACGCAAGCGTTCAAACTCGCTGGGTACCGCATCCGTCCCCATCAATATCCGATAAGCGTACTTACCCCGATCTGTCAACACAATAAGATCTGGATGTGATCCACCAGAGCTGGCGCCCCGGGTCTGAAATGGTTTTTGGATGCTCACCATCCCCCATTCCTTTTCCAACCGCCGAATGACTCTAGGCTGTGTGCCACTGTTCTCACCGACCTCTAGGACTTTCCCAAGCTCTATTTCGATTTCGGGCCGGCGTGATAATCCAGTTTTTCCGAGAAGAACAATCGCTTTTGAGTCTTGATCGAAGTGCTTACTATTGCGCCACACTTGCATCCAAGACTGTTCCCCCTCACCGCCAATTGCACGCGACTGAGTAACGGGTTCTTGATTAACTCGGCTTCCCCGTGTTTCCTGACCGTTCTCCACCGACTTGCTCTTGGACTTCTTATACGCCTCGTTCTCGGAGCGAAGACGGTTATTCTCAACGATCATCTGGTCGAGCTGGTCTTGGACGCGTTTCAATTCTCCGCGCAAGAAAGAGTTTTGTGTGTATGCCCTGGCAATGATCTCCTCAGCGTTTTCAATCTGTGGTCGCTGAAAGCGAGCAACGTCACTGACCAATTGTCGAGACCTGGCTTTCAAAAGGTCGGCCAGCTGGGACAGTGGCATGCTTTCGAAACTTGTGCCTGATCTTGCGATTCGCTCACTTTCTTCCGGAGCCAGGGTCTGCAACAAGTCTTGAAAGATGAGGATAGCCTCATAAGCGCGTCGTTCTGCCTGGTCACGAAGGTCTGTCTGCACCTGGATCAGGCGACGAAGGTTGGTAATCGTAATGTCGTCCGCGTTTTGTTTCAATGGGTTTTGATCCATTGGCTCTCTTCCAAACGCTGCAAAGCCTGGTGTGCCTGCTGCAGTTTTGCTAACGCTTCAATACGGGCATCCTCTTTTGGTAGATTCAACCAGCGAAGGCCCAACCGGGAGGCTTCCAGATAATCGATGGATGTTTCAGCCAGTAAGTCCCGTAAACCAGTAACAGCCATCGGCGCGGGCACCTGGTCAATTTCGCGAGCAAGATGAGCCGCCCGCTCTAGCGTCTTCTGTGCTGATTGCGATTGAGCCAGAAGATCACCAACCTGAGTTTCTGCCAATAGCCCGTTCAAATCACTTTCCAACCGGTAGAATTCACCCTGCCATTCAATCGCTTTTTTCTGATACTCCACTGTATTCCAAACATCCGGAAGAAGTAGTAAAGGACGGCCTTCGGTATCGGGGTGGGCGTTAAACATACCGATCAAGGTCAGCAAAACCAGAAGGGTAATGACGGCGACTGGGACCGGAACTTTTACTTCCTGGTCATTGCTTGATGAAATTTGCATATTAAGCCTGCTCTCCTGTCTGAGAAGCCATCACCGTCTGGTCCATCGGCGTATCGTAAATTCCTTCGATGGCTCCCCCATATCCCAAACTGATCGACGTCAACTGGTTTTGCCCACTCGGGTTCACCGCGTTGAACAGACCGCGGCTGCGCAGTTCTTCTGCCACCCGGTTGCCGCGTTCGTAATCGATATTACGGATAAAGTCCACGTCTTCTGCGACGATCTCTACCACCACCTCGTTATTGCGCCGCGTTCGCGTCTGAACGTGCCCTTCCACAAAAATCCGCGAGCCTTTCTGGACGTGGGCATACGTCAGTTCGGCCAATAGCCCATACATGCAAATTCGCAGGCCCTTGACTGGGTAGGCTTCCCGGCTGCCATTGATCATCATGTAGAGGCGGAGATAGGGCGTCTGCTTTTCTCCGATATCCAAAATGTCATAGTAGATATCCCCGGTGATGTCACCTTTTACCGATATATGATTGCCTTGCGCCATTTTTTTGTTCTCCTTGATGGTGATATGGATTGATCAAATACACAGGGCTTAATAAACCTGTTCATTGACAGGAACATCAAGCCCCAGTTGTTCAGCAAGTTGTTTCACCCGGTGTCGGGGGGCATTCTCCATCGCCTGACGCCAATCTCGATTCGTTGGCCGATTCAGGCTCAATTCATCCCAGATCAGATCGAGGAGTTGCTCATCCAGTAATTCGGCCAAACGATCAAACGCACCGCCTGCGCCTTCACCCGGATTCTCCAACAGCTTACTAATCGCAACACTCACTGGGTCTTTGATTGCCTCACCACGCGAGCTTGCCGCATAGAGTAACCAGGAAACAAATGGTTTCCCTGAAGTTTCTTGCCTGAACAGAACCTCGCGCTTTTTCTGGCTAACATGATTGATTGCCAACAAAGTCTCCAATTTCCATTCCGCCCCCTCCACCTCTTGTTCTGGCTGGGCGGTGCTGGTTGGTGAATCCAGTAATGGCTTTAAAGTTTTTAAACCAAGAAGTACTTTAAACAGTCTCAAAACCGGAACCTGCGCCTGTTTGAGAGTCTCAAATCCGGAACTGAGGATCTGCTTGAGAGTCTCAAAACCGGAACGCTCGCCGTTAGAGAGTCTCAAATCCAGAACCGGGTCCAGTATGAGAGTCTCAAAACCGGAACTCGGCCACTCCGCGGCTTGCTTGGTCAACTGATCAAAGTCAACATGCTGTATCCAGGCTGTGAAATCAGAAACAACCACCTTTTTCTGGCACTGTGTCAAAATAGCCTGGAGAGTTGAATGGATCACTTCGTCTTTTTCGCACAAGGGCTCAGCATCCAGTTTGACCTTGAACTTGAAAGCGTAACCAGCATTCCCTGGCCGGTAATCTACGCGTTGGAGAAACTTCGTCAAACTTTTCCGTAAACCTTCGATCCGCTCTTTCTCATTGCGTGCCTTCGAAGTCAGGCTATCGAGTTGCTTTCCATGGTTTACTGCACTGGGAAGCCATTCCACCAGCGTTTTCAAACGCTGTAATCCCAGTATCTGGGCTAACTCCTCATACCCACCCTCGATCCAGATCTCATCGCGAAGTTCGCCGGTGATCGGGTTGTAGTAACCATAGCTGCGCAAGACGGCCACCAGAGCAGCAGGCCCAGCGCCAAGAACCGGAAGCCATTCTTCGAGGAAATACCAGGAAAGCTGAAAATTTTCGAGTGGCCGCAGTAATTTTTCAGAGAGCTGCGTGCAGAGGTCTTGGATTTGTCGATCAGGCATGGGTTGAAGGAGTGGAACATTTTCCAATAGCTTTTCCACAACACTTTGTACGGTATACGGACACGGCTTCATGCTCCGTTGTTCTGGGGTAGGCCGAGGTGAGGGGAAAGCGAGAATATCGCGAATTGGGGCGTGAAATGCTGTGGTTAATGCTCCTACCGGATCACACAGGAAATCGTGAGCTACAAGATAATCACGAAGGGCTTCCGCATCCATTGGGGTCATGGGAATATCGACTTCAATTCGGTAGCGGTTCGGATTCTGTTTTGCGCGGCCGGTTTCCGTATTCAATCCCCAACCTGTCTGCGGCAACCGCTCGATAAACCAGGCAAGCTCCTCACGGTCGAGATTCCGCCAGAAGGTTGCCCGGCTCATTCCACACCAACGGTAGATCTCCTCAGCCCGGGCAGTAAATGCTTTATTCCGGTTGGAACTGATCGTGTTCAAGAAGCGTGCTTGCCGGAAAGCGATGACCATCCAGAACAGGTCAGGCCCAATTAGGGGGAGCCATCTCAGCAGATACTTCGGGACTACGACAACCTTGTCCGGCTGAACGATTAGCGTGTGCACCTCTCGGGTGATATCCTGAATCTCCAGTTGATCCGGTAGTTGAGCAGTTTCCAGCCTGTTTTCAGCCTCTCGTTCAGGATCGGCATCATCCTCACGATTCACCAGGTCAGATATGACGACGAATTGGATGCTCGTAGGTTGGCCGAGTATTCCTGTGATCATCCGCGACAGGGTTGTGGTCAGCCGGCTTTCCAGCCAATCCCGACTGTAGGCGTTGTACGTACCAATCGTAAATACGCCTTCGCTCACTTCTAACAACCGCGCAGAAGCGACCCAGGTATCAAAGGATGCTTTACTCATCTCCATGCGGAGCTGGCCAATTGCTGCGTTCCAAGCGTCTTCAGGCGTCATCGTCATGAGCAGTCACCGCAGCCGAAAACAGCAGAAATCGGCAAATCGAGAATAAGGGATAGAGAGATCGCATCTCGCATACCACACGTCTCTACGGCCTTCCTGGCGAGGCAACGTAAGCAAGTACGTAAGCAGGAACGTAAACCATGCGTAAGCAGAACGTAAGCCATAGGTAAGCAGATGGCTTACGTTTATTTTTTCGACGGACTACAGGTTCATGTTTTTGCTTACGCATGATCTACTCCGCATAGAGTGTATTTGCACCGGGTTTGGGAACTGGATGCAGAACCAATTCGCCAGATCGAAACGCGCGCATCCCGGTTTCAATGAGATAAGCAGCGACTTCACCAACCGGAATATCGCGCTCCTCAGCGAGTTGTTTGACCGCCTCCTGAAGCTCGTCCGGTATTCCCCGGAAGGTCACTACAGTCGCCCAGCGTGGTTTATCTGCTTTCTTTCGCTTCTGTCCTTTTCGCGGTTTTCCCTGGACGATCGTTTTGGAGTTTGATGGGTAGAGCGTCATCTTGATCCTGGCAGGCAATGGATCAAGCTCCAATTTGCCAGACCAGTACACGCCAAGGGCATATTCCAATGTGGCACGTACTACCTCATCGATATTCACCTGCAGTTCTTTGGCTGCTGCATGGATCGTTTCTTTTAGCTCGCCTGGAAAACCCCGATAACTAACCTGCCCAGGCCGGGGTGGTTTTGGAGCAGAAGAAGCTTTCCTCGTTTCAGCAAAGGTCAATTGATCAACGACAGAACGGGCCACTGGAGCTGCCGGAGTTGCTTCTCCAGGTAACAATTTTTCTGATAGAGCACCCGCGCCACTGTCCGGCTGTGCGTCACTGCCAAATACATTGCGCCGCCGTTTTTCGGTCATCGTATCCCCCTTAGTATTTGAGAACCAAGTCAATTACACGGCGGTATTCTTCCGCCGCCCGGCACCGGGCATCTTTTTCAAAGATCGTCATCCCTTCAGCCGCACATTCGCGCAAAAGCGTTGCCCGGTGGACAGGAGGAAAACGCGATCTCGAAAACCTTGTTGTAGGTCGTCCATCGCCGAAGCGCTCTCCCGCGTTTGCTCGTCGAAGAATGTCGGGAGAACCCCCAGCAGAGAACCTTTCCAGGCTTTTTCCCGCTGTAAGATCAACATGGTCTCGGATACTTTCTTGACGCCATCCACCGACAGGTATTCTGTTGCAGTGGGAACCAATACCAGGTCCGCAGCCCAGATTGCCCGTTCCTGGATACCGCCAACAGAAGGGGCAGTGTCGAAAATCAAGTAATCGAAACCTTTTGAGTTGGCCAGGGACTTAACCATCAAGGGCGTAATGGCTTCCCGAATGTGAGAGACCAACTTGTTCTGCGCGTTCATCACGGTTTGGGCAGCCATTGTTTCCTGACTGCCTGCGATGATCCATAGGTTCTCGCGGCCCGTTTGCCGGATCCACTGCTGGACGAAATTCATTTCTTGGGGCGTTCGGCCCATGGTGAGCAGATAGAAAGCTCCGGCTTCCGGGTTCATACCCAATGCTGTTGCCACCTGGCCTTGCGGGTCCATGTCGATCAACAGAACGGTTTTGCCTTTTCGGGCTAATCCATGAGCAAGGGAAACGGCCGTGGTGGTCTTGCCGACGCCACCTTTTTGATTGGTCACACAAATAACTTTGGCTTTCATGATTGATCCTCCGTGTCTTTGCTTTCCAACGTATTCGCCTGGCTAATTCAAGCGCAGGCGTTGATCCAATGTGATACGCAAGAGGCCAATGAGGCCCTCCTGGTCACAGGTGTAGCTTTTGAGATTTTGGATGGTAAAGGGGACGCGCCTGGCAGGGGGCAGCAGCCAGCCTGCGCGTACGTGGTCGAGAAATGCGCGAGCTGCTACGTATTCGCCCAGATACACCTGGCAATCGACCCAATCGAACAGCAAACAATCTTGCTCGAAAGAGAAGATGTCCAGTGATATTTCCCCGGTGATGCAATCTGCGATTGCCGGGTGCCTGATATAGGTCAGCCAGATGATGGGATCCAACGAGTTTGCCGCGTAAATATCTTCCAGGGTCGCGCTGCCCAAATCTTCTTCCCACCGGACAACTGAATAGCGGCAATCCCCGGCGTAGCCAAAAACACCGGGAAGGATCTTTGGAACAAAGAGATCGCTTGGAACGAGATCGAAATCAAGTGGCTGATACAGGATCATTGGAGCCTCATGGGGTAACTCCGATGCCTGAATCAGCAAGAATAAACACTGCCTCGGACGAGTACGAACCGTGTCCGAGGCAGTGTGAAAGAGCAGAATGACAGGCGGGTGCCTGTTTCTGATCGCCTATTCGATTGTTTGGAGGATTTCCGTAATCGCTACGGAGGGGAAAATCAGGTTGTAGTTGTCAAACTTGGAACACAACCCGCCCTCCCCGCAGATACAATTTCATCGTTCGACAAGAGGCGAAAATGTGTCGCCTCGAATGAGGGCTGCTCGGATGGTCATCCGAAGCAGCTTTTTCATTTGGTTGGTAAAATACTTTTCCAAGCGCTTAAACTGGTTTGTAATTCCTGGGCTAATGCCATTGTAGTACCCAAACGAGTGGTTATATGTAAAGTAAACTAACGAAAGCGCAACTTTTCCGAGAAATTGACATGGTACTCTTCATAGTTTTTATATGAACCAACCTTGAAAATTCATAAACCCTCTTATATAATATTTCTAACAGTACCCACCACGCCTCTGCCATTGGCATGCGGACCGAGGTGGGTCATTTTTTCCCTTGGCGGCAAAGACATGACAATCAAGTAGGCCCTCTCTGTCACTGAGCAGATTTCACAGGGGTAAGTACCCAATTTGGGTGATTGTAGAATTTTTATCGTTCAAGAGTACTTCAAATTTGTACGGTTGTTTGCACGAGAGAGATAAAAAGCGAATTGCGCAGGATGCTTATGGAATCAATGAGAATTTTCTGGGGCAATGGATTCACGTATTAAGTGTCTTGAGAAATATTTGTGCCCACTACGGTTACTTGTTTCGAAGGGAGTTCTCGGTCCGCCCGCGTCTCTTTCGCGAATTCGGATGGGACACAAGCAACAATGGTAGTTTGTTTGCTATAAGCTTGGTACTTCGTCGCCTATAGGAAAAAGCATGTTGGACTGATTTTACAAATTTGCTTTATGAAAGAGCTTCTGAAATGAAAAGTTTTTCCCTGGCAGATTACGGTTTTCCAGCGGATTGGCGCCGGTATTTGACCTAGTGCATCATCAGGTGACATTTTTGGAAAGAGAAAGATGATCTTCACGCGGGCAATCCAGGGCAGCACAAATCCGTTCCTCCAACTCACAAGGTGGCAGCGTGCGGTCGGGTTCGACAAT
>Ga0134094_1003776_pt1 | contig 10775 bp, 10 predicted proteins | sample 5_1taG_FD_94458 | JGI IMG/M metagenome (GOLD analysis project Ga0134094, IMG submission 94458) | Switchgrass degrading microbial communities from high solid loading bioreactors in New Hampshire, USA - 5_19_20_110_A1 metaG | ecosystem: Engineered > Bioreactor > Semi-continuous > Anaerobic >... | reverse complement strand
TATGCCGGTGATGAAGCTCCGGCGTGTGGGGATGGGTATGCGCCAGCGCTTCGTGGGTGTGCATATGGCTGTGCTCCGCCGCTATTTTTCCGCCGAACATCGCCGGGTCATGATGATGGTTATGATGCCCGTCGTCGTGCCGGTGCCGGTGCTCATGGGTTTCTTCCACATGAACGTGGAAGTGCTGGTGACTTTCCGAGAACGCGAGCCAGGTCCCGAGGATCATGATTGCCAGCGCGACCAGGAAGGAATCCGTGATGGCGTCCCGCAGCGCAATCCAGGATATCGCGACGCCGATGAACGGCGCGGCTGCGTAATAGATGCTTGTCCTGGCCGCCCCCAGCACCCTTTGGGCGGCGATATAGAAATAGATGCTGAGGCCATAGGAAACAAAGCCCAAAAGCAGGGCGAGCAGGATAAAGGGAAGGCTGCCGCGGACCGCGCCGGCCCCGACAGCGATGATAAGCGCGCCGGTTCCGGAGCCGAATCCTTTTATGATTACGATCTGCAGCGGATCTTTCAGGGACAGCATCCGCGTGCAGTTGTTTTCGATGCCCCAGCACAGGCAGGCTCCGATGACGAAGAGCGCTCCCACGGAAAGGGAAAGACCGCCGAAATCTGAGAGGAAGCTGAAATCCTCTACGGAGAGAATCGCGCAGGCAATCGTAATCAATATGATCGCCAGCCACATTCGCCGGTCAAGGGGCTCTTTGAAAAAGATCATGGCGATTGCCGCGGTGGCGACGATTTCGAAATTGTTCAGCAGGGATGCAGCGGAGGCCGCGGTCATGGTCAAACCGGCCATGAGAAGGATGGGAGCCGCAATATCCAGCAGGATCATGGCGATCACGTAGGGAAGTTCCTTTCGCGTTATTTTGGCCTCGGCCTGCGGCATCCCGCTGAGGGTTCCCGTCAGCCGGACCAGGAGCATTCCAAGGCCGGCGCCGAGGTATAGAAGGGCCGCCATGAAAGCCGGCGGCAAACCTGCGAGCAATACCTTGGAAACCGGGGCGCAGAGGCCGAATAAAGCCGCGGCCAGCAGCGCAAGCAGGACCGCCCTGGCCGGGCTTCCCGGATCTATCAGTTTCAGTTTCTTATTTTGCGAGTCCATTGAATTCCTCCCGTTTTTGGGTCCGCGTTTCGGACCCTGTTCTATTATTGTATCCCCTACGGAGATTTGTCAACGGAATGCGGAAATTTGCCGACGAAATGCGGAGACTTGGCAACGTAATGCGAGGATTTTCCGGCGGAATCGAAGATTTTCCAACGGAATTCTAGGATCGGTGAAAGAAAAAGGAAATCCTGTTGACGAACAGCAGGTAAGGTGATACACTGAAAGCGACAATTGAACAATCACCAGGTGCCCGCATTTTGCGGGGTAATAGGGAAGTTGGGTGAAAATCCCACGCGGGACCGCCGCTGTGAAAGAAGAGTCGTATCTGAGACGCCACTGTGCAAAACGGGAAGGTAGATACAGACGATGACGCTTGAGCCAGAAAACCTGCCTGATGATTGCGGATACCGGGCGCTTGCAAGCAGGAGCCCGGGTATTACACGATCCAACGGACGAAGGGATGGTGTAATAAACGGAAGCGGACTTCGTTTCTCTTATTATGCCTATTCCGGCTTTGCCCGTGAATAGGTTTTTTTTATCTCCACAGGAATCCGGATTCCCTGCGGGCGAATTATATTTTGGGGGTGAAACCATGTTTAAACAAAAAAGCTTGATCCTGATACCGGCATTGACATTTGCATTCGTCTTCGGCTCCGCTGAAGATGTCCATGCCATGCACATTATGGAAGGATATCTTCCGCTGCAATACAGTGCGATCTGGAGCGTCGTCTGCATTCCCTTCCTTGCGGCCGGAATCTTCTCGATTAAAAAGATTGTTGAGCAAAACCGCAAAACCCTGCTGATCCTGGTAATGGTGGGCGCGTATGCGTTCGTGCTTTCCGCGCTGAAAATACCGTCGGTTACCGGAAGCAGCTCCCACCCGACCGGAACCGGTCTCGGAGCGATTTTATTCGGACCTTTGGCCATGTGCGTGATCGGGATCATCGTCCTGCTGTTTCAGGCGATCCTGCTTGCCCACGGCGGTTTGACGACGCTGGGCGCCAACACGTTTTCCATGGCCGTCGCAGGTCCCTTCGTTGCGTATGGCGTCTATCTGGTCTGCAAAAAAATCAATCTTCCCGGATCCGCCGGCATTTTTCTGGCTGCAAGCATAGGCGACCTCTTCACTTATATCGTCACCGCTTTCCAGCTTGCTCTGGCGCACCCGTCGGTAACGGGAGGATTCAGTGAATCCTTTGCGGCATTTCTCGGTATTTTTGCCGTCACGCAGGTTCCGCTGGCGATCATTGAAGGACTTCTGACCGTCGTCGTCATAAAAGGGCTGGAAGCATACGCGAAGCCGGAGCTTGCCGAGCTCAGTTATTTTGAAGGAGGTGTTCTCCGGTGACAACAAGGAAAATCGTTCTGATTTTATTAGCGTTAATCGTTATTATCGCAGCCGTGCCGCTGCTGCTCATTCAGAATTCGGAATTCGGCGGCGCCGACGGAGCCGCGGAGGAAGCCATCGCCTCGATCAATCCCGACTATGAGCCCTGGGCGGAATCCTTGATCGAGCCGCCCGGCGGCGAGACGGAATCCCTGCTGTTCTGCATTCAGGCGGGACTGGGGGCCGGCGTCCTGGGCTTTGGCTTCGGTTATCTGGTTGCCAGGAAGAAATATAATAAAAGTGCATGATCATGATTATAATCGACAAGTTCGCGTATTCGTCCAGGCTGCGATATAAGAGTCCGGCGCTGAAGGCTTCCTTTGCCGTCGGCACCCTGCTGATTTGCGTGGGCGCGCGTTCGTTTGCCATATCGCTGATCACCCTTGCGGTCATGGCGCGCCTCACCCTATATGCAAGCAGGACCTCCGTGCGGTATTACCTGAAGTTGATGAGCATTCCCTTCGGGTTCATGGTGCTGGGTACCGCCGCGATCATTTTCGGCATCACGGACGCGCCGCTGGACTTGTTATCAATCCCCATGGGCGATCGATATCTTGCGGTCAGCCATGTCTCGCTGATGGAGGGAATGCGGCTTGTGGCCGTGGCGCTGGCCTCGGTCTCCTGCCTGTATTTCCTGATCCTGACCACTTCGGTGCTGGATCTCCTGTCGCTGCTGCAGAGGCTGCACTGCCCGAAGATCATGATAGAACTGATGATGATGATTTACCGGTACATCTTTGTCGTGCTTGATATGGCAAGCGCCATCACCACATCCCAAAGCTGCCGCCTGGGAAACAAGGATTTTATGACGGAACTCCGGTCCATGGGACAGATGCTGGCCGTGCTGCTGGTAAGGTCTCTGAACAAGGCGTCGATGCTTTTTGATTCCATGGAATCGCGCTGTTATGACGGAGAGATCAGGGTTTTGCGGGAGTCGCGTCCGGCGGAGGCGCGCGACGTCATTGGAGTCGCGGCCTTCCTGCTGACCATGGCCGTCATCGCTGCGACCGTCTAGGAAAGCCGGCAGGAATAGGGAGACGGGTTGTGTTTGAAATGGCAAATGCAAAGTGAACTTTAGCCGGATGCTGCGAGGAGTTTATGACCAATAGAGATGAAATCATCTTAGCCTTGGAAAACGTCAGTTATACCTACGAGGATGGCACGGAAGCCCTGAAGGGGATCGACCTTCTGATCCGGCGGGGAGAAAAGCTGGCCATCATGGGAGCCAACGGTTCGGGAAAATCCACGCTTTTCCTGACGCTGAACGGGATCCGCAAGCCGACCGCGGGCAGGATCCTGTATAAAGGCAGGCCGGTGGATTATTCCAGAAAGGGCCTGCTTGAGATGCGCAAAAACATCGGGATCGTGTTCCAGGATCCGGACAATCAGCTCTTTTCCGCCAGCGTAACCCAGGAAATCTCCTTCGGCGCGCTGAACCTCGGATTGACGGAAGAGGAAGCCAGGGCGCGGGTTGAGCGGGTCATTGAAGAGTTGGACATATCGCCCTTTCGCGACAAGCCGACCCACTTCTTGAGCGGAGGCCAGAAAAAGAGGGTGTCCATTGCCGATGTTCTCGTGATGGATCCGGAAATCATCCTGTTTGACGAGCCCGCGGCCGCCTTGGATCCGAAGCATGCCCGGATGATCGACGGGATCATCGACCGCCTTGGCGAGCGGGGAATCACGGTGGTCATGTCCACCCATGATGTGGAAAGGGCGTTCATATGGGCGGACCGGGTCGTCCTGCTGGACGAAGGCAGAATCGTTTTGGAAGGGACGCCGGATGAGATCTTTAAGAACGAGGAAGCCCTCGCCCGGACCAATCTTGAAAAACCCACCGTTCTCAAGGTTTTTGAAGCGTTGTGCGACGCGGGCATATTGGATAAAGGACTGGCGGTTCCCCATTCTTCCGGGGAGTTGGAAAAATACATCAGAGAGGTAAATCAATGACAAAGGAAAAGAAAGCGATTCTTGTGACCAGCTTCGGCACAAGCCATACCGATACCCTTGAAAAGACCATAGCGGCCATAGAAAAAGACATTGCCGCCGCCTATCGGGACTGGGAGGTCCGGAGGGCTTTTACCAGCGGAATGGTCCTGAAGGTATTAGCGGAGCGGGACGGGATCGCCATCGATAACGTGGCGGAGGCCATGAACCGGCTGGTGAGCGAAGGCTTTCGGGAAGTGCTGGTGCAGCCGACCCATGTCATTCCCGGCGACGAATACGAGAAAATGAAAGCGGATGCCGAGATGTTTTCCGGACGGTTTGACATGCTCACCATCTGCAGGCCGCTTTTAACCCGGCCGGAGGATTACAAAAAGCTGATCCGGGCAATCATGGAACAGTTTCCGGACCTTAAGGAGAGCGAAGCGCTTGTGCTGATGGGCCACGGAACGGAGCACCCCATCAACGCCGCTTATGCCGCGCTGGATTACGGATTTAAGGAGATGGGATTCCGCAATGTTTTTGTCGGGACTGTGGAAGGCTATCCGGACGTGGAAACGGTGCTCCGGCTGGTCGGTTCTTTTCAAGCGGAAAAGGTGATCCTGCTGCCGCTGATGGTTGTGGCGGGCGATCACGCCGTGAACGATATGGCCGGGGATGAAGAGGATTCCTGGAAAAACATTTTTAAAAGGGCCGGATACGAGGTGGCGTGCGTATTGAAAGGACTCGGGGAATTCCAATCCGTAAGGGATATTTACCTGGAGCATGTCAGGGACGGAATGGAGAAGCGGTAAGGCAAAATAAGGCAAAGCGGAAGGGTAAAAATTAGGAGATGGAATGGTATGTTTTGAAGGACAACCAAAGACTGCGGTGCGGCTACACCACCGGGACCTGCGCGGCGGCGGCGGCGCAGAGGGCGGCCGCAATGGTATTGGGCGCTTCCTTTTCTCCGGAAGATAAGATCGTCCTTACCGCTCCGAAAGGCGTCCGGCTGGAGTTGGATGCGCTGGACCCGGAAATCGGCGAAGGCTGGGCCAGCTGCGCCGTCAGAAAGGATGCGGGTGACGATCCCGATATCACAAACGGCATTCTGGTCTATGCCAGGGTGTCGAAGGCGGACGGCGGGACGGGCCCGCGGAAGAAAGAGAGGGAAGCGCTCCGGACTGGCGTAACGGTTTTGCGGGAAAGCTTTCCCCGAATCACGCTGGACGGCGGGATCGGCGTGGGCAGGGTTACGAAACGCGGTCTTTCATGTCCAGTCGGAGAAGCCGCCATCAACCCGGTGCCGAGGCGGATGATTCTGGAGCAGGTCCTGGAGGTCTGCGAGGAATTCGACTATGAAGGAAGTCTTCATGTGGAGATTTCCGTTCCCGGCGGGGAAGAGATCGCAAGAAAGACCTTCAATCCGCAATTGGGAGTGCTTGGGGGGATCTCCATCCTTGGCACCAGCGGCATTGTTGAGCCCATGAGCGATCAGGCGCTTGTCGACACCATCAAGGTCAAGATGGATGTCAGAAAGGCGGACGGCGCCGAATACCTTGTGATTACTCCGGGAAATTACGGAGAAGCGTTTTTTAAAACGAACATGGCGCTGCCTGATATTGATACGATCAAGTGCGGCAACTTTATCGGCGAGGCCCTCGATTATGCGGAGCATTCCGGTTTCAAGGGCGTGCTGATGGTCGGCCATATCGGAAAGTTAATCAAGGTGGCCGCCGGCATCATGAACACCCATTCCAGGTACGGGGACGCCCGGATGGAAATCCTGGGAGCGCATGCCGCGCTGGCAGGCGCCGCCAAGGAGACAATTAAAGAACTGCTCGCGTGCGTTACGATGGAGGATGCGATTTCGGTCCTGGACCGGGCCGGAATCAGGGAGCGGACTCTGCAGTCCGTATTGAATAAACTGGATTTCCATATTAAGGAGCGTGTGCATCACAGTATGGAGATCGGCGCGATGATTTTTTCCAATCACCACGGGTATCTTGGAGAGACCGCCGACGCGCCCCTGCTGCGGGAAAGGCTTTCGGCGGGCGCCCGCCGGGAGGATTCGGAGATATCATGATAAAGGTTTGACAGATAAGGATAAAAGTAATACAGAGACGAATAAAAGGGGAACAGGGAAGAAGCAAGGTGGAACAGAGGATGGAACGAATTGAAAACGCCGGCGGGAAAGCGGGAAAACTGTACGGGCTGGGCGTGGGCCCCGGGGACCCGGAACTGATGACCCTGAAGGCGGTCAGGCTGATCAGGGAAAGCCATGTGATCGCGGTCCCGGTATCCGGCCAGGAAAGCATAACAGCCCTTGAGATCGCGGAAGGCGCCGTTCCGGAAATAAGGGAAAAAGAGATGCTTCAGATTCCCATGCCCATGACCCGGGACAAGGCGAAGCTTGCGGAGAGCCACGACAGGGCGGCGGAGGCCGTGGCGGGAGAACTGGCGAAGGGGAAGGATGTAGCCTTCCTGACGCTGGGGGATCCGTCCATCTACTCCACCTACCTCTATATTTACGAAAGGGTGGCCGCGCTGGGCTTCGAAACGGAAATCGTTCCGGGCGTTCCGTCCTTCTGCGCCGTCGCGGCAAGGCTTAACGAAGGGCTTGCGGAGGCTTCGGAAGCGCTGCACATCATACCGGCGTCCTACGACGGCATCGAAGAAGCCCTTGCGCTGAAAGGCACCCGGGTTCTGATGAAATCGGGAAAAGCCATCAGAAAAGTGAAGTCGATTCTTGCGAATATGGATAATCCGCCGAAGGTTAAAATGGTGGAACGCTGCGGAATGAAGGGCGAGAGGATTTTTCGCCGCCTGGAGGATCTGGACGGGGAAGCGGGATATTTCTCCATATTGGTCGTTAAGGACTAATATATATTAACGCCGGGGTCAACGACTGAAAGACATAACGCCGTCAAAGACTGAAAGATATATAGTACCGTCAAGGACTGAATGAATGATATTAACTAACGCCGTTAAGGGTCACATGATATTAAAAAACGCCGTTTAGAAACGGGCAATGTAACGGCATTGGGAACTGAGAGAAATAACAGTTTTAAAAGGAGTTGCCATGGTATATTTTGTTGGAGCCGGTCCGGGAGCCGCGGATTTGATAACGGTGAGAGGCTATAAGCTTCTGGCGGAAGCCGACGTCATCATCTATGCGGGTTCTCTGGTCAACCCGGAACTTCTTGAAATCGCGAAGAAGGATTGTGTGATTTATGACAGCGCATCCATGACGCTGGAGGAAGTCTTCGCCGTTATGAAGGAGGCGGAAGAGGCCGGAAAGAGGACGGTTCGTCTCCATACCGGAGATCCGAGCATTTTCGGCGCGATCCGGGAGCAGATGGATCTGCTGGACCATTGCGGAATACCCTATGAAGTCGTGCCCGGCGTGAGCTCGCTCTTTGGAGCGGCCGCTGCGCTGAAAGCGGAGTTTACGCTGCCGGGCGTATCCCAGACGGTGATCGTTACCAGGATGGCGGGCAGAACGCCGGTCCCGGAAAAGGAGGAGATCTCGCTGTTAGCCTCCCACCAGGCGACCATGGCGATCTTTCTTAGCGCGGGGCTGCTCGAACCGCTGAGGGAACGGTTGCTTGCAGGCGGCTACCGGAAGGATACGCCGGCGGCCATCGTGTATAAAGCAACCTGGCCCGACGAAAAGGTAATCCATGGCGCCGTTGACAACCTTCCGCAGATGGCCGCGGAAAACGGGATTACGAAAACCGCCTTGATCATTGTGGGAGATTTCCTCGGGGACCGGTATGACCGCTCAAAGCTGTACGACCCGGCCTTTGTCCATGGATTCCGGGAAGCAAGCAAATAAAAAGCTGTAACTGTTATTAAAATGTAATCAGTACAGGATAGATGCCATGACGAAGAACCTGAAGCTGAGAGTCAAGATGGTCGGCATTGACCACAACAGGGCGACAATTGAATACCGGGAGCATTTCGCCTTCACGAAAGCGGGCGCCATGGAAGCGATGCGGGTTCTGAAAGAGAATTATCCTGTGGACGGCTGCGTGATCATTTCGACCTGCAACCGGACCGAACTATGGATCAGCGCCGGAGTGGACCTGTCTCCCCGGTCGATGCTCTGCGCTCTAAAGGAAGCGGATCCGGACCGTTACAAGGATCTGTTCGTCGAAAGGAAGGGGGAGGAGGCCGTGTGGCATCTCCTGAAGCTGGCTTGCGGCCTTGATTCCAGAATTTTCGGAGAGGACCAGATCCTCTCCCAGGTAAGGGAAGCGTTAGACCTGGCAAGGATGCTGCAATGTACCGACATGGTGCTGGAAAAGGTATTCCAGACCGCTATCGGCGCTGCAAAGAAGGTCAAATCCAAAGTGCGGCTTGCCGGGGTCGACGGCTCCGCCGCATTGCAGGTGCTTGCACTGTTAAAGGAAAAGCTGGGAGATATCAGGGGCGTCAGCTGCCTGATGATCGGGAACGGGAAGATGGGGCGGCTCGTCGCCGGCTTGCTAGCTGCGCAGGGCGCCGAAGTGAAAATGACTCTTCGCAAGGCCGTGCACGGCAGCCGCTTGACGGAGCAGACCGTTCCGGAGGGCTGCGCCGTGGTTCCTTATGAGGACCGGATCCGGGAACTGGCTTCTTCGAAGGTTGTAATCAGCGCCACCCGGAGCCCTCATTATACCCTGAAGAAAAATGAGGTGGAAGGCCGTTTGAATAAGGAACCGAGCATCTGGATCGACCTGGCGGTGCCGAGGGACATTGAACCGGAGATCGGAGCGCTTCCCGGAATCACGCTGTTTGATATCGACCATATCGTCCGGGATGAATGCGGGGGGAACAAAGAAAAAGGCAGGGAAGAGGCCATGGAAATCCTGCGGGAGTACATGCATGATCTGGACAAATGGTTCGCATTCCGCGAAATAATCCCGGAAATTCAGGATATCGTAAAGCTGTCCGTAGAAGACGTTTTCGGGAGGTTGAGGGACCCGATTGGCTCTGTCCCTCTGCCGGAGGAAGAGAAGAAAAGGCTCAGGACGGCGATTGAGCAGGCCGTGGAGAAATCCGTCGGAAAGCTGCTCTTCGGCTTGAAGGATACCCTCAGAGAACCGCTCTGGCAGGAATGCCTGGCTGCGGTGCGCGAGTCGGCAAGCAGGGAGACGCTGAAATCATAAACAATTACCGGAGGTAAAATGAAGCTGTATGTGGTAGGCCTGGGTCCTGGCGAATGGAGCCAGATGACGCAGAGGGCTGCGGAGGTTCTCGAGAAATGTGACGTCATCACGGGATATGAGGTATATATCGATCTCATCCGGGAGAGATTCCGGCATAAAAAACTGATTTCAACCCCGATGAAAAAAGAGGCGGAACGCTGTCATGCGGCCATCAGGGAAGCGCTGAAGGGACAGACCGTGGCAGTGGTATGCAGCGGAGACGCCGGCGTTTACGGCCTGGCGGGACTGATGCACGAGGTGGCGCAGCAATATGACCCTGTAGAGATCGAAGTGGTGCCGGGGATCACCGCCGCCTGCAGCGGAGCAGCCCTTCTGGGCGCGCCGCTGATCCATGATTTCGCCGTGATCAGTCTGAGCGATCTGCTTACGCCCTGGGAGCTCATCGAAAAGCGCATAGACTGCGCCGCTGCGGCGGATTTTGTGATCTGCTTCTATAACCCTGCCAGCCTGAAGAGGCGGGATCACCTGAGGAAGGCCTGTGAAACCGTACTGAAGCACCGCGGCCCGGAGACAAAGTGCGGGTTTGTAAGGAATATCGGACGCGAAGGGGAAGCGGCGACGGTGCTGACCCTGGGAGAACTGAAGGATGCGAAAGTCGATATGTTTACCACCGTATTTATCGGAAACTCGCAGACAAGGGAAATCGGCGGAAAACTGGTAACCCCAAGAGGGTACCGCTACTAGCACGGCCGATTGATATATATAAATGAGGGGACAAAATGCCAAGTTTGTTGGTTTTTGCAGGCACAACGGAAGGAAGGGTGCTGTTGGAGAAGTTGTCCGGCGCCGTTGACGGCGGCGGGTTGACCGTGTATGCCTGCGTGGCGACGGATTATGGAAGGGATCTGCTGCCTGAGTGCCTCCAGCATATCCGGATCTGTTCGGGAAGGCTGACCGAGGATGGGATGGCGGCGCTTATGACGGAAAAGGGGTTTGATCTTGTCATTGATACGACCCATCCTTACGCCGGATTGGCGAGCAAAAACATTAAAGCCGCCTGCAGACGGGCGGGCTGCGGCTATATCAGGGTGCTTCGGCCCAGCGGAATCGAAAATCAGAAGGATTTTTTGTTTTTCAAAACCCATGAAGAAGCGGCTGCATATCTGAACCGGCATGAGGGCAATGTGCTGCTCACCGT
>Ga0134094_1003760_pt1 | contig 10818 bp, 11 predicted proteins | sample 5_1taG_FD_94458 | JGI IMG/M metagenome (GOLD analysis project Ga0134094, IMG submission 94458) | Switchgrass degrading microbial communities from high solid loading bioreactors in New Hampshire, USA - 5_19_20_110_A1 metaG | ecosystem: Engineered > Bioreactor > Semi-continuous > Anaerobic >... | reverse complement strand
GCTGCGATAATGTTCTTTTTACCCTCACTCATGGGCTCTCGTCTTTTTGCCATAAAAAAGCCTCCTATGATTTTATATTTTATCATAGAAAGCTTATTTTACAGACTTTTCTTCACACTCTCCTCATACACAAAATTTACTACATTCTCTATACCGTTGTTTTCACAAAATTCCTTTATACTTTTGCCGCTCTCGTTTCTGGCTTGAATGATTTCAGCCCATTGACTTAGTCGGTATTCTTTGGTAATCTTCCGTGTGTCCATACAATCACTCCAATCTGGTTGAAAAAGTTTGCAAACTCTTTAAAGTTTTTAAAGTATGTGAATTTGAGAGTTTTTCAACTTTTTCAAGTTTTTCAACCTTTCAACCTGGTTTGCAATGATTGTACAACTATTAAGCAAAAGATACCATGTGCAAATCTATTTTACGCTTACAAAGTTTTTCAATCTTTATACTTCCTAAACATTACATGATCAAGTTCTCTTATTGTTTTAGAATTATCTCCTCCTTCTTTCCATTTAACATTTCTCTTGGTCGTAAAATAGACAGGAATAATTCCTTTTGACAAACAGTAATTAACAGTTATATATGTAACCCCATAATCTCCCTGTATGCATGCATAGTCTCCTTTTTCCGCATTAAGATCAATCCATTTCAGTATATCATTGAGATAGTCATGTAAATCTTCCAAGTCTGAAGGCACATTTGACCATTTCACCAGTAAATCTGAAGGCAAGGGCAAAAATCTTGATATTCCAAACTGCTGAATAGCTTTCTCTTTCTGTTTGAATGTAAATTTGTGTGAAAATATCAGGAGCATTTTCCTATCGTTGACTTGGTTATTTTCAATACTTTTTCTTACTTCCGCTGTAACTTTCTGCGTTAATGATTCATTTAAAATAATCTTTTCTGCCCGTGTAATAAAATCCCTGAGATTTTTTTCAAAAGCATTAACCTTTGAAGGTTCCTTACGCCAGCCTGCATGATTAATATCATTTCTTATATTTCCTATATGGTAAAGTAATATAAATAAATCTGTTACATTATTTGACACTAAATTTAACACATGAGTATTCTTGATTTTTTTATCTTTAACACCTAACTCTTTATAGGCAACATAAGAATAGGATCCTACACTTTTCCTATTATTTTCGTTTATTATATCATCTATGTTAGTATAACCTAATTTTTCACAAGCATAACTAATTAAACCTTCTTCAAGAATTGTCAGTCCCTGCTGATACATTTTATTATCAACACACCATCTGGCTGTTTCAATAACATTTATGTAATTATTATCCATGCTGAATTTATCAAATCTTTCTTTCATCATTTTTATCACTGGAAGCAATGGTATTATATGCTGTTTTGAAGCATTGTCCATCACATTATCCAGATTCACTTTTAACCTCGATATTGCTTCTGTAAGCGCCAAACCTCTACATGTAAATACTACATCACTGAACTCTTTCATTGATATTGAAAGACTCTTAACCAGATTTGAATCCATAAACAAGGTTTGCTTATCTATCATTTTCTCTGTTGATTGATCTGAAGTGGAAACTAATTTGACTTTCGTGGCATTGATCCTCTTAATCTGTGTTTCTGTCAGTTCTTTTATAACAGAAACATCTCCTGTATTTAAATATCTGTCAATCCCTACCGTCCAGTCAAACAAATCCACAAAAGATGTAAGATCAAATATAGGAGCATCTCTGTCATCAATTGAAATGTTCTGTGCAGCTTTATGATCTCCTAAAACTTCAAATGCCCCATAATAAACAGCCTTCAACTTACATTTTTTCACTATTCGGGCATAGTTTATCACTATGAAAACCAACATGGGAAGGTATCTGAATGAATGAGTAATATCAAAAATTATCTCATCATTTTCGTTTATATTATCAAATATTCTGTTGAATATTTCCCACAAGTCTTCTTCATTGATACCATTTGGAATTATTACATTTTTGTAATTAATTCCTGTTTTTTCTTTGAATTCTTGAAGTTCTTCCCGTAGACCAAACCTATTTTGTTGATTGTTCTTACTCCACTTATTTTTATTCCAATTAATCTCGACTGCGTCATTTGTGGTAAAAACAATTATTTCATCCGGTTTTATATTTTGCTGCCATAATATGTCCAATATGGCTGTTTGTACATAACAACAGTCTCTGGCCTTTATATCTTCCCTGTCTTTGAAAAAGTAATTACAAGGAACATATGCATTTGTACCAAGTAATGAGATTAATTTTAGCATTTCACAACGCACCTCATATGATAATTATTGAAATTATTATTTATCTCCATATAATTTTTTAGTTGTTCAGCAAACTGATTGTTAAACGATTCATATCGCTTTTGTTTGTTTCGCTTGCCATGATTATCTTTATTAACATTTCTATATTCTCTTTTTCCTTCATACTCTGCGTAGCTTTTACTCGAATAATCGATTTTTTCTTCTGATTTTTTCACTGGTTTTTCTTTTACAAGCCTGCGTACCCAAGCAAAAATATAATAAATTTCTTCGATATTAAGATTATTAAAAAACGTATTTTCACATATGTATTTATTTTGCATTTTTCTGATACTAAGAAACTCATCAACGAATTTTACATAGGATTCCTTTATGGATTTTCCTCCACCTATAATCTCTATGTTCGTATTTTTGACATTAAACAGAATCTGCCATAGTTGTTGTACCTTTTGTTCACTGCTTGCTTTCTGTTTATTGACAAAGCGTACAATATCCACAATAAAACTTGTAAAATTACCGCCCGCATTGCTCTTAATGTACTCTGCGGTACTTTTGGAGCAAATCAGCAACATTTTCTTATCACCCAGCATTTTTTCACCCCGCATTTGTTAAGGCAACACTCTTTCATTCCAATGTTCTAAGTGCATTTTTAAAACTTAATATTGAGGTAAGAATATCAATATTTTTCCTGACCCCGGGATTCGAGTTTATTTTATATTGATTTGCTTTTTCTACCCACTTATCGTCCGATGTTACTTCTATACTGCCGTAAAAATAATTCTTCCCATAACCTATCTTTGGATTGAAATCACCGCTCAACCCCAATGAAAAGCATAAAAGCTGCATTTGATCCTCGGTTAAGTTCCGATAGATAATTTCACCTTCAAACCAGGAATCTTCAGTTACAAATTCGCAAAAAATATTTCCCTTTGGCTGAATCCCGTTTATACCATGTCTATAAAACTTATAACCCTTGTATTTTCCATTTTCCAGATAATACTCATTTTCAGGGTTCGGCCCAAAACTTGGAGGAATACCTTTTATTTCTAACCTGTATTTATTATCGATACCCTTGAGGTCGCTAATAAGAACCTTACTCTTTTGTCCCATTTGACCAAACATATCACACACTATGCATTTAATTTTTTCTTCTTTATTCTGCCCTTTGATTTTATTTTCACCAGCTTTTTTACCTGAATCGTTATATAATTTAATCTTCCATTCCGGGATTAATTTATTTCTCTTCTTATCATAAATGTACAGATAGCTATTAGATATGCTTTCCGCTATACTCCTTATACACCCCTTTAAACTGGTAGCAGGAATAACCGGCACATCATTTACCTTTATAAACTCTTTGTAAACTATGCTTTTATAATCAACTACATATTCACCTGACGAAATATGTATTGGAGTTAAAGTTTTTACTCTTATTGGGATTTTCCCTTCTTTATGCTCAATTTTGCCACCATTATATGGAATATACCGCAAAAAAGGGACAAAATCATAAGGCCTTATCATCTTCAAATTCACACCCCTCAAATGTATGCTTGTCCTCAAGTGAAATATCCTTCAAAAGTTTCAGTACTTTCTCTCTTCCCTCTAACTTTTTCTCTATGTAGAATTCTTTTTGCGAATATCCTTCAGCTCTCTTAGCACAGTCATAGTAACGGACAATTATACTTTCATTTTCAACTTTCATTCTGCCAAATCCTTTAGAAGAAAATCCGCCGAAAGTGGTGAATCCTTCATCTATCTTTTCAAATATATAAAATATCAGTTTAATATGCCATCTGAAAAAATTTCTCAAATGTATTCTGCATCTGAACACTGCATCCTCTACGAATTCAAAATCAAAAAGAGAACTTTTGTTGCTTGCTCCTGAAATCCGGTCAATGGCAACCGAAGTCCTTCTTCCTATCTTTACTTCTCCTACAGGATATGCATCATTAAAAGCAATACGGCTTTTTAGAACCGGTGAACCAAAAATTTTGCAAACCGGGCAGCTTTTTCTGTATCGATATTTACCGAGAGATTCACTAACATTATTTGCTTTATTTTCTTTTCTATTTTTCTCTTCTTTTTCTATACGAACACTGCAATTCTTTCCTTCTTCCCTGCTTATTACATTGCATGCACCCATATCCCCTAAAATATGTTCTGCAGTACTTCTGAAAACTCCTTTCAAAGAACTTCCGGGAATTGTTGGAACGATTTTGCCGTTTCTGTATGTTTTAAAATATGTATATTCTACTGAAGACGGATTAAGCTGATCATCATCGCTCGACTTAATAAACAAGGGACTTTCTGTTCGCATATCAAATTCAATAATGGCTTCGTTATATAATTTACTAAACATACTGCCACCTCATTTCATCGCTTAAACCATTGAACAAGTAATTTTCCAGGCTGTTTTCATCAATCCTGTATATTTTAGTACCGTAAAGCCTTATCCTACCCAACCCTACAGATGTCTTTCCACCGACTGTAAAATCTCCGCTTTCTAGGATCTTAATAATAACTTCCAGTATTTTTTCATTTTCACTATCAAGATTATCTGCTGTCATATAAAAATCAAATTTCGTACCTGCTGACACTTGCTCAAAATCGTACTTTTTATTTTTTGAAGAAGTACCGGTATCCCTGTCAATAGCAACTCCGTCTCTTTTTTCTATATAGGCTCTTTCACCTATAAGCTTACAGTCATTTATTGTAATCTTTGATGTAAAACAGTGAGAACCAAACACTTTGCAAATTATGCACAGTCGTTTGTATATTTCGTCAGCTACCAGTCTCTCTGAATCTTCCTTGTTTTTGAATTTTTTCTTTATCTCCTTGACTTCTGTGTCATTAATACAAGGACTGTTAACACAAAGGCACGGTGTTTTACCTCCCAGGATTTTATTACCTCCTCCTCTTAAAAAAGTTTCAAGCCAGCTTCTCAAAGCTCCTTTAAGTGAGCTTCCGGGAATATACGGTTTACCGTCCTTGTCCTTTATCACCGCATTGTCTGTTTCGACAGGATCCATGCTTTCACTTCCCGCACCAATATGTACAGGTGTTTCCGCCACAATTGTTCCTTTTACAATATACCTGTTCTTGAATTTATCCATTAACATCTTAATCTTCACCTCTGTAATAAAACTTTAGTTTCTGACATAATCGTTATCTGCCCCTTTTTCTATTGCACTTACTTTCCAATACAGATACCCGAAAAATTTGCTTATATTTCTCAGAGCTTCCCTGTCATTTTTATTGCTCATCTCGTAAATTCTATCCATGTAATGCAATACTTCATTTCCGAATATTTTGTTTCCTTTAAACTTTTCATCCCAACCGTTTCCCTTGGCAATTTTATATTCGATAAAAAGTTTCATTTCCTCATAGCAATCTGCATTATTAGCTAAAACTGCCAAATTTCTAATATTACTGCTTCCTATCTTTTTATCCTTACCTCCTTTTTGGTTTTTCCAAAAATTCTTATCACTGCCCAGATCTTCAACAAATTTTAATATTACTTCAGTCATTCAAAGCACCTCCATACCATAATGCAATTTAAATCGGCCAAAACCATTCTCAATGTCCAGTCCAAAGCCGTCCAATGTTGCGAAATCGTCTAATATATCACTGAAAAACTTTTGTGTTCTAAAAACTATTACGCTCCCTTTCTGAATCATATGTACAGGCTGTTCTCTAATATCGTCCGGCTTTGAAGTGTCATATCCTCTGAAATTAAATATCTCTGCATATACCTTGTCAATTTTATAAGACTGTTCGATAATTCTGTCTGCGTTCAAAGAATTAAGCCAGATGTTCTTTAAAATATCATTACTGATATATCTGTCGAATCTGGCTTTATTACCATCTTGATCCCTAAAATCCAGTTTAGCGTCAGCGACAAATTTTATAGCTATGTAATTCCAACTGTCTTCTAGCTTATTATTATTTTTGTACCGCTCACTGAACGATTTCATTTTTTCTATTATTCCTTCCCTGCTTTCAACCTGGGACTGTCCATTTTCACTTATGCTATGAATACTGCATCTTCCGAACCCTACCGATGTGTACTTACCTACCCGTAATTCTTCAATGCAAGAAACATCTTCATTTGATATTCCATCTATTTGTCCTTCATATATAATATTACTTTTATCATCAGTACCTGTAACGGCTTCAATACTGTACAGCATACCGTCCATTGCAGTACCGGTATATTTATCTATTGCCGTTCGGGTAAACAGTGTTTTTTTCACTTTATAGTCCATTCGATTTTTTATATATCCTGAAACAGATTCAACCCTGGTATCACTGCTTCCTGCTTTTATACAATCAGGACACTCTGTTATTTCAGTAAGATTATCGATTAATCTGTGTTCAGGCTTCATTTTGCATCTCATTGTTGTTATAGGAATGATATCGGTGCCTTCTGGATAGAAGAACGAAAACTTTATACTCTGAAAATTAATGCAGATATTTCTCAGCCTGCAGCTCTCACATTCAGCTTTATTCTTAAAACTGACCCAGTTCTTACGTTTTTCACCGTTTACCACCACAATTTCATCATGACTGAAACAGGAGCAATTATTAAGTATATACCGTGTGAAAGCTGCCCTTATAACATTACCTGGTATATAATCCAGAGTTTCTATATAGTTTGATACCCTCTTAATACCCCCGACAATAAACGGAGTTATAAATTTCAGTTTCACCTTCATCAGGACCTCATCCCTTTCAACTAAGCTTCTTCCCATTGAACTTCTGCCCTGCCAAATCCTTTACTGCGGCCTCCCCCGATATTATCCACCATTTTTATTGCCATTTCGATGTTCCTTTTGTATTTAAGAGTTTCATTGTCAAAGTAAACTGTTATTATTCCGGAAAACTTACCACCGTTGACCACTTCCTGGGAATACAAATGGTTATCTCTATTGGTTTTCGAATATCTGTTTATGGCAATACCATACCTGATGGACAAATTTTTTGCGTCCGGAATGTTATCTTCAACAGGGAAAAAATCATCTACATAGATTTTTGAAGGTTTGTACCCTTTCCCACCAAACAAGGTGCACATGGCGCAGTCGCAGTTATTATCAGCATGATGTAAAGCGGTGATTTTACAGAAATTATCTCTTATTTTCCCTTTAATAGTGCTTCCAGGAATATAAGGTTTATTGTTATATAAAATGGGTCCTTTTTGAACAGGACCATTCTTATCTTGCCCTGAAGATATAATAAAAGGGGATAATAAAGTCACTGTTACTTTGTATCTGGTAACTCCCACTCCGATCACCTCCCCACTGCTTCCATTAATTGAAGGATATCATCCCACAAACACACATAAGTTGGTTCTTCTGAAGATCCCGCGCCTGATCTTTTTTGTAAAAGTCCGCAATAGTTGTAAACATTTTCATTATTTTTTTTCATGTTCTTAAGAAATTTCAATACATAATCGTTATAACAACCAGTCAGTCTGCCGGTCTGGTAAAGATAAAACAACTGGAATTCCATAGGATTCTTCATTAATCGCCAGGCGTTGCTGAATCTATATAACTGAGAAATTTTTATTCTGCTATCTTCTCTGAGATCTCTTATTATATCAAGATAGGATGAAAGCTCAGAATTATCAGCAGGAAATATGCTGCTTTCCGATTCCAGCATGTCAATGCCTATATTACTACGAATAAACTGGACATCTACCGTTCCTTCTGCACAATTCATTTTTCTGGCATATTTTTTAGCTCTTTTTAGCATATACTGGGCAACTTCAAACATTGTTTTAATCGGAGTGTTAGACTTAGCTATACATACACCTGCAGACATGGTCATTTTTTTCCTGAAGGCACCATCAAACTTATTAATTATCTTATTGGTAATTTCCAGACTTTTATCACCGGGAACTATAATAAAAATGTCATCCCCGCCCAGCGCTATTGCTTCGAACATTGCTTCATTCTGCATGACTTCATAGATTGAATTATAAACACATTCTTTTGTAATTCTGTCCAGGGAACGGCTAAAGTACATATGCTGAAAAGGAGTTTCAATGTTTTTGACCACGTTCCCCATATTATTTCCGTCAGCATATATGACAGCTATTTGTCCGTTATCATCTTCCAACTCAATAATACTGTTTATCTTTCTGTAAACAGTCGATCCGGTAAATTCTTTATACTCATCGTAAAATATTGATTTCTCTTCTCCTACTTTATGCTTTCTGAAACATGACGGACAAACTGCAACATAACCCATATCAGTTATATAAACCTTATACTTTGCATCCCGAACACCGCAAAGATAACAAATTGCACCCTTTTCATCGATTTTCTCTGCATCCAAAAACTCTATTGATTCTCTGCCCATTGCTATTGGTTCAATTTTGTTATCCGGGTTTATACAATAAATCTTTAGTTTTTTTCTTTCGTCTAGTCTTTTATTTAATTCACTCATTATACATTTGTAACTCTTGATAAATTCATTAAGATTAGTCTGAATACATTCAAATGCATTTTGTGCCGTAAGAGTTATTTCTGTGTATTTTTTCTCTAGGTCTTCACATATTTTTTGGCCTGAATTTTCGGGTGCTATTATCAGTACATTGCCCCCTCCGCAGTAAATAGCGCATTCCTCTATAAAATGATTTTTCAGATATTCAAAAGTGGCATCTTCATTTACGTACTTAATCAATGCGCTTCCACCCCGAATATCTTTAATCCTTGAATTCTCAAGGAAGTATTTTTTTATTTTATAAACAGAACCCGAAACTACATCAATCTTTACATCAGCAAACAAATCAGAATTTTCGTTGGGCTCCAGACATATGTGATTATAAATAAACTCTTTTTCGGGATCCCATTGTTCACTGAAAAACTCCCTGTAATATCGTCCGGCATCAAAAACACCATCTGAAAAAGCTTTTCCCGAACTTTCAGAATTATGTTTTAACCGATAAGATTTGAGGTATTTGATTAAAACATAAAAACAGGTTACATCTCTTATAGATGGCGTGCATATTTTGTTTTCCAGATAGTCACCGTTCTTTTTAAAATAGTAAGGTTTATTCCAATATTTGTTCAATATTTCTCTTATTCTTCTGTCATCGGAAACATTTCTCAAATGATCGCATATTTCTCTGATAATTGTCTCATACTCACTCTTCTGAATTATTGCAGGACATAATGCTGAAAGTACATTGTTCATGATTCTCTCACCCCATAATATACCTACCAAATCCTAAAAAAATGTTTTGGCCAATACATAGTTTTTCACATGCAAGAAAATATTCAAGGTACGAATGAGTTCTCTCCGCATCTAATAGCATATAGCCAGTAAAATACGGGATTATTACGCATTCTCGCTGTTCCTGTACATAATACTTGGTTTTTGCAAGCTTCATGTTAATCATGGTTATTATTTTTGTGTCGCAAGACAGCTCCTTTAACTTTTCTTCATCTTCTTTTTGAAGAATATTTAGGCTGTTTAAACGGTCTTTTAAAGTATGGCTAAGGGATTCAGCATTAATAAAAACTAATCTCTTATCAGTTTCATTTTCATTTTTAGTATTTAACACTGTAGGAGATAAAATGGACATTTTACAGATATTGTGCGGATTATTACTTAAGTAATGGAGTCTTGATGATATGTATATATATAAGTTTTTTATTGAAGGATTTTTTATATATAAGTTATTATTAAAAACAACATCCCCATTTTCATCCTTTACAAATAATAATTTATATTTTGCTTTTACTTGCCCCAGACCTATTCTACCTAACGTTTCAAATACATAAATAAATTGAACGTAAATATCAGTTAAACTATCAAATAATATAATATCAAACTCCAATATATCATTTTCTTTAAACTCTGTACGCATGTCAGAACAATTAATTATAAATCTTGGTAATACAGTATTCTGCATTGCAATCGGCATATTTTTATCAAATCCTTTTCCCATCATGTATACCAACAAACATAAATTCACGCAATCGCAGTTAATACAGTGAATACTTCTGTTTCTGTTTATACAATACAGTTTTTTAAACCAACCCAGCATAGCTCCTACTAAAGTACTTGTTTTTTGTTTCGGGAGCCGACAATCTTGCAGAACACTTATAGTAAACTTTAGGTGAAAATATTTTACATTTTTCAATTACTTACCTCAAAAAAGAAATAATTACATCAAACTAATTATATTATATCACAACAAATTCCAGTTTTCTACACTTTTATATGCTTATTTATAAAATCTTGGAAAAGTTAACTAATTGTCCTCATATCCGCTATTTTAATTTAACTATTAATAACACAAAGCGAAAGAACTGAAATCTATCCGAGGCAAGTTTCAACTTCTTATAGAGAGGCTCGAAAACAACACGCATCTGCTGTATAAGAATTTCAATTCCTTATAGGTAAACTCAAAACGTGTTCTTCGCAGGCAAGCTATAATGATACCAGAAATTAAGACAGACAAAACGGCCAAAATAAGTTAGTATGGAACTATGGAAAAGAGAAGAAATTTTACACCGGAAGAAAAAGCAAAAATAGTGATTGAGGTCTTAAGG
>Ga0134094_1003758_pt1 | contig 10826 bp, 10 predicted proteins | sample 5_1taG_FD_94458 | JGI IMG/M metagenome (GOLD analysis project Ga0134094, IMG submission 94458) | Switchgrass degrading microbial communities from high solid loading bioreactors in New Hampshire, USA - 5_19_20_110_A1 metaG | ecosystem: Engineered > Bioreactor > Semi-continuous > Anaerobic >... | reverse complement strand
TGAACCTGGAATTGTGCGCATGGTCCTACAGTTCAATTATGAGAATGGCCCAGATAGGTTTATTTGCAAACATAAGCGACGGTGATAGATTCAATCCTAAAAAAGAAATAAGCAAGGCAGAAATGGCGGCTTTGCTGTACAATATATATAGAAGTAATTGATGAAGTTTAATTAATATTTGGATTTAATTAATTTAGGTTATAGTGTAAAGTTTATTGTTGAATTAGTTAATTAGTTTTAATTAGTTTAATTAATTCAATTAACGCAGATTAGTTAACATAATTTTAAAACTCTTACTGCGATATAATATAATAAATATAGTTATTATCCCGCCTAACAGTTTACATAATTTACTCATTGAATTAACTGGCCCAATTCTGTATCATAAACACAGGGGGTACAGAATTGTGCGAGTGAGGTCAAATAATAATCTTTTTAAAATGAAATATAAGTTAATTTCGCGCAAGTCACATAAGCAGTCTTTTTATAAGCTATTTTTGGGACTGTTCATCATAGCATTTATATTTTCCTGTAATGATGTTTTGCTTTCTGCTGAATCGGGGGCAGGAACAAAATTCAACATGTCATATGTTTATTTTGGAAGTCCCGTAAATTATACAAGCTATGTGGACAGCACTAAAGGCTCATTAAATGAAATATCGCCGAATTATTTCAACCTGAAAGGCGATGGAAGTTTGAGCATTTCATCTTCCATAAATTCGGATTTTATTGATGAAATGCATGAAAGGGGCATCAGAGTTGTACCCTTTTTAAGCAACCATTGGGACAGGGAGCTGGGAAGAAAGGCCCTTAATAACAGAAATGCCCTTGCCGAACAGATTGCAAATGCTGTTGTAAAATACAACCTGGACGGGGTTAATATAGATTTGGAAAACTTAAACGAGGAAGACAGGAACAATTATACCGATTTTGTCAGGTTATTAAGGCAGAAAATGCCGGCCGGCAAGATTATTGCCGTATCCGTTGCATCTAATCCCTGGGGAATTACAAAGGGATGGCAGGGGTCATATGATTATGCTGCATTGGGGCAATACAGCGATTATTTGATGATAATGGCATATGATGAGCATTATGACGGTGGAAGCGCCGGACCGGTGGCAAGTATCAAGTTTGTTGAAGATTCAATAAAATATGCCATTCAAAGGGTGCCAAAGGAAAAAATAGTCCTTGGGATACCCTTTTTCGGACGAATATGGAAAAACGGCGGTGGAATTGCTGGGCAGGGGATAAGCCTGAATACTGCTGAAACTCTGATTGCCAAGTACAGAGGTGTTGTTACCTTTGATTATACTTCCTACTCGCCTAAAGCAACGATAACCATAAAATCCGGAGACGAGAAACCCTATATTTTCGGTACAAAGCTTGAAGCGGGAACATATACAATATGGTACGAAAACGAGCAGTCTATAAAACAGAAGTTAATCCTGGTCAAAAAGTACGGTATTAAAGGCACCGGCAGCTGGAGCCTCGGGCAGGAAACAAAAAACACGTGGGATTACTATGATTTATGGCTTAACGGTCATTATTATACCGATGCCCAGGGGCATTGGGCGGTAAAATCCATTATAACGGTTGCTAATAATAAATGGATGGTGGGAAACGGCAGCAACAGTTTTGCACCCAACAAATCCCTTACCCGTGCGGAAGCTGCCACTGCACTTGTCCGTGCCATGAGACTTCTTGAAAAAGGCGGTAAAAAGAATACCCAGGAAGTAGCTTTTTCCGATATATCAGGCCACTGGGCGGAAAATGAAATTAAAATAGCTGCCCAATACGGAATTATTGTGGGAAGGGGAGACGGAACATTTGGCCCGGATCAGGCCATAACCAGGGAGGAAGTGGCAGTGTTGATGAACAGGGTTATTTCGATGCAGCAGGGAAGAAATGCTCTTGCATCAAGGAGCGAAAATACAAGTGGAAATAATGTCATTTTTATAGATGTGAGTGCCGAATCATGTCCATGGTCATATGATGCCATAATAGCCATGTCTGGTATCGGAATTATAAAAGGACTTCCTGATGGAAGATTTTTGCCTAAAAATAACACTACCAGGGCTGAAATGGCAGCCTTGCTGTGTAGGGTAATGGGGAATTGACAAATACTTGGGGTAATAATGGGGTATTGACAAATACCATAGCTTGTTGTAGTATTTTACTGTATTGTGTATTAATTGATATATTAAGCATTAAAATTGATATGTTAAATATTAATATTGGCATGCATTATAATTAAATTTAAAACCAAAAATTCCCCCCCTGCAATACGCTGATGTGGCTCAGAGGTAGAGCAGCGCACTCGTAATGCGCAGGCCGTGGGTTCGAGTCCCACCATCAGCTCCAGGACCCTCCGACTTAGGTTGGAGGGTCTTTTTATTTTTCAATTCCGGTGCCCTTCATTCATCTGATGTATATCAGCGGTCTCCTTTTTTTAAATATGCTATAATATGTATGATACACCACAAAAGGAGGAATATACAAATGGAAATTGCAGAAATTACAAGAGAAAAAGCCTTTGAACTTTTTAAGGAATATAACAAGGATGAAAGCCATATAAAGCATGCATTGGCCGTTGAAGCGGTAATGAGGCATTTCGCGGAATTATTTAATGAAGACGTAGAAAAATGGGGAATAATAGGATTGATACACGACCTTGACTATGAACTATACCCTGATGAACACTGCAAAAAGGTAAGGGAAATATTGGCTGAAAAGAATTGGCCGGAAGACTACATCCGCGCAATAGAAAGCCATGGATGGAAAATATGCACTGATGTGGAACCCATGCACGTAATGGAGAAAGTGCTATACACTGTTGACGAACTTACAGGATTAATAACCGCTACGGCCCTCATGCGCCCTTCCCGCAGCATTCTTGATCTTGAAGTAAAATCAGTAAAGAAGAAATGGAAGCAGAAAAGTTTTGCGGCCGGCGTTAACAGGGAAGTAATAGAAGAGGGCGCAAAACTTCTCGGCATGGAACTGGATAAGGTAATAGAGGAAACCATAAAAGGAATGCAAAAGGTTGCGGAAAATATCGGGCTTAAGGGAGAGCTGTAAACAAGAGTGTAAACAGCCTTCCTATATTTGCCACAATAAAGCAGGCAATTATACCTGTTAATGTGGGTACCAGGATGGAAACAAGGGTCCACTTTATGCTCTGGGTTTCCCTGGCTATGGTCCAGCATGTTGTTCCACAGGGGAAATGCATCAGGGAAAACAGCATTGTGCATATGGCAGTTACCCAGGTCCAGTTATTTGCTATCAGAAGGCTCCTCAATTCATTTAGGCTGCCTGGTTCCAGAAGCGAACCTGCGCCCATGTAGCCCATTATAATAATGGGCATAACAATTTCATTTGCAGGAAGCCCAAGTATAAAGGCAAGCAGTATATATCCGTCAAGTCCTATCAGGAAAGCAAAGGGTTCAAGGAAATTTGCGCAGTAGTATAACAGGCTGTGCTGCCCTATACGGAGATTCGCTATGCACCATAATATTATTCCTGCAGGCATGGCAACTCCGACGGCGCGGCCCAGTACAAACAGAGTCCTGTCAAAGATGGACCTGACAATAACACGGCCTATTTGAGGCTTGCGGTATGGTGGGAGTTCAAGGATGAATGAAGAGGGTATTCCTTTTAGGATGGTTATGGAAAGTATCTTTGATACCAGTAAAGTCACGCCAATACCCAATGCAACCACACCAAGCAAGCTAAGGGCCGACACCATGTTTCCCAGGGGGCCGGAAACGGAATAACCGATGAACATGGATATAATCGCTATTAATGTAGGAAAGCGGCCGTTGCAAGGTGTGAAGTTATTTGTAATTGTTGCAATTAATCTTTCCCTGGGGGAGTCAATGATCCTGCAGCCAATAACTCCGGCAGCGTTGCAGCCGAACCCCATGCACATGGTTAATGCCTGTTTACCGTGGGCACAGGCTTTTTTAAATAGATTATCAAGATTGAATGCAACCCTCGGCAGGTATCCCAGGTCTTCAAGCAGTGTAAAAAGGGGAAAGAATATGGCCATGGGTGGAAGCATGACTGACACCACCCAAGCAACTGTCCTGTACATGCCGTTTACCAGCATGTCATGCAGCCATTGCGGTGCACCTGTGTAGACAATGGCACTTGAAAAAACCTTCTCAAACTTAAAAAAAAGGGAGGAAAGCAGTTCGGAAGGGTAGTTTGCACCAACTATTGTAATCCAGAATACAATTCCCAACAGACCTAATATTAATGGTATTCCAAATAGTTTTGATGTAACAATCTTGTCAATCTTTCTGTCTATCCTGTTATAATCATTATCGCGAAATTTGACGGTATCTATGCAAATTTCTTCCGCTTGCCTTACCAGAGATGAAACAATGGCATCCTTTAATTGATCATGGTCAATACCGTTTTTGTACAGAAATTCCCTTGCAGTCTTAACTTGATCCATAAACGCCTTATTTTCGCTTAAATCAAGCCCGACATATTTTTTTATGGCATTTAGCAGGGAAGTATCATCCTCGATTAACCTTAGCGAAAGCCACCTGGCAGGAAGATTAGCCTGTACGGGAAGATCAGCCGGTATATTTGGTTTAAGCATGTTGACAGCTTCTTCTATCAAGTCGCTGTATTCTGCTTCGCTCAGGCTGTGGTTGGATGAGTTTTCTTCCTGGCTTGTGTTGTTTATGTTTATTGTGTCAGTTATGTTTTTTCCGCTGTCGGTATTTGTCAATGTGTAAACGGCCTCCATCAGCTCATTAAGCCCGTCACCGCTTTTAGCATTTGTGCCGACAACCGGAACACCCAGTATCTTTGAAAGCTTTTCCAGATCAATGTTTATTTTTTTCCTTTTAGCTTCATCCATTAAATTTACACATACAACCACATTTTTCGTAATTTCAAGTATTTGCAGTACAAGGTTAAGATTTCGCTCAAGGCATGTGGCGTCTGTGACTACCACTGTTGCGTCGGGTTTCCCGAAACATATAAAATCCCTTGCAACTTCTTCTTCTGCAGATTTGGCCATTAAAGAATAAGTCCCTGGAAGGTCTACCAGGATGAAATCCCTGTCTTTGTGCCTGCATTTTCCATATGCACTTGTAACGGTTTTGCCAGGCCAGTTACCGGTATGCTGTTTCATACCGGTAAGATAGTTAAAAACAGTACTTTTCCCCACATTTGGATTGCCTGCAAGTGCTATTATTTTTTCATGAGGGGATGTATGTTGGATTTTCAGTTCATTAACCAGAATACACATGCCGGTTGACTGATGTGTAAGACCCATTACTTAAACACCTTCTTTCCAATTGGCTGTACCAGTACTTTGCCTGCATCTTCGGTTCGGAGGGCAATTACCGCACCGCGGATGTTATAAGCAGTAAGGCCGCCGGATGGACTTTCAAGCAGAACCTCAATTTCAGTACCGGTTGTCAAACCCAGGTCCAGCATCCTTCTTCTTATGATGCCGGTTGATATGAGCTGTTTAACTATTGCCTTTGTATGCAGTGGCAGAAGACTTAAAGGTAATATATCCTTTTTCCCAATCATAAATCAATTTCCTTTCCCTTTAGCTGCGTGAAAAAATTTTTCTCATGACTAATATATGTAAAATAAAAAACCGTTGTTACGAATATAAATTAAATTGAGACAGGTATATCGTGAAAATTAAGGTTGTGATAAATCATGAATAACGACAATCAAGAATTTTATACCGTACGGGGATATGAGCTTCTTGAGCAGGGTAAGAAGGATAAAAAGATGCTAACCTCTGCCATGGAGGATTATCTTGAGATGATTTACAGGCACAGCTCACAGGACGGCTATATCAGAATAAATCTTCTTTCGGAACTGTTGAACGTAAAACCTTCTTCAGCAACCAAGATGGTGCAGAAATTGGCTTCCCTGGGCTTGCTGGATTATAAAAAATACGACATTATTCTCCTTACTGAAAAAGGAAAACTAATAGGAGAGTATTTATTAAGGAGGCATAGTATAATTGAAAAATTTTTAAAAAATATAGGAGTTAAGGAAAATATACTGGCCCAGACCGAACTGATTGAGCATAATGTTAAAGATAATACCCTTAACAGTATACATCTTCTTAATTCTTTTTTTGAAGACCATCCGGCCATTCTGAAAAAATACATTGATTATAAGAATAAAAAAATAAATGACCTTTAGAATTGCTAATTAACAATACCAGTTGCCTTTTGGGGAGCTTGACTTAACAAGCAAAAATATATAATATTTATTATAAATAGCAACGGAGAGGAGAAATAATATGGTTTCTGTTGAGGAACAAATAAAGATAATATCAAAAGGCGCCGAAGAGATTATAAATATAGAAGATTTGGAAGCGAAGCTGAAAAAATCCCAAAAAGAAGGGAAACCTCTTACCGTAAAGCTTGGTCTTGACCCGTCTGCACCGGATATACATTTAGGTCACACCGTTGTGTTGAGAAAAATCAGACAATTCCAGGATTTGGGACATAATGCCGTAATTATTATAGGCGATTTTACAGGAATGATAGGAGACCCAACCGGAAGATCAAAAACCAGAAAGCAATTAAGCAGGGAACAGGTCCTGGAAAATGCCAAGACATATGAAAGGCAGATTTTCAGGATACTTGATAAAGATAAGACGATAGTCCGTTTTAACAGCGAGTGGCTCTCGAAAATGAATTTTGCCGATGTTATTTCCCTGGCTTCAAAATATACCGTAGCAAGAATGCTTGAAAGGGAGGATTTTAAAAACCGCTTTAATTCCCATGAAAGCATAGGTATTCATGAGTTCTTTTATCCTTTGATGCAGGGTTATGATTCGGTTATGCTGAAAGCAGATGTGGAACTGGGCGGTACTGATCAGAGATTTAATATCCTTATGGGAAGGACGCTCCAAAAAGATTACGGACAGGAATGCCAGGTTGCGGTACTGATGCCCATACTTGAAGGTATTGACGGGGTTGAAAAAATGAGCAAGAGCCTTGGAAATTATATAGGCATTGATGAAAGCCCTGAAGACATGTACGGCAAAGTAATGTCCATTCCTGATAATCTGATAATAAAATATTATGAACTGGTCACAGACGTTCATCCTGACGAGGTAAAAAGGATAAAAGCCGTGCTTGAAAGCGGAGAAATAAATCCGAGGGATATAAAGATGAAGCTGGCACATGAAATTACAAGGTTATATCATGGAAATGAGGCGGCGGATGAAGCTGAGAGACGTTTTGTATCCGTATTCCAGAAAAAAGAAATACCTGATGATTTGCCGCTGGTAAAAATAAATGATAGTATGCTTTTCAATGGTAAGATTGACATAATTAAAATAATTACAAACGTTGGTTTTGCGCCAAGCAACAGTGAAGCAAGAAGGCTTGTTGCTCAGGGTGCGGTAAAGGTTAACGGCAAGAAGATTGAAAGCCTGAATGATGTCAACATTCAAAACGGAGACGTTATTCAGGTTGGTAAGAAGAATTTTGTAAAAGTGGAGCTTTGATCGGATCATGGATACTTTCCTTTATAATGATGCCAACATTGAATATAAAGAAGAAGATTATTTTAATCTGCTGAGAATGGACAGGGATGATGATTTTGCACCGGAAGCATTGAGAATATTTGAAGAAGGTCGGAAAATAGCAAAACCCAAGGCTTTATATGGAATAGCATATGTAAAAGACAGGGGAGAAGACTGGGTACTGGTTGAGGATATATGTTTTAACAGTAAAATGCTGAGTTTGAATCTACGGGAAGCCCACAGGGTCTTCCCGTATGTTGCTACATGCGGCAAGGAACTTGATGAATGGGCCCAATCATTCAAAGACTATCTTGAACGTTACTGGGCAGATAAGTTTTGCGAAATGGCGGTAAAAAGAGTTTATGAACTTACATTTAAGGATTTTGGAAAAAGACTGAATCTAGGTAAAACTGCGGTTATGAATCCCGGGTCACTGCCGGATTGGCCCATAAGCGAGCAGAAGAAATTATTTACGTTACTGGGGGATAAAATAAAGGCCTTGGGGGTAGAATTGACCGACAGTTTTTTAATGGTGCCTGTTAAATCCATCTCCGGAATTATATTTCCTACCGAAACGGAATATGAAAACTGCATGTTCTGTCCTAGAGAAAATTGTCCAAATAGGAGAGCGGATTATGATCCCAATGCTTTTGAAAAAAGATTTAATATAATGATGTGAAAATGTGTTATAATGAGTTATGTGAAAGCATCATAGGATTAAGCCATGAAATTGAGGGATAATGAAACATTTATATTTAGCCTTAAAATTATGGGAAATAATAAGATATGAGAGGAGGAAAATCGTATGAAAAATACAGTATTGAACAAAAAGATTTATGATACTGCCGGTATAGATAAAGCTTATGAATATGCGAAGGAAGTATATGCAGCATATGGGGTTGATACGGATGAAGTTCTGAATAAAATCCGGGAGATCCCGATATCTATTCATTGCTGGCAGGGAGATGACGTAACAGGGTTTGAAGGTATAGACGGGCTTTCAGGCGGAGGAATCATGGCAACGGGAAATTATCCCGGAAGAGCCAGGAATGGCGAGCAGTTAAGGCAGGATATTGAAAAAGCCTTAAGCCTTATTCCGGGAAAACACCGTGTAAATCTCCATGCCATTTATGCTGAGACAGGCGGGAAACATGTTGAAAGGGACAGTATTGATGTGAGCCATTTCAAAGAATGGATAGATTGGGCAAAGGAAAAAGGGATAGGACTTGATTTTAACCCGACATTTTTCTCCCACAAGATGGCTGATTCAGGCTTTACCCTTTCAAGCAAAGATGAAAATGTCCGTTCTTTCTGGATCCGTCACGGAAAAAGATGCAGGGAAATTGCCGCTGAAATGGGGAAAGAATTAAACAGCCCATGTGTAAACAATGTCTGGATACCTGACGGAATGAAAGATATTCCGGCTGACAGGATGAGTTATCGTTTAATATTAAAAGAATCCCTGGATGAATTGTTTGAGAAAAAATATGATCCTAAATATCTTATCGATGCTGTTGAGTCCAAGCTGTTTGGAATAGGTTCCGAGAGTTATGTTGTCGGGTCCCATGAGTTTTACATGGGGTATGCAATGACAAGGAATGTAATGCTTTGCCTTGATATGGGACATTTCCATCCCACTGAAGGAATTGCGGATAAAATATCATCAATTTTAACATTCAAGGATAAGCTGCTTTTGCATGTAAGCAGGGGAGTCCGCTGGGACAGCGACCATGTGGTGCTGTTGAATGATGATGTACTGGCAGTAGCACAGGAAGTAAAACGTGCCAATGCCTTTGATAAGGTTTATTTCGCCCTCGATTTCTTTGATGCCAGCATAAACAGGATTTCCGCATGGGTAATAGGAACCAGGTCAATAATCAAGGCTATTATGTTTGCTATGCTTGAACCTACGGATTTGATAAAGGAAGAAGAAGCAAGAGGCAATTACGGAAACCGTCTTGCATTAATGGAAGAATTAAAGACATTGCCGTTTGCGGCTGTATGGAACAAGTACTGCAGCATTAACAACGTTCCTGTTGGCAGCGAATGGCTGGATGTAGTGAGAGAATACGAAGAAAATGTTCTCTTAAAGAGATAAAATAGGGATAAAATAGAGATAAAATATTCGTGCCGGCAAAAGAAATGCAAAATGAAAGGGATGAAGAAATGTTTAACGAAGGATTGAAGGATCTTGAAATCATATCCCATGCTGTGGGAAACTGCCCCGATTACGTACAGGGGGGAGGAGGCAATACTTCTGTCAAGCTCAATGATGAATTAATGGCGGTAAAGGCCTCCGGGTTTAAATTGAATCAGATTACTTCCAAAGAGGGGTTTGTAGTTGTAAACTACAAGAAGATAAAAGAGTATCATGAAAATGTGGATTTGAACTCCGGGATTGACTACGAAAAAGACAGTGTACAATTTGCAAAGGATAATGTGGTGGAACTGGAAGGCATAGAAAAGTTAAGGCCTTCAGTGGAAGCAGGTTTTCATTCCGTCCTTAAAAAATATGTAATACATACCCATCCGGTATATGCTAATATTTTATGCTGTTCAGAGGAAGGAAGGGAACTTGTTTCAAAGATATTCCCTGAGGATGAGTGGAATATTTTATGGATACCCTATGTAAATCCAGGCTTTTTCCTTACCTTGAAAATAATGGAAGGAATTAAGGCATTTCAGGAAAGAAGCAGTAAGGAAAGTTTCCCGGAAGTTATTTTTATGCAGAACCACGGACTCATAGTTACATCAGATGACAGGGATAAATGTATTGAACTCCATTCAAAGGTTAACAATCGTATCAAGGAGTACCTTGGTATAAAAGAGTCCTACCCTGAGATTAAAATAGAAAAAATACAGGCTGATGAAAATACCGAAAATTGTTGCTGTTGTGAATGCTGTAAAGGATATACTTATGAAAGCAAAACAGATTACCTGCTGAACTTTTTCAAGGGTAAGGATATATCTAAAAATATTTTTGAAGAAATTAAACTCTATCCCGACCAGTTGGTGTACCTTAATGACAGTGTTTCCGTGGACGGGGAGAAGAATAAGCTGAATATTGATACTAAAACGGGACAGTTGCTTTACTGTGTCGACTACAAAGAAGCGCTGACCATTGAGGAAACCTTGCTTGCATATGTTTACGTGATAGATAAGGTGAAGCAATGCGGCTTGACAATTAAATCCATGACCGAGGAAGAAGTGGATTATATACGTAACTGGGAAAGCGAGAAATACAGGAGAAAGATGGTCGGAAGGTAAAAATAAAATATTAAACTAATCAAAAATTAAAACT
>Ga0134094_1003757_pt1 | contig 10830 bp, 8 predicted proteins | sample 5_1taG_FD_94458 | JGI IMG/M metagenome (GOLD analysis project Ga0134094, IMG submission 94458) | Switchgrass degrading microbial communities from high solid loading bioreactors in New Hampshire, USA - 5_19_20_110_A1 metaG | ecosystem: Engineered > Bioreactor > Semi-continuous > Anaerobic >... | reverse complement strand
CAGATAACTTACCATGAGGGACAATGCAGCAAGTGCCGCAGAGCCGATTGCAAAACCTTTTCCGATGGCAGCGGTTGTGTTGCCGACTGAGTCAAGCTTATCGGTAATTTCACGTACTTCAGGTTCAAGTTTGCTCATTTCAGCAATACCGCCGGCATTGTCCGATATTGGACCGTAAGTGTCAACAGAAACAATTGCGCTTACGAAACTCAGCATTCCCACAGCAGCCATTGCAACACCATACATTCCGGAAATAAAGTATGAAGCGGCGATTGCAGTACCGAGTACGATCAATGGAGCCATACAGCTCTTCATGCCAATCCCAAGACCCTGTGTGATTGTGAGAGCTGCTCCTTCCTGGCTTGCTGAGGCAATATGACGTGTAGGTTTATAGTCATATGATGTATAATATTCAGCGATTATCCCTACAAGGATTCCCGCGACAACGCCGAGCGTGGATGCGATCCACGGAGAAGCAAATCCCGCAGCAAAACCGGCACCGGACAAATCTTCACCTTTAAACATAATATATGTTAGAAAGAATCCGAACACAATTGTAAGACCTGCGGACAACCATGTCGAACCATTCAGTTCACGGTGCGGATTATCCGAAAGCTTTTTGAGCAGAAGTGACGCTATCCCAATAACACAGGCAATAAGCCCGCCTGCAGCAAAAACAACCGGGAACAGGAAGAGTTTGCTCAAAAGGCTGTTAGATATTAGCCCATTTGTCATTTCCCCTCCGGTGTACTGGCTTGTAAGGAACAGATGAAAGCCAAGGATAATAGCTGCAGTTATCGCGCCGACATAGCTCTCCAGCAAGTCACTGCCAAGACCTGCGACATCGCCGACATTATCACCGACATTGTCCGCTATTGTGGCAGGATTTCTCGGATCGTCCTCCGGGATGTGCGCTTCAACCTTTCCTACCAGGTCAGCACCCATGTCTGCAGCTTTGGTATAGATACCTCCGCCTACACGATTAAACATGGCTATCAGTGAACATCCGAGGGCATACCCGGAAAGAACCATCGTAAAGGGTACAAATTCAACCCCTAACCAGTTTGAAACAAGTACTACATTCTCGGGTTCCAGCATTCCCAGACCAATACCGAAGATAATATAAACGAGGAAAAGACCGAGAAGTGCAAACCCGCCTACACAAAGCCCCATAACGCTGCCGCCCCTGAAAGCCACTTTCAGCGTGCTTCCAAGTTTCTTTGTTACCCGTGCTTCATTGGCAACTCTGACATTGGCATATGTAGCAATTTTCATTCCCACATAACCGGCTGAAGCACTCATAACAGCACCTATCAGGAATGCAAATGCCGTGTAAATGCTTACAAGGATTAAAAGAGCTGCAAATACACATGTTACAACTATAAGCAATATTTTATACTCGTAATTGATAAATGCATTTGCACCAATGCGGATTGCCGAAGCAATTTCCACCATTTTTTCAGTGCCTTCATTCATCTTCTTTACTTTTACAAAGTTCATGGCAGCAAAACCCAAAGTAAGTAAAGATGCAATTATGACGAGGGCCAAGATGCTCATTTAAATGCGCGCTCCTTTCATTTTGCTATTCTACAAATTTCGACACAACTTTATGATTATATTACAGAATCAGAGTATATTACAATGCTTGTTTTTTGGATTTTACATCATATAAGCAATTCTGCGTTAATTTTGTGCATTATTACAATCACTCCGTTCATTTCTTGTTTATTAAGCTGAAACATTTGGAATTGTTTTTATTGGTAGCGCCATATAAAAAGCTCCCTTCTGGTTTATCATCACTAATTTCGGCCAGAAAGGAGCCTTTAATATTTCTCATACACGAAATTTATTACATTTTCCTCTGACAAAAAGACATGAGCTTAATTCCCATTATAACACATGACTCTTCACCTGTTTCTTTCTTGCCGTTTATTACATTGTTAAATTTAATCTGCTTTGTTTCCCAAACCCTATGTTGAGCCATCTATTAAATCCTAAACATATTTATAATGGTTCACCGGCTTTAGGTCAGGAAGGTCCAGTCCTAATTCCAAAACCAGGTAATTCCGCATATCATAACATAAATCACACTTTCCTGCATACTCTTCTTTTGGTTTGTATCCATATTCCTTTGCGGCGAGTTCTGCAAATCCTCTTATACCCATAGTCTCTAGGCTTTCAAATATCCGGTATTTTCCGGGATCCGCCCCATGCACCAGTTCCCTTAAGGGGATTGAAAAACCCGGGCACGACTGGGGAATGAAGTTTCCGTAAAGATCAACGTGAAAGTGATAAATTCCAGACAGCAATCTGCATGGTATTGATTCCTTCAAAATTTGATCAAAAGGCTGCTTTTTCATCATAGGCTTATACGTCTTAAAAGCGCGCCCCTTCAAATTCAGACCATACTTTTTCAGCAAATGCAGCAGATAATCATGCCCGAAAAGCTGCCTATACTCATCAAGAGAATGGGGTTTCATATCATCCATGGCATCAATATCATCCCAGAATTCCATAAGCCAGGGGAATACGTTCATCCCTGCCTTTGAGCAGGCCTTAATTAATGCTTTTACCTTCCAAAATGGAATTTATTCATTATGGAACGGGTCTATGGATATAAGCAGCGTGTTTACTCCGTGATCTTTTAACTCTTTAAGTATAGCATTTGCTGACGTTTCATCCCTGTACCACGAGGAATTTGTTTCAATATACTCAATTTCGATATTGTTTTTCCGGGCAGCATCAAGGACATCCAGAATCTTATCAGGCTTAAGAAGCGGCTCACCGCCACCGATATGTACATGATGGCACCCCAGGCTCCTTAATATCGAAAACACCTCATCAGCCATAGTGTATGTCATATAGTCATCATGCCACTTTGGTGAACTGGAATAGCAGCAGTGTCTGCATTGGGAAGTACACTTATAATTTGTGATTATACCTCCCGATACCATGTAGTCAAGCTTCAGCACGATTACGCCCCCTCATGATATTGTTACATTTTTAATAATTTTTGTACACTCTTTGTCTATGCATTAATGCTACACAAAGATAATACCCACCTCGCCGGTATGTTTTAGTGTACACATTTTCCCTTTCAGGCCGAGTAGACAATTTGGATGTAATTCATAAAACCCGGTTAACTTAGAACTTACATCTTCGTAATCATTGCCACATTTTGCACGTGACCCAAATTTGATCAACTGACGTTTTCTGCTGTAATTTTGATTCATACGTTAGTGCAAAATAGTTTTCCTTTTCTTGATTTTTGCCTCTTCCAACTTAATTTCTCTGCTATTACAATAAAGGTTTCCAAACATTATAACCCAAATGATTCTGCAATGGAAATACTTTAATCTTCAATTAATAATAATCTCTCCTGTGATTTTTCACATTAAAATATTGTTTACTCTTTTGATCATTTTATTTTCTGAGATATTTATTTTTCAGTTCCTCTTTTTTCTCTGATATAAATTCCTGCTTTTTATTATCATCCAATGCTTCCGGTACCAGTATGTATTCAAATTTAAAATCTATAAGTTCACCGTTGCCGTCCATCATATCATGTACCAAATTCATGGCACATGAAAAATATTCTTCATCATTAAAATTCTGATCTGAATTTGCGAATAAGAATATATGGTTTAAATCTTTGCTGAAAAAAATTATTATTTCATCAACTCTTACACATTTTTCTCCGTCAGAAATATAATAATACCATTCCACACATGCCTGATCCAACGCCAGCGGATCAAAGGATGCGAACATACCCAAATCAGGCAGAATAGGCACATCGTTTTCTCCATGACAGTCACAATAGGGGGACACATCCACCACCAGGGAAATATGGAAGTTGGGACGGCCGTCCAATACGGCCTTGGCGTATTCCGCCATTCGACGGTTTAACTGCTCAACGGCAGCGTCGTTGTCAAATGAGATAGCATCGAAATTGCAAGAACCGAGGCAACGACCGCAGCCCACGCAGTTTTCCTTATTAACCGTCATCTTTTTGCTGACTGTATCAAATACCAAGGCATTATTGGCACACTCTTTAAGACACCTGAGGCAGCCCCGGCATTTATGCTGAGAGATACGTGCCTTGCCATTGCTGTGCTGTTCCTTTTTTCCGGCACGGGAACCGCAGCCCATGCCTATGTTTTTGATCGCTCCCCAAAACCGGTCAACTCATGCCCCTTGAAATGAGACAGGCTGATAAAAACGTCCGCATCCATGATAGCCCGGCCGATTTTGGCTTCCTTTACATATTGTCCCCCCTTGACAGGCACTGCGATATCATCGGTACCCTTAAGTCCATCTCCTATCAGTATTGGACATCCTACTGTCAGCGGTGTAAAGCCGTTTTCCCATGCACACTCCAAATGTTCAAGAGCATTTTTCCGTTTCCCGGGATACAAGGTATTGCAGTCAGTCAGGAAAGGCTTACCGCCCAGTTCCTTTACTACATCAACCACTGCTCTGGCATAATTGGGACGAAGGTAGCTGATATTCCCCAACTCACCAAAGTGCATCTTGATAGCAACGAATTTGCCATCCATATCTATCTGATCGATACCAGCTTTTTTGATGAGCTTTTTAAGTTTGGCAGGCAGTCCGTCTCCAAAAGGTACCGTGCGAAAATCCGTAAAATAAACCTTTGCTTTTTCCATTATTTTGCTCACTCCTCTTATTCATTTATAGCCAGTATATATTCTCTATCAAAACAACGCCACTGTCCAGAGTGATCACACAGCTTCGGAAAATCTGAAAGGCATCTGACTCATCCCGGTTTCAGTAATACCGTCCCGAACCATTCAATGTCTTCTCAAGACGATATATTCATATTGGCAAATACATTTCGTACTGTGTAACAGAGTCTTTCACAAAGCCCAGGTGTTTTACAAAACCCGTAAGTGATGAGTTGCCGGGAAAGCTTATTGCCAGCTTTTTTAGATTTAGCTTCCTGACCGCATGATTAATAAGCCCTCTCCCAATACCTTTATTTCGGAATCTGGGATCAACCCACAGAAAATTTACTCTCCCTGAAGAATGGAAGCTTAGTCCTTTTATATGTAATCATGCGCTTTCCTTTCTTTAACACTAAATTTTTGCATAGCAGTCACTCGACATAATGTCACTTGGTTTATTATGAAAACACCAAGGACCTATAATTTTTTCTCTGCGCAAATTATACCATATTCAATGCTCGAAGTTTCATAATAAGGCCATGGGAATATGTCTGCGGGTGGACTTCATGGACTTTGGAACCCAGCTGGATAAATACTTCTGATCCCTGGCGAGGATAGACAGGTTTCAGGAAACATAAATTATGTAGTGCTATTGGACCTATCCCGCAGTAAATCTCAACATTTCATCTGATATCTTCCTTTCCTGGGAGCAATGGCAAAGGAAAGCAATGAGTAGGAGCACGGGAAGCAAGCATAATAACTGTCTTTTTTCTATCCCTGTGGATATTCTATGCCCAATATATCAACAATAAGATGCTGCAATCCTTTCATCGGACTTGGGATAGGTTTGTCAAGAACATACATTAGACCTAATGCAAAAGCAATGACATAAAAAATGGAAAAAACTGCAAATTCCCTCCATTCCTTTCTTTTTACAAGTCCCGGAACGTTGATTATAAAGATGCAAGCATAAATCAATAAAAGAAATATCATGTCCCCTTACCCCTTTCTGGTTTAGGTAAGCCGCGTATTTTCGCGATCAGTAACGACAAGGGAGGAAAAACAAATATCAGTGGAACGGAATATATAATGCCCGCGTTTTGTGTGATCATAGCATGATCCACTGGTGACTGGAAAACAGTAGCGGCAAGTATGACCTCAATGCCGGCCAGAGGTAAAACCAGCGGTAAATACGACTTTAAACCAAATAATTGTGAAATAGCCACTACCGTTACATAAAGGAAAATGCTGCATTTTAAAAACATCAATATTGTCTGCGCAATGCCTATCAGAAAATCCATTCTTGTTAACACGGTCCCGATGTTGATAAGACGAATTGACTGGAATGATGCAGAAGTCCATATAGTCTGTGTTCTTCCCAAAACCGCTGTGTTTCTGATGGCCACAATAAAAAGACTTACCGCGCCGACCAATAATCCTGATAAAGTGTTCTTAACTGCATGCTCAGTCTTATTCAGGCATCCCATAATCATGAGGAAAACTACCGTTTCGCCAAAGGGAATGGCCGACACAATATGAATACCCTGAAATATTTTTATTAAAGGCAGTTCAAAAAGCGGTAAAAAATTGGAGAAATCCATTTGGTCAATCAAAAGGATGAATGTACTTATTATTGCAAACAACCCGGTAACTACAAACAAATGGCTTGTCCTTGCCAATACTTCTATACCTTTAGCCACAGCAAATGCACAGGTTGCAGTAAAAACTATCAGCAGAAAAATAAACGGCGTGTCCTGCATTAAAAAAGTTATATATAACTCACCCACATCACGGATATTAAAAGACAAAGTCATCATGAAAAAGAAAATATAATATATGGATATGATTTTACCCAGGAAGCGTCCATATACCATATCGTTTATCTGAACCAAATTCATCCCCGGAAACCTTTTTGCAAGCGCTACATATGAAAGAATGACAGGGACTGTTATAACCAGTCCTGCTAATATAACCATCCATGTCTGGTGTTCGGTTATTCCTACTGTAAAATCTATCAATAAAACTGATCCGTGGACGAAACCGGCAATTAGGAAAAGTAATTGTTGACCGCTGATTTTCCCTTTTTCAATACTCATATTATTTCTCCTCTTTATTTTGGGATACCGGTTTTTTTAATAAATCAGTTTTTATTATCTTTGATTCGATGTCAATGTTTAATTCTATAGTTGGATATATTTCATCCCAATTATCCTTTATAGACTTCCACTCCTTGCTGTACTTTTTATGTAGCATTTCGCCAAAACCAAATATATCAGCCTTCAAATCCTTTGACTTTTCAAAGGCTGCCATTACTTCCTGCCGTATAACTTCTGACGTAGCTTCCTGTATTTTTTCCAACGCTTCAATTGTTGCCAGGTTTTCGGTGGTAGTCTGTTCTGAGAGGCTCACCTCATTATTGATTTCTATATGCATTACGATTTTGCCATCCTTTATTCCCGGTTTAACTTTGCTCTTGGCTTTTATGATCTCCAGAATTGCCTCTCCTTGTTTATTAGGCGAAGGAACGATTATAACGCCGCTTTTCACTTTACCGAGTACCCACAGAACGCCACGGACTTCATCATGGTTAAGTGTGCCGACCATTTTACCATTCTTAAATGCAGCCATGCCCGATATATAAATCTCCTTGCAATCATTTTCCTGGACAATACTGACTAAAGGTGCAAGCGGAGCCGTAGTGTCACTCATCATACATGAAGCAAAATCTTCCATATTCACTTCATAGAAATGGGATGTAAAGCCATATGTCTTGACCAGCTTTGCAATATTCACGGCAGGATACTTTTCCGTTTCGGGTTTGGCATCCAAAACCTCTGAAGCCTTTTTTTCCGAAACAAGGATCAAAGCAGTAGGTCTCATTTCATGGGCGCGTAAAAAGAAATCAATGTATGCCTGTAAACCCTCTGTAGCTACATCGTTTCCAAAAATCACAGCCTGATTGTGGGATATAAAAAGCCTGTTTCCTGTCTTGTGAGTTATTTGTCTTACCGCTTCAAAAATCGATTTTCCCTTACTGGAAACATTCCAATATCCCTCGCTGTCTTCTCCTCCTCCGCCACGTGCATTTGCCGCCCCTCCTCCTGACATATCAACGTTAACGACCTGCGCAGTCAGCAAAACGTTTCCGGATTCTTCTTCCTTATCAACTCCCATTCCAATGACGATTTCAAGATCATTTATCTGCCTTGCGCCTAAACATCCGGGTAAAACAGGCAACATAAAAAAGCATATTATTAATTTCATGATTCTGAAATTCATCTTTTTTCCCATTGAAGCCCTCCTTTTATCTGGAATCATCGCTGTCATTTTTATATGGTGACGGCATCAGGTCCGGACTTTGCTTGTATGGATCGCTATCGTTCCGGGTAATGGCCGAAGGACGCTTTGACATTGTCCAAAGCGGCATCCTTATGAAAACATCCTTTAAACCTGTGAGATCCAACGGTACGACCGGCCATAAATATGGTGTTCCAAAAGATCTTAAAGAGGCCAGATGCATCAATGTTGCCAAAAGCCCCAAAATTATACCGAAACCGCCGGCAATTCCGGCAAGTGTAAGATATAAATACCTCAACAATGTTCCGGAATCGGTCTGCGCCGGGACGGCAAAGCTTGCAATAGCTGTTGCGGATACAACGATTACCATGATTGGACTTATAAGACCGGCCTGAACAGATGCCTCACCCAGTACAATAGCCCCAACAATGCCGACTGTTTGTCCTACTGGTTTCGGCAGCCGTACTCCCGCTTCTCTCAGAAGATCGAAGGCAAACAACATCAAAAAGGCTTCCATTATTGCCGGAAAAGGAACTCTTTCACGTCCTTCCGCTATGGATATCAATAGCCGGGTAGGTATCAGTTCCTGATGGAAAACAGTCAAAGCTACATAAATTGCAGGTCCCAGGGTACTGATAATAAAAGACATAAATCTTATTAATCGTATAACACTTGCAAAAAACGGTCTGGCATAGTAGTCCTCAACACTTTGGAAGCTTTCTATAAACACCATGGGCACTACAAGAACAAAAGGTGTACCGTCAACCAGAACAGCAACACGGCCTTCGAGTATTTTTGCTGTAACCTTGTCAGGTTTTTCACTGTTTGAAACCGTAGGAAAAACAGAGTAGGGATTATCATCAATAAATTGCTCAATATATCCTGATTCCAGAATCGATTCTGTTTTTATTCTTTTAAGCCGTGTCCTGATTTCTTCGACCACTTTCGGATTGGCCACACTTTTCAGATATACAATGCATACATCTGTTTTTGACTTTTCACCTATTACAAATTTTTCTACACACAAGTCAGTGTCTTTTATTTTTCTGCGGATAAGAGCAATGTTTTCATTTATATTTTCAACAAAGCCTTCTCTTGGCCCACGTACGACAGCCTCTGTTCCTGGTTCTTCAATACTTCGGGATTTTATCTTTATGGATTTGATGGCCAGAGCCTCTTTTGAGCCATTTATCAATAAAATGGCTGCACCTGCCAGCAAACTGTCAAGCAGGTCGTTTAACATCGTCACTTTCAGATTATCCGTCATGGAGATTAAATTCATCCGGATGGTGTCAATATCGGTAAAATCCATATCCATATTGTTGCTGAGCAGTAATACGTCATACATTAAAGGCTGCAGGATGTTTTTATGGATTTCTTCCTTATCTGTTATGCTATTGATAAAAATCAGGGCTCCTTTGTATTTTCTTTCAGGCCCAAAGTTGAACTCGTGAATCGTTACATCACTGCTTTCGTGAAGGATACCTTTAATTACTTCCAGGTTTTTTTCCAGATCAGGTGATATTGGTTCACTATCCTTCTCACCTGGTTCAGCTTGATTCATATATTTATTTCTTAAGGAGAAATAACGAATTATCTTCATAATATATCCGAACATAGAATAATTCTTCCCAGGCAGTTTTTATTAGATTATTTTTTACATCCATCGGCGATTTATTCTTCTGAAAAATACTGAATGCTGATTCTGAAAACAGATGCTACTTGAGAACTTAGTTACGATGCAGAAAAAAACAGCCTCAGGAAAGTATGATTAAGCTGCGTCAAATAATACTCTCTGAGGCTGTTTTTTCTTGGTATCCGGCAATCTGCACCCTTGTTGTAATTCTATGGACCTTCCTTTTAACTCTCACCCTGATATTAAAAACTTACATGATTATAATCCTTTCTTCTATAACCTGGATGAAATGTGGCTTCATGGAATGAAATGGGGCTTTTGCGTATGATTCTTTGAAACATACTTCAAAAGCCCCATCCTGTTTTACTCATCTTCCATAAACTTCAAATTCCCAGAAGGAGTAGCCCCAGGGACCGGTTTTTTCATAAGCAGTCAGTTTTACATAGCGTGCTTGTGTAGCTGCAAATGTTGTTTCAAAATTCATAACAGGATCGCCGCTGTTCTTATTGTATACCGTCACCCATGGACCGTTTGCGCTTGCAGCTGCTTCAATTTTGAATTTTGTGGCAGTCGTGGTGCTGGCCTCCCATAGAATGACAATCTTATCAATAGAGTATGTTCCTCCAAGATCGATCGTATAGGTAAGTTCATAATTGCCACCATGCTCAGATTCAAAGCGGGTATTGATGTTGCCGTCAATACCATAGCCGGCCGGACCGTTGCCTGGTCTGTTTGTCACCGCCGTCTTGCCAAGCGCGACATTTGTATAGGTATTTGGATCCTGTACCGGTGTCCCATATACTTCAAATTCCCAGAAGGAGTAACCCCAGGGGCCTGTCTTCTCGGTAGCCGTGAGCTTCACATAACGTGCTGTGACCGGACTGAAACTTGTGCTGAACGTCTGTTCAGGCGCTCCGCCGTTCTTCTCATAAACCTTCGTCCAGGGACCATTTTCACTTGTGGCAACTTCAATCTTGAACTTAGTGGCTGTGGTGGTTTCCGCTTCCCATTTGATTGCGATCTGGCTGACTGTGTAATCAGATCCCAGATCAATTGTGTAAGTCAGTTCATAGTTCCCGCCATGCTCAGATTCAAAGCGGGTGTTGATGTTGCCGTCAATGCCATAGCTGGCCGGACCGTTGCCTGGTCTGTTTGTCACCGCCGTCTTGCCAAGCGCGACATTTGTATAGGTATTTGGATCCTGTACCGGTG
>Ga0134094_1003753_pt1 | contig 10842 bp, 5 predicted proteins | sample 5_1taG_FD_94458 | JGI IMG/M metagenome (GOLD analysis project Ga0134094, IMG submission 94458) | Switchgrass degrading microbial communities from high solid loading bioreactors in New Hampshire, USA - 5_19_20_110_A1 metaG | ecosystem: Engineered > Bioreactor > Semi-continuous > Anaerobic >... | reverse complement strand
TTGATGCCGGGCGCGCTGGCGAGTTTCACGGGGCTGTCGCCAGCGTTTCTGATCGGCTACCCGATCAACTTTATTGCCATTTTCTTCCTGGGCGGCCCGCTGGGTGAAGAGATCGGCTGGCGGGGGTTCGCGCTGCCGCGGATGCAGGCCCGCTGGGGCGCGTTGAAAGCATCGCTCTTGCTGGCGGTTCTCTGGACGGTCTGGCATTTGCCGCATTTCCTCACCTCGGCGCAGCGGGGCGGCCCGGATGCGGGGCTCGCGCCGTTCTATACCCAACTGCCGGTCTTTTTTGTGCTGCTGGCGGCACTCTCGATCATTTTTACGTGGGTTTATAACCACACGCGGAGCAGCGTTTTTATGGCGATCCTGCTGCATGCCAGCATCAACACGCTGAGCATTGCGCTCCCGCTGTTCCCGGTCCCTGCCGTTGCTGACAGCGATCTATCCGTCGCGCTTGGCTGGGGAATTCTGGCGCTGTTGATTCTCGTTTTCAGCAGGGGCCGGTTAGGGTACGCGCCCGAATAAAGCTGCCTGCCGGGCTGAGGTGAAGAGCGCCGCTTGACGGTTTGCGCTGCGCCAGAATCGAATATAATTCTTTCTAACGGTGCGGGTGCACCTCAATCCTTTAGCGTTCGGGAACCTGCTGAAAAATGAATATTAATGAAAAACTTCGAGCCGTCCGCGCGTGGACGATGTACGATTGGGCCAATTCTGCCTTTGCGACGACGATCATGGCAGCGGTGCTGCCGGTGTATTATGCGCAGGTTGCCGGTGCAACGCTGCCGGGCAACACGGCCACGGTCTATTGGGCTTATACCAGCTCGATTTCGCTGCTGGCTGCTGCCCTGCTCAGCCCGGTTTTAGGGGCGATTGCCGATTTTCGCGGGGCCAAAAAGCGCTTTTTGGTCGTCTTTATGCTGCTCGGCGTGGCGGGGACGGCGCTGCTGTACTTCGTCCGCACGGGCGATTGGCTGGCAGCCTCGATCTTCTTCGTGGTGGGTGAAATGGGGTTCGCCGGGTCGCTGGTCTTCTACGACTCGCTCCTGCCGCATATCGCCGGGCCTGATGAAATTGACCAGGTCTCTTCGCGCGGGTACGCGATGGGCTATCTCGGCGGGGGAATCCTGCTGGCGATTAACCTGGCGATGATCATGCTTGCCCCTGCAGAGATGACCGAAATCATGACGCGCCTGACCTTTCTCAGTGTCGCGCTGTGGTGGTTTGTGTTCAGCATCCCGCTGATGCGCTGGGTCTCTGAGCCGCCGCACCGCGTCATGGCCGGCGAGCACGGGCGAAACCCGGTGGCAGTCAGTTTTAAACGCCTCGCGCAGACCTTCCGCGACATCCGCCGCTACCGCGACCTGTTCATCTTCCTGGTGGCTTTCTGGTTCTATAACGACGGGATCGGCACGATCATCAAAATGGCGACCATCTACGGCGCGGAGATCGGCCTGGGCCAGACCACGCTGATCGGCACACTGCTGATGGTCCAGTTTGTCGGCATCCCGTTTGCCTTTCTGTTCGGCTGGCTGGCAAAGAAAATCGGCACGAAGACCTCCATCTACCTGAGCCTGCTGATCTACACCGGCATTTGCGTCATGGGATATTTCATGAGCCAGGAATGGCAGTTCTGGGCGCTGGGCTTTGCCGTCGCTACCGTGCAGGGCGGGTCGCAGGCCCTCAGCCGCAGCCTGTTCGGGCGGCTGGTCCCCAAGAGCAAATCGGCTGAGTTTTTTGGCTTCTTCTCGGTCAGCGAAAAGTTTGCCGGCATCATGGGGCCGTTCATCTTTGGGCTGGTCGGGCAGTTGATGGGCAACTCGCGGCTGGCGATCATCTCGCTGATCATCTTCTTTATGGTCGGCGCTGGGCTGCTGAGCCGGGTGAATGTTGAAGAAGGCGTCCGCGCTGCCCAGGCTGAGGAGATGGCGATCCAGGAAGCTGCGGTTGGGTGATACAAATAAGCCGTCAACGAATGAAAGACAACGAATAAACGAATGGCAGAACATATGTCCTGATTCGTTTAACGAGATCCGGCGTGCTCTTTGCCGGATCTCGTATTCGTTGACGGCTCTCCGGCTCTCTTTCGCGATAACGGAATGGTTGGCCGTCCTCTGTCATAACGGCATGGATGGGCTGGTCTTGCAGCCCTAATATGGAAGCTCGCGTGCTGGCCCTGACAGGTCGCAGGATTCGCGCTTAACCAACCATCTTTGCTAATTTTTCTGTTTCTCCGCCTGGCTCTACATGGATAAACACGTGCTCGCTTGCCAGGGCAGCAGCCAGCAGGTTGCGTTGATGGGCGGTTTCTTTTGTCACCCGGCTGGTACGCTGATCGAAGATTGACACGAGCACCAACCTGCCCTGCGCAGCGGCTTGCCTCCATGCTTTCGGCATCCGCATCCCCTCTAATCCTCGCGCCGGGCAAATCACAATTGGCCCCTTTCCCTTGAGCAGTATCTCCAGCATATCTTTCTCTACCGGCGTGTGAAACCCGCTGATCACCGGCGTTTCCTTCTCGCGCAGTTCGCAGGCCAGGTCATAAGCCTTCAGGACGGCATCGCCGGGACATTTACGCGAGCAGAAGATCGCCGTCAGCGGCAGGTGCAGAATGTCGAGATTTCCGATTGCATGCAGCGGCAAGCTCGGGAACCAGGTTGATAACCGGTCTTTGGGGTAGCATTCGTCTTCTGGAGCGATTACCTGGACATTCGGAGCCATACATCCCCCACTAATTTCGACTGGCGAGAAAATCGGAGAAGGTATCGATAGGCATCATGCGAACACGCTGGATTATTTGCTTCATGAATCGATCCGTAAACATATCGAGAAGACAAGTCGTCTCGGAGTTATTTTCGAAGCTCATTCGTCTATCACTTATCCCGACTTTAGACCTCACCCCGGCTCTCCTGCAATAGAACGCGCATCTGTTGCAGGTTCAATGCGATCTTCTGGATATCGGCGACAGCGTTAAGGTCTTCAACTTGCATGTCGTCTGCGTGAAAAGCGATCTGCGGCTGCGTTACCGGTTCTTCCTCATCGACCAGGTCTGACAGGGATATGCCAAACAGATTGCCAAGCCGCTCCAACTGATCCATCTGAAACGGGCGCTCCCCCTTTTCACACTTTGAAATCATGCTTTGATCCACATCTAAAAACTGCGCAATTTGCATCTGGCTCAAGCCGGCTTTCTCACGCAGCATCCTGATCTTTTGTCCAACGATAGTATTCGTCATCGGCTTTCCCCGGTGGAGTATCATTACAGCACACAATTGTTATATTTTTAACGGGACAATTTGAAAAATTTCAATAAGATGATACTTACTGAACTGATCATCCAACCTACTTGACAGGATGCAAACAAACCTCCCCTCTTTATACAAAGTACCAACTGTCTACGGAGTGTGAAACCCACCTATCATCAGCGACCCCTTCTGGTGTTGTTTCCGCACCGGATCGTAGTTCGATAGACCATTTTTCAAGGCTATCGGATTAGAAATTTGACAGGAAAAACAATTTATAAAGCGGGAAACTACAAATCTTCATCTTCTCTTAATTCTTGCCCCATTCGATATTTGATGTCGTAATTTATAACAAAATCCAACTCATCTTCTGTTAAGGAATAAATATGAGAAAGAAGATAATCTATCCTGTCCATGATTGGCTTCGACAAGGATGGATAGAATTCTTGATACTCTACTGAAGTGGTTTTTTGTATACGTTGTCGAATTTTTGAATTCCTTATTAAATCTTGCATTAATTCCTGTGATCGGTTCTCCAGAGAAATTAATATCTCCTCATTAACCTGTTCGAATTCAACAGGAAATGTAAGAACTTCATGTTTTCCACAATGGTAACCTTCTGAAATAGCGAACCAGAACCAGTAAAAAATACTCGAGTTTAATAGTGAAAGAATTACTCCTTTACTTGTAAATTTATTTACCCCAAATACCTTGTAATCTTCTGATTTTTTTATTCCATCTCTATCGCTTTTGAAATAGGGCACAAAATCGAGTGCCTTTATGAAATATGCTGGAATTCTATGCCAATAAATGATATTGTCTGATCTTTCATCAAAGTATTTGCCTAGAAGACCATCAGGGAATTTCGCCAATATGTTAGCTTCTAAAATGCTCGATATCTTTGGGAAACCATACTTACTATAAAAGCATGTAATGTCCTGGTAAGCTAATTGAGGAAATAGATAAGGTCGTTCACTTGTATACCACCTATAATACTTTGTTGTAAAAATTTTATTTATACCCTTGTTGTTTTTATCTACTTCCGTTAAGCAAATAGTAAGCCTCTGTTCAGCTCCTTCGAATAATTTAGATGGTCGAATTCCATAACTGGACAGCCAGACATTACTACTCCCTTTCATAACTAATGTTTGAAGTTTTTTCATCCTCTCCGTTGCAAAGGAGCTGATTGGCACAATAACACCAAGACGGGTTGTTGTTTTTGATATTGTAAATGCTCTCTCCAAAACAAATGAATATAAATTTCCACATGTGATAGTTTCATAGTCCTGAACAACATAATCATTTTTTACTTTGTTGTACTCAATATACGGTGGATTCCCAATAATCACATCAAATCCACCCGCATTCATAATCCCATAGAAATCGACAAACCAATGGAAGGGATGGTGCGTCTTCAACCACTTCTGATAAGCATCCTCCTTAATCGGTACGCTTAAATAGCGCAGGGCAAGGGCGCGGTTCAATTCATCATGAAGGTCGTTCAGGCGTTTGCGCAGTTCGGCTTTCCCGGATGCGAAAGCTGCCGTGTCCATGTCCAGTTCTGTTTGCATCTGGCGGAAACGCCGGAAGGCCTTGTCAGCCAGTTCTGCCTGTTTTTCAACCCGGGCCACGGCTTCGCTTTCGCCAAACAGGCCCAATGTGCCCTGCTGCCCCTGGCTGGTCAGCGCTTTGCGCACTTCCTCACGGTTCGTAAAGCCTACCAGCGTGTTGCCGGCTCGCACATTAAAATCAATATCGGGCAGTGGTTCGATATCCTCCACCTGCTCTACCTGGGCAATCAGCTTCAGGAACAGGCGCAGCTGGCAGATTTCTACCGCCTCTTCCATAATATCCACACCGTACAGGTTCTGAACAATGATGTTCTTTAAAATGAAGTACCTGCGGTTCGGATGCCGTTCTATCTGCTCCAGGATGCGCCGAAAGTCGCTGAATTTTTCGGGGTGGTGTTTCTTTCCCTGGGCCTTCGCAGCCTCCAGCTCATCGATAAAGGTCTGCATACGATCCAGGCAGGCTTCATATAACGGCTCTAAAATGTTCAGCGCCGCAAACAGAAACGCGCCTGAGCCGCAAGTGGGATCCAGCACCCTGATCTCAGTCAGCGCCTTCCAAAAAGCGCGTACCAGTTCCGGTCCCTCACTCCACTCAATCACATCCTGTGCAAACTGCTGAATATCCAGATTATCCGTAATCAGATCGTTGATCTCGTGGACCTCGCCGGCAGCCAGGCGCGCGCGCACGGCTTCCGCCCGCTGGCGGCGGGCCACCGTCTCGCGCCAGATTTCCGTCGGCAGCGCGTAAGCTTCATCGGCGGGACGGTTCCACTCGCCGCGCTGCGCGACATCATCCACGCCGGCAGCCACCGCTTCTGGCAGCGGTAAATCCAGCCCTTTGAGCATGGCCGGGTAGATGTAGCGGTCCGGCTCAGCCGCCAGATATTTCCACACCGCGCCTTCTCCCTCAAAGGCAATTTTGCAATCTTTCCGAACGCGGTCAAACAACGCCGGCAGGATCGTGTATTTGGAGATGTACCCGGTAATATCCTCTTTAGTATAATAGGCTCCCATCTGTTTCTGATTGATATATTTCTCAAAGATGAAGCCCAGGACATCCGGGTTAATTTCATTATCCGCGCGCAGCGGGCGCTCATCCAGGTGCCAGTTGTAGCTGTCGAAGAAATCAAACAGGCGCGTGAAAGCGGCATCAGGAATCTGAATGGCCTGACCAAAGCGTTCTTCCAACTGGTGCCGCTGGAAGATACCCCCATTCAGATAAGGCACGTTGCCCAACAGCGCCCGAGTCTGCTGGCTGTGCTCCTTTTTGGCAAAGCCATCAAAGAACAACGGGCAAAGGAAATCACGGTAAAACCGGTCTTCGCCCAACTGCTGTCGCGTACGCTCCAGACGGCTGCGCAGATAATGCCGGTCACTATCGAGAAAACCCTTCCGCTGGATAAAATACACGAACATCAGGCGGTTGAGCATCACCGCCACATACCAGCGCTGCAGGTCTTCGTCAGGGATCCCTTGCAGGAATCTGCGAAATGCAGTTTGCTCCGTCTTAAAGCGTTCATAGAAGCGTTTGGTCACCCGCTCTACATCAAAACTGGCCTGCACCCGGCTGGTCACATCCGTAATCGTCAGCCCTTCCTCTTCATCCAGGCTGAAGATCAAGCTCTGCAAGCGCTGAACGATCAGTTCCCCGCTTTGCCCTTTCGAATAAGAAAGCTCACGGCCAGCTGAAGGTTTGCCAGGTTCACGGCGCACCCACTGCCACTTCTGCTGCGTCTGGTTATGGTCGGTATAAATAATCAGATGCTCATGGAATGAACGGCGTACCTGCGCGTCAATCTTGCGTCGCACTGCATATTCGGGGAAAGGTTGGGCAGCCGCGATCTGGCAGACGAACACGGCAAACCCGCGTTTTTCTGCAATCTGCTGCAGGCAGAATTCCTGTCCGTCCACCTGTACATTCAGGGATACATTCGCCCGGTCCCAACCCAACTCATTAATAAATAGTTTGCGAAACTCAAACGCTTGCAGCAGTTTGCGAAGTTTTTCTTTCTGATTATTCATTCCCCGTTGCTCCCTCAATTAAGCTGCCGGATAGGCCAGCCCCATACTGCAAATAATTTGCGTGTCACGTTCCTCAACCGTTTCTTCGACGATGCACAGCCGGTCTTCTGCACGCAGCCCGACCACCAATTCAGCCAGTTGATGATCGTCAATGCCAGCACGCAGCTGCCGGTTGAGGATATCCCGCGCGGTCTCGCGCAGCGGGAAGCGGTAAATCTCATCCACCGCTCGCTGTAGCTCTGGCGTCACAAACAAAGACCCCTGATGCTGATTGATAAAGTTTTTCAAACGCTCGTAAGTACGGAAGCGCGCCCCCGTTGGCCGCCCCAACTGCCCACCGGTCACCCGCTCCTGGCTGTGCACCAGTTCAACCGCTTTTCGTACCAGGTCATGATGATTGCTGGCATGAGGCAAAGCCGGCGTATTAGGTGCGCATTCAGCCGCGCGCAGAATTTCAAACTGGCTTTCTGTTACACTGTTGCCCTGCGAATCCACCCACGCCAGCGCATCGGCGCCATCGCTGGTGCGCAAGTAAACCAGCACCCCTTCGGGCGCCAGCGGCGTGGCCAGGTGTGCCTTTGTGCCGAAAGCAACATCCGGTAGATTAGGAATGATCCTTTGCAGCGATGGATCATGCGTGATGGCATTCTTCCAAATCTGGTAGGCATACGAAGCAAGATCGACCTCTGTATCTTCCTCGCCGTCCAAAATACCGGCTTTCTCGTTATATAGATCGATAATCACCTGATCGTTCTGGTCATCTTCGAAGAACGCTTCATCGGTGCCAACCACCTCGGCGTTTTCTTTCAGGCGCTGGCGCACCCTGGCGCGCAGGCGTAAAATCTGCTCAACGCCATCTGCCGGTAAGAAGGAGTAGCACAGAATATTTTCCGCTTGCTGGCCAATACGGTCTACACGCCCGGCCCGCTGGACTAAGCGGACAATCGCCCAGGGCAAATCATAATTAATGACAATCGAGGCGTCTTGCAGGTTCTGCCCTTCACTGAGCACATCGGTAGCCACCAGAACCCTCAGCTCATCTTCAGGGCGAATCTGCGCCTGCACGCCATTACTAACCGGGCTAAAACGCCAGGCCAGTTCAGTTGGGTCCGCAGTGCGGCCCGATGCTCCCGCAACTTGTGTCATGCCCAGGCGTTGAAATGCGTTCACCAGGTATTGGACGGTATCTGCAAACTGGGTAAAGATCAGCACCTTCTGCCCGGCGTGCTGTTGATTGACCAGCCTGAGCAGCGCCTGAAGCTTGGTATCACGCTGCCAATTCCATTCACCACAGCGCTGCAAAACGGCGATAAGGCTCTGCGAATCTTTATGCAGGTCTTTCGCAAGCTTTGGCGTGAACAAACCGGCATTCAGCCATTTGAAACGGTTCAGAAAATTGTGCCGGTAAGACTGATAAATTACGGCTGCTCGCTGGCGGAAATCGGCTTCTGTCCGCAGTCCGCTGCCATTATTCGCCGCCGGGCTTTCGTCCTGCACCATCTCATCCAACGTTTCATCCATGCCCGGGTCGGCCATAAAATCGGCGCGATCGATATCTTCATCATTGCTGCGTACGTCGAGCAGGCTCAGGTCTTGGGTGCCAATCGGCAGCGGCAGCCCGTTTTCCAGCGCATGTAAAAAGATATAGTTGCGTAAAATATGCCGTTCGATGGATTCCAGAAAGACCTGGCCGCTGCTCTCCAGGCGCTTGAACAGGTTCGTACGGCAGAAGCCCATCAAACGCTTGCCCCCACGTGAGAGATCGTGCAGCACGCGTTTTTCTTGCTCAGTGGGCGTTTCCTTCGGCCGGCCAGAAACGTAATTCCCCAGCCCGTAACGAGGCAGCGTTAAGTTATTGATTGCATCGACCACATCTGGCGCGTAGAGACGAGCATATTGATCATCCGGGTCGCTCTCGTTAATGCGGAAGCCAATTGTTTTGGGAATACGCTTCGGGAAAAATGACTTTTTACCATTTGCGAACAACAGGAAGCGCCGGCCTGTTTCCGGGTCTTCTTCCGCATAGTTCTGGATAATAAAACTGCGCGTGCGGCGTACCATATAAAGGCGCATCAGTTCCCGCCAGTCATCCGCATAGGTGCTGTGTTCGAAGGCAGCCAGCGACCGCACCGAGCACTGGTGGGCGCGGATAAACTCAGTCTCGCCAATATCACGCAGCAGCCGCTCAGGCCGAATCCCCAATTCCTGAGCTTCAGGAACAAACAGGCGCAGTTGATTGGAAAGATCCAGATAGGTCTTATTGTAGGGAGTCGCTGATAGCAGGATCACCCGGCTTTCGTTCTTTTGCAAATATTCCTGAATGACTTTGTAACGCTTGCTCTCACGATTGCGCAGGTTATGGCTCTCATCCAGGATAACCAGGCGATAACGTGGTAAATTGGGCAAGTCCTCAATCACCCGGCTGAGCGACATGACCCGCGCGCGCATCCGGTAGCGCTCGCGGTAGTTCTCCCACATCTTCACCAGGTTCTTCGGGCAGATGATCAGCGTTTCCAGGTTATAGTCATCTTCAAAAATACGCGCCAGCGCAGTAGCCATCAGGGTTTTTCCCAACCCGACCACGTCGCCAATCAGCACGCCACCGCGCTTATTTAGATGATGGGCAGCGATCTTAATCGCTGCCGTCTGAAATTCAAACAGCTGATCTCCAAAATCCCGCGGAATCCGAAACTCATTCAAGCCGGCACGGGCTTCTTGAGCCAGATGGTAAGCCATCTTGACGTAGATATAATAGGGCGGGATTAGCTGCTCACGAGCCCAGCTTTCTTCAATAATTTGTGCCAGTTCTGCTGAAATATCCACGCACAAACGGTCATTCCAGCGGTCCTCAAACCAACTCGAGAGCTTGTTGCAAGCATCATCATCCATCACATCGATATTCAATTCACCCTGGCCGCTTAATCCCGCCAGGGTCAGATTGCTGCTGCCCAAAAAACCGATAATGGGGTTGAACTGGTCCTCGCGGTATAACAGATACAGCTTGGCATGCAGCGGGTGCCTCAGGAAAAGTTTCACCACAACCTTTCCTGAGCGAAGCTGAGCCGACAAACGATGAAGCGCCTGCTCATCAGCATTGGTCGGCACGCCGATCGTCAATTGCCTGCGAAATTCCTCCGCCAGTTTACGTTTCAGCCGCACAGCCGTTTGGTTGTCAACCTCATCTTCTTCCCCTGAAATGCGATATAGGGAGCGAACCTCGTCCTCTGGCAGGCGCTGCATCCCTACCAGCAGGCGCACGCAGTTGCCATCTCCGCCAATCCAGGGTTCGACAAGCGGATCGATTTCTTTCCAACCGCGCAGGTTGAAATAACCAACGCAGAAATCGGCTCGATAAGCAATTTGAACAGCATCACGAAGGGATGGGAGAAGGTGCTGAGAGATATTATCAAAAATCCTGGGCATAAATCACTCGTCAATGTAAAACCAACCAGTTAATCTCAAGCTGGTTCGTCGAAGATTTGGTACGCTCTCAACTTGCAGGTAAAATGCTCACCTTAATTATAGATGACATTTGACACGTGACATTCTCAATTGCATGTCGAATCCGATTTTCTTGCTCACTCACGAAATCCGGCGCGCTCTTTGCCGGATATCCCCTTCGCCCTCTTCCCCCATCCGATATTGGGAACCTTCCCCGCTTGCCAGGAGCGAAAAACCAGATACTATTAAGATATATTGGGTGTTTTTCGTAGGGGAATGGGGCCTTTAATGACAATTTCGGTTGGGAAAATCTGGGATGTGCCGGTGCGGCTGCATTTTAGCTGGTTCATTATCACCGGGCTGATCGCGTGGTCGCTGGCGGCGGGTTATCTTCCGGCGGAATATCCGCTGCTCAGCTCGACGCTGGCCTGGGTGTTGGGCGGCCTGACGGCAATTGGGTTTGCGCTCTCGGTGCTGCTGCACGAGCTGGGGCATGTGTACGTCGCCCTGCGCAATCAAATTAAGGTGCGTGGGGTGACGCTGTTCATCTTTGGCGGGCTGGCTGAGCT
>Ga0134094_1003751_pt1 | contig 10850 bp, 9 predicted proteins | sample 5_1taG_FD_94458 | JGI IMG/M metagenome (GOLD analysis project Ga0134094, IMG submission 94458) | Switchgrass degrading microbial communities from high solid loading bioreactors in New Hampshire, USA - 5_19_20_110_A1 metaG | ecosystem: Engineered > Bioreactor > Semi-continuous > Anaerobic >... | reverse complement strand
CTTACTTTTGATATTAAAACAGGAAAGAAATATGAGCTGTGGGAACTGTTCAAGCCAGGATCAGATTATTTGAAAAAGCTTTCCGATATTGTCTTAAGGCAGATAAAGGAAAGGAAAATTGACCTGATAGGTGAATTTAAGCCTGTAAGATCTGACCAGGATTATTATATAGCGGATAAAGCACTGGTCATATATTACCAGTTATATGAGTTAACGGCATATGCCTATGGTTTCCCCCATTTCCCAATATCAGTATACGAAATACAGGACATAATAAAGGAAGACAGCCCCCTGGGTGAAATGTTAGCCAACTGATATAAATATTAGACAACTGATGTAGAGAAGCGGCATGAAACTATGGCAGTGAAAAAATGATATCAATAAAAAATGACGGCAACGAAGGTTAACTTACTGAAGAGTTCTCATTAGGATGTTTTTTAATACCTTCGTTGCATATTTTATTTCTGCCCTCCTAAATGCTTTTTGATACCATTTACGTGTTTTTCGATACATCCATGTTCTCCAGACCGATTCCAAAATAATAGTAGATAAAAAGTTGATAATTGATTGCTACCATAGATTTATTGATTGTCATCATAGATTTTATTATGTATTATATTATGATTGATGTGGAACTTTTTCATGCCTGCGTATAACGGAGGAACATAATGCACCGGTTAGGGGGGAATGTCATATGTCAGCAAAGATCTTGGTTGTCGATGATGAAGCGGATATTATCACTATGCTCCAGGATTATTTTACAATCAACGGTTATATGGTTTTGACCGCCCAAAACGGCGTGGAAGCTCTGAAACAGGCGGAAAAACAACTGGATCTTATTCTGCTTGATATCAATATGCCCGATCTGGATGGCATTGAAGTATGCAAGAGGATCTGGGATTTTGTTGGCTGCCCCATCCTGTTTTTAACTGCAAAAGTGGAGGATGTGGATAAAATCAACGGTTTCAAGGTCGGGGGAGATGACTATATAGTAAAGCCCTTTAGCATACAAGAATTGGGGGCCAGGGTTGAGGCACACCTTCGCCGGGAGCGGAGAAAGCAGAATAAAACAAGAGTAAAATTTGAGGGGGAACAAGGTGAACTGGTAATCGATTATTCAAATCGGACGGTTTATTATCGCAATGAACCCATTAATTTCGCCAAAAAAGAGTTTGATATTATTGAACTGTTATCCATGAACATGGGGCAGGTTTTTGACAGGGAGAAAATATATGAGCGCATCTGGGGCTGGGACAGTGACGGCGACAGTTCGGTTGTTGCCGAGCATATCAGGAGAATCCGGGCTAAGTTCGCTGCCGCAGGAAGTAAACAGTACATAGAAACCGTATGGGGAGTGGGATATAGATGGGTAAAATAGACTGCAAACCATTAAGAAGCCGGGGAGAAAACAAGAAAAACGGAATTTTCGGGATATACAAGCTGTTGCAAAACTTGAGATTCAAGAATATGACCATTCCCCAGGCATTTATTTTCCTAACCCTTATTATGCTTATTGCGGCCATAGCCATATTGTCAATCGAGTTTACCATATTCGAGAATCTTGAGAAAGAGGCAATGTCCCGCTATTTTGAAGCAGTGGAAGTATCCGGGAATGTTCTGTATGTCTATCTTGGGGATACCAATGGTAAGTCTGCAGGTAGAGGAGCAACCCTTGATTTCATAGAGAACTGGAAAATGATTGCATTTCTCATAACAGCCATGAGCCTTATAATTTGCGAAGCTTATCTTTTCTACAGACTGAAGCTGAAGAAGCCCCTTAATATTTTAAATATAGCTTCGGAAAAAATAGCCGCAAATGATTTGGACTTTCGCATATATTATGACAGCGGGGATGAAATGGGCAGGCTTTGCGATTCCTTTGAAAAAATGAGGGCTGCCCTTGAAGAAAACAACCGCAGGATGTGGCGTTCGGTTGAGGAACGAAGAAGGATAAATGCAGCATTTGCCCATGATTTAAGAACACCTCTTACAGTGCTCCGGGGTTATACGGATTTGCTTGAAAAGTACCTGCCACAGGATAAATTCCCAAAAGAAAAACTGATTGCAACAGTTTCCATGATGAACAAACACATTTCGCGAATTGAGAATTATGTAAACAGTATGAATACATTGCAAAAGCTTGAGGATATTTCAGTTTGCCCTAAGCCGGTGGAACCCTGCACGTTTTTACAACAGTTGAAAGAATGCGCGGATATGCTTACATATGGGAAAGGTATTAAGGTTTGTTTTGAAAAAGATCTTTCAACGGAAGATTTTTCAGGGGACAAACCGTTTTTGGAAAAAACATCTGATAAAAAAATTTGCCCGGGGTCTGAAATATGCCTTGACTCTGAAATTGTATTGCAGGTTTTTGAGAACCTGGTGTCAAATGCCGTTCGTTTTGCCGGGGGGAAGATTGAAGTTCGGTGTAATTTTGATATAAAAAACAGTTCCTTTAATATAACGGTTTCCGATGACGGCCCCGGATTTACGGAGGAGGAACTGGAAAAGGCGACAGAACCGTTCTATAGAGGGAAAAAGGATGCTGATGATTTACATTTCGGGCTGGGTCTTCACATATGCAAGACATTGTGTGAAAAGCATGGAGGCATGCTGCTCGTGCGGAATAACGGCAGTGGAGGTGCAATGGTAACGGCAATCTTTGCTTGTTGATAAAAAATTGAAATTTATATCTTATACTCTCCTTGAAATGAAAATAGCACATAAAATGAAATCCTGTATATGATAAAAATTAACTAAAACTAAAATAAAAGGAGAGTTTTTTATGAATGAAAATGAAATCATTATCCAGCATCTAAACAAGTCATACGGTAAAAGACAGGTGCTTTTTGACTTAAACCTTACCATTTGCAAAGGAATGTTCGGCCTTTTAGGCAGAAATGGAGCAGGTAAAACAACGTTGATGAAAATCATTTCAACACTGGTAAACAAAGGTAGCGGAAATATCACCGTCTGCGGCATCCCAATTGAAAATGCAAAAGAAATTCGCAGGATCATAGGTTTTCTTCCCCAGGAATTTTCTATGTATCCCGGCATGACAGTACAGGAAACTTTGGATTACCTGGGAATTCTTTCCGATATGGACAAGGCGGCGCGAAAAAGGCAGATCCCTCTTCTCCTGGAAAAACTAAACCTTACAGAACACAGGAATAAAAAGGTTAAAGCACTGTCAGGAGGCATGAAACGCAGGCTGGGCATTGCACAGGCCCTTTTGCATAACCCCCGGGTGGTAATTGTAGATGAGCCAACCGCCGGCCTTGATCCGGAGGAAAGAATTCGCTTCAGAAATTTGCTGTGTGAAATTGCCGGAGAGAGGATTGTCATTCTTTCAACCCACATTGTCGGGGATGTGGAAGCCACCTGCGAGGATGTGGCAGTATTAGACGGTGGAAGGATATTGTTCAGGGGAAGGGTCACGGATATGATTAATGCAGCAAAAGATAAGGTCTTCACTTTAGTGGTTCGTAAAGATGAACTTGCGGATATAAAAAGGCGGTACATTGTTACAGGCATGACGGCGACCGGCGGAAAAACAACTGTCAGGATTGTAGCGGATGAAAGGCCCCACCCGCATGCCAAAGCCTGTGAACCAAACGTGGAGGATGGGTATATGTATTGCCTTTGCAGGAACGGCGCGAAGATACAAGGACATAAACCGGAAACGGGAGGTGGACAGTGAATGAATACGGCAGCGATGTTTTTCAAAGAATGTAAAAAAACAATAAAAAGCATCCCTTACATGGCATATGTGGCTATTCTTTTAATTTTTATACTCACGCAATTGATGCCAGAATTCAAAAAAATTGATGAACCACAGCCGGAACAGCGGAGTTACGGAGTAAAGTATACAGAAGATCCCGAAATCATTATGCCTGCGGCAATAAATAACCTTTACCAAGAGTTTATATCTAATTCATATACAGCTTATCCTCTGGGATTTTATAAAAACATTAAATTGAATAATAAAAAGCAGGAGGAAATGGCAGGAATACTTGCCGAAGTGACCGGTGTTTCAAAAGATGAACTGCTGCAGTCTGCCATAACAGAGGAATTCACCCATGTGGTTCAAATAGATATAAACGCGGCGATAAATTATGAAGAATTTCTTTATTTAATGAAGAAAGCCGACAGGATAATCGGTGGCGGTTCAATGTACAGTGAGCTTTATTTATACCAATTCGGTAAGATTGATAAAACATATGAGGATGCACTAACGGAATATATTGATATAATCCAAAAGGACCGGGTGAGCGGCGCTTATGCAAGGCTTTTTTCCGATTATGCCGGGATCATCCTGGCTGTATGTCCCGTATTTGTTGCGGTTACACTGGGATTAAAAGATAAAATGTCAAGGATGAATGATTTAATATACACGCGGCAAGCTTCATCAATCAAAATAGTGTTTGTCCGCTATTTTGCAATGATTTCGATGATGCTTCTTCCGGTGCTGCTGATAGCTTTTTGGCTGACAATGGAGGTTGTGAAATTTTATAGCGAAGAGAGCATGATAAATATGTATGCCAATTTTGATATGCTTGCCTTTGTAAAATATACCTTCGGATGGCTGCTGCCGACTCTGATGGTTTCAACAGCTGTGGGGGTTTTTCTAACAGGACTTACCGGAACTCCGATTGCGATATTGGTACAGGGTTTATGGTGGTTTTTCGGATTATTTTCCGGTATACGAATAATGGAAGGCGGTTATGGCTGGAGTCTTGCCCCTCGCCACAATATACTGGGTAATACCCGGGTATACCTGGAAAATTTTAAGCTCCTGATGGTCAATCGCATTATTTATGCAGTGATGGCCATAGTTCTGGTATCGGTATCAGCCCTGGTTTATGAAGCTAAAAGGAAAGGCAGGTTTTATACATATGACAGCAATAGAAAAAGTATACTTATCTCGATTCGTAAAGTATTTGTTAATTACGAAAAAATATCTAAAGCATAATTTTAGGCACCATTTTGCCATGGCTGTCGCTATTTTGCTGCTCACCACCCTTTTTTTCGGGATAAACGGTTTGGACGCTAAGGCGGCTGCTATTCCGCTTGAAACAATGGTGGCGCTCACGGGGATTGTCCTGCTCGTGCCTGTATTTGCACCTGAGCAGGAGCCCGAAATAAGGGATGTGGTGGAAGCAAAATATACATGGCACCTTGGTGTATGTATCCTGCGTGCGGTCGTATCGATTGTTGCAAACTTCATGTTAATTTTGCTGTTTGTGCTGTATATGAAGGCAATGGACTGCAAAATACCGGCCCTTAAATATGGCTGCGGAACATTTGCGGGTAGCCTGTTCCTTGGAGCTCTGGGACTATTTGCATATGGGGTAAGTGAGAATATTGCGGTCGGATATATGCTTCCGATTGCTTATTACATTTACAACTTCGGCGCTGGGTCAAAAAACCTTGGAAAATTATTTAGCAAACTATACCTGTTCTCAATGGCGAAGGGCAGTTTTGAGGAAAAGTACTGGCTGCTTGGAGCCGGAATGATTCTTGTGGTTATGACATTCATTATTAAGATCTTTGTTCGAAAAAGCAGGTGAAGAAACTGCGGCATTAACAGGTAAAATATGCATATTAATCTATCTATACGTATTAATCTATGATGATTAATCTATGCTATAATATATTTAGCTGTTTGGATGCCAGAAGATATATATTTTACTTATATAAGAGCATCATATAAGGAGCCGGGGGCTAGCATGTATAAAATTATGGTTATTGAGGATGATATCACAATTGCAGGAATCATAAAGGATCATCTTGGTAAGTGGGATTATGAGGTAATGTATGTTACTGATTTTAAAAACATAACGGAACAGGCCATTAAATTTGGGCCTCATCTCATCCTGCTTGATATAATGCTTCCCTTTTTTAACGGCTTCTACTGGTGCAGTGAGATACGAAAGATATCCAAGGTCCCCATTATGTTCATATCATCTGCCGGAGACAATATGAATATTGTGATGGCAATGAATATGGGCGGGGATGACTTTATAGTAAAACCCTTTGATTTGAATGTTTTAACCGCAAAGGTTGGGGCCCTGCTCAGACGGGCATACTCTTTTAAGGGGCAGGTAAACATTATTGAGCATAAGGGAGTAGTCCTGAACCTTAATGATACAACATTAACTTACCAGGATAATAAAATAGAGCTAACCAGGAATGACTATAAAATTCTTCAGCTGCTCATGGAGAATGTGGGAAGGGTGGTTTCCCGGGAGGAAATAATGCAGAGGCTCTGGGAAAGTGATGCCTTTATCGACGACAATACCCTGACGGTTAACATAACCCGCCTTCGGAAAAAGCTTGCGGAATTTGGACTTGAAAATTTCATAAAAACTAAAAAAGGCATGGGATATTTGGTGGACTGATATGAAAAAACTTGTAAAAAATATTTTTTGTGTCTTTGGATGTTATGTAAAGCAAAATGCTTTAATTATAGTTGTCACATTAATTTCCTTTGGCATTTTCTTTTTGGTCTTCTCGCTGTATTCCTTACCGTTGGAAGCAGTTGCCTATGCTTCTTTGCTGGTTAGCGTATTCATTTTATTAACCGGCCTAGTGAAATTTATAATCTTTTACAGGAAACATATGATGCTTAAAAACTTAAGGCATAATATCATCGTATCCGATGTAGTGCTGCCTGCTTCAAAGGACCTGATTGAAAGGGATTACCAGGAATTAATCAGGATTATACAGGAGAACAGAACCGAAATTATAAATGAAAAGGACAGGGCTTTTACAGATATGATGGACTATTACACTATATGGGCCCATCAGATTAAAACGCCTATAGCCGCCATGTGGCTGATTTTGCAGTCCGAACAGTCGGATGCGAACGATGAGCTTATTGAACAGCTGTTCAAGGTGGAACAGTATGTTGAAATGGTGCTGCAGTATCTCCGTACTGAGAATATGAGCGGAGATTTGGTGTTAAAAAGATATTCCCTTGACAATATTGTAAAACAGGCTGTACGAAAATACGCAAAGCTTTTTATCCGCAAAAAGATAAAGCTCAACTACCGGGAATTAAACTGCAATGTGCTGACTGACGAAAAATGGCTGGTGTTTGTTATAGAACAGATACTGTCAAATGCGCTTAAATACACAAATTCCGGCGAAATTTCCATATATATGGACCCGGATTTGCCCTGTACATTGGTTATCGAAGATACCGGGATAGGGATTGAAAAGGAAGATTTGCCCCGGGTATTCGAAAAAGGCTATACAGGTTATAATGGCCGGTATGATAAGAAATCTACGGGAATCGGGCTCTATCTCTGCAAGCGGATTTTAAACAGGCTGTCCCATACTATTGAAATCGAGTCAGAAGTGGGCAAAGGGACAAAAGTTAAAATAGGGCTTGGCATGGAAGATATAATGGGGGACTGAAAGTGGCCACCTTACAAAAATGTAAGATTGGAAGAGAAAATGTAAGCCAAAAACAAGGCAAAGCATTTTCTCTTTTTGTTATTATAGTGAGCGGAAAGACAGAAAGGCACAGAAATGAAGAAAATATAGGAAATATAGGAGGGAACAAACATGCCCCTTTTGGAAGTAAACAATTTGAAGAAAATTTATACCACAAGATTTGGAGGAAGCCCTGTTCAGGCCCTGTCAAACGTGACCTTTTCAATAGAAAAGGGAGAGTTTACAGCCATCATGGGTGAGTCTGGAGCTGGCAAAACCACGTTGCTTAACATAATTGCGGCCTTTGACAGGCCTACAAGCGGGGAAGTGCTGCTAAACGGGAAAAAAATTACATCAATCAGTGAAAGGGAAATATCGGCCTTCAGGCGAAATAACCTGGGTTTTGTATTCCAGGATTATAACTTGCTTGATACCTTTTCAATACGGGACAACATATTTTTACCCCTTGTTTTGGCAGGGAAATCATACAAGGAAATGGAAACCAGCCTGAAGCCTATTGCCCAAAGGCTTGGAATCATGGGCATTCTTTCGAAATACCCATATGAGGTGTCAGGCGGCGAGAAGCAGAGGACCGCCATTGCCCGCGCGCTCATCACGAATCCGCAGATAATACTTGCCGATGAACCCACAGGAGCCCTTGACTCCCGAAACGCTGACGGAATATTAAAACTTTTTTCCGAATTAAATCAAGAGGGACAGACGATTCTTATGGTTACACACAGCATAAAAGCTGCAAGCCACGCTAAAAGGGTCCTGTTTATAAAGGACGGAGAGGTGTTTCATCAGCTTTACAGAGCTTCTGCGTCAACTGAGGAAATGTACCAGAAAATCGCTGACACTCTTACAATGATTACGACAGGTGGTGCAAGAAATGAATAAAATGTTATATCCCAAGCTTGCAATAAATAATATAAAGAAGAACTGGCAGACGTACATGCCTTATGCGATGGCTTGCATAGGCACAATCATGATGTTTTACAATATGTGCTTTTTAGCTGTAGTAAAGGATATAGGTTACATTAGCGACAGCCCAACCTTAAGAACTATCTTGTCCTTCGGTGCAGGAGTAATCGGCTTCTTTTCGGTTATATTTTTATTTTACACCAACAGCTTTCTAATAAAAAGACGTAAAAAGGAATTCGGCCTTTTCAATATTCTCGGAATGGAGAAAAAGCACATTGCAAGGATTATGTTTTTTGAAACAGTGTTTATTGCGCTTATAAGCATAGTAGCAGGCGTTTTATTGGGTATTCTTTTAAGCAAGCTAATAATTTTGCTGCTGTTTAAGATTGTATCCTTTGAAGTTACCTTCGGCTTTGAAATACCGCTTTCTGCAGTTTTATTTACAATTGTCCTGTTTAGCGGAATATTTGCCTTAAATCTCATTTATAACATATGTCAGGTACATCTGGCAAAGCCTGTTGAATTATTAAAGGGAGGTAACGTGGGGGAAAAGGAACCAAGGACAAAATGGCTTTTAGCGTGTATTGGCGCAATATGCCTTGGTACCGGGTATTATATTGCCTTAACCGAGGAATCTCCGCTGATGGCGATGGGCACCTTTTTTATTGCGGTCATACTGGTTATAATCGGAACATATTGCCTGTTTATAGCGGGAAGTATAGCAATTTTAAAGATTCTTCGCAAGAATAAGAGGTTTTATTATAAGGCAAAACACTTTATATCGGTTTCAAGCATGATATACCGTATGAAGCAAAATGCGGCAGGCCTTGCAAGTATTTGTATTTTGTCAACGGCAGTTATTATCATGCTTTCCACTACAGTTTCCATGTACGTTGGGCTGGAGAATGTTTTGCGCGCCAGGTACCCGAGAAACATTATAGTTCAAGCTTCAAATATTTCGGATGAGCAGGCCGGCAAGCTGGATGCGGTTATTGCAGAACAGACCGCAAAGGCCAATATTGAACAAAAGAATGTTATCCGCTACCGGGCCATAAGCTTTTCTACGAACCAAAACGGGGAAAGCTTTACGGGTAGTGATACTTTTTCCTATCAACTTAATACAGCCTGGGTATATTTCCTCCCCCATGACGAGTACAACAGGATGGAAGGCAGGTCTGTATCTCTGGCAAATAATGAAGCCCTTTTATATGTTGTAAAAGGAAATATCAAGGGTGATATTTTGGACTTTAACGGCTATAAACTTTCAATCAAAGAGCGACTTGCCTCTATCAAAATAAAAGACGGTGACACCGGCGCCAAACTGATTAATTGCTACTATGTAATTGTGAATGGTCCGGAAACCATAAAACAGGTTTATGCTTCACTCACCGGAGATAATGGAGATATGGAAGAGCTTTCATATTATTACGGCTTTGATGTGAACGGAGACAAGAATACCCAGATTGACCTGACAAGGTCCTTGAGTAAAGCTATAAAAGATATTGGTATCAACGGTTATGTGGAAGGGTCTGAAATTGCAAGGGACAGTTTCTATTCCCTTTACGGCGGCTTGTTTTTCCTTGGCTTATTCCTGGGACTGCTGTTTATTATGGCTACGGTGCTTATTATCTATTATAAACAGATTACCGAAGGTTATGATGACAGGGAACGTTTTGAAATTATGCAAAAGGTGGGATTGAACCGGACCGAGATTAAAAAATTTGTCCATGGCCAAGTATTAACCGTATTTTTTCTCCCCCTTGTTGTAGCAGTTATCCATTTGGCTTTTGCCTTTAAGGTTATAACCAAATTGCTCTCATTGTTCAACCTCACAAATATTCCGCTGTTTGCTGCATGTATGGCTGTAACCGTCTTGGTTTTTGCAATATTTTACACCATCGTATACGAATTAACGGCAACAACTTATTACAAGATTGTTAGTTAAAATATTACAAGGAAAGATATTGGGACATGGGCACATGCCTTGTGTCCTGTCCCATATCCTATCTCCCCAATCCTTTTGCTCATATATTCCTGATGGCATTTTATTACATCAGTTCTTATTACATCAGCTCTACCTGCTGACCGCCTTTAACCTCCACAATTTCACCGCCTACACTGAGCCATACCGAACTTGCGGACGGATTATACACGAATTTCATATTTGCTGCAAATTTCAATTGATCTAAGGCATTAAAGTAATCTACGATTTGAATGTTGGTTGCATACCATATGTCTTCCCTGTTGCCCACAAGGCTGCAGAAGTTTTCCATCAGATCCCAGTTATTGTCGTTATCAAACTCGTAGCCGTGGCTTCAGACATCCATCATGTAAAGGTACTGCTTTTTATGTAAATTAATAAACTGCTGCCCCAGTTCCATTAAGTTGTGGTTATGATGGCATGTAGCCTTCCATTGGAACCAATCTTCCGGGAATCCAAATCCTTTCGTGGTTTCAACAACCCGGGCATACTCGAAACCCAAGTG
>Ga0134094_1003748_pt1 | contig 10863 bp, 10 predicted proteins | sample 5_1taG_FD_94458 | JGI IMG/M metagenome (GOLD analysis project Ga0134094, IMG submission 94458) | Switchgrass degrading microbial communities from high solid loading bioreactors in New Hampshire, USA - 5_19_20_110_A1 metaG | ecosystem: Engineered > Bioreactor > Semi-continuous > Anaerobic >... | reverse complement strand
TTTGAAATAATCAGAGCGGGCAGGGATTTATCCGAGCCATACAGGGAAACTCCGACAGCGCCGCAAAGATAATCAAGCATAACGCCGAAAATCCCGAAAACAAAGCTTACGGGCAGATGCGCTAAAACCCCGAAAACTTTTTTGTTTATTAGCCTATCCGTAAGCAGTGATGAGTAAAGCCCGCAGATTATTATAATAAACACCCATCCGTATATGTAACCACAGGTGGGGCCGACAAAAACCGCCGGGCCGCCTTTGCCGCCCGACATCAGGGGAAGCCCGCAGAATGTAAGGGCTAATAAAGCTGCATATGCTGCAAGGCCGCCCCTAACCCCCAGGGTAAATCCCATCATGGCGATAAGGAATACCTGAAGGGTTATCGGCACTCCGGGGATTATCTGAATTGCGGATAAAATCGGGATGTTGCTGGCTAAAGCAAACAGGGCGATATAAAGAGCCCCCAGTGTCATTTTATAAACAGAAAGGTATTTGCGCTGTGGCATAAACACCATCCTTTCCCGTTTTATTTACTTGCCTTTTTCCTGCAAGTATTCTTCCAGTGTTATCCCTCTTGACATTATTTCCCTCGCCGCCTCTTCGCCCACATAGCGGTAGTGCCACGGTTCAAACATGATTCCGGTGATGGATTCCTTGTTTTCCGGGTAGCGCAGGATAAATCCGTATTTCGCGCAGTTTTCAATCATCCATTTATAAGTTTCAGTATTTTTGTAGCTGGTTTCAAGGGATGAATAACCCTTAAACAGGAAATCAACCGCAAGCCCAAGATTATGCTCGCTGGTGCCGGGCACCGCGACAGCCTGGGAGGCTAACTTTTCGGCCTCTGCCTGGGACTTGCCCTGCCTGATATATTTGTTAATTTCGTCGTTATACAGTTTTGTCTGTAATTGAACCGACCTGTAAGTAGATGCCACCCTAATCCTGCCGTTAGATGCCGTGACAAGGGCCTTCAGTTTGTCTATTGCCCTGCTGTCGAACTGGTTGGAACCGGAGTAGGTAGCAAGGGGAGGATTGAAGTTTTGCCCAAGGGGGTTCCATTTGTTCACAAGTTTTAAATACCACTCGGCACCGGCTGGCTGGATATATGGTTTGGATGAGCCGGAACCACCGTTCTTGGTGGAAGTTGTGCCACGCCCAATGGTGGTTTGTGCGGCGGCAGATGTAGTGGCAGCATTATTGGCAGGCGTGGTGGAGGATGCAACAGCCGTTGAATCCCCCGATGCAAAGGGTGCCGAAGAGGTATCGGCAGTGCGGGAAGGCCCAGTCACGTCCGAAGTGTTGAGGGATATCCCTCCGAACATTCTGATACACAGAATGATTAACGCCAGGGGTATAACTGCTGCCGCTGCGAATAATATAACCTTTGCAGACCTGAAGGGTTTGCGTTTTTTTCTGCTATCCTGTTTTTCAGGGGAATTTTTCATTGGTTCAAAGCCTCTTTCCGGTTAACGAAGAACGAATAAATTTATCTGATTCAAGCTAAAAACAAGAAAAAGTTGAGCAGATTCACGCTCAACTCTTCCGAAGAAAAGATATGCTGAAGGATTTATTTATTATAACCTTAGACATCCTTAAAATTACATATGCTCTTCGATGTACGCGACGAGATCACCGACAGTATGGATCTTTTCGACATCCTCGTCAGAGATTTCGATGTCGAATTCATCCTCCAGCGACATCAGCATATCAACAACGTCCAGAGAATCTGCTCCAAGATCATCAGCAATATTTGTTTCAGGAGTGATTGAATCCTCATCAACGTCGAACTGGCTGCTGAGTATCGCTTTAACCTTTTCCAGTACCATCAAGACCATCCTTCCATTAGTAGTAACCAAAATCACTGCCCTGCACAAGCTTGCGTGGACAGATAATTGGCTTTGTGATATAATCAAAAAAGTTTGAACACAAAACCAACTACATGAAAATATTATTAGCAAAACACGGATTTGTCAATTACTTTTTTTATATTCATAAAATTTCAGAGTATTATTAAAAAACTATTAATCCGGTTGTATAATTTGTAAAAATGATTAACATTTTTCTATATTATTTGACGAAATATTTAATTACTGGCAACTCAGGTTTAGAAAGGAAGGATTTCCAGGTGACCTCCGGTTTAGAGTTTTTTGTTATTGGCCACCCGATAGGCCACAGCATGTCGCCGTTTATCCATAAAAGGCTTTTTGAATTGAGCGGATTAAAAGCGGTTTATTCGGCGGTGGATATACCTCCCGAAAAACTGGGGGAAGAGCTTCCAAGCCTTTTGAAAAAGGCTCGGGGGATTAATGTCACAATCCCGCACAAGCAGGCGGTTATCCCGTTTCTTGATGGCCTGGGCGATTGCGCAGGGCTTTACCAGTCGGTAAATACCATTAGTATTGATGAAAACGGGTGTTTTGGGTACAACACTGACGCTAAGGGGTTTGTTCTCGCCCTTAAGGGCGGGGGAATCCCACTTAAAGGCAGGGTTGCAATACTTGGCTGCGGCGGTGTCGGGCGTACTTTTGCCTGCGAGGCGGCAATGGCAGGCTGCCGGATAGTTAACGCTGTGCGGGAATCTTCAAGGCAAAAGGCAGAAAACCTCCGCTCCTTTGTCCTGGGGCTTTACCCCGGCACCGAATATGAGATAGTTGAAATCGGAAAGCTTTCAGGGGATTTTGACCTTCTGATAAACGCCACGCCGGTGGGAATGTATCCAAACTGTGGCGAAATGCCGGTAAAGGAAGGGGTTTTAAGCCGGGTGGCGGCGGTTTTCGATTCCATTTACAATCCTGAGGAAACCATGCTTTTAAAAGCCGCAAAAGCATGCGGCGCCAGGGTTTTAGGCGGGATGCCGATGCTGGTGATGCAGGCGGCCCATGCCCATAAAATCTGGTACGGCGCCGAATTTGGCAGGGATGACATCAGGCAGCTTATAGAGGACAGCAACATTGAAATGCGGAACCATTTTATATAGCCCTTTGCGGCAGAGGTTTTCTGTAATGCCGTTTTTAGGCGGCGTTTCGGCTGAGAGGTGAAGGCGAATGAGGAATATAGTTTTGGCAGGGTTCATGGGAAGCGGAAAAACCACGGTGGGCAAGCTTTTGGCGGAATTGACCGGGCGCCGGTTTGTGGATATGGATATCTTCCTAGAACAGGAAGCCGGAATGGCTGTGCAGGAGATTTTTAAATCTTTCGGCGAGGAGGAGTTCAGAAAGCTCGAGAGGGAAGCCTGCCGGAAGCTCTCCCTTGAGCAGGGGCTGGTTATAGCCACCGGCGGCGGGGCAATGACCTTCCCCGAAAACGTGGAAGTGGTAAAGACGAGCGGCGACATTGTTTTTTTGGATGTGCCGCTGAAAGTTATCTTAAAAAGGCTGGAAAATGATAAATCCCGCCCGCTGCTGGCAGGGGAGGACAGGGAGGAAGCGGCAAAAAGGCTTTATGAAAAGCGCCTGCCCCTTTACCGCGCGGCTGCCGATATCATAGTGGACGGGGCGAAAAAGCCTTCAGAAGTAGCCGATGAAATAATAAAATGTTTAGAATCCCGCTAAATTATGCGGGATTTTTGTTTTATAATAAATAGCGGGTGTGAACAGGGCAATACTATGGTATAATATTCCTTGTAATCTCTTTTGTTTTGGAAAGGCGGATTGAGATGAGTTATAAAAGCAGAAGTGAAATCCCTGAAAAATACAAATGGCGGCTTACAGATATTTATGAAACCGATGAATTATGGGAACAGGCCCTTGCCGAGGTTCAGGCAAAGGCTGAAAAGCTTGGCACTTTCCAGGGAAGGCTGGGGGAAGGCATTGAAACCTTCAAAGAGGGGCTGCGGCTTTATGAGCAACTGGAAATGCAGCTTGAACGGGTGTATATGTACGCGAAATTAACCCTGGATGTAGACAACAGCGACCCCAAATCCCAGGCAATGCACGATAGGGCGTTGGGGGTACTGTTCAGGATTCAGGAGGCAACGGCTTTTGTAGTCCCGGAACTGAACAGCATACAGCCCGAAACCCTGCGGGAATGGGTTTCGGACCCGTCCCTTGCGGATTTCAGGCACATGGTGGACGACATTATCCGAAGCCGCAAGCACATCTTGTCTGCCCGGGAAGAGCAGCTGATGGCGATGGTGGCACCCGCATTGGAGGCGCTGGACGGGGCTTTCAGCATGCTTGAAAGCGTGGATTTAAAGCTTGGGGAAGTGGTGGACGAAAAGGGGAAAAAGGTGGCCCTTACCCACGGGCTGTTTGGCAAAATGAGGGAAAGCCGGGACAGAAGGCTCCGGGCGGAAGCCTTTGAAGCCATGCACAAGGCCTTTGCGGGCATGGGGAACACAATAGCCGCCCTGTATGCGGGCAGCGTGAGGGCAGACGTGTTCAACGCAAAAGCAAGGGGGTTTGAATCAAGCCTTGACAGCGCGTTGTTTTCGGATAACCTTCCCCGCTCGATTTACACAGGGTTGATTGAGACTGTGCGGGCGAGAATTCCGGCATATCAGCGGTATCTTGAAATCAGGCGGAAGGCGCTGAAAGTTGACAAACTCCATATTTACGATACCTATGTGCCAATTGTAGAAACCCCAGAGGTAGAATTCAGCTACGAGCAGGCTTGCAGCATTGTCAGGGAGCACTTGGCACCGCTCGGGGAAAACTACCTGAAAGACCTTGATAAGCTGCTTGCCGGCGGCTGGGTGGATGTATATGAAACCCCCGGCAAGGCAACGGGGGCGTATGCCGCAGGGGTCTATGGAGTCCATCCCTTCATGCTTTTAAACTTTGTAGGAAGCCTTAACGATGTCTTTACCCTTGCCCATGAGGCGGGTCACTGCATGCACAGCTATTACTCCGACAGGCAGCCATTTATGAATAAAAACTACCCGATTTTCCTTGCGGAAATAGCCTCCACGGTGAATGAAAACATCCTCATGCGCGGGATGATTGAAAAATGCGACATATCTACCCCCGAAGGCAGGAAGGAAAAAGCCTATCTGCTCAACCGCTTTATCGAGGAGTTCAAGGGGACAGTATTCCGCCAGACAATGTTTGCAGAATTTGAGCTTAAAGTCCATGAAATGGCGGAAAGGGGCGAGCCCCTGACGGGTGAAACCCTCTGCGAGGTATACGGCAAGCTTTTGGAGGATTATTTCGGGCCGGATGTTTATATCGATGATTATATGCGATGGGAATGGGCAAGGATTCCCCATTTTTACAACGCCTTTTATGTATTTAAGTATGCCACAGGCTTTTCCGCCGCGGCGGCAATTACAGGTAAGCTGGGTACACCGGGATATGTGGAAAAATACCTTGAGTTTCTTAGTGCCGGCGGCAGCGACTATCCGGTGGAAACATTAAAACGGGCAGGGGTGGACCTTACCACTCCCGAACCGGTAAACGCCGCCCTTAATGAGTTTGAGGAATTGCTCAACGAATTTGAAGGGCTGATTAAGTAAAAAAGATGCCTAAGGCTGAAAGCCTTAGGCATCTTTTTTACAGTACCTTCGATAAAAATTCTTTTGTCCTCGGATTCTGGGGATTGCCGAATAATTCTTCAGGGGTGTTGTCCTCAAGGATTTTTCCGTCGTCCATGAATAAAACCCGGGTGGCGACCTCTCTTGCAAACCCCATTTCGTGGGTGACGATAACCATTGTCATACCTTCGTCTGCAAGCTGTTTAATCAAATCCAGAACCTCGCCCACCATTTCCGGGTCCAGGGCGGAGGTAGGCTCGTCAAACAGCATTACCTTGGGATTCATGGCAAGGGCGCGGATGATGGCGATACGCTGTTTCTGCCCTCCGGACAGTGTGGAGGGGTAAGCGTCCGCCTTGTCCTCAAGCCCTATCCTTTTAAGAAGGCGAAGGGCGTTTTCCCTTGCTTCTTCCTTGATTTTTGCTTTAGTGGTATTTATCTTGTAAAGCGGCTTTTTATTCTTCCGGAAAAGGTTTCCTATTTTCAAAAAGAAATTTTTTACCTTTTTCTTTCTTAAATCCGAAAGAGCGATATGGACGGGAGCCAGCATAATATTGCCGAGCACCGTTTTATTGTTGAACAGGTTGAACTGCTGGAACACCATTCCCATATGGCGGCGGTGGGCATTGATGTCAACCTTCATGTCAGCGATATTGACGCCGTCGAAAATAACCGCGCCGCCGGTGGGGTCCTCCATGCAGTTTAAACAGCGCAGGAAGGTGCTTTTTCCGCTGCCGGATGGGCCGATGATTGCTACCTTTTCCCCGGCTTTGATGGTAGTTGTTATCCCCTTTAAAACTTCCAGCTCGCCAAAGCTTTTTTTAAGGTCAATGACTTCTATCACTTTTTCTCAGGCTCCTTTCCATGACCTTTATCAGGAGCGTTATCAGCAAGACAAGGACAATATAAATCAGCGCCATGACAAGGTACGGCACCATAAATTCATAGCTGTTGTTACCTATATCCTTGAAAGCGGTATATAAGTCTATCGCTCCGACGAAACTAACCACTGATGTTTCCTTTATAAGGGCTATAAACTCGTTGCCCAAAGTAGGAAGTATGTTTTTGATTGCCTGGGGGACAACAATTTTCATCATGGTAACCCCGTAACTCAGCCCCAGGGCGCGGCCTGCCTCCATCTGCCCGATATCCACCGACATAATGCCGCTTCGCATGATTTCGGAAACATAGGCGGCGCTGTTAAACCCGAACACCAGTACGCAGACGTTCAGCGCCGGCAGGTTCGTACCTATCAGCGGCAGGATAACGTAATATGCCACAAGGAGCTGCACCACAATCGGTGTACCCCTGAACATGGCAACGTAAAAATTGCAGAACTTATTGAGTATCCGCGGCAGCAACCTGTATTTTGGCAGCACTTTAACGACTGCAATAAGGGTGCCGATGATGATACCGATGGCAAGCCCCACCACCGCAATATAAACGGTGTTTTGCAATCCGGTTATAACCCTTTTATAGCCGCCGTGCTGGTAAAATACCTTCCAGAATTCTTCCAGTTTTATTCCAAAACTACCCATTAAATGACCATCCTTTTGTATACTGCGGGTATTTGTTTGAATGTGCTTAAAAACCCTATAAAGACTAGATTACCCCGCTTTAATCTGCGGGGTAATACAGCCAGATTAGTTAAGCTCGTTTGTTTTCTTTGCGATTGATTTCGCAGGCTCTTCGTCGATGATAACCAGCTTCAGGTTGCCGTTTATCATATCCTGAACTGCGAGGGAACCGGAATCATAGCCTACGCCCTGGAGGTTTTTAAAACCATCAAAGCCCCAAACCTCGTCGCCCTGAACATAATACTGGGCGGTGGTGCCGTTCTGGTACCCGACTTTTGTGCCTTCTTTAAGCTCGGAGAGAACCTTCTCGACGTCCTCGGCGGTTTTGCAATCATCAAAGGCATTGTCGTTTTCCATAACGATAATCCTCTGGGAAGCGTTGTAGTATGAGTCGGAGAAGTTAACCTGTTTCTTCCTGTCTTCTGTGATGGTCAGGCCTGCCATGGCGATATCCGCCTTGCCCTGCTCTACAGCGAGAAGGACAGCGTCAAACGACATGTTGCTGATGACAAGCTCTTTTCCGAGGAATTCGGCGAGTTTTGCGGCAATTTCCAAATCAATGCCGAAAAATTTGTCGCCTTTCATGAACTCAAAGGGCTCGAATGCTGCGTTTGTGGCAACTACCAGCTGGTCCTTGGATTCGTCAAGCTTAGCGGAAGTGATGCCTGCAGGGTCTCCGCCTTCGAAGTAGGTCTTGCAAATCTCGGCAAATGTGCCGTCAGATTTGATTTTGGCGATAAACTCGTTTACCTTTTCCAGAAGCTCAGGCTGATTCTTCGAAACGCCAAAGGCGTACTCTTCGTCGGTCAGTTTAATGTCAATTACTTTAACCTTTTTTGATGAGCCATCATTATTGGATGAGCCGCAGCCGGCAAGGGAGAGGGCAAGTACAACTACTGCCAACAATAAAGCCGCAAGTTTTTTCATTTTCAATTACTCCTCACTGAATAATTATTAGTACATAATATGCTTAAATATGTATAATTATAAATTATCCCATTGAAGTATATTTGTCAACCCGGGAAATTAATTATCGTTATTATTCACATCATATGTGAAATTAGGCTTAAACCGGTTTGGCAGCTTTTCTAAATCAATTTCCGAAAGTATAATAGCAGCAAGGATTAAAGCGCATCCGGCAAGCATCCTGAAAGTAAGTTTTTCCTTGAGAAAAATCGCCGAAAAAGCGACGCCGAATACCGATTCGGTGGATAGAAGTATTGAGGCTGCAGCGGGAGGGACATATTTCTGCCCCACGTTTTGCAGCAAAAACGCCGCCATGGTGCTGAGCAGCCCCAGGTACAGCATGCTGACGATTATATCCCCCCTGAAAGCCTCGGCGGGGAACCCTCCGTCAATTATCGGGGCGGTAATGCAGGAAATCACAGCGGCAGTACCAAGCTGGAGTATGGTTAAAACCACCGGGTCCTCTGAATTAGTGTATCTCTCGATAAAAACAATATGTAACCCGAAAGCCAGCCCGCATAAAAGGGAAAGTAAATCGCCAATATTCACCGAAAAATCATTTTGCAGCGACAGCAGCCCTATTCCGGTGATTGCAAGAATGGCGGCGGTAACATGGGTCATTCTGGTTTTGGTTTTATTAATTGCCCAGTGCAGGAAGGGCACCGCCACCACATAGACGGCTGTCAGGAATGCATTTTTCCCAGCGGTTGTATAAATACACCCTATTGTCTGCAAAAGATAGCCTAGATAAATGAATACACCTAGTATAATCCCTTTTTTTATTGCTGATAGTTTAATGTTTTTCAGCTTTTTAAAGAATATTGCGGACAATGCCAGGGTGGCAATCGTAAACCTGAATGCAAGAATATAAACCGGCGGCAGGGAATCCAGTGAATTTTTAACCACTACAAACGCGAATCCCCAGATGAGCGAAGTTAAGAGCATGCCACAGGAAGCAAGCAACACTTTAGTTTTTTTCATTTCTTTGTATTTTCATCCCTTGCAAAAATATTGAATAGTTATTAATTTTATTACCAATGTCGGAAAAAGTCAATTATTATACATTCTCAATTGCAAACCAAAAATGAGTTGGTTATAATATTTCTGCTTTACACTTATTAAGATTAAGAAGCGTTTTATGTAAGCATAGTTTTTTAGTTAGGAGATTTGCCATGCAGATAGGTTCTGTTAAAATAAACGGATATGCCGCCCTGGCGCCCATGGCAGGGGTGGCGGACAGGGCATTCAGGCTGATATGCGCCGAATTCGGAGCGGCTTATGTCGTGGGGGAAATGGTCAGCAGCAAAGGGATAGTTTATGGAGACAGGAAAAGCGAGGAACTGCTTGAGCTCGATGACAGGGAGCGCCCTGCCGCCGTTCAGCTTTTTGGCGATGACCCAGACACCATGGCACGGGCGGCGGAGCGGGCGCTGAAATTCCGCCCCGATGTAATAGACATAAACATGGGCTGCCCTGCCCCTAAAGTAGCAGGGAACAACTGCGGCAGCGCGCTGATGCGGGATCCGGACCTTTGCCGCAGGATTGTGGCGGCAGTGGTCTCCGCAGTGGATGTGCCTGTAACCGCAAAAATCAGGAAAGGGTATACCGCCCAGTCTGTCAACGCCGTGGAGGTTGCCCTTGCCTGCGAAGCCGGGGGGGCGTCAGCCATCGCTGTCCACGGCAGGACCCGGGAACAGATGTATTCCCCGCCGGTGGACTGGGATATTATCCGTCAGGTAAAGCAGGCGGTGAAAATCCCTGTTATAGGCAACGGGGATGTAACTTCTGCCCAGAAGGCGGCGGAGATGTACCAGCAAACGGGCTGCGACCTTGTGATGGTGGGCAGGGGGGCGCTGGGCGCCCCCTGGATTTTCTCCCAAATCAACGCTTATTTTGAAAAAGGGGAAATACTGCCCGACCCGCCGGTTGAGGAGCGGATGGAAATACTGATGAGGCAGGTGGCGCTGGCGGTGGAGTTTAAGGGCGAGAGAAGGGCCATGCTGGAAGCCAGGAAGCATGCGGGCTGGGCGATGCGGGGCTTGCCGGGGGCCGCAACACTTCGGGCAGAGGCGGGAAGGATTTCCACCTTTGACGAGCTGAAAGAGTTGTGCCGAAGGGTTTGTGAAATTAGCAGCCAAAAGGAGTAAAATTTCACCAAAAATTTGGTTACCTTTTTTTTAAAAAAGGGCTGGTAATTTTATTCAAGTAACGTATAATGGAGCCGTGATTAATCCCTGCCGGTTGGCGGGAAGGGGTATTGATATGTTTCAGATAAGGTGGTTATGGCAGAACACCGATAAGAAACACAGGGTAATGTTTATTATCGCAATGGTTTTCTCTGCCGTAACCAGTGCGGCTCTTCTGATTAACCCTTTTTTAACCTCCATCCTTGTGGATGAGGTGATTGTGGCTAAAGATACCAAACTGCTTCTGCCGGTGCTCTCTGGTATCCTGGTGGTTCAGGTTTTACGCCAGGGGCTTCGGTATGCCATGGTAATGATGCTGGAGAGTTCATCCCAGAAAACCGTTTACAACATCCGTTCCAAACTTTTTACCAATTTGCAGTATCAGGAAATCAGGTTTTTCGACACCCACCGGACAGGGGATTTGATGACCCGCATGACCGGCGACCTGGAATGGTGCCGCCACTGCATGGTATTCATTTCCTATTCGGTGGTGGATTCCCTCGTAATGTTCGTTTCCACCCTGATTTTTTTCTTTTTTATAAACTGGAAGCTGACCCTGATACTCGCAGCGGTAGCCCCGTTGCTATTGAAGGTTACACGGGACTATTCCAAAATAATACGCCCTCAGTTTATTGAAATGAGGGAAAGGCTGTCGGAGATGAACACA
>Ga0134094_1003747_pt1 | contig 10870 bp, 1 predicted proteins | sample 5_1taG_FD_94458 | JGI IMG/M metagenome (GOLD analysis project Ga0134094, IMG submission 94458) | Switchgrass degrading microbial communities from high solid loading bioreactors in New Hampshire, USA - 5_19_20_110_A1 metaG | ecosystem: Engineered > Bioreactor > Semi-continuous > Anaerobic >... | reverse complement strand
AGGCTCTGGCTGAGGAAATCACGCACTTCGCCGAGAGTCAGGGATGCGCTGGGCTCCAGGACGGCATACGCCACGAGCTGTTTTGCCTGTGAATCGTCCGCGCCTGGGTCGGGCATTGCCGCCACGACGGCTGCCTTAACGCTCTCATGACGGGCAAGTACGGCTTCGATCTCTCCCAGTTCAATCCGGAATCCACGAATTTTCACCTGATCGTCAATGCGCCCCAGGAAATCGATCGTGCCGTCCGGCAGCCAGCGAGCCAGGTCGCCGGTTTTGTAGATCTTTTCACCGGGCACGAATGGATCCGCGATGAACTTCTCAGCGGTCAGGTCCGGGCGGTTCAGGTAGCCAACGCTCAGGTTGACCCCACCGACGTGAAGCTCGCCCGGCACGCCAACCGGAACCGGCTGAAGCTGTTTATCGAGGATATAAGCCCGGCAGTTCGGGATGGCCTTCCCAATGGGGGTGCGCGGACCTACTGGAGTTCCAGGCGCAGCCAGGTGCAGGGTTGAGACGATGGTCGCTTCGGTGGGCCCGTAGGCGTTAATAAACAGGCAGCGGCTGCTCCACAATTCAGTCAGGTCAGGCGGGCAGCTCTCGCCGCCGGTGATGGCAGCGGTCACGGTGGGCGTTTCCTCTGGATGGATAAACGCCAGGATCGAAGGCGTCATGAAGAAGTGCGTGATGCGCTCCTGGTTGATAAATTTCACCAGTTCAGCAGGAGAAGCCAGGTTTTCGCGTTTGGGCAGCACGACGCAAGCCCCGCTCACCAGCGCGGTGAAGAAAATCCAGACGGATGCGTCAAAGCTGATTGAGAAAAATTCCAGCGACCGCGAGCCGGGCTTTAATTGCAGTAGATAAGCCCCGGCTTGAGACAGGTTGCTCAACCCCCTGTGCTTGAGCAGCGACCCTTTTGGACGGCCTGTGGAACCGGAGGTGTAGATGACATAAGCCAGATCATCCGGCGAAACCTTCACGCAAGGCGCGTCCTGCGGCAGCCGGGCGACGGCCTCCCATTCCTGATCCAGGCAGATCACCCCGCCTGGTGGGACGGGCAGCGCATCCAGGTGGCGGCTGTGGGTCAGCAGGCAGCCAATGCCGCTGTCAGTGACCATGTAGTCCAGCCGGTCGAACGGGTAGGTTGGGTCAAGCGGGAGATAAGCCGCGCCGGCTTTCATGATCCCCAGGATGCTGTACACCAGGTCGAACCCTTCCAGGCTCAGCCCGACCAGGTCGCCCGGGCGGATGCCCCGTTCGATCAGCGCGCGGGCGATTTGATTGGAGCGGATTTCCATCTCCCGGTAGGTGACCGTCTGGCCTCCGTAGGCCAGCGCGGCGGCATCTGGGGTACGCTGCGCCTGCTCGCCAATCAGGTCGATCACGGTCTTGGACAGATCGATTTCGATCGGGATTGGGTTGTTATTCCAATCGACCAGCAGCCTGCGGCGTTCGTCGCCGGTTACCAGCGGCAGGGCGTGAAGCGGCCGGTCAGGCGCTGCCGCCATGCCCCTGAGGAGGTTCTCAAGGTGGTTGAGCATGCGCTCGATGGTGGCGGGTTGGAACTTCGCGGCGTCGTAGCCGATGCGCAGCATCAGGCGGTCTGATGCGCCTGCGATCAGGTTCAGCGGGAAGTTGGTTTTTTCAGATGAGCGAATATCCTCGATCGCCAGGCTGCTCTGCATGCTGCCGACGGTCTGCTGGATGGGGTAATTTTCGAACACATACAGCGTTTCAAACAGCGGCAGCCCGCGAGGAATGCTGCTCCAGCCCTGCACCTGCACCAGCGGGCTGTACTCAAACTGCTGCATCTCGATCAACTGCTTTTGCAGTGCCTGTAGAAATTCACCGGCAGTGAGGTTTGGGTCAACGCGCGCGCGGACCGGCAGCGTGTTGATAAATAACCCGACCATCTGCTCGACGCCGGCGAGGTCGGCGGGCCGGCCCGAGACGGTCATGCCGGTGATGACGTCTTCTTCGCCCGAGTAGCGGCTGAGCAAGATCGACCACGCCGCCAGCACAACGGTGCTGAGCGTGACCCGGTGCTGGCGGGCCAGGCTTTGCAGCGAGCGCGTGAGATCCGCGGGCAGCCAGTTCTCCAGGTCTCGGAAAGTATCGCCTTCGGGCAGTTGATCTTCTGGGACGGTATCTTCGATCAGCGGCGTCGGGGCAGTGATGCCGTCCAGCGACTTGCGCCAGAACGCCTCGGCTGCCGCGGTATTCTGCCGGCGGAGCCATGCAATGTAATTCCGGTAAGGCGCGGGCAGATCCAGCGCTGGCTCTTTGCCGAGCCGGAAGGCTTCATAAAAGATGAACACCTCTTGCAAAACGATCGGCGTCGACCAGCCGTCCAGCAGGATGTGATGGTGCGTCCAGACCAACCGCCATGCATCTTCCTGCATTCGCAGCAGCGCAACGCGGATCAGCGGCGGTTTTGAGAGGTTAAACCCTTTGCGGCGGTCCTCTTCGAGAAATGCTTCCAGCCGCCGCTCCTGCTCATCCGGCGAAAGGCCCGTCCAGTCCTGCTCATCCAGCGTGATTTGCACCTGCTTGTGAACTGCCTGAACCGGTTCTTTCAGCCCTTCGCTCACGAACCCGGTTCGCAGGATGGGATGGCGGTCAACGACTCGCTGCCATGCACGGGCCAGCGCGGCAGCATCCAATGAGCCTTTCAACAGGCAGCTCAACTGCTCAACATACATGCCCGATTCAGGCGCAAGGCGGCTGTGAAACAACATGCCCTGCTGCATTGGCGATAGCGGATAAAAATCTGCGATGTTTTTCATAGTTTCCTTAAGACTCTACGGTACGGTTATTCCGCTTCATCATTCAGGCCGAGAGCGCCCATAATTTCATCCAGGTCGTCCTGTCCCCAGCCGAAGTCTTCAACATCTGCTGCTGTGATGGTCTTCTGAACGGCTGCAGCTTCGCCGTTAATCAGCGCGCGCAGGCAGCCGGCAAACTGCTCCACAACCCGCTCGACCGTCTCGCGGCGGTGAAGCGCGCGGCTGTAGCCCCATTCCAGGTATAACTGCCCGCCTGCCAGGCTTCCGGTGACCTCCCATATACAGGTCCGCTGGCCCTGCGGGCAGCGCTCGCTGCCGCGCGGCTCGGCTGCCATGCTGAGGCCCCCAATCGCCGTGCTTTCGTCCAGATCGCCCGCGGGCGAATCGAGCCGCCCGAGATAGTTGAGCGTGATCTCAGGCCGCCCGGCGGCTTGCAGCGACCGGCGAACCGCCGGATCGGGGTGGTAGGTCTTTAGCAGGCCGTATCCCAGGGTTTGTTCCGGCTGGCGCGCCAGGGTGTCTTTTACGGAGCGCAGCGCTTCAGCCGGGCTGCTGCAGCCGCTGATATCCAGCGCCAGCGGATAAAGGCTTGTGAACCAGCCCACGGTGCGCGACAGATCCATGTTCCCGCTGACTGCATCTCGCCCGTGGCCCTCCATTTCAATTCGCCAGCGGGGTTCGCCGGTCCAGTCCTTCAGGGCCTGGACGAGGGCGGTCGCCAGCAGCGTGGGGATGTCGCAGTGATAGGTATTTGCTGCTTCTTGCAGCATCCGCTGAGTTTCTTCAATCGAGAGCGTCAGGCTGACGGCTTCGGCGTCCATCTCGCGGTTGGTCCCGTTGGGGTCGTCGAGCGGGATCTGCGCGGTGGGCAGCGCTGCCTGTTCAAGCCAGAAAGGCAGCTGCTCGAGAACGGCGGGATGCTGGGCCATTTCGGGCTGGCTTTCAGCCCATGCCTTGAAGGACGTTGTCTTTTCCGGCAGCGCAGCGGGTAAGCCGCTCCCAATTTGCTGGAATAAAGCGTACAGGTCTTCCAATATGATGCGCCAGGATACGGCGTCAATCACCAGGTGATGGGCCGCAAGCAGCAGCCGTGAGCCGCGCGATTCGCCCAGCCAGAACGCAGCCGCGCGGAAGACCGGCCCGTTTTCCAGGTCAAGACTGGCCTGCGCACTGTCTAAACCGGCTGCAAGCTGCTGCTCGATCTCCGCGCTGCTGCAGGTCGAAAGGTCCTGCCACAACAGCGGAGCGGTTTCTTGCGGCGGGTCGTACACCATGCGCCGCTCGCCGTCCTCGCCGGTGATAAATCGCCCGCGCAGGGCGTCGTGCTGCTCCATCAGGGCCAGCACTGCTGCTTCTAACTGCCTGGGCTCGATCTTTACCGGCAGGCTGATCAGCACGGACTGGTTCCAGTGGTTCGGATTTGGAATCGAGAGGTCAAAGAACCAGCGCTGCACCGGCGTAAGCGGGGCTTCTCCCACGACCGGGCCTTGTTCGGCCTGAACCAGCCCTTCAAGCCCGCTGGCTCCGGCTGCCTGATCTGCTGCGGCGGCAAGCTCGGCGATGGTGGGGTTTTCAAAAATCAGTTTGGGCGAAATGACCACGCCCTGCTGCCGGGCGCGGGACACAACCTGTAGCGAAAGGATCGAGTCGCCGCCCAGTTCAAAGAAATTGTCGTCCACCCCGACCTGCTCAATCCCCAGCACGCCCTGCCAGATCTCCGCAAGGCGGCGTTCGGTGATTGTCTCCGGCGCGCGGTAGCCGGTCTCGAGCTCAGGGCGGTAAGGCTCCGGCTCGGGCAGGGCTTTGCGGTCGAGCTTGCCGTTGGGGGTCAGCGGCAGCGCCTCGAGCAGGACAAAGGCCGATGGGATCATATAGTCGGGCAGGCTTGCTTTGAGGAAGTCGCGCAGCTCGCTGACCTTGGGCGCTCCGTCCATTGACTCGGGCACGACGTAGGCGATCAGGCGGTTGACTCCGTTCTCCTCGCGCGCCCAGACCACGGCTTCTTTCACAGCGGGGTGCTGGGTGAGCGCCGATTCGACTTCGCCCAGTTCAACCCTGAACCCGCGGATCTTCACCTGGAAGTCGATGCGGCCCAGGCATTCGAGGATGCCGTCATCGGGTCCCGTAGCGATCCAGCGGACCAGATCGCCGGATTTATACATCACTGCGCCGGGCTCCGGGCTGAACGGGTCGGGCAGGAAGCGCTCGCCGGTCAGGTCGGGGCGGTTCAGATACCCGCGCGCCACACCGGCCCCGCCGATATACAGCTCGCCCCGCGCGCCGATCGGTACGGGCTGGAGGTATTTATCCAGCACATAGTGCGTGGTATTGATGATGGGCTTGCCGATGGGGATCACCCCGGTCTTGTGCTTTCCGGGCGGCGCCCAATAGACGCAGCACCCGACCACCGTTTCGGTGGGGCCGTATTCGTTGACCAGCGCCGTATTCGGCGCATACTTTTGCCAGAAGTCGATGTGATCGACCAGCAAATTCTCGCCGCCAATAATGAAGGCGTGCGTGATTCGCGCTGCGCGCTCTGCTTCAACCTGCTCGCCCAAAATCTTGAGATGCGCGGGCGTGATCTTAATCAGCGAAAGGTTTTCATGATCGCGCAGAAACTCTCCAAGCGCTTCGATGCCCAATTCTTCCGGCAGCATAAAGACGGTCTTTCCGCTCAGCAGCGCTGGGTAGATCGATGTGACCGTCAGGTCAAAAGAAATTGACGAATGTACGGGCGTGCCAATCCCCTGGTTGAGCGGGTACGCCTGCAGCGTCCAGGTCAGGTAGTTGACAAGCCCGCTGTGGCGGATCATCGCGCCTTTGGGCCTGCCGGTTGAACCGGATGTGTAAATAATGTAAGCGAGATTGTCAGGAGTCGCCCGGCATTCCGGAGCGGCTGCCGGCTGCAGGGCAATCTCAGGCCAGTCGCGGTCCAGGCAAATGGGCAGGGCCTGGGTTTGCGGCAGGCGGTCGAGCAGGCGTTCCTGGGTCAGCAGCACCGGGACGGCAGAGTCGTCCAGCATGAAGGCCAGCCGGTCGGCCGGGTAGTTTGGATCGAGCGGGACGTAAGGGCTTCCGGATTTCAGAATGCCAAGAATGCCGACCAGCATTTCGATCGAGCGTTCAAGGCACAGCCCGATGGGAATATCCGGCCCGGCGCCATGCTGCTGCAAATAGTGGGCAAGCTGGTTGGCGCGCGAATCGAGTTCGGCGTAGGTCAGCGACTGGTCCTGGAAGACCACTGCGACCGCATCAGGGGTGCGCTGCGCCTGTTCCGCGATAAGCTCGTGCGTGAGCCGTTCCGCCGGGAAGGGCGCTCCGGTCCGGTTCCATTCTTCGATCAGCAGCTTCCGCTCGCGCTCTGAAAGCAGCGGCAGCCTGCCGATCACCTGATCAGGATCCTGCAAGATGCCCTCGAGCATGATTGTGAAATTGGTCATCATGCGCTGAATCGTCTCGGGCTCAAACAGGTCGGTGCTGTACTCAAAGGCCCCTGAGAGGTTCTCGTCATCTTCAATCATGAAGAAGGTCAGGTCGAATTTTGCCGTGCCGCTGTGCGACTCGACCGGCTGTATGGACAGTCCCGGCAGTTCTTGCGCGCTGCCAGGGGCGTTCTGCAGGACGAACATCACCTGGAACAGCGGGTTGTAGCTCAGGCTGCGGTCGGGTTGGGTGATTTCGACCACCTGCTCAAAGGGCAGATCCTGATAGGTGTAAGCAGAAAGGCAGACTTCTCGCACGCGCTGGAGCAGCTCCCGGAAGGTTGGCTCCCCGGATAAGTCGGTGCGCAGGGCCAGCGTGTTGACAAAGAAGCCGATCAACCCTTCGATATCTGCCCGGTTGCGGTTGGCAATTGGCGTGCCGACGACGATATCCTCCTGCCCGGAGTAGCGCGAAAGGAGCACGTTGAACGCAGCCAGCATCAGCATGAAGAGCGAAACGCCTTCTTTTTTCGCCAGCTCGCGCAGGCCGTTTGCAACCGCGGTGGGCAGCCGGAAGGGCAGGTAATCGCCGCGGAATGACATGACTGCCGGGCGCGGGTGATCGGTTGGCAGTTCGAGCAGCGGCGGGATTCCGGCGAGCTGATGCTTCCAGTAATTCGTGTAGCGATCGAGCACTTCGCCTTGCAGGTAATTGCGCTGCCAGACGGCGAAATCAGCATATTGGATGGGCAGTTCAGGCAGCGGCGAGGGTAAGCCCTCGGCGAATGCCGCGTAAAGGAGCGAAATTTCCTGGATCAACACCTTGGTCGACCAGTCGTCGCCGACGATGTGGTGAATGGTCAGCAGGATGATGTGTTCTTCCTCAGCCAGCCGCAGCAGCCGCGCGCGGAGCAGCGGGCCTTTGGTAAGGCTGAAGGGTTTCCGCGCTTCTTCCTGCACCAGCCGTTCGATCTCCGCTTCGCGCTGCGCTGCAGGGATGTGAGACAGGTCGGTCAGCGGGATTGTGAGGGTCAGTTCAGGCGCGATGACCTGAACCGGCTGGTCGTCGACGGTGTGGAAGGTCGTGCGCAGCACTTCGTGCCGGCGGATCACTTCATTCAGCGCCCGCTCCAGGATCGAAATGTCGATTTTACCGGTCAGGCGGATGCCTTCAGGGATGTTGTAGAAGGGGCTGTCCGGTTCCAGTTGATCCATGAACCACAGCCGCTGCTGCGCAAACGAGAGCGGCAGGGGTTTATCGCGCGGCGCGGGCGGAATGGTCTTGATCGCAGCCGCATCAACTTCAGAGGGAGATTCTCCGGCGGCAAGCGCTTCATCGACCAGCGCAGCCAGCCCGGCGATGGTTGGCTCCTCGAACAGGCGGCGGAGGGGCAGGTCGACGGAAAAATGCTCGCGGATGCGCGAGATGACCTGAGTCGCCAGCAGCGAGTGGCCGCCCAGCTCGAAGAAGTTATCTTCGACCCCCACCTGATCGACGCCCAAAATCTGCCCCCACATTTCCGCCAGGGCCTGTTCTGTTTCATTGCGCGGGGCGACATACGCGAGGCCAATTGCATCCCGCGACCAGTCGGGAGCAGGCAGCGATTTGCGGTCGATCTTGCCGTTCTGGGTCAGCGGCAGTTTTTCAAGGAACATAAAGGCCGATGGAACCATGTAATCGGGCAGCTTATCGCGCAGGTAAGCCCGGAGGTCTTCGAGCGGCAGGGGTTCGCCGCTGCGCGTGACCAGGTAGGCGACCAGCCGCTGGCCGGTGGTTTTGTTCGGCGAAGCAGCGATCACAACCGCATCTTTCAGGTCGGGGTGCTGGCGCAGCGTCGACTCGATTTCGCCGATCTCAACCCGGAAGCCCCTGATCTTGACCTGATAGTCCATGCGACCCAGGAACTCGACGTTGCCGTCCTTGAGGAAACGGGCCAGGTCGCCGGTTTTGTAGAGCTTTGCGCCGGGCCGGCTGCTGAACGGGTCAGGGATGAAGCGCTCGGCGTTTAGCTCGGGACGGTTCAAATAACCGGCAGTGACGCACAGCCCGCCGACATACAGCTCGCCCGGGACAAGCGGCGGGAGCGGCTCCATGTGGCGGTCGAGAATATACAGGCGCTGGTTGGGATAGGGTTTTCCAATCGGCGCAACCGCATCCGGCGGAAGATCAATTTCGCGGTCTTCGAAGTAAGAGCTGTCGATCGTCACTTCGGTCAGGCCAAAGGAGTTGATCAGCCGGGTTTCAGGCCCGCACAGTTTGAGAATGCTGCGGAACTCCTCAACATACCAGACATCCGAGCCGCAGATGAGCAGGCGCATGAAGCTCAAATCCTTCCCGATTTTCTTGACGTGCTGGATCACCGTCCGCAGCACCGCCGGGACAAATTCGGCGAATTCAATCTGGTGGTCGAGCATCAACTGGTAAAGGGCCTCAGGAGCCAGCAGGTATTCGCGCGGGCAGAGGACCAGCTTGCCGCCTGAACCCAGCGCGCGCATCATGTCGCCTGTGAAGACGTCGAAAGCAAAATTGGCCATCTGCAAATGCGAGCGAATACTGCGCAGATCGTAGGCTTCTTCCCAGGCCAGGTAGGCGTTCACAAGGTTGCGCTGCAATACCTGAACGCCTTTGGGTTTGCCGGTTGATCCGGACGTATAAATGATGTAGATGAGGTCATCGGGCCGGACGACCGGTTCTGGCTCGTCGGTTGGGAAGGACTCGATGACGCTCCAATCTGCGTCAATTAAGACCACTCGCGCCTGGTGCTCCGGCAGCGTGCCGAGCAGGCGCTGCTGGGTCACCAGCACAGGCGCTGCTGCGTCAGACAGCATGAAGGCAATCCGGTCGGCGGGGTAGGTCGGGTCAATGGGCAGGTAAGCGCCGCCGGCTTTGATCACGCCCAGCACGGCGACCATCAGCTCGAGCGACCGCTCGAGGCACAGCGCAACCGGCGTGTTGGGGCCAACGCCCATTTCGCGGAGATAGCGCGCGAATTGGTTGGCGCGGCTGTGCAGTTCGGCATAGGTGTAGGATTCAACGACGCCGGTCTCAGGCGAAGGCCATACCACAGCCGTCGCATCCGGCGTGGCGGCTGCCTGCTCTGCAAGTAACTGGGGAACGGTGTAGCCCAGCTTGGGATAATCGCGGTCAAAGTCATTCCACTCAACCAGAATGCGGTGGCGCTCCACTTCAGAAAGCAGGGGGAAGCGGGTGATGACCTCGTCTGGGTTGGCTGTGATGCCCTCAAGCAGCGTCTGGAAGTGATCGAGCATCGACTCGATGGTGCTCGCATCAAACAGGTCGGTGTTGTACTCGATCGAGGTCTCTAATCCTTCCACCCCTTCAGCCACCATGAGCGTCAGGTCGAAGGTGGAGGTGCCGGTTTCCACATCCATCATGCTCATTTTCAGGTCAGACATGGCAAAATTTTGCGAAGAAGCAGCATTTTGCAGGATGAACATCACCTGAAAGAGCGGGTTGTAACTCAGGTTGCGCTCAGGGCGCAGCGCTTCGACAAGCGTGTCAAACGGCAGGTCCTGGTTGGCATAAGCCTCCAGGGTGAAATCTCGAACCTGGCGCAGCAGCGTGCGGAACGAGAGCCGGTCGACTGCATCAGCAGGCAGGTCGGCGCGCAGCACCAGCGTGTTGACAAACAGCCCGATTAATCCCTCGACCTCAGCCCGGTTGCGATTGGCAATTGGCGAGCCGATTGTGAAATCTTCCTGACCGGTATAGCGGTAGAGCAGCACCTGGAAGGCTGCCAGAAGGGTCATGTACAGGGTTGCGTCTTCAGATCTTCCGAGGGCTTTGATCGCCTCCATCAGCGCGAAGGGCAGGCGGCGGGAAATGGTCGCGCCGCGGAAACTCTGGACGGGCGGGCGGGGCCGGTCCGTTGGCAGTTTAATCACCGGCAGATCGCCGCTCAGATGATCCATCCAGAAGGCTAACTGCTTGTTGAGCCCTTCTTCTTTCAACTGGTCGCGCTGCCAGATGGCGAAATCGGCATACTGGATCGGCAGTTCGGGCAGGGGCGAAGGCAGGCCTTGGGAGAAGGCTGCATATAAGGTGGCGATCTCGCGGATGAGCACGCCCATTGACCACCCATCTGAGATGATGTGGTGCATGGTGAGCAGCGCGACGTGCTCGCGGTCGCCCAGTTTTAGCAGCCGCACCCGCAGCAGCGGACCTTTTGCCAGGTCAAACGGCCGGCGCGCCTCTTCCTCTGCCAGGCGCGTGGTCTCCATTTCGCGCCGGAGGTCAGTGAGGTGCGAAAGGTCGATCAGGTCAATCTTGATGGATCCCTCAGGAGAGATCACCTGTACGGGCTGCCCGTCCTGCGCTTCGAAGGTCGTCCGCAGAGTCTCATGGCGGTTGACGATCTCATCCAGCGCGCGCTGCAGCACCTGGATATCCAGGCTGCCTTCCAGGCGAACCGCTGCGGGGATGTTGTAAAAAGCGCTGTCCGGCTCCAGTTCATTCAAGAACCACATGCGCTGCTGCGCAAATGATGTTGGAAGAACAAATACCTCATCGGACAGGTTCTCGTCATCGGGTAAATTCTCGGGGCTGACTCCGCTTGTAAGCTGCATGGTGCGCGTATCCTATCTTTTCTGAATGGTCTGTAAGGTTCGGTTTCCGGTAGATTGCTAATTGTTGTCTGAGCGTTT
>Ga0134094_1003745_pt1 | contig 10884 bp, 13 predicted proteins | sample 5_1taG_FD_94458 | JGI IMG/M metagenome (GOLD analysis project Ga0134094, IMG submission 94458) | Switchgrass degrading microbial communities from high solid loading bioreactors in New Hampshire, USA - 5_19_20_110_A1 metaG | ecosystem: Engineered > Bioreactor > Semi-continuous > Anaerobic >... | reverse complement strand
TTCCTTTTGCATCAATAATGACTATGCAGGGAAAATTCTCAACTTCAATCCTTCTGACAGCTTCAGTTCCCAGATCCTCAAAGGCTATTGTTTCCTGTTTCTTTATGCATGATGAAATCAAAGCCGCCGCCCCTCCGATTGCTCCGAAATATACTGCCCTATACTTTTTTATGGCATCCTTTACCGCATCATTTCTAAGACCCTTTCCAATCATGCCCTTTAAGCCCAAAGCGAGCAACTTAGGGGTATAGGCATCCATTCTGCCGCTGGTGGTGGGACCGGCAGAACCTATCACTTTCCCTTCGGGAGCAGGACACGGACCTACGTAATAGATGATCTGTCCGTTTATATCAAAGGGAAGGGGTTTTCCTTCCTCAAGCAGCTCTATCATTCGCTTATGGGCGGCATCCCTTGCCGTGTACAAAACGCCTGAAATGTAAACTTCATCTCCTGAACCAAGCTCCCTTATGGTCTTTTCATCAAGGGGTGCGGTAATATATTTTGGCATTGTCAACATCCCCGTTTTTCTGATGAGTCTTGAGTTAATATTAAGGTCAAAATCCGGTATATTTATAAATATTAATTTTTTGACTTATAAAATGAATATTTATAACTCAGCTTTTATATTATACATCAATTTCACTTCATCTGTATATTGTCCGTCTTCATTATAAATAACCAGATTCGGCAGGATTTTTAATCCAGGATTGCCGTTTTTTAGGCCTTTTACGAGAAAAAGATTTGGTGCGCTGCTGTACCTGGGAGAGACAAAACGCAGCAGTTTAGGTTCAATCTTAACCTTTCTCATGCCTTCAATTGCGTCTGCAAGCCTGTCTGGACGGTTCACCATAAAAAAGTCGCCATTCGGCTTTAACATTGTTGCAGCGCTCGTGAGAACATCCTGCAAGGTGCAGGAAATCTCGTGGCGCGCAATGGCTTTTCCCTGCTCCGGGTTTATCAGGCCGCTTCCTGTCCTCATATACGGAGGATTGGTGACTACAGCATCAAAAGAAGCAGGCTTTAAGATCTCCCTGGCTTTTTTCAGGTCTCCCTGTATGATTTCAATTTTATCCTCAAGCCCGTTTCCCCGCACGCTTCTCATGGCCATGTCGGCAATCTCGGGCTGTATTTCGATGCCGGCAATATATTCTGCCGGGGTTTTGGCCGAAAGAAGCAGTGGGATTATACCGGTTCCGGTGCCCAAATCAAGAACTCTTGCCCCATTTTTCACCGACACAAAACCTGACAACAATACCGCATCCATTCCGAACCTGAAAGAGTCCTTCTTCTGAAGAATGTAAAGCCCGTTTATCTGAAGATCCTCCAGAGTTTCATCATTAAAGACAGTGAAGTTCATTATTTATCACCTTATAAGAAAAGGCCAGTTATGACTGGCCCCCGCTTATTTACTATAAGACATTATTATTCAGGTTGTGGTGCGTCAACAGGACAAACGCTGGCGCAAGAACCACAATCAATACAGGAAGCAGCATCTATTATGTACTTGCTGTCTCCGGCAGAGATGCATTCTACAGGGCATTCAGCCTCACAAGCACCGCAGCTGATGCATTCGTCTGAAATGAAATATGCCATGGTGGACACCTCCTAGTTAGATAGATGTAGCGAATTCATGTGTAATGTATACATAATCAAGAACTATCGTATAATATAAAATCTGCCGTGTCAATAAAAAAAGAGCAATAATGAAACGTAAGACAATACTGCCCTCTTTATTTCTTTGCTTAATCCTCAAGTTCCTCGAGTTCTTCAAGTTCCTCAAGTTCCTTGAGCTCTTCAAGGTCTATTTCATCAAGTTCGCCAACTATTGCATCATCCTTTTTCTCTGCCTCTTTTACGACTTTTACATCATCAAAGGTATATTGCTTGATATCAGAGCCCTGCTCGTCATCAAGCTTGACTTTGACAAATTCCTTAAGCAAATTGACCTGGACAACTTCACCCTGCCCGTCGGGGGTCATCACGGTTGCCCCTTCCTTCGGAGCCTTGCTGAGAAGATATTCGTAAGTCTCATGTTCAAATTTAAGACAGCACATAAGCCTTCCGCATGTTCCCGAAATCTTGGCAGGATTTAATGAAAGGGACTGCTCTTTTGCCATTTTTATCGAAACGGGATGAAATTCGGCAAGATGGGTGCTGCAGCAAAGCGGGCGTCCGCATGCGCCTATGGAACCGACCATTTTCGCCTCATCCCTCACACCGATCTGCCTGAGTTCAATCCTTGTGCGGAAAACCGAGGCCAGATCCTTGACCAGTTCCCTGAAATCCACACGTCCTTCGGCAGTGAAATAAAAAAGGATTTTGTTGTTGTCAAAAGTGTACTCAACATCGATCAGCTTCATTCCAAGGCCATGTTTCTTTATTTTTTCAAGGCAAATGGAAAATGCCTCTTTTTCTTTTTCCTTGTTTTCCGCAACATGCTTCAGGTCATCTTCAGTAGCTTTTCTTATCACACTTTTAAGAGGCTGTACCACATCCTCCTCGGGGACTTCCCGGATCGGCAGGACAACCTTCCCGCATTCCACACCTCTTGCGGTTTCGACTATTACCATGTCACCTACTGAGAATTCGTTGTCACAGGGATCAAAATAATATATCTTGCCCGCAGTCCTGAAACGGACTCCTACAACTTTTACCATATTGCTGTCCTCCTATGGAAGATTAAACATATCAGGCACCCAGGGTAACCATGTCAACTGCAAGCTGATAGTTCATGTTCCGCCTGAGGGCAGACCTGATATCCTGTATCTTGTTTATTTTTTCGATTATTTCATGAGGTTTTAACCTGTTGGAATACTCTAATATCTTATCTTTTTTGTCACTGTTAATCAACCCGCTGTCGATGCCATAGCATACGAGAAGTGCGTCCCTTAATACCGATTCAAGTATGTCAAGGCATTCGGGAAACACTTCCTTATTGTTTGAAAGATACAAGTTTAAATCGAGGGCTGAAAACTCCCTGCTGTCAAAAACAAAGTCCATTACTTTTCCGCGAAGCTCTTCAAGAGTTTCATCTTTTAATAACTTAACAGCTTTTCCGGGAATACCCGAGCTTAACTCATATATATATTCCTTGCCTTTCAAATCCAGTCCCTGAACCAACAAGATCCGGCTTAATTCATCAAAGGTATATGGCTTAAGCCTGGTCTGGACGACACGGGACCTTATCGTTGCAGCCAGAGAATCATAATGACATGTTGTCATCAGTATAACGGCATACTTCGGTGGTTCCTCCAAAGTTTTCAGAAGGCAGTTCTGCGCCTCGACAGTCATTCTGTCGGCTTCCTCTATCAGGTAGACTTTGCGGCCAAAAGCTGGCCTGATATTTATATTATCAATCATTTCCCTTATCTGGTTTATGAGGATTCTTTGCGTCTCACTTGTGATAACCGTGAAATTGGGGTTCCCGCCCGCTTCAAATCCCTTGCAGGATCTGCAGTTCCCGCATGGCATACCTTCGCTGTTTTCGCACAATATCATTTTTGAAATATAACGGGCCAGCGTTCTTTTCCCTGCGCCTTCTGGTCCTGTGAACGCATAGGCATGTCCAAGCGTGTTGTTCTTAATATGGTCCCTGAAGTTTTCAATTATAGCCTTCTGACCTATGAAATCCATTATATTGCTCCTTCACAAGACAATTTAATCTGATTTGCCCTGTCACAGCCGGCCTTCTTCAAAATCATGGCTTTGTATTTTTTATAATATCAGATTTTCAAAATAATAAACATTTTGAGCCTGAATGTCTCACAACAACAGATCCAGTATCATGCCACGAATGTCTTCAATGCGCCCGATAATCTTCAGATTGTCACGTTCCTTGCTGAGTACATCCCGGGTAAGCTCTTCAAGCTCTTTATTGATAGTTTTGACAATGGCATAAACTCTGTGCCTTCCCCTTCTGTCCAGGACATTTTCCTTGGTAAACTGGCCAAAACTTCTCACAGCTTCAGCAAGAAAATCCATTACCATGCGTTTGTAAACTTTAAGCTCGTATATGTCTATGTTTTCAGATAATTTTTTGCCCTGCTTTTCAATTTCAAGGGCCATCCTTTTGAGCTCTTCCTCATGGTTTTGGGAAAAATGCCTTTCCAGATGGGAATTGAACCTGGAACTGCTTTGCTTCCTTACAGAAAGAGCGTCCTGGCCAAAAGTCGTGCTTAATCTTTCAGGTTTCTTGCCTGAACCGCCGATTTTTATAGACATATCATCCCTCCTGACGGGAGCTTAGGAGCTTGTCCACATGCATCTTGATACTCAAAAAAACCTCTTCGGGACTTTTATGGGTGTCAATCCTTTTGATTCTGTCGGGATACATGCTTGCAAGAATATTATAACCTTCATACACGCTGCGGTGAAACTCCATTTTTTCGCTCTCTATGCGATCTGCCTCAATCCCGCTTGAATTTCGCCTTGACATTGCAGTATCCGCATCGACATCCATGAAGAAGGTAAGATCAGGCATGTATTTCCCTATTGCATAACTGTTTACGGTACTTACCGTTTTGATGCCAAGACCTCTCCCCATTCCCTGGTAGGCATATGATGAATCCACAAATCTGTCACAGATAACGGTTTTACCGGCCTCAATATCAGGGCCGATCACCGAGTGCACAAGCTGCGCTCTCGAAGCAGCATATAGCAGCATTTCGGTAACCGGGCACATTTCCCTGTTTGCTTTGTCCAGCAGTATATCCCTTATTTTTTCGCCTATGGGTGTGCCCCCGGGTTCCCGGACAATTGTCACTTCCATACCTTTATCCTTCAGATACTCGGATAGGAGCTTTATCTGTGTGGATTTGCCGGAACCATCATTTCCTTCGAATGTGATGAACAAACCTTTGCTCAAAATAACTCATCTCCGTCAATTCATATAATCACAGGTATCTTTCCCTCATTTATTCCATGGATAACGCATCCCAATTCCAGTAATTCGGTTATATAATCCACTATTTCGGCAGTTATTCTTTCACCAGGATTAAGCAGGGGAACGCCTGGAGGATACGGTACCACTGTAGCGCCGCATATTTCACCCACTGCTTTATTTATCGGAATTTCTCCCGTTTCGGAAGATATGGCTTCATGAAGAGATATCACTTTTTCAGGCAACGAATCTATCAGCGGCAGTTGTTTTCTCCTGTCTTTCGCCGACCCATATTTTTCAGAAATCCTTTCAAGGGCATATAAAAGCTTTTTGAAATCCTCCTCAGTATGAAAAGGCGTTGCAATCAGAACAAGATTATACCTGTCCGCCATTTCAGCCACAATACCGTATTCCGTTCTCAGAATCTCTTCAGCCTGGTAACCCGTGAGGGATGTGTCCTTAAAGCTCAGAACTATACGGGAGAAGTCTGTTTCAAATCCTTTATATTCTGTACCAACCCTTTTGATTCCAGGAATTCTCTCAAGCTCCCTGTCAAAAGCGTCAATAATCTGCCACAGCCTCTGATACAGCTCACGACCTTCTCTTTCCATATAATCTCTTGCAAAGTCAATGGATGCCATAAACAAATATGAAGGACTTGTCGTCTGCAGCATGGACGAAAACATCTCAACTTTTTTCCTGGGAATCAGGTTGTCTTTTCCATGCAGAATGGCAGTCTGAGTTAAAGCAGGCAGAGTTTTATGAAGGCTTTGGACACATAATTCGGCACCTGCCTTCACTGCGGGTTCAGGGAAAGCGCTATGGAATACGAAATGCGCTCCATGAGCCTCATCAACAAGCAGCGGCACGTTATATCTACGGGCAGTTTCGGCTATTACCCTGACAGAGGCAGCTATTCCGTAATAGTTGGGTCTTGTAATGAGAATCCCCTGAACATCAGGATTATCCCTTAATGCCTTTTCCAGGTCACGGGCATTTATACACAGGGGAATCCGGTTTTCTTGGTCAATTTCGGGCAGCACAAAAACCGGATCCACTTTGGAAAGCGCAAGGGCATTCAATACCGACCTGTGGCAGTCCCGCCCGATGATCAGCTTTTCACCCTGCTTTGCAACCGAATTTACCATTATATGTATTCCTGCCGTCGAACCATTCACAAGGAAAATTGAATAATCTACCCCAAAACATTTTGCTGCAAGTTCCTGGGCTTCCTTAATAGCACCGTTAGGATTGTGCAGACAGTCAGAACCGGGTATTTCAGTTATATCCCATTGACCTGCAGTTTTAAGCTCAATAACAAGACCCCGGCCAAGGATATGACCGGGCATATGAAATGGCAGCGGATTTTTCTTTCTGTAAGTTTCAAGCATTCTTAAAACAGGTGTGTTCATAAAGTTCACTTATCTAATGGAAAAATAACCCAATCATTCATATAGGGACATAATTATTTGACAATCCCGATTTTATCAAAGGGATATATCCTGAAAACAGCCTTTCCTTCAACCCAGGAAATATCTATACAGCCAAAACTTCTGCTGTCGCTGCTGTAACCCCTGTTGTCCCCCACGACAAAAAGCTTGTTTTCCGGCACTTTGATTTTCTCCATGTTCCCATTGAGCACAATACCCTGCACAGGGTCTATTCTTGCATAATCTTCCTCTATGGCTTCCCCGTTGATGTATATAACGTTGTCAATTATCTCTATTTCGTCGCCCGGAAGCCCTATTACCCTTTTAATCAGGCGGTTGCTCCTGAATTCGCCGTTGAACTTCTTAATAATATCGGTAATATAAATTTTTGCCCTTCCTATAATTCCATTTACGGGTTCATCCTTCAGGAATATTATAATATCTCCTCTCTTGGGTTCGGAAAAAGCATATGAGAGTTTATTCATGATCAGTTTGTCGCCAGGACTTAGCGTGTCACGCATAGAGCTCATATTTACCTCTGTAAGGGCAAACAATTCGCTCTGAATCACCGAAGCAATCAAAAAAGCGGCAATTATCAGCAAAATCCAGTCAAATATTTCTCTTACCGTACTTTTCTTTTTCTCTTGTTTCAAAAAAAGCATCTCCTTTCGGCAGTCCTTAGAATGTGACCTTGATTACGCCATCCAGTTCCATTATTCTTGTGGATAGCATGGCATAATCAATCGATTTTCCGCTGCGTTCCAACTGGCACAGAATTTTTTTATTGTTCCCTGAATTATCTTTTAACACTTCTATGGATTTGATTGCAAGGTTCAATTCCTGAAACAGTTCATTAAGAGGCACCATTATATCGGTATTGGTCTCAATTTGGATGATTTTCCCCGTTTTTATCTGGAATTTGTTTTTAACCATCTTAAGATACATCAGAACCATCCAGATAAGCAATGTCGCAACAACTGCTCCCACATAAAAACCTATACCGCAGGCCAAACCTATGCAGGCAACCGCCCAGATACTTGCTGCAGTGGTCAGGCCCCTTACCGAGACGCCATGTCTGATTATGGCACCTGCACCCAGAAAACCTATCCCGCTTACAACCTGGGCACCTATTCGGGTTACGTCAACGTCAATATTGGACCCATAAGCTTCCAGGGCAAATATTGAAATCAGTATTGTAAGGCAGGAGCCGAGACTCACAAGTATATGGGTTCTGAAGCCTGCAGGGGTATGTCTTGTATACTCACGTTCAAAGCCTATTATACCGCCCAGAATGCATGCTGCCAGCAATCTTAAAAGAACTGTTCCCAGAAAAGCAAAATCAAACTGGAAATCCCATAACTGCATCAGCCATCACCCCATTTGGTTTTTCAGCACACCCAGGCTATAATTCCGGGTCTCAACGGTTTTAACATGCAGGAAGAAACCTTTGTTCAAAATATACCTGATGGTACTTTCCGCACACAATACCACGCATTTGTCCAGGTTTTCAAAAGCCGCCTTCCTCATGTTTTCAACATTTTCAAAATCCCGCAAAGGCTCTATATAGTCAGCCACATATATGATCTTTTCCAAAGTTGTCATTCCGGCCTTTCCGGTTGTATGCCATCTGATTGCGCCCAGGATCTCCGGATCGTTTATTCCGTATTCTGTTTGCGCGATATGCTGCCCTATCACTCCGTGCAGGAGGGGGGTATGGATCAATTCTATTTCATCTGCCTTATAGCCTATTTTCCCAATATATTCTATTGCCCTTTCCTTAATGTAATTTTTCCCGCAGTCATGGAGCATTCCTGCTATTTTTGCTTTTTCAGCATCCGCGCCGTACCTGACCGCCAGTTTTTCCGCGACCTCCATTACATTGACCGAATGACGGAACCTTAATTCATCCAGTTCATTTCTCAATTTGCTGATTATATCATTAATGTTCATACTGAAACATTTTCACTCCTGTACAGACCTCTTTTATAAATATAAGCCTCTACAACTGCCGGAGTTCTGTAGCGTATGGAAGCGCCACTTTTTACTCTTTCCCTTATTTCGGTAGAAGAATAGTCCATGGCTTTATGCCGGGAAACAAAAATTTCTGCTCCGAAATCATTTTTATATTTTAAAATATACTCATTCAACAAATTATCATCGGTATCAGGCCGTCTGGCAACTATTATTTTACAAAGGCTGAAAATTTGCTTGTATTCCCTCCAGGTATGCAACTGTACAAGGGAATCTGCGCCTGTTATAAAAAAAAGTTCTTCAGGGCCATATATCCTGCGGAATTCCTTCAGGGTGTCAACTGTGTAGGAAGGCCCGTTTCGCCTTATTTCAATGTCGCTTAATTCAAAATATGGATTGTCCACAATTGCCAGTTCGACCATTCTGAGCCTGTCCATGGGATCGATAATTTCCCTGTCGGTTTTATGAGGCGGTATCCTGGCAGGAATAAAAACAATCTTCCTGAGGCCGAATTCCTCCCTTATGCTTTCACACATAAGCAGATGTCCGTAATGAATTGGATTAAATGTTCCTCCCATCAAACCTACCACATAAACACTTCCCGTTTTGCAATTTTATAGTCGTTTTAATCTTTCAGTTTGCAAAAATAATTATATCTCATATGCAAATGCCTGTCCAATTTATGGGACAGGCATTTGTTTATTATCGCCTTTTTATTTCACAATATAACCCAGGTCTTCAATGGTACCTTTGAGGATATCGGCATTCAGCCTTTCGTCATCATATTCTATTGCCACCCGCTTTGTTTCAATATCCACAATGACATTGTACACACCATTGAGCTGCATCAGGGCATTTTTGATGCTGCGGGCGCAGTTTTCGCACGACATTCCTTCCACATTGAAAGCAATATTCTGTTCGGACATCATATTTCACCTCACAAAGTAGTCAAATAAAATGGACTTTATAATGGTCTTACAGCAAGTTTCCGGGTTTGCATCCGTATCTTTATACTGTCAGTAATTACTCAGGAAATCCTGAGCTTATAAAATTAAACCCTCATAAGAGGGTTACAGGACATATAAATATGACTGAGACGAATATCAGAAAATATTATATAGCATTGTTTCAATCATGTCTATCAGTATTTTACCTGTTTTTAGTCAACATACTGTTTTAGTCTCAGCCGGATACATTTCAGCGCAGGAGCTTCAAAAGCTCTGTAAAATAAGACGGCAAAGGCGCTTCAAAAACCATTTCTTCATTCGACCGGGGATGGATCAGCCTTAAAAACCGGGCATGAAGAACCTGGCCTTTTGTATCCATGATGGAGAGCTTTCTTCCGTAAACCGGGTCTCCCGTCACCGGATGCCCCATCGCTGCCATATGGACACGGATTTGATGCGTCCTTCCTGTTTCAAGCTTAAGGCGAAGATATGTGTACCCTCTGAGGTATTCCAATACCTCAAAATAAGTAACTGCAGGCTTCCCATTTTTAACTATGGCCATTTTTTTGCGGTTGACAGGATGCCGGCCTATCGGGGCATCTATTTTACCGGAAGTTTCTTTTACAATTCCGTCCACAATGGCATCATAGGTTCTCTTCATGCTGTGGTCCTTAATCTGCTCCGCAAGCTTCATATGGGCAAAATTGTTCTTGGCAGCCACCAGCAGGCCTGTAGTATCTTTGTCAATCCTGTGAACTATACCTGGACGGATAACCCCGTTGATATCCGAAAGAGAGTCTTTACAATGGGCAAGAAGCGCGTTAACAAGTGTTCCGCCCCAATTCCCCGCAGCCGGGTGGACAACCATGTCTTTGGACTTGTTGATGACTATAATATCCTGATCTTCATAAACAATATCCAGGGGAATATTTTCAGGTTCGAGATCGAAATTCTCAGGCTCGGGGATTTCTATCACTACATTCATTCCCGCTTTTGTCCTGGTACGGCTTTTGGCCGGTTTACCATCCACCGTTACATGGCCGTTTTCTATCAGTTTCTGGATGTAGCTTCTGGAAACATCATCCATTTTTTCAGAAAGCCAGACATCTAGCCTTATTCCTTCTTCGGCATCTGAAATGATAAAATTCTTATTTGTCATCCAGTTCCGGACACCCCTGATGGTAATTTACCCATTTATTTTCTGACAGGTTCCTTGTAGACAAAAAGTATATATATAACCAGCAAGAATACGCCTGCATTGACGCAAATATCCGCAAAATTGAATACCGGAAAATCGTAGCCAAAGGGATAAAAATCCAGAAAGTCAATGACATATCCCCTGAAAGCCCGGTCAATAAAATTGCCCGCAGCTCCTGCTATCAGAAATGATAAACCCAGTCTGAACAGGATATTGTCAATTCTGAAGAAATATTTTATCATTACGGTCAATGCAATTATGGTAATTATTACAAAAAACCATCTGAAATTCTGAAGTATGCCGAAAGCTGCACCCCTGTTCTCCACATAGGTCAGGTAGAAGAAATCCTTAATAACCTCAAATTTATCAAAAAGTTCCTTGTTCTTTAAAAAGTACCATTTGGTCCACTGGTCAATCCCTATGAGACCAAGTATCAGCAAAATCCAATACATTACAAGT